>Ga0180436_10005931_pt1 | contig 10705 bp, 9 predicted proteins | sample SS_ome_2_FD_132434 | JGI IMG/M metagenome (GOLD analysis project Ga0180436, IMG submission 132434) | Hypersaline lake sediment archaeal communities from the Salton Sea, California, USA - SS_3_S_2 metaG | ecosystem: Environmental > Aquatic > Non-marine Saline and Alkaline > Hypersaline > Sediment...
ATTTCCTGTTTCTGATTTGCAATTTCCGGTATGGCAGGAAAGAACGAGCACGCCGTCCGCCCCTTCCGTAAATGCCGAAAGGATGTAATCGATATCAATCTTCCCGGCACACGGGACGGTAATCGTTTTCAGGCCTTCGGGCAATTTCATATTAAACGATGTTGCCATCTGTTCTGCTTCAGCAGCTGAGTTGCGGCAGCAGAATGCCACAATTAACGGTGCGCCGGAAGCATTTTCTTCTCTACAGCATTCTTCCAACTGGTCGGCAATGCCGTCATCCTGAAAACCGTTCACCTGAATTGCGTCCTGGGGGCATTCTGACGCACAGGTACCGCACGCCTGGCAGGCGACCGGCGATATGACCGCCTTGTCATCCCAGTAAATCGCTCCATGGGGACAGCACCGGTAGCAGGTCAGGCAAATGGCACATTTCTCCCTGTCCACCACGGCAATTTCAGATGGGACTTCTTTTGTACCGTCTCCAAAAAGGCGCGCAAGTTCAAGCGCGACATTTCCCATATCCGTATATGACTCTGCCATTCCCAGCACATCCCGTGCCGGACCCACCACATAAACCCCTTCACGGTTGGAGTTGACCGGGAACCTGTGAACATTGTCTTTCTGCAGATAACCCGAAGAGCCGAGATCGATTCTCAACAGTTCAGCCAGGTCTTCATTGATTCCGTCCGTCACGATTTCTTCCTCTATCACAACCGTATCTGCCTCGAGTTCCACTGTCTCACGGAGAACAGGGTCAAAAAAAGATACCGCGTTCTTTTTTCCACCGGCATTGACAGTCGGCATTTCCGTTAACTTATAAAAGGATGCGCCTTTATCCCGTCCTTCTTTATAAAGTCGCTCCAGACCATCACCCGCGACTTTGATATTTCCGATACACACATGGACGGTGCTTCCCCCCATGTCTTCAACGGCAAGAACGCTTTTAAGCACCCGCTTGGTGGTTATCGGATTGCCTTCCTGGGCAAATCCGGCCAGAAACAGAATGCTCTTTCCGGAAAGTGATTCCGCCGCCTTGTCATCGGCATCCGGTCCATACCCGAGCATATTCTCGAGCCGGGTTTGGGTGAGAACGGCATCGCTTAAATCAAGGCCGTATGCTTCATTTAACGGCCGGGTTAAAAAATCCGTTGCCGCGACAACGGCGCCCACGACCAGTTCCTTCTTGTCCCCGTTGGAGGCCAGTTTGACATGGAAATCTCCGGGAACTCCGGCCACACCCGTGATTGTCGTATGGGGCATCACCTCAATCAGGTCGTCTTTTTTTACCTTATCAAGGACCTCATTCACGTTATCCTGCCCGCCTTCATCAATTCCCGCCAGGGGGGGCATTGCCGGTCCGCCGCCCCAGAGCCCGGGCCCACTTTCAACAACAATCGCACGATAGCCTGTTTCTGCTATTTTCGCTGCAGTACCTAAGCCGGTAACACCACCGCCCACGACCAGTACGTCCGTGGAAATCCGGATAACTCCATTGCTCTTATGTCCCTCTTCCTTCATTTACCCCCCCTTACATACTTCAACACGTCATTGGCAGCATTTCCGGCGTGGGCTTTTGATGCTGCAATATCTTTAGGGCCTTCAATTGTTCCCGCCACAAAAACCCCGTCACTTGCGGTGAGCGACCTGTCAACGCCCTTATGGCCGGCGACAAATCCGTCGTGATCCAGGATCACATTAAACAGGCGGGCCAGAGTCTCGTTTTCAGGTCCGGGCATGATGCCTATGGACAGAACAACCATGTCATACGCTTCACCAACCGGAATTCCGTCTCCTTCATTCATATACCGTGTTTCCAGGCCATCTTCCTTGTTGGGAAACATATCAACGGGAATGGTGCGGACAAAACGAAGATCGGTTTTTAACTGTTCATAGATAACCGGAAACGCTTTACCGGTGTTCTGAATGTCCATATAAAAAACGGTTATCTCCATTTCCGGATTTTTTTTCTTGATAAGTTCGGCCATTCTTAACGCGTACGGGCAGCAGACTTTCGAACACCAGAGGTTTCCCAGCCTGTCATCCCTGCTTCCCACGCATTGAATAAAGGCCAATTTTTCCGGAGCCTTTCCGTCGGAAGGCCTGATCACCCCCCCTTTTTCCCTGATAATTTTTTCAAGGTCCAGACCGGTCACCACGTTGGCATTTTTTCCATAACCGTAGGTCGGCTTGATGTCAGGGTCAAATGGAGTAAAACCGGTGGCAAGAACAACGGCATCAGCATGGATGGTGTCATCTTTCGCCTTGGATGATAAATTTATGGCGGCTTCGGGGCAGGATGCTTCACATGCGTTGCAGGCATCTTTTTCTCCGGCCTCGGCACACCTTTGTGCATCTATGGCATACAAGGGTGAATTGTTCTTGGAGTAGCTCTTTAAGACAATTCCTCCTTCGCCGCACGCAGCAAAACACTCTCCGCAGTTGGTGCATTTTTCCGGGTCAATATAAACGGGCCCTTTCTTCAGCGTTATCGAGAAGTCACCGTTTTTCTCGACCGCCACCGGAACCGAGTTCAGGTGGACTTGTATCCCCGGCGCCCCTACAACATGTTTAAGCATTGCCTCCACGGTGCATGCACCGCATTGACGGCATTCTTCCACCGCCTTGCAGCAATACTGGATGGCATGCCCGCCGAGAAAACCTGTTTTTTCCACAAGATCCACATGAATACCTGATGATGCAAGCTCCCATGCTGCTGTGAGGCCGGCAATTCCCCCACCGATAACAGTAACTTTTTTTTCTGTTTCCAATTTGAAGACTCCTATTTATACCGTGGGCCGGGGTAGCATACCCGCTCGTTCCGCGATTTCAGGGACTTTGTGCTCCCATTCGATGGCCATTAGGTGAACACCCGCTATTCCTTTTGTTTCCTTGAATTCCTGAATCTGTTCACAGGCGATTTGAATACCTTCATCGGCCTGCTTCTTTTTATCCACTCCCTGAAGTCGCTTTATTATTTCATCCGGAACATCCATTCCGGGGACTTTGGCTTTCATGTATTTTGCCATACCAAGGCTTTTCATCGGTGTAACACCGGCCAGGATATAGGTGTTTTCGGTCAACCCCATGTCATTGGCCTGTTTCATCCACTCTCTCATTCTCTGCATGTTGAAGACGCACTGGGTCTGAATAAAATCAGCTCCGGCCTTCACCTTTTTTGCAAGACGATATACACGCCATTCAAAAGGTTCCGCAAATGGATTTGCCGCCGCACCGATAAACAGTTTTGGCGGCTCATCAATGTCTGCGCCCCCTAAAAACTTTCCCTCGTCTCTCATCTTTTTTACCATGCCGATAAGCTGTATGGAGTCGATATCGTATACTCCCTTGGATTGCGGATGATCTCCGAATTGTTGATGGTCACCTGAAAGGCAGAGGATATTTCTTATTCCCAACGCGTAAGCTCCCAGAATATCCGCCTGCATGGCCAATCGATTTCTGTCTCGGCATACCATCTGGTAGTTCGGCTCAAGCCCTTCCTCAATGGCAATAATGGAGGCAGCCCAGCTTGACATTCGAACAACTGCCGTCTGGTTGTCGGTGATATTCACCGTGTCCACCATCCCCTTCAGCGGCCCCGCTTTTTCACGTACCGCGTTAATGTTGCTGCCACGGGGTGGGCCCAGCTCTCCGGTAAAGGCAAAATGCCCGGCTTTAAGAATTTTTTCGACATTGCTTCCCGACTTCATTTTTTAGGTCCCTCTTTTATTTCAGGTTTGTTTAATCCTGCAATTCCCTATTATTTTCTTTTCCTGTCTGAGGCTGCGGCTTTATACTCAGGCGATGTTTTTTTCTTTGTATCCCGGCTGTATGACCGTTCTGGGCGTCTGGTTTCTCCAGTCATTTGTGGGGCATATGTCAAGTATCTGTTCCAGCCGGCCCTGCTTGGCCAAACGCTCATGGATCAGGTACCAGGCGCAGGGTTGGTCTTGATTGATCTCACAACTTCCCTGGTTGGTTCCCCCGCACGGGCCATTAAACAATCCCTTGGCGCACATGGTAACCGGGCAGACCCCTCCCGTCATTCCAAGAACACAACTGCCGCAGGCCCGGCATTTTTCTTCATAAATCCCCACATCCTGGTTAACACCGATGAACGTAGTGTCTACAGCCGGAAGAACCGGGGTCTCCGGAAAACGTTCGGAAAGAAACTGTATTCCGGCGCCGCATGCCATTGAGATCAATGCATCATAATGTTCCACCACATCATCCAGCTCCGCCAAAAATTCACGGTCGCACTGCCTCTGCAGCGTCGCGGCATCAACCTGAACAGGGTTGCCGTCGACTTTCCGTGCGAGCTTCAGCTCGTTGTTCAAAACACCCACTTCTTTTTCGCCACCCGCCAGGCACACGGCAACACATGTCGCACATCCCACGGTCAGAATCCTGTTATACCCTGACACCATGCCCTTTATCTCTTCAAATGGCTTTCTCTCAGCGACAATCATCATGCCTCCTAAAAATAAACAAAAATTAACCACAAACCAAGATGGTGATTAAAAAACCAAACGAGTTACATCTCATAATTGCTATAAAAAAGTCAAGTTGAAAATACGTTGAAGCCTTTCCTCTCTTGATTTTTTATCAGGCTTAATATATTTATTTGAGCTTCTTGTTAAAAAATTCATTGGAGAACACCATGGCAGACGATATAAAAAAAGAAAACGGCTACAGGAAAATTATAATTATTTCTAATGATTATAGAATGCTCTATGCCAGCTCCCACGCGGTAAAAGACGGCAATACCGACATACTGGGGAAAAAATGCTATAAAGCGCTCTTCGACCGAGACACACCCTGCGATTATTGCCTGGCGGATCAGGTTATAAAAACACAGAAGCCGGCCCTGATGCGCCGTAATATCACTTCCAATGCGAAGGATTCGGAAAAAGGGTCATGTGTATACACCTACCCGATTCTTTCCGGTGATAGGACCGACGCCCTTCTTATGCTGGACATTGACCTTCCCGCAATGGAAAAAATGGAGGAAAAACTCCAGCGCTCCAACGCTTTTTTGAAAAATCTTATTCTCAGTTCAGTGGACGCCGTCCTTGCCGCGGACATGACCGGTAAAATCCTGATTTTTAACGATGCCGCCGCGGAAGTCAGCGGCTATACCATTGAAGAAGCGCTCACCACATTAAATATCCGCGATGTCTATCCCGGTGAAGGCGCAAAAGATATCATGCGGAAACTGAGGGATACAAAACACGGCGGAAAAGGAAAGCTGAAGTCCTACAAGGTGGATGTTCTCAGGAAAGACGGGGAAATCATTCCCATATTGCTGAACGCCGCCATCGTCTATGAAGGCGATCACGAAGTCGCCTCCATAGGTTTTTTCCACGATCTCCGTGAAGAGATGAAAATGGAAGAGGAGTTGAAGAATACCCAGGTACAGCTTGTACAGGCTGAAAAAATGGCATCACTGGGTAAACTGGCCGCCGGTGTCGCCCACCAGCTGAACAATCCATTAGGAGGCATTACACTTTTTGCCCAGTTGATCATGGAGGAATATCAGCTTGAGGACGGAGCCAGGGAGGATTTATCCAGAATAATAAAAGATGCTCAACGATGCCGGGATACCGTAAAAGAACTGCTTGAGTTCGCCAGGCAAACTAAAATGGAGAAAAAACCGCTGGACATCAACCAGACAATTTCCAGAACACTTTTTCTTCTCGGCAACCAGACCCTTTTTCACAATATCGAAATAAAAAAGGATTTTGACCCGTCCCTGCCCAGTATTCCCGCTGACATACAGCAGATAAACCATGTTATCATGAATATAATTTTGAATGCCGCCCAGGCTATGAACGGCAAGGGGGAGCTATTGGTTAAAACCGGCCTTACACCTGAAAACGGCACCGTCTTTATGGAAGTGGCGGATACGGGCCCGGGCATACCGGAGAATATTATTGATCGTATTTTCGAGCCCTTTTATACTACGAAGGAAGAAGGAAAAGGAACGGGGCTTGGCTTGAGCCTGGTTTATGGAATTGTTCAGGATCATAACGGCAGTGTAACGGCCGCGAATCGACCTGAAAAAGGCGCTGTGTTCAGGGTGGAGCTTCCTCTAAAGCAGCCGGAAAACGGAGGTAGTGAACTTGACTGATACAAAAAATATGAATGTACTGGTCGTTGATGATGAGAAAGACATCCGGGAAGGCTGTGAGCGGATTTTAACCCGCATGGATTTTAATGTGCTGACCGCCAAAAAGGGAGAAGACGCATTAAAAATCATTGACAGCGAGTCTGTGGAGATTACCCTTCTGGACCTTAAAATGCCCGGCATGGACGGCATGGAGGTGTTACAAAAAATAAGGGAAAAGAATACGGATATTCTCGTTATCGTCATCACCGGTTTTGCAACGGTTGAATCCGCTATTGAAGCCATGAAGCAAGGGGCCTATGATTTTATCCCGAAACCCTTCGAGCCGGCCCAGTTGCGAATTGTTGTCGGACGCGCCAGGGATAACATCCGTCTCCATCAGGAAACGGAAAAGCTGGAAGCAGAGAGGAGGAGAACGCTTGCGGATCTCGGAACCGAAAAAAGCCGTATCCGGACCATCATTGAGTCCCTGCCGAACGGTGTTCTGGTTACCAATACCCTCGGCCAGGTCGTGCTCATGAATCCCGCATGTTTCCATCATCTTGACGTTCCGATGGACCACGGCACCGGGGATATGATCGGAACCTATGTTTCCGAAAAGGAATTGTGCGATATTATCATGGACATATCCACCGGAAAATATGCCCCTGACGATGATATACCCACCTACGAGTTTGCCACGTCCGATGACAAGTTTCTGATGGCCAGGGGACGGCCGGTTCTTAGCAGGAAAAATGAGTGCCTGGGGGCCGTCATTAACTTTATGGACATCACGGCCATAAAGCTGCTTGACCGATTGAAATCGGAGTTCGTGGCAAAAGTATCCCATGAATTGCGATCACCGCTTTCCACCATCCATGAACAATTGGCGGTGGTGCTGAGAGATGTGGCGGAAGAAGAGAGCTTCAAGGATCATGAAATCCTTTCCAGGGCCAAGGAAAAAACCCAGAACCTTATTGCCCTCATCGGAGACATGCTGGATCTTTCACGAATCGAAGCCGGTAATGTCGGTTATGAAACGAAACAGGTCCGGCTTGAGGAACTGCTGGAAAGCATTGTCGTCTTCATGAGGGATAAAACGACAAATAAAAACCAGTCGTTAATATTAAACAAACCGGACACGGCTTTACCCTGCGTTACCGCAGATCCCATGGCCATTGAAAGCATTTTCGGCAATTTGATCACCAATGCAACAAATTATACACCTGCCGGAGGAACCATCACCGTGACCGTGGAAAAGGTGGACAATGGAATAAAAACAGCTGTTTCGGATACCGGGTTTGGAATAGACGAGAAGCATCTCGACAGTATTTTTGAACGATTTTATCGTGTTAAAGATGACAACACCCGGTACATCACAGGAACAGGGCTTGGGCTCCCCATTGTTAAAGGTCTTGTGGAGCGACTGAAAGGGAGCATTAAAGTGGAAAGTCAAAAAGGGAAGGGCAGCACGTTTACCGTATTTCTCCCCACAGAAAAAAGTTAAAGCGAACCCCGTAGCGGCGGGATTCGCTTCAAATGCTTTTTTAAAGCAAGGACTTTATACTCTTTACAACTTCTTTAACCGCATCCGGCCCCTTGGGTACATAATCATCCGCTTCCATACTCATTCCATCATAGTGGGAGTACCGTGTGGATGAAACATGTGATGCCACGGCCGTCAGCATGACAACCGGAATATCCTCATACGTCGCATCGGCTTTCAACTCCGCGCACATCTTGTACCCGTCCTTTTCAGGCATCATAACATCCAAAGCAATGGCATGGGGCGGGTTCTCTTTTACTTTTGCCAATCCTTCAACCCCATTGTATGCGACATCGACCTCAAAACCTTCATCTTCTAAGGCTTTTTTCATTATTTCCACGAAATCAGGTTCATCATCTACAACAAGTATCCTTTTTTTATCGCTCATAGTTTCTCCTTTCCATGAAACGCTCGATGCACCGGGTATAATACAGTGCGCACGATCTTCTTAACGCGTATATAAACGTGAAATGAACTGTTGTCAATATTACAGGGCACGGGTTGCTGCAATAATTTTCGGATTAAACGGCTTATACACCCATTCCGCCCAGTATCTCAGGTAATCGGGCCTCCCAGCCCATCGTGGAGATCATCACACCGCCAAACCCCTCCTGCTTAATGGATTTTACCATCTCTTTGGCAATCAGTATGCACTCATGAACCTTGTCGCCGGCTTTCTGAATCCTTTTAATCAACTCATCGGGAATATTAATATGGTCCATGCTTCTGGCCATGTACCGCGCCATACCAACCGATTTTAGAAGCAGAACCGTGGGGATGATGCTGGCATTGCCGGTATCGGTATGTTTTAAGAAAGACGTCAAATCATTAATATCAAATAATGGAGGAGTTATAAAAAAGCCGACACCTGACTCGATCTTCTCTTTCATTAGCAGAAGTTCTTTTTCAAGAGCCTCCCCTTTTGCTCCGGTATTAAGGGTTGCTCCGGTAAAAAATTCAGGGGCGCCTAACAGTTCAATACCTGCCATGTCCTTGCCATTCTGGAGTGTTTTGATTCCTTTCAGCATCTCGCTGATTGTAATATCATACACGGCTTTTGCCTGATGGTGATCACCGTAATTAGGCTCTTCACCGGTCACTGCCATAATATTATGAATCCCGCACCCATAAGCGGCAAGAAGATCGGCCTGAAGAGCAAGCCGGTTTCTATCCCTGCAGCTTATCTGCATCACCGTCTCCATACCCTTTCCCTGCAGAATCATCGCCCCGCCAAGTGCGCTCATTCTCATCACCGCATTGCTCATCTCGGGAACAACAAATGCGTCGACCGCACCCTTCACTTTTGATGCTCCCGATACCATACCGGAAACATCTACGCCTTTTGGCGGTTCCATCTCAGTAAGTATGGCGAATTCTCCGGAAGCCAGTTTGTCCTTTAAGCGCATATATACCTCCATCAAAGTTGAAACAAACGAACCAGTTCAGTTTTCCATCTCTTGATAGCGCATAGGCTTTTTTTGTCAACTTATTTTTTTTTAAGGAACTTAACCCGATTTTTTGGTCCAAAAAACGATCCGAAGGCGTCGTCGATCACTCATATGACGGAAAAATACCCTGGGATCTGCAAATACTCCTTGCAAGAGCGATCATGCTTGGAATATCGATTCCAAACGGGCAATAGCAGCGTGTGCACAAGACACATCGCTCCCAGATGTTGATTTTTATTTCTTCAAGCTCACCCGGACTCACCCGGCCTTTTTTCTTGTACAGTATGCCAAGGGAATTGATAAATTTATATGACGGCGAGTACTTAGGGTTATTATCGTTGAGGTTGAATAAAAAACAACTCTCCGCACACAGGCTGCATCGGGCACAAACACCCATGGAGAGTTTCATCTTTTTTTTATGTTTATCCAGCATTCGCCGGATCTGTTTTGAATTTACCGCCGTCTGCGACTGATCGGTCATTTCTCCCCTCTAATCCATGGGCGGGCTACCACTGCCATGCCCGGTTACCTTTTCCAATTGTGTGCTGACCGATGATCATAAAGCGCGCCACGAAGAAGAAAACCATGTGGAATATCTTTGTAAACGGTGCGGCCGCAAGCATCAGCTCTCCCGAGAGCATGTGAAGAACGATCATAACCCTGTAGTCGTATATCTGGTAGTAAGCCAGCAAACCGGTGAGGAAAGGCAGTGTCGTGATGGTTAAAACAACATAGTCACCGAATGATGTGATCATTCTGACCCGTGCGCTGAATATCCTCCTTGCCAGAAAGTAGAACGCGCATAAAAGAAACAGTATGGTCATTATTGTTGTCGTCTGCACTGAAAATGAAAATAAGCTCACGCCCATAAATCTTGCGATCATTATATTGTGGGCCAGCAGAAACAGCGGGGTGGCAAAAAGGCAGACATGGAAAATCAGGCTTATGGATATCGTCAGCGGATTTTTTGCGAGCACGGTGTGCCTCATGGAGGCCAACGCCCTATGCATGACATTCCGAGTATCCGCTGCCGTAACTTTGTTCCTGATATGTCCGGCGGGAAAGGTTGTATCGGGTTGTACCTTCCTTGTAAGAGACATGAACTTGACGGTACGGACCACCGTTCCTAAAAAAAAAACAGAAAACGAGATCTTCGCCAAAGTTCCGCTGGCGAGGTTATACATGAGGTCATTTGTTAAAATATAGTGTAAATCCAAACCATCCCCTATTTCACATATAAATCCTGGACAACGATCCTTTTCACCTGGTTCTTCCATTGCATCGGCGCCTGTAAATTCATGATATCCTCCAGCCGGTCCTGCTTTTTAAGCCGGTTGTATATGTCATTCCATGCACAGGGAATATCATCACTGATTTCACAGGAACCATTATTTGTACCGCCGCAAGGACCGTTGAACAATCCTTTTGCACATGCCGTTACCGGACAAATACCGCCGGTATATGCCAGGACGCACTCACCGCAGGCCCTGCACCTTTCTTCGGAAACACCAATCGTCCTGTCGACGCCGATGGCCAATGTATCAATGGCCGGAAAAACCGGAATACCCGGGAATCGTTCGGCCGTATACTGGGCCCCTGCACCGCATG
>Ga0180436_10005932_pt1 | contig 10705 bp, 2 predicted proteins | sample SS_ome_2_FD_132434 | JGI IMG/M metagenome (GOLD analysis project Ga0180436, IMG submission 132434) | Hypersaline lake sediment archaeal communities from the Salton Sea, California, USA - SS_3_S_2 metaG | ecosystem: Environmental > Aquatic > Non-marine Saline and Alkaline > Hypersaline > Sediment...
CAGGCGCCCGGCGACACGACGGGGGAAGGCAAGACACCCTTCGGGGTCCTCACCATGACCGCCAAGCCGACCCGCGACCTGCTGCACCCCACCAAGGGCTGGCTGTTCGGCAACCCCGCCACCGCCCATGCCACGGTGGCCAGCAAGGAGGCCCCCTACAGCCTGCAGCCCTACGAGATGGCGTTCCGCGAGATCTTCAGCGCCAACAGTTTCCCGATGGTCGACGTCGACGTGAACACCGAAAAACGCGGATTCTTCGGACCCGGGCACACCGCCGAGTTCGGTCTCACCGCCGCCACCATGTTCTCCCTGCCCTGCGGGCCGATGGTCTCGCTCGGCCAGTTCCAGACCGCCAACCTGCTGAGCGCCGACGCCCTGCCGCGGTTCAACTACCCGCTGGGCAACTCCTTCGCCCACCCCCTGATCCCGGCGCCGCAGATCCAGCAGGACACGTATTTCGACCATTCCTACGGGCTGAACTGGCGGCTCTGGGACGAGTTCTACTTCTCGTCGCTCTCGGAGCGCAACGGAGTGACCGCGGCGGAGTTTGCGGCCGGCGCCACTCCTCCCAATTCGCGCCTCGTCTACCATGCGCCGGGAGGAATGCCGGCCGAGGAGGCCGCCGAACGCATGACCACCGGGGACCTCACGGAGCGCTCGCGAAGGGTCGCCGCCCACCAGATGGTGCGGGGCGCCTTCAACCCGAACTCGACCAGCGTCGCGGCATGGCGGGCCGTGCTGGGCGGGCTGCGCGACCATTCCGTTCCCACCCGCGACGGCGACGAGCGCCCGCAGGAATACACGCCCTTCGCGCGCTTTGCCGACGCCATGACGCCCGGCGACGAGCAACTGGCGATCGGAGGCGGCGCGGGCGGCGGAGGCGCCGAGGCGGAACGCGCCGCAAGGTGGGTCGGCATCCGCCAACTCGACGACACGCAGATCGAGGTCCTGGCGCGCCACATCGTCAAGGAGATCAAGCGCCGCGGCCACGAGGAGGGAGGCCCGATCCTCACCCTCGCCGAGTTCGTCAACCGCCGGCCCGGCGATGAATCCGGCCTCCACGCCCTGAAGGGACTCCTCCAAACCGCCATCGAGAACGCCAACAGGGAGATGGAACTCTACTCGCTCAAGGACGGCGAGGAGATCCCCCAAGGGGACCCGGTGCCCGAACCGGCCGCCCTCGAAGGCGGCAACACCGCCGAAGGCTCGCCCGCCGTGCTCCTTCAGGGCGACATCCTCCAGGCCGTCGGCGCCTTCCTGAGCACCCACTCCGACACCCTGCGCATCCGCGCCTACGGCCGCGCCGGCGATGCCGGCAAACCCACCGAGGCATGGTGCGAGGCCATCATCCAACGCGTCCCCGATTACCTCGATTCCTCGCTCGCCCCGGAAGAGTCCCCGCCCGCCGGCTCGATGAACGAAATCTTCGGGCGGCGCTTCCGCGTCGTCTCCTTCCGCTGGCTCTCCCCGGACGAGGTCTGACGAGGAATGCCGGACACCCACGTTCTTCGCTCCGGGAGTGCCGGAAGACCTCGCTCGACGAGAACGGCGGGTGTCCCTGACTTCGTCTTGCCCTGAAAACGAATCGCGCAAGGTCAGCCACCCCGATCCCGGGACTCTCGGGGCGGGAATGGGCGCCGGACCGGCGCTCCTGGCTTTCCGGGTATTCCCTCGTGGTCACCGTGGCTCTTCTGCCGCTCATCAGCACGAATTCTTCATTGACAACAGCCCCGCCACCAATAGATTGGAGTTGACTTTGTATTTACGCGATGAACCTGAAGCGCACCAACTCGGCAGTCCCGATCCCGGATCTCCCTGAGCGAAGACCGGCACCCCGCCGGCGCTTCGAATTGCCGGGGTTCTCCCTGATTGTCACCGTGGCTCTGCTGCTGCTCATCAGCATGATTGCGGTCGGACTCCTCTCTCTCTCGATCGTTGCGGTGCGGTCGACCGGCGCGCAGAGCGACATCACGGAGGCCCGCGACAACGCCCGTCTGGCGATGCTGCTGGCCCTCGGCGAGGTCCAGAAAACCCTCGGCCCGGACAAGGGCGCGGCGGGGCCGGCCTCCATGGTTCACGAAAACCCCGCCGAACCCCACCTCGCCGGCGTCTGGGAAACATGGTCATGGAACCCCACCGCCCGACGCTCGAACGTCCCCTCCGCAGCCGACATCAGGGAGGAAAAAGCCGAGCGCTTCCGCGGATGGCTCGCCAGCGACCCCGCAGGTCCGGAGCGCCGCCTCGACCCGGCGTTCCCCGTGACGGGACCCGACGACCCGGTGCTTCTGGTGGGACCGGGCTCGGCGGTGCAGGGCGGCCACGACCTCCCGGCCGAGGTCCGCGGCGGCTTCGTCCCGGTCCAGGCGGACGGCGGCGGGACGGACACCCGCGGCTTCGCATGGGCCGTCCTCCAGGAGGACGTCAAGGCCCACGTCCAACCCGGCGCCGGAGGCGCCCCTGCGGCCGGCCCCCGCCAATTGGCCGCCTGCTTCGCACCCGGCGAGAGCGGCCTCGGCGCCCTCGAAATGACCGCAGCGCTCGCGGCCGAACGCGCCATGCGGGAGAAGACCATCAGCACCTCCACCCTCTCCCTGTCCGGCGACGACCCGGAGCTGAGCCGGCTCGCCTTCCACCACCTCAGCCCCTACCCGCTCGGGGTCCCCGGCAACGCCGCGCAGGGCGGCATGCGGCAGGACCTCACCACCATCTTCGAGGACTTCGATGCCTCCGCGCTCTCCGGCGAGCGGGTCTACAGCAACCCCGCCACCGCAAGGGGCGGGGACAACCCGGCCCCGTGGTGGAGCAGCCTCGCCGACTACTACAACGTTGGTAGCAGGATCAAGGACGGCGGCGGCCCCGATTACCCGCTCGACATCGACCCGGACCTCGAAAAGCTGAGAACGTTCAACACCGCCAACAACGAGGCCTTCAACCCGAAGAACCCCCGGTCCCTCAGCGGGGAGGCCCCCGAACATGCCGTTCTCGCCCCGGTCGTCGCCAAGGTCGACATCGTGTTCTCCCTCGTGACCCATGACGTGGACGACAGCCAGGAGGGACAGGGCACCCCGTGGTGGTACGACCAGGCGGATCACGCAAGGAGTCAGGATCCGCAATACGAGCACTACATGCCATGGCTGGTGTTCGAGCCGCTCGTGACATTGTGGAACCCCTACAACGTGCCGGTCCGGTTCTCCGAAGTGAAGTTGTTCTTCGACCGCATCCCGGTCGGATTCCGCTTCTTCAAGCACGAGCATACATGGGCGGCGGACAAGTGGGTCGATGTCCGCCGGCAGACCGACAGTCACACCGCTTACTGGCGGCCACTCCACAGTTACCTCGCCGGCGGGTGGAACCCCAACTCCGGTGCGGTGATCGGAGATTTCTTCATCCGCCTGCAAGGAGGAGGACCGGACACCGCCCAGCCGGAGAGATCCCTCACGCTCGCCCCCGGCGAAACCCGGATCCTCACCCCCTGGATTTATCCGGGATCGACATGGGGCGAGATCAAGGACCTCTTCATGATCGAACGCAATTACCGTGTTCGCGACATCGTCGAGGGCCGCGGCTTTGGCGTGCCTTACGTCGGGGGCTGGAACCGCGTCGGCGGCTTCCAGTTCAGCCACCTCGCCGAACAGGGCTCATGGCGCCGCAATCCGGAAAGCCTCTACCCGTACGAGAACGCCGCCTGCGGACACCTCGTCGTCCTGCGCGGCCCGGACAGCTTCCGTGGACAGATCCGGCTCATCAACCCCGATCAACCCGACAATGACCCCTCCGCCGACAACGACATCAACCGCTCCTTCTCGATGCGGGTGGCCTTGATGTCCAGCGACGCCAAAAGCATCAACGACTCGGACAGCGTCTTCCACGAAATCAAGGTCGAGGCCGAGGACTTCTACAAGCTCTACGAAGCGCATGCCTCGAAGATCATCCAGCACGACATCGTGGCGGAGGAAGCCTACCAGGCCCCCGACGACCAGGGCCCCGGAGGCAAGAGCCCCTTCGCGGTCCTCAGCCTGACCGCCAAGCCCACCAACGACCTCCTCCACCCCACCAAGGGCTGGCTGTTCTGCAACCCCGTCACCGCCGGAGCCACCGTCGACGAGGAAGAGGGCCCCTACTCGGTCCAAAGCTACGAAATGAGCTTTCGCGAAATCTTCAGCGACAACAGCTTCCCGATGGTGGACGTCGACGTGAACACCGAAACCCGCGGCTACTTCGGCCCCGGCCAGACCAGCGAACTGGGCCTCACCGCCGCCACCATGTACTCCCTGCCCAGCGAACCCATGGTGTCCATCGGACAGTTCCAGACCGCCAACCTGCTCGGCGCCAACGCCATGCCGCTCTTCAACTGCCCGGTTGGCAATTCGCATGCCCATCCGCTGATCCCCTCCGGCGAGGTCCGCCGCGACCGCGACGGGTTGCTCGATCACTGCCACGCCCTGAATTGGCGGCTGTGGGACGGCTTCTACTTCTCGACCCTCTCGGAGGACGCCGCCGTCAAGGCGGCGGAGTTCGCCTCCGGCCAGACCCCTCTCAACTCGCGCCTGCTTTACCATGCCCCGCACGGGCTGCCCAAGGAGGTGGCCGTGGAACGCATGACCACCGGCGATCCCGACCTTCGCGCGCGCCGCGTCGCCACCCACCAGATGATTCGCGGGGCCTTCAACGTCAATTCCACCAGTGTCACGGCATGGCGCGCCGTCCTCGCCTCCCTGCGCGACCACCCTGTGCCCACCCGCGACGACAACGAACAACGTGATCTCGAGGACGACTCCAGCTTCCCCCGCTTCGTCTGCGCCATGACCGAAAACGACGAAACCATGGCCATGGGAGGCGGCGCCGGAAACGCCGGCGCCGAGGCCGGGCGCGCCAACCGATGGGTCGGCCTGCACCGCCTCGCCGACGATGAAATCACCCTCCTCGCCGAGGAGATCGTCCGCCAGATCAAGCTCCGCGGCCTCGATGAGCAGGCGCCGATCCACACCCTCGCCGAGTTCGTCAACCGCCGCCCCGGCGGCCACAACGACCTGCATGCCCTGAAAGGCCTGCTGCAGACCGCCATCGAGGAGTCGGGAGTCTCCGCCCCCGCCAACCTCGAGGACGGCATCCCCATCGCCCTCACCGAGCGGGTCCCCGAACCGGCCGCCCTCGAAGACGGCAACACCGCCGAAGGATGCCCCGCCGCTCTCCTCCAAGGCGACATCCTCCAGGAAATCGGCGCCTTCCTGACCACCCACTCCGACACCCTGCGCATCCGCGCCTACGGCCGCGCCGGCAATCCCGGCAAACCCACCGAGGCATGGTGTGAGGCCATCATCCAGCGCGTCCCGGAATATGTCGATCCCGGCGACCTCCCCGACGACACCCCCGCCTCCGGCTCGGTCAACGAGCGCTTCGGCCGCCGCTTCCACATCGTCTCCTTCCGCTGGCTCTCCCCGGATGAAATCTAGCCTTCAGAATTGCCTTGTCCACCCCCTGCCGGCCGGTTTTCACTCCGGCCCTGTAACCCCCCGGACGAAAAGACTTCCATGAGTTCAACATCCGCAAGACCCCCGCTGGCGGCCATCGCTCTCTGCGCCCTGTGCACCGCCGCCCCCGCATCCGCCCAGACGCTCTACTTTGACGATTTCAGCGGCGGATCCGGCTCCTACCTTCACAACACCACCCCCGACACCACCCAAGGCTCCAACAAATGGGTGGCCTCCATTGGCGTCACAAGTGACACCTCCGAACCATACTTCGCCGCCAGCGGCGACGTCGGCGGCGTCAACAGCACCGAGGGCGCCGCTCTACGGTCCGCATGGTTGCCGTTCACGCCCGCCCCGAACAAGGTCTACGTCCTCCTCGCCGACGTGACCGCCCGCGAATACGGGGTGGACGGCTACACCGAACTCAGCGTCGGGTTCGCCGAGGACAACGACATCGCAACCGGCTACTTCGGCAGCAGCGTGAACGGATACGGCCACCTCAGCTTCGAATACTGGGACACCGCAGACCCCGGCACTTCCGCCATCACCATCCCGGGCGTGCAGGACAACGGCTACGAATACGATTCCGCCTGGTACAACCCCGACCAGGCCTACGCTGTGAAGATCGTCCTCACCACCACCGCCCCCAGCTCCGCCGACTGGACGATGGAGTTCTTCGTCGACGGCACTTCGATCCGCGGGCCGGTCAAGGCCGCCAGCGGCAGCTACGCCGACATCAGATACGTCGGCATCACCTCCTCGCTGGTGGGAACCCGGGGCCGGATCGACAACTTCACCCTCAGCGACACCCTCGGCGACGACACGACCCCTCCCACCGTCACTGACCTGAGCCCCGCCGACGATGCCTCGAACGCCCCGACCTTCGCCAACCTTGAGATGACCTTCTACGAGGCGGTCAAGAAGGGAACCGGCGCCATTGAGATCCGCCGCAGCAGCGACGACTCGCTCTTCGAGTCCATTGATGTGGGTTCCGCCAAGGTCACCGTCGCGAACGACCTCGTCACCATCGACCCCTCCAGCTACCTCGCCCCCAGCACGGACTACTACGTCCGGGTGGGCCCGACCGCCATCAAGGACCTCGCCGGCAATCCCTACGAAGGGATCGTGTCCCCCGACAAGACCACATGGAACTTCACCACCCAGCCGCCGGGGCCATCGATCGTGCCCCCCACCAACCCCGCGGACGGCGCCACCAACGTCGCTTCGAATACCGATTTGGAGCTCACCTTCGACACCAACATCCAGAAGGGCGCCGGCAGCATCACCATCAGGGAGGCCGCCACGGGAGCCCTCTACGAAATCATCGACGTGAACTCGGCCCGCGTTGTGGCCGCCGGCGCCGTCGCCACCATCGACCCCGTCCGCGATTTCCTCTACAACGCGGAATACACGGTCGATATCGACGGCGGCGCTTTCGAGAATATTTCCGGAAACCCCCATAACGGCCTCGCCGGGTGGGAATTCACCATTACGGGCCCCTCTCCTGATGTCATTTTTGTCGACGATTTCAGCGGCGGGGCCGGCACCCTCCTCGACGGCCAGGCCCCGGACGTGCGCCCGAACGCCGAGACATGGACGGCACAGACCTACCAAAACGCCATCACGGCCGACGGATCCATCGGACCCGCCGACGGTTTCGCAGGGGCATGGCTCCCCTTCACGATCGAGTCCGGCAACCTCTACGTCCTGAGCGCCGACGTCAAGAAGCTGAACAGCACCGGGGGCATCTCTCTCGGCTTTTCGGCATCCCCCAGCCTCGCGCTGGGATACGGAACCTTCCCCCCCCCTCCCTACTTCGGCCACGTCACGCTCGATGGCGCCGGAAACTTCGTCACCGCCCCGGGCCAGGACGACGCCGGGGAGTCAAGCCCCGCCGCAGCCAACCCCGCCGGGTCGTTCAACCACCTCGAGGTCGTCCTCGAAGCCAAGGACCCCGACCCCGCCAACTGGACCATGAGATGGTCCGTCAACGGCGCCCAAGTCCGGGCCTCCACCCCGGTCGCCACCGCCACCAGTTTCGGCAGCATCTCCTACGTGGGGTTCACCGAAGCATGGGATAGCGACGCCACCGGCGCCATTGACAACTTCAAGCTGCGCGTCCTCCCGGCCTACGCATGGCAGGGCGGACCCGGCAACTGGACCGACGCCAATTGGACCGACAGCGTCGACAACAACCTGACCCCCCCGCTGAACCAGGGAATGCGCATCGACGCCTCCTCCGATGACAGCGACGTCACGGTGACCTCCGACTTCCTCTCCGCCGCCAAATTGCAGGTCGGCGTCACCAGCACCGCCACCCTCAGCGTCGCGGCGGGTCGCACCCTCGGAGTGACGGACCGCCTCGACGTCGGCGCCTTCGGAACCCTCGACGTGACCGGATCCCTCGAGACCGCCACCCTGAACTCGAGCGGCTCGACAACCTTCCACCCCGGCGCCGGGGGCCCCGTCGACAACCTCTACGTCACCGCCGGCAACACCACCCTGAACGGCCTCACGGTCACCGGGGAAGTGGAAATCAGCGGCGGGATCCTCAACCTCAACGGCCAGCTGGATTTCGCCACGCTCGAAGCCACCGGCGGAACCGTCAACGTGAACGCCGACGAGGCGAGCGTCGACACCCTGACCGTTGAGGGCGCCACCCTGAATGCCTCCCAGCACCCCATCGCCGTCAACCCCTCCGGAATCGCCACCTTCGACGACCTCACCTTCGAGGCCGGCCCGGGGACCGGCTTCCTGCTGAGCGGCGCCGACGTCGGAAACAACTCCGCCACCCGCACCCTCGGGCTCATCGGCGGAACGACCACCGTCAATATCGAAGCCTACGTCTTCAATCAGCTCAACTACGCCTACTACGGCGGCGCGAGCGCGAACAACCTCCAGAATATCGACGACGGAGTGGTCAACGGCGACAATGACGGCCTCTTCGACCTCACCCCCACCCCCGAGGGAAGCTGGCCAAGCTTGGTGCGGGGCAAGTCGATCTGGACCGGGCAAGTCTGGCAGAGCGGCAACATGTCGGACAATTACTGCCAGATGTGGTGGGGCCACTTCCACCCGCCGGTCAGCGGCACCTACCAGTTCTACGTCCACGGCGACGATTACGAGATCCTCTGGATCGACACCAACCGCAACGGGGATTACGAAACCGGTTCCGACGACATCTCGCGAAACGCCAGCGGTGAAGAAGGTTGGAACACCCCGCACACCGAGACGGTCAGCCTCACCGCGGGAGAGGTCTACCCGTTCGCCCTCACCCATAACGAAGGCGGCGGCGGCGACTTCCTCAATGTCACCATCAGGAAGCCCGGGGGCAGCGCGGTCCGAATCGAGCCCGGCAACTCGAGCCAGAACGAGTGGTGGTCGTCCGGAATGGTGCCGGGTGGCGCCGCCATCAACCTGCCGGCCACCAACGTCTCGGTGGAGGCCGATTCCACCCTCGACCTCGGCGGCGCCCCGTCCGCCGGCCTCGGCGCCCTCACCATCGTCCCGCGGGTCGAACTGACCGTCACCGCCGACAGTTGGGACCCCGTCGCCGACCTCGTCAGCCAGTGGGACAATGGGGAACTCACCATCACCACCGACCAACCGAACAACACCGCCACCTTCAGCCTGAACCTCACCCCCTACGAAGAATGGGCCATCGCCGACCACGGACTGGCCCCCGAAGAGGAACACCCGGATGCCAATCCGGACCACAGCAGACTGAACAACCGCGGTGAATTCGCCTTCAACGGGGACCCGGCCGACGGATCCGATGACGGTTATCTCACCGGCGTGACACAAGACGTCCCGGGCGACGGCACCGAAGAAAAGGCCCTCACCATCACCTTTGCCGCTCGCGCCGGCGCCGTCTTCAGGGGCCGGACCATCGGCATCGACCCCGGCCCGGCCGCTCCGGCCAACAATTTCAATCAAGGCCCCCCCAACCCCGGCAACGGGACGCTCGCGGCGGGTTCCGTCAAGGACTTGGACGGCGCCGTCGTCGAGGGCGTCAGCGTGACGTTCTCCGGCTTCAGCTTCAGCGCCGGCGGATCCACCGCGAATGGCGGAGAGCCCGAGGTCTTCGACCCCGCCACGAACCTCATCGACTTCGCCGGCACCGAATTCGCCGACCCGATCCCGGCCGTCACCTTCTCCGGCCTCAATGACGCCAACACCTACAACCTCCTCGTCGCAGCCGGATACAGCCCCCAGAACTTCAACGTCACATTCACGGCCGACGGCCGAACCTCCGACGTCATCGACACCACCGCCGGCAACCCCACCGCCGCCCTCAACGGACTCTCCACCGACGGCAGCGGCAACCTCGTCATAGAATTCCCCGGAGCGGCCGCGAACTACGTGACCTTCTTCAACGCCCTCGCACTGGAAGAAGTCGGCGGCAGCCTCAGCGGCGCCAGCGACGAGGTGAGCTACACCGTGCACGGCTCCCACGACATGGAAAGCGCCGCCGGAGTGACCGAAGTGACCCCCGCCATCGTCCCGGCCGGCTGGCCGCCCGCCGGCGGCCCCGGCGCCGCGAACTACGAATACCACACCTTCAAACTCATCGGCTCCGAAGGCCTCCCATGGCGGGGCTTCCTCTGGGTCGAAGTCAACTCAGACTGATTGACCGCTGCCACGTGGACGTGGAGCCCTCCTCTCCGTTTTCCATGGCGGGATTGACCGGCGGCCCGCGCATGAAGACTTGAGACATGGAGCGTCAATCGATCCGCCATCGGGACCATCGACTGGAAAATCATCGCGCCGGCGAAAACTTCGACGAGGGCGAAAGAGCAGGGCAAAGATCAAGGTATCCAAAAGATGACGAACGGCGATCGCGAATGATTCTTCCCCATGATCTTCCGTCCTGAGCGCAGTTTCGAGGATGGATGCATTCGCGCATCCCGCCCGATTCAACCAACAACCAACAACACTACTCACATGCAACTCAACCGCCGTAGATTCCTCACCACCGCCGCCGCCGCGGGCGGGACGGCCTGCTTCGGAGCGCCCTCCATCCTCGCCGCGGACAAGAAGAACGACAAACTCCGCATCGCCCAGATCGGCTGCGGCGGGCGCGGCAGCGCCCACCATGGAATGTGGCGCCGCCACCAGTTCGTCGCCGCCGTCGATGCCAACCGCAAGGCGGTCGACATGTTCAGCAAGTCCGCCCTGCCCGGCCTCGGACGCTACACCGATTACCGCGAGATGTACGAGAAGCACATGGACGA
>Ga0180436_10005936_pt1 | contig 10696 bp, 10 predicted proteins | sample SS_ome_2_FD_132434 | JGI IMG/M metagenome (GOLD analysis project Ga0180436, IMG submission 132434) | Hypersaline lake sediment archaeal communities from the Salton Sea, California, USA - SS_3_S_2 metaG | ecosystem: Environmental > Aquatic > Non-marine Saline and Alkaline > Hypersaline >...
AAAGAGGTGGTACGTACAGTTTTTGGTGCGTATGACAATATCATCCAGCGTAAGCCGTCATTCGGTAAAGCGCTGCGCAAATTTCTGCATTGGCTGGAGAAAACGCCTCTGCAGCGGCTGGGCCTATCCCATTTCTGGGTGCTGCGGAAAGAGTAAGCGGCTTGGATCAGGGGTCCAGGCGAAAATCGTAAATGCCGTCCCTGAACGGATAATTGCGCTTGCAGGCTTCGCAATGAATGGTTGGCGGGGTATCTGCCAGGGGATGATGACCGCAGGCCGGGCAGCGGAAGAAATTGCCGGTTTGCGCCGGTTCCTGGTTGTTTTTCACTACGGTACGCAGGAAGATTGAAGGGCTAAGTGCTGCCCATGAAAGGGTGCGTTGGAGAATTTGCTCCAAACCGCGCAGGAGGGGTAGCGGAAATATCTTTTTGAAGAATCCAGCGCGCATGTAAGATACCGCGGCCTGGTTCTCGATCACAAACCCCGCGCTCACCATATCCTTCTTAACGGTTTTTGGGTGAAAATCGAAGTTCAATTTCACAAACTCCACCTGTTCCGGCGTGAAAGGGCTCCATTGCTGGCGACCGAGCCAAAAGCGCAGGATGGATTTTATGTTGCGTTTGTTGGCAAACTCCAAAAGAAAGGTGGATTGATGCGCCAGCACCTGGCTGACCTGTTCGAAGGCGATGGATGGCTGCGCAAGGTGATGAAGGGTGCGGATCATTGTGGCTGAGGAGAATGCCCCCGGCGAAAATGGGAGACGGTAGACATCTGCCGCGACGAAGCGGTATTTTTCACTGTTTCCTAGATGCTGTAACGCCTGCTGCAGTTGGGTGGTGGAGTAATCCAGCAGGGTGATGTGATCATATCCCTGATAGCGGTGCGTGTTGCGTCCGGCACCGGCACCAAGCTCAAGCAGATGCCCGTTTCCAGGAGGAAGCAGGCGCTTTAGGGCAATCGCTTCAGCAGCGTCCTCGTAGGCGCGGCCGCCCTTTTCCCAGAATACTTCCTGATAATCGGAACCTTCGTAGTCAATGACAGGTGGTGTTTTCATGCAGGTATTTTACCTGCATAATGACTGCCTGATTAAAAAGTTATAATCAGAGATTGTTATGTCATTGATATCAACTACCAACCTGGCAAAGTCGTATGGCCCCGTGGATATTTTTTCCGGGGTGAGCGTGAGCGTGCCGAAAAATGCGCGCATCGGCTTGGTGGGTGTTAATGGGGTCGGAAAGACAACCCTGCTGCGGTTGCTGATTGGCGAGGAATCTCCATCAGAAGGCAATATCCAGAAATCAAAATCGCTATCAATCGGTTACCTGGCACAGGAATCTTCGCTGAATTCCGAGCAAACGCTGTGGGAAGAATGCCGGCTGGCTTTGTCGCACCTGATCAGGATGGGTGAGCGGCTGCGTGCGATGGAAGCCCGCATGGCAGACAGTGACGCGGATGAAGGCTTTCTGGAGCGATATGGCAACATTCAGAGTTCGTTTGAGCGCAAAGGCGGGTACACCTATGAGAAGCGCATCGAACGCACACTGGACGGCCTGGGTTTCACGGAAAATGATTACCAGAAACCGCTGCACATGCTGTCGGGGGGCGAACGTACCCGCGCGGTGCTGGCACGGCTGCTGCTGACGGATCCGGACCTGCTTCTCCTGGATGAGCCCACCAACCATCTGGATATCGAGGCAATGGAGTGGCTGGAAGGATATCTGCGATCCTGGGAAGGGGCTGTGCTGCTGGTCTCTCATGATCGATATTTTTTGGACAAGAGCGTGGATACGATCTGGGAGATGACCCCATCGATCGAGATCTACCGCGGAAATTACAGCGCCTATCTGCAGCAGCGGACGGCGCGCTATGAACGCCAGCTAAAAGAATATGAATCACAGCGGCAGTTCATTGAAAAGGAAGAAGATTATATCCGCCGAAACATTGCTGGCCAGAATACACGGCAAGCCCAGGGGCGGCGCACACGGCTGGAGCGGCTGCTGAAAGAAGCAAAAATGGCGCCCCCGCAGAACACCAAACGCATCCGCCTTAATCTGGATGCCGGCGGGCGGTCCGGCGACCTGGTCCTGCGTACGTTTGGGTTAAAGGTAGGTTACCAGGATGATGGGAAAGTGTTGATTGATGTGCCGGATATCGTGCTGCGCAGGAAGGAATGCGCGGCGCTGATGGGTCCGAATGGAGCGGGCAAGACGACTTTCCTGAAGACAGCACTGGGTGAACTGGAAGCGCTTGACGGCGAGGCACAGATGGGAGCAAGTGTGCGAGTGGGGTATTTTGCCCAGGCACACGAAAGGCTGCACGAGGATTGGACGTTGGTGGAGGAGATCCAGGCGGTCGCGCCGAAGATGCTGGAAGGCGAGATCCGCTCCTACCTGGCGACCTTCCTGTTCACCGGTGAGGATGTCTTCAAACAGGTGAGTGTGCTTTCTGGCGGCGAACGTGGTCGCCTGGCGATGGCCTGCCTGGCGCTGCAGGGCGCGAATCTGCTGCTGCTGGATGAGCCGACCAACCACCTGGACCTGCCCTCGCAGGAGATCCTGCAGCGTGTGCTGGCAGAGTTCAACGGAACGATTTTGCTAGTTTCGCATGACCGGTTCCTGGTGGATGGTATTGCAACACAGGTGTGGCATGTGCGCCCGGAGGATAAGGACTTAATGGTCTTCAAGGGGAATTACAGCGCGCTGCGGGCGGAGCTGGATGCGCGAAATGCCGCGCAGCAGACGCAAAAACAGGAAAAGAATGAGAAGCATACAAACGAACAATCCACTGGTAAGAGCAAACGCATCAATCCGCGCGTCCTGCGTAAGTTGGAGGCGGCGATTTCCGGTCTGGAAAACCAGATCGCGATTGTGAGTAAGAAACTGGAACACCCGCTGGAAGCGTCCGAGTCGGTTGAAGAGTTGGGTAAAGAATATGTGCGCCTGCAGGCAGCCCTGGACGCCAGGTGGCAGGAATGGCACGCGTTATTTGAAGATGAGGATATGGGATAGGAATGATATGACCGGAACGATCATCAATGTGATTACAGTGATACTCGGCGGCATTCTGGGCTTGCTGTTTGGCGGAAAACTGCCGCAGCGCGTGCGTGATGCGGTATTGTCTGTTTTAGGCCTATTCACGATGGCGCTGGGGTTGCAGATGTTCTTGGAGACGAACAACGCGCTGATCGTACTGGGGGCGCTGCTGGCGGGTACGCTGCTGGGTGAATGGTGGCACATCGAATCCCGGATGGAGCATTTCGGTGAAAAATTAAAAGCGCGTTTCAGTAAGGTCTCCGGGCGGCAAGACCTATCGCGCTTTGTGGAAGGGTTTCTGACGGCATCGATCCTGTTCTGCGTGGGGCCAATGACGATCCTCGGATCCATCCAGGATGGGCTGACCGGTGATTATTCCCTGCTGGCAACCAAGGCGGTCATGGATGGTTTCGCGGCTTTGGCGTTCGCCTCGACGATGGGGGTAGGGGTGGTCTTTTCATCACTGATTGTGCTGATTTTCCAGGGCGGTATCAGCCTGCTGGCGGTGCAGGTACAGGGCGCGATCACGGCGGCGATGATCGCGGAGATGAGCGCGGCAGGGGGTGTGATCCTGATTGGGATTGCGATGAGCAATATTCTGGCGATCAAGAAAATGCGGACAGGCAACGCGCTGCCTGCGCTGTTTTTAGCGCCACTGATTGTAGCGCTATTGGCCTGGTTAGGGATGCTGTGAGGTGTTGTTGGGGCATCTTTTATCAGTAGGACCTTGAAATAAATTATCCCCGCAGGTCAAGCAATTCCTCGATATCTTCTCCATTGACTGTGACGACAACGGTATCCACGGTGTTGAACTGAAAAGCAAGCGCGTAGAGCTGTTCCTCAATACGCGGAATATCGCATTCACCGCCAAATATGAGATCACCTGATAAAGCGATAGTCGCCTTTCCGTCGATCACGGTGACATCATCCAGTTGCAGATCGGAAAGATTTAGGGCATTATAGAGACCAGACTGGCCATAGAAACGCTGCCCTTCAAGTTTCAGCAATTCGTTGATGGCTGCCCGCAGGACACCCAATGTCGGTTCGATCTGAACCTCGACTGGAACCAGAGAGTCACCGCAGCCAATATATTTTCCAGACGCACCGTTATCTCCCATTGCGACCAGATAGATGTTGACGCGATCAAGACCCGGTGATGTTGGAGCGGGGAGCGGGATTGCGGTTGGTGGTGGTGATGGTGTTGATGTGGAAGGCGGGACCGTTGGGAGGGGAGATGATGTCGGCGTTCCCGAAATTGATGGGAAAACACAGGCAACGGTAAAGAGTAAAATCAAGGAAATCAATAGTTTTATTTTCTGCATACTTTAATTATTACATGCGTTGGGTGCGTGGTAAAGAAACAGGCATGAACAATTATTGACGCATTAAAAAGGCGCATCGATGTTTTTCATTGCACGCCAGACAATATCATCCGGTCTCTAGTTCTGGTCGTGAGAGGGTGAAGATCACATCACCCGGCAGTATTTCGATCGGGCAGGGTAGAGATTCAAGTGCTGATTTTGCGAAGCCCAACTTGTTCAATAATTGCATTGATGGATGATTTTGCGGTTCAGTTACTGCAATGACCATGTTTGTATGGGGGACCGTAAAGAAAAACGCCAGCATCCTGCTCACCGTTTCGAACGCATACCCTTTGCGCTGGTGCTCCGGGGCGATGGTGTACCCGATTTCCACCGTTTGTATGTTCTTGTCCAGAAAATGCACTCCAATATCGCCAATTAATTCCTCATTTTGTTTAAGGTAAATGCCCAATTGGAACCAGGTATTGGGAATGCCAAAATCAAACCCCTCGTGATTCTGGATGAATCGCTGGGCCTCCAATTCATTTTCGAACATCACGGATTGGAACCTGACGACATCGGGTTGAGAGCGGATTGCAAACAGGCTGCCTGCGTCTGTATTTCTCAGGGGCTGAATGATCAGTCTTTCGCTTTCTAAGTGGGGAGGGTTCATTTCAAATTTACTATGAAAGATTCGGTTTTATTTTCACCCAAAATAATAACACCTATCATGGATATTTTTGAAAGAGAAAATCAAGATTATGAGGAGATTGACCCCGTCCGGGGAGATTGCGCACCAGCGTCGCTTTGCTTTAAGCAATAATTTTTGGGTATGGTGCGTTCGCAGAACGCACGAGATCAACAGGATATTTGATTATTGGTGCGTTGTTTTTCAACGCACCCTACGATGCGTAATGAAATGATTGAGCGGGTTTGGGGAGAGGTGAGGAAGATTGCTTCTTCGTGCTGGTCACTCATCGCAAGGACAATATTTTTGGTGTGTTGAACATACATCGAACCTTACGACAAACTAAGTACCCCAGTCACGCAGGTACAGAAAATCGTAGCCGATGGTACGGTTGCTGATCTTGGCGATGGGCGGCATGACGCGCTTGAAATGGTAACGGCGGATGCGGTCCACGACGGTTTCCACGAAATCACGCGGGAAACCGGCATCGATGCACTCCTCCGGCGTAAAGCGTTCATCCACCAGCAGATACAGCAGCTTATCCACTTCTGCATAGGTGAATCCCAGTTCACCTTCATCGGTCTGGCCAACCCACAGGTCGGCAGTGGGGGCTTTGTCGATGATGACATCCGGCACGCCCAGCGCGCGCGATAACTGGCGCACCTGGGTTTTGTAGAGATCTCCGATCGGGTTATACGCGCAGGCGGCGTCGCCAAACAGGGTCGAATAACCGAGCAGGATCTCGGTTTTGTTGCTGGTGCCGGTCACCAGACCGCCAAATTCTACCGAATGGTCATAGAGCACGATCATGCGGCAGCGGGCCATGATATTTCCCTGGCGCAGGCGCGACATATCTGGAAATTGACTGATAAGTCCATCCGCCATATCGGTGATGGGGATGGTCATGTTCTGTACGCCGGTGGCGTCAATAACCAGCTGGGCGTGGTCATAGCTCGCCTGGCTGGAGGTCTTATAGGGCATGCGGATGGCGAGTACATTCTCGCCGCCGAGCGCGCGGGCGGCCAGATAGCAGGATAGGGCGGAATCAATGCCGCCGGAGACGCCGATGACCGCTTTGGAGAAACCGGCGCGGGTGGTGATGCTGTGCACAAACCCGCTGATGATCTCAGCGGCCAGGTCGGTGTTGATTTCCAGGTTCTTCATCCGATTCTCCTTTTTCTATTTGCCCGAAGCGCTGCCGTCACGGCTGAGGATGCGGTTTAATTCGCGCTGAGTTAGGGCGGTGCGCTCATCCCGCAGCAGGGGTAAGCGCGCGCGGGTGCGGTGCAGCTGGTTGAGGTCCATCGTGCAGGTGGTGAGAGACTCATGGTCATAGGGCGCGCGGCCGATCAGGTCACCATCCGGGTCAAACACGGTCGATCCGCCGGAGAAATGCAACCCGTCCTCATACCCAACACGGTTGCAGTGCACAACAAATGACGTGAAGGAGCTGGCATAAGCGCGGTTGATACTCTCGACCCAGTGGACGGTGGTCAACTGCGGCATAGTGGAAAGACCACGGCCCGGCGATGCGGAGATGAAAATGAAGATGTCGGCGCCATCCAGCCACAGCAGGTAGGGCGGCGAGACGTGCCAGAAATCTTCGCAGATGAGCATACCGACGCGCCCAAAGCGGGTGTCGAAAGCGGCAGTAGTATCGCCCCAGGCAAAGAAGCGGCCTTCATCGAACAACCCGTAGGTGGGCAGATACACCTTGCGGTGCACATGCAGGACTGCCCCCTGCGAGAGGTAAGCGCTGGAAATGAAGAAGCGGTTGCGCACATCCTCCTCTACAAAGCCGACCACGACATCGATGTCCTGGCTGGCAGCGAGGAGCTGTTTGAAGATCGGGTCAGACGCGTCAGCGCGGTGGGCGACGGTGGGAGCCAGGTCCTGGAGGACATACCCCGTCAGGGACAGCTCCGGAAAGACGACCAGCTGCGCGCCATCATTGGCAGCCTGCTCGATCTGCATCAGGTGCTTATCAAGGTTGCTGTCAACGACACCGAGCTTGGTGTTGATCTGCGCCAGCGCCAGTTTAAGTTCCATCCATTACCCTTTCGAATGCCCTTAGAAGTCGATCACAAAATCGCCATTTTTATAGAACAGTTCCCCGTCCACCGTGATCTCGCCGCCGTCGCGCAGGTCGCAGATCATATCCCAGTGAATAGCGGAATCATTCTGGGTTTTGGCTTCCGGATACCCGTGCCCGACTGCCAGGTGGAAGGAACCGCCGATCTTTTCATCAAAGAGGATATTGCCGGTGAAACGGTCGATGCCTTCGTTGGTGCCGATGGCAAACTCGCCCAGGAAGCGCGCGCCGGGATCGGTATCCAGTTTGCTGTGCAGGAAATCCTCGTTCTTGTCGGCAGTGGCTTTAACCACCTTGCCGTCTTTGAATTCCAGGCGCACATTGGTCACTTCATAACCCTGGTACACTGTGGGGTAAGTGAAGTGGACATGGCCGTTGGCGCTGTTCTCAACCGGAGAGGTGAAGACTTCGCCATCCGGTACATTGTTCCCGCAGGAGCAGTTGATGAAGGGGCGGCCCTCGACGCTGAGGGTCAGGTCTGTACCGGGCGCGGACACATGCACCTGTTTTTTGCCTTTTAGCCAATCCACAACCTTATCCTGGCGGGCTTTGATCTTGTTCCAGTAACCGACCGGATCATCCGGGTCGGGCAGAATCGCGTTATAGACGAAATCCTCGTAATCGCGCAGGGGCATGCCGGCGTCCTGGGCGTAGGCGTTGGTGGGGAAGAGTGACAGCACCCATTCCATTTCGCCTTTCATTTCCCGTTTGAGCATCATATCGGTCACTTTGGCTGCTGCCGCGTAATACTGGCTGGTGATTTTGGGGTCAAATTGGGAGGCGAACTTGGTGTTGTTCGCGCCATAGACGTAGATGCGATGGTCAAAGGTGGTGGCCATATCGAGAAAAGGTTTCAGCAAAGCGTCGAAATCCTCCGGCTTAGCATACTGGAAGATATTCTCGAAGTATTCGCTGTAATAGGGTACGAACATCGGGAAAGCGCCAGCCTGGATGGCCTTCTTGCTGATCTCGCTCATCAATGGTTCGCCGCCAATGCCGCCCTGGATCATGACGCGTTCACCGGGCTGGACGCCCAGGCTGTAATTGACCAACAGGTCGGCTACTTTTTCGGTGCGTGGATCATGCATGATTGCTCCTGAAATATGTGTCGTTAAGGTATTTTACTCCATTGAGGTCAGGATGAATTACGTGTTGTAAAATTTAATATCGATCAGATAGATACTAATGAATTGAGGTACTCAAATGGCTAATCTAACCTATTACGGACACTCAGCATTTCAGGTGGAGACGAACGGGACGCATATCCTGATCGACCCTTTCCTGACGGGCAACCCGGCCGCGAAAACCAGCGCGGAGGATGTGCCGGCGGATTACATCCTGGTCACACACGGGCATGGCGACCATATCGGCGATACGGTGGCGATCGCGGAGCGCACGGGCGCGGTGGCGGTCTGCAACGCAGAGATCGCGCGCTGGCTGGGCAAGCAGGGTGTGGAGACGCATGCGATGCACATTGGCGGGGGGTATCCTTTCCCATTTGGTTATGTCAAACTGACGCAGGCGCTGCACGGCTCCCCCCTGCCGGATGGCAGCTATGGTGGGAATCCGGGCGGATTTCTGTTGAAGCTGGCAGAAGGCAAAACGCTGTATTTCGCGGGCGATACGGGCCTGTTCGGCGATATGCGCCTGATCGGGGATGAAGGGCTGGACCTGGCTGTCCTGCCGATCGGCGATAACTTCACCATGGGACCGGATGATGCGCTCAAGGCGGTCGAGTTGCTGCGCCCGAAAGCGGTGTTACCAATGCATTATGACACCTTCGCGGTTATAGAACAGGACGTTCACGCCTGGAAAGCGCGGGTGGAAGCGGTGTCCAAAGCAAAGGTGGTCGTGCTGCAGGCAGACGAAAGCTTTGAGTTATGACCTGATAGGTTTTGCGAGATTGGGTTTGTTATTATGAGGGGACAAAAATGACAAAAAAAGAGCAGAAATTTTATCAATTAAGCCTGCGGGAACGCCTGCGGGTGTTAAAACAGGACGGCGGGCTGAGCGCGGAAGAAGCAAATGCCCTGTCCGGCGCTGCCGGACTGACCCCTGCGCAGGCGGACCATATGATTGAGAATGTGGTCGGCACCTTCGCGTTGCCGCTGGGCATCGCCCAGCATTTTCTGGTCAATGGCAGAGAAGTGCTGGTGCCGATGGCGGTGGAAGAACCGTCGGTAGTGGCAGCGGCATCCTTTATGGCGAAATTAGCGCGTGCGGGCGGCGGTTTTACGGCCAGCGCGGACGCGCCTGAAATGATCGGCCAGATCCAGATATTGGATATTGATGATCTGGACGCGGCAGCAGAACGGCTGGAAAGTGCTGCCGGGGGACTGCTGGCGCTGGCTGAAAAGGCGGATTCGCTGCTGGTGAAACTGGGCGGCGGCCCGCGCGAGATTGTGGTGCGCAAGATCAAAGAATCTCCCATTGGCCCATTTCTGGTGCTGCACCTAATAATGGACGTGCGCGACGCGATGGGCGCGAACGCGATCAACACCGCCCTGGAACAGATGACCCCGACGGTGGAACGCATTTCCGGCGGGCGCGCGCTGCTGCGTATTCTCAGCAATCTGGCCGATAGGCGCCTGGTAAAGGCGTCCTGCGCTATCCCGGTAAAGGCATTGGCTTTCAATGATTTCAGCGGCGAGGATGTGCGTGATCGTATCATCGAAGCCTGGGCTTTCGGGCAGGCGGACCCCTATCGCGCGGCGACGCATAATAAGGGCATCATGAACGGCGTGGACGCGGTGGTGCTGGCGACCGGCAATGACTGGCGCGCCGTGGAAGCCGGGGCGCATGCCTACGCTGCTGTGAACGGTCGTTATACAAGCCTGAGCCGCTGGTCAAAAGGGCCGGATGGCGAACTGGTTGGGGAACTGGAGATGCCGATGGCTGTCGGACTGGTGGGTGGCGCGACAAAGGTGCACCCGGGCGCGGCTGCCGCGGTGAAACTGATGGGCGTGAAAACGGCGGCAGAACTGGCGCAGGTGATCGTGTCTGTCGGGCTGGCGCAGAACCTGGGCGCGCTGCGGGCACTGGCAACGGAAGGCATTCAGCGTGGGCATATGGCCCTGCACGCACGCCAGGTGGCGATCGCGGCTGGTGCACCGGAGAAATGGGTGGCGCCGATCGCGGAGCAGATGGTGAAGGAAAAGAGTATCCGTGTGGAACGCGCGCTGGAAATACTGGAAGAATGGCGAACGAGGTAAGGCATGGCTGATCAAAAAAAGAGTTCTTTATTACTGAAACCGAACCGCAAAGTCGGTATCGTCGGATATGGGGCATATGTCCCCATGTACCGCCTGCCGGCGGCGGAGATTGCGCGCGTGTGGGGACGCTCGCCGAAGAGTGTACCGATCAAAGAAAAAGCAGTACCGGGCCCGGATGAGGATACCGTCACGATCGGGATCGAAGCGGCGCGTAACGCGCTGGCGCGCGCGGGCATTGATCCGATGGCGCTGCGGGCGGTGTGGACCGGTTCAGAATCACACCCTTACGCGGTCAAGCCAAGCTCAACCATTATCGCTGAGGCGGTGGGCGCCCCGGCGCATATTCAGGCGGCGGATATGGAGTTTGCCTG
>Ga0180436_10005938_pt1 | contig 10695 bp, 8 predicted proteins | sample SS_ome_2_FD_132434 | JGI IMG/M metagenome (GOLD analysis project Ga0180436, IMG submission 132434) | Hypersaline lake sediment archaeal communities from the Salton Sea, California, USA - SS_3_S_2 metaG | ecosystem: Environmental > Aquatic > Non-marine Saline and Alkaline > Hypersaline > Sediment...
CCCATGCTGGCGGTGTTGATCACGGCCGAACGGAACCAGCGTGTCCGGTCGCGGTATGCCGCGCCGACTTCGCGCTGGGCCCTGAGGTAGTCGTCGAAGTCCGCGGCCAGCATGAAATAGTCGCCGTTGTAGAGGCTCTCGATCAGCGGCTTGTAACGCTCGGTATCACCGTCCGAGAAATCACCCCGCGCGATGCTCTCGATGGCATCTTTCAGGCGCGGGCTGTCCTCGATGATCTGGCCGGGGTCGTAGCCCTCGGCGCGTTTCGCCGTCACCTGGTCCGCGGTCAGCCCGAAGATGAAGATATGCTCCTCGCCGCCCTGCTGCATGATCTCCACGTTGGCGCCGTCCAGCGTGCCGATGGTCAGTGCGCCGTTCAGGGATAGCTTCATGTTGCCGGTGCCGGAAGCCTCCATGCCGGCGGTGGAAATCTGTTCGGAAAGATCGGCTCCCGGGATTATGATCTCGGCGCGGCTGACGTTGTAGTTGGGTATGTAAACGACCTTCAGGCGATCGCCGACGACGGGGTCGCTGTTCACCGTTTTGGCGATGTCGTTGATCAGCTTGATGATCAGTTTTGCGGTGGTGTAACTGGGTGCCGCCTTGCCGCTGATGATCTTGACCAGCGGCAGCCAGTCCGCCTCGGGGTTGTCACGGATGGCGTGGTAACGGGCCACGATCTGCAGCGCGTTCAGCAACTGGCGCTTGTACTCGTGAATGCGCTTGATCTGCACGTCGAACAGTGAATCCGGGCTGACCACGATGCCGGTGCTTTTTTTGATGTAAGCGGCCAGGGCATCCTTGTTTTGCTTTTTCGCCGCGGCAAAGCGCTGGCGGAAACCGGCGTCGTCGGCCAGCGGCCTGAGTTTCTCGAGCCGTTCCAGGTCGTTCACCCAGCGGTCGCCGATCTCGTCGCTGATCAGCTGCGAGAGCGCCGGGTTGCAGTTGTACAGCCAGCGCCGCGGCGTGACCCCGTTGGTCATGTTGACGATGCGGTCCGGGTACACCCGGTGCAGGTCGTGGAATACCGTCTGCGCCATGAGCTCGGTATGCAGCTCGGACACGCCGTTGACGTGGTGTGCGCCGATGAAGGCCAGGTTGCCCATGCGCACCGACCCGCCGTTGCCATCTTCATGATCGATTGCCTTGACCGCTTCGGGGGCGATGTCCAGGCTCTTCCGGCTCAGCTCGGAGACAAAAAACGAATCGATCAGTTCGATGATCTGCAAGTGGCGCGGCAGGACGCGGCCGAACAGGTCCAGGGGCCAGCGCTCGAGGGCTTCCGGAAGCAGGGTGTGGTTGGTGTAGGAAATGCACCGGCGCGTGATCTCAAAGGCTTCTTTTGGCTGGTAACCGTGTTCGTCCATCAGCAGGCGCATCAACTCCGGAACAGCAACCGCGGGATGCGTGTCGTTGAGCTGGATCGCGGCGTGTTCCGGCAGCGCCCCCAGGTCTTCGTGGGTCGACAGGTAGCGCCGCACCAGGTCCTGCAGCGAGGCCGAGGTAAAAAAGTATTCCTGCTTCAGGCGCAGTTCGCGGCCCTGCGGCGTCGAATCGTCCGGGTACAGCACGCGCGACAGGGTTTCCGCGAGCACCTCGTGCTGCGCGGCTTCGATGTAGTTGCCCTCGTTGAAGCGGGACAGGTCGAAGGTCTGCTGGGGTTTTGCCGACCATAGGCGCAGCGTGTTCACGTGATCCGTGTTCCAGCCGGGCACGGCGATGTCGTTGCCGATCGCCAGCACCTGCTCCTGCGGGTGCCATTTTGCCGTATCCGGTGAATCGCCGTTGACGGTTCCGCCAAAGGGAATTCCGTAGCGTGATTCCTGGCGGCTCAGCGACCAGGGGTTTTCGCCCTGGATCAGCCATTCCTCGGCTTCTTCGATCTGCCAGCCTTCATGGATGTGCTGGCGGAACAGGCCGTGCTCGTAGCGGATACCGTAACCGTAGGCGGCGATTCCCAGGGTCGAGAGCGAGTCCATGAAGCAGGCCGCGAGCCGGCCGAGGCCGCCATTGCCGAGCGCGGCGTCGGGCTCCACGTTCAGGATCTCGTCGAGATCCACCCCGAGATCGGCCAGTGCCTCGCGGCACAGTTCCGTCATGCCCGTGTTGAGCAGCGTATCCTGCAGCAGGCGACCGATCAGGAATTCCATTGACAGGTAATAAACGCGCTTCACGTCCTCTTCGTAAACGCGCTTGGTGGTCGCCATCCATTTGTCGAGGACGGGCTGACGAATGGCGAGCGTTACCGCGACGAACCAGTCCCTGGGAACGGCGAACTCGGGATCCTTGCCGACCGAGTAGAGCAGCCGTTTCAGGATGGTTCTTTTTAAGTCTTCTTTGGCAAGGATACTGGTCATGTATTCAACCCTGTAGCATGACGCTTTTGAGCACGATGTCGGTATAGCTGACGAGGCCGATAATCTTACCATCGGCGACAACGGGCGCACGCGAGAGGCCGAAGCGGTCGAACAGCTTGGTGCAGTACCGGACATCCATTTCGGGATCGACGCTGAGTACCGGTTTGGACATGATCTCGTACATGTTGACCCTCTCTGGAGAGCGGTCGGGCGCAAGTATGCGCTTGGCCACGTCCCGAAACATGACCACGCCGTACTCGTCGTCGTCGTAGCGCTTGTTGACGATGATCGTGCGGGTTTCCGGGTATTTCATGCCGCGAATGGCTTCACCGACGGTCAGCATGCCGTCGACGATGTCCACGTCTTTTTTCATGACTTCGCGCACGCGAATGATGGGTTTGCCGGGTTTCATATCCTGTCCTCCACGGTTTCGGTCAGGGCGCTGATCTGGTGCCTGACGCCGATGGCGTCGTCCACGTCGATCTGGAATGTGATGCCCGTTCCAGGCGTCTGGTCGAATTCACCGACCTCGGCGATTTTTTCCAGGATGTGACGGCTGAGGTGTTCCTCCACCAGCATCATGATGACATCGACCTGGTTGCCGATACTCAGGCCAAGAAACGTCTTGGTCGGGCTCAGGCCCTCGCCGCGGGCCTGGTTCAATACCGTGGCGCCGGTAGCGCCTTCCTCACGGGCGGCATTGAGGATCTCTTCTGTGTGATGGTCTTCGACCATGGCGATTATGAGTTTGAAGTGCATGGATTATCCTCTTTGATGATTAATCTTCCGAATTCGCTTCGCGGGCGCGCTTCGAGCGCCATTCGCTGATCTGAGCGTAGGCCATGACGGAAATCATGGGGAACAGGCTGGCGAATGCGATCAGGCCGAAACCGTCCAGCAGCGCGCTGCGCCCGGGTATGGTTTCCGCCAGGCCCAGGCCGAGCGCGGCCACCAGGGGCACGGTCACGGTCGAGGTCGTGACGCCGCCCGAATCGTAGGCCAGCGGGATGATGGCGCGCGGCGCTTTCATGGTTTGTGCGATGACGATCACGTAACCGGCGATAATGTACCAGTGCAGCGGGGTTCCGGTCACGATCCGGAACGTGCCCAGCGCAACGCCGACGGCTACCCCGACCGCGACCGCGAAGCGCAGGCCGTTGACCGTGATCGTGCCGCCGGACACCTGGTTGGCCTTGATCGAGACCGCGATCAGGGCCGGCTCCGCGACCGTGGTGGCGAAGCCGATCGCCGCGGCGAAAACATAAACCCAGACATAATCGGTCCAGTGGAAACCGGTTATGTCGGTGACGCCTTCACCGAGCACGAAAGAGGGCAGGGTCAGCTGCTCGGCCATCAAACGGCCCAGGGGGAACAGCGCGAGTTCCAGTCCTTCGAGGAACAGCGCCAGACCCAGCAGCACGAATACGAGACCGGCCGCGATACGCAGCGGGTTTCTGAGCGGGCGGCGCAGCACCAGCACCTGGAAGCCGATCAGGATGGCGGCGATGGGCAGCACGTCCTTCAGCATGCTGAGCACGGTTCCGCCGAAACTGATGAGCGCTTCCATCATGGCGTCCTCAGAAAAACATCCCGTAAGCCATGACGAAAATCATCGGCGTCAGCGAGGCGAAGGCGATCAGGCCGAAGCCGTCGATCAGTGGGTCGCGGCCGCGGATCGTGTTGGCCAGGCCGATGCCGAGCGCGGCGACCAGCGGCACAGTGACCGTGGACGTGGTCACGCCGCCCGAGTCGTAGGCGATACCGATGATTTCCTTGGGCGCAAAGGCCGTCATGATAACGACGCCGATGTAGCCACCGATGATCAGGTACTGCACCGGCCAGCCCTTGAGTATTCGAATCACGCCGACCAGCAGCGCGAAGCCGACGGCCAGGGCCACGACCAGTCGCAGGCCGGTCGCGTATCGTTCACGGGCTTCCCGCACGTCCTCGATCACGCCGCCCGTCGCGGCGATTTCCGATGCTTCCTCGGCAATCGCGATCAGCGCGGGCTCGGCCACCGTCGTGCCGAAACCCAGCGTAAAGGCGAACAGCAGCAGCAGGAACAGGTTGCCCTTGCGCACGAAGTCATAGGCCATGTCCTCGCCGAGAGGAAACAGCGCCATCTGCAGACCCTGTACGAACAGGCTGAGACCCACCAGCACCATCAGCCCCCCGGCCAGGATCTGGCCGAATTGTGGCACGGGCTGGCGCAGAACGACTAACTGGAAGAACGCGATGACCAGGATGATGGGCAGCAAATCCTGGAAGCTCTGGCGCAGTGATCTGGCGAATTGTATGAGCAGGGCTTTCAATGCCTGGCTGTTTTCCGTCTGATTGGTTTGGCGGATCGACCCGTTGCGGCAGTATCCTATAGATAAAGAACGATGAAAACAGGTGCAACGGAAGTGGGCGGAATGTCCGCCCGCCGGGCCCGAAGCGTGTTTCGGGCTGATTTACGGGGAACGCATGGAAACAGTGATCGCTGTCCTGCTGGTTCTCGCCGGCTTTTACGTGGGCTGGAATATCGGTGCGAACGATGCCGCAAACTGCATCGGAACGACAGTGGGGGCGCAGATTATTTCGTACCGCAAGGCCGTGGCGATCATGGCCGTGTTCGTGATTCTCGGCGGCACGATCCAGGGACACCACGTGATGGAAACCATCGGCAATGGCATCGTGATTGCGGAGCAGCAGGCCTGGGAGGAACACAACGGCGAAGAAGCCGACGCGGTGTTCCGCGCCCGGTTCCCGGACGACCGCCTGCCGGACAAGGCGATCCTCGTCGCGCTGCTGTCGGCGGGCCTGTTCGTGACGCTGGCCACGTTTTCCAGTCTTCCGGTATCGACATCGCAGGCCATCGTCGGCGCGGTGGCGGGCGCGGGGGTCGGTATCGTCGGCTTGAATTTCACTTATTTCAAGCTTGGCGTACTGCTGAAAATAGCCGGCGCCTGGGTGGTCAGCCCGTTCCTGACCCTGCTGCTCGCTTTCGCGTTTTACCGGATGCTCGGCCTGTTCCTGGGGCGGGTCAGCACGCTCACCCGGTCCAGGGCGATATCGATTGCGGCGGTCGTAACCGCGGCCTATGTTTCCTATTCGCTCGGCGCCAACGATGTCGGCAACGCGATCGGGCCGTTACTGGCCAGGTTTCCCGACAAAGGACACTGGCTGGCGCTGCTTGGCGGCGTTTCGCTGGCGATCGGGGCAATGACCTTCGGTCAGCGCGTGACGACCACGGTGGGAAAGAGCATCACGCCGCTCGACTACGGCGGCGCGCTTTCGGCCCAGCTGGCTGCCGCGCTCGGCGTGCATTTTTTTGCCATGGCCGGTCTTCCGGTGTCGACGTCCCAGGCCATCGTGGGCGGCGTGGTCGGGGTTGGTCTGAGCAAGGGTATGAGTTCGGTCGGTCGCAAGAGGCTGTACGGCATTTTCCTTGGATGGATGGCCATGCCGCTGTGCGCCGGCGTTTTTTCCGCGGTCCTTTACCGCCTGCTGCCGTGAAATGAAGCGGGTCGTCGTTGCGGCCTGAACCACGAGGATTCAGACATGTTGATCTTCAAGAAAGAAAACGAGGTGAGGAAACTGGTGCTGAAGCATCTTTCCACCGTGCAGGAATGCCTGGAAACGATGCGGAAGGTGCTGCTGGAGTACACGTCGGCACACGATGAATCGGCTTATGAGCTGGCGCGGCAGGTGAAGCGTATCGAGTCCCGCGCAGACCACCTGGAAAAAAAGATCCGCGAAGCGCTGCTGAGCGGCGCCTTCCTGCCGAATTTGCGTTCGGACGTTTACCGCCTGGTCGAAGCGGTCGACGCCATCGCGGGAAAGGCCGAGGACGTCGCGTTTTTTATCCTGGCCCAACGGCCGCGAATTCCCGCGGAGCAGGTCGCCGCGATGCTGGAGGTATGCGCCAGGAGCCTGGACTGCTTTTACGAACTGCGAAAAGGCCTGCATGATTTTTTCAAACCGAGAGGAAAGATCGAGGCGCTTCATCATCACGTGGCCCGCGTCTGCGAAATCGAAACCGAGGTCGACAAGCTGGAACTGGCGTTCGCCCTAAGCGTTTTTGAATCCGAAAGTCTGGGCCTCGATGAAAAAATTCACCTGGAACGATTGATGCGCCTGATTGCCGACCTGGCCGACCACTCGGAGGATGCGGCAGACGAACTCGAGTTCGCGGCGATGAAAGCGGTGATCTGAGCCGGGGCCCGCGGCGTCGAGAGCCGTCCCGTCAATCCGCGAGGGCGTTCTCCAGCGCAGAACAGACCGCATCAAGCACCTGGATGCGCCCGAAGTGCTTGTTCTCGTTTTCCACCAGGATCCAGGGTGAATCCTTGACCGAGGTTTGCTGGATCATTTCGTGCGCGGCCAGGTTGTATTCGTCCCACCGTTCCCGGTTCCGCCAGTCCTCGTCCTGCAGCTTCCAGCGCTTGTGCTCGATTTCTTCGCGCGACTGGAAGCGGGCCAGCTGCTCGTCCTTGCTGATCTGCAGCCAGAACTTCAGCAAAACGATGCCGCTGTCGATGAGCTGCTCCTCGAAATCATTTATTTCGGCGAAGGCCCGGCGCCATTCGTCATCGCCGGCAAAACCCTCGATGCGCTCCACCAGGACGCGGCCGTACCAGCTGCGGTCGAAGATGGTCATGCGCCCGGCCATCGGTATACAGCTCCAGAATCGCCACAGGTAGTGGTGGGCTCTTTCGATCTCGGTTGGCGCGGAAAAGGGGTAGACCTTGAAATAACGGGCGTCCAGAACCTCGGTGATCTGGCGGATGCAGCCCCCTTTGCCGGCTGCGTCGGGACCTTCGAATACCAGGATGGTGGAGATGTTTTTCTGCACGGCCTGCGCATGCAGGTTGGCGAGCTGTGCCTGTGCTACCGGCAGCTGCTTCTTGTATTGCTTCTTGGTGATTTCCTTGCTCAGGTCGACCTGGTCGAAGATGGTCAGGCTGGTGTTAATGCCCTCGTTTTCATGCGTCTCGGCTTTTTCTTCCATCCGCTGGCGCATTTCGGCCAGGTATTTCTGGCGGATTTCCTCGCTCACCAGGTGACGCTCCATGCGGTCCTGGATGATCTCCCCTACGCGCAGGCTGCGATAGAAGTAATCCTGGCCTTCCACGATTTCCCAGGGGGCATGGCCGGTGTTCGTGACCGAGATGATCTGCTCGGCCGCCTCGATGAAGCGGTCGTACATTTCATAGTGTTTCCAGTCGATTTCCGACATGCGCCATTTGCGCAGCGGGTCGTTTTCCAGCGTTTCAAGCCGTTCCTTCTGAACGTCCTTGCTGATGTGCATCCAGAACTTCAGGATCATGGCGCCATCGTCGGCCAGGGCTTTTTCGAAGTTGTTGATGCGTCTGAGCGCGCGCTTGAAGTGGAATTCGTTGATTTCGCCGTAGACATAGTCCAGCAGCGGGCGGGAATACCGGCCGCTCATGTGGATGCCGATCTGGCCGTTCGGCGGCAGGTGGCGCCAGAATTTCCAGAACGCCGGGCGCTGGGATTCCTCATCGGTTGGATGGTCGTAGGCGTGCGTGCGAATCCAACGCGCGTCCATCCACTTGTTGAGCAGGTTCACGGACGTACCTTTCCCGGCGCCGCGCACGCCGGCGAAATCGATCAATACCGGAAACTGGTTGCGTTTTCGCACTTCCTGCTGAAGAGCAAGGAGATGGGTGCGCAATACGCGTTCCTGCTGTTTGAATTCTTTCTTGGATAATGCCTGGCCGAGCTCCGCCGTCTGGAACATTCCCACTCCCCGGGTCCCGCAACGAATTTTGCTGGAAGATACCACAAACTCCAGTCCGACCGGACGGGCCCGGTCAAGCGCCGCGGAATCGGCGGCAGGGATCAGGGTCGTTTTACGACTCTGACTCCGGTTTTGCTTTTCCTTCCTGCTCAGAAAGCCAGGCCGAGTAGGTGCTGATGTACTTGGTCGCGTCGTCGGGCGAGATGACCACGGCGGTGCCGCTGTTTGTCCGGCCCACCTGGCGCGCGGCATGGAGCAGGGCGCCGGTGGTCGGCCCGACCATCAGCCCCTCGACACGCGCTGCCTCGACCCCTGCGCCGAACGCCTCGTCGTCCGTGACCGGGATGATCTCGTCAATCAGCGAGTAGTCCAGGATCTTCGGGCGGTGTTCCTCGGGCAGGTCCGAGATACGCTTGATGCCGGACATGCGGTGTTGCCGCGTGGCCGGTTCGATACCGATGATTTTTACGTCCGGGTTGCGTTCCTTGAGATAGCGGCCGACACCGGTGATCGTTCCGCAGGTGCCGAAGGCGGCGAAGAAGTAATCGATCTGCCCCCCGGTCTGCGCCCAGATTTCCGGCCCGGTGGTGCGGTAATGGGCCTCGACGTTCAATTCGTTTTCGTACTGGTTGGGGCTGACGTAGCGGCCATTGTAAGCCGCGCTTTCGACCAGGCTCTTGACCACGCCGCGGGCGCCTTCTGTCGGGAACAGCGGGCACAGTTCGTCCTCCACTTCCAGCAGTTCCGCGCCCAGGAACTTGAGCAGCGCTTTTTTTTCCTCGGGCGTTCCGTCGGGCAGTGCGAGTTCAATCCGTGTGCCGCGGGCATTGGAGAGCGCCGCGAGCGCGATGCCGGTATTGCCCGCGGTGGGCTCCGTCAGCACCTGGTCCTCGTCCAGCGGGGTCCCGTTCAGCAGGTACAGCGCGGTGCGGTCCTTGATCGAGCCGAAGGGGTTGTTTCTCTCCAGCTTGACGAAAATTTCCAGTTCGGACTCAGGATTGAAACGCTTGCCCAGGCGGATCATCGGGGTCGGGTTTTCCGGGTCGGCCACCAGTTCGGCCACGCTGTCATAAACGTTTCTGCGCTGCGGTGTCTGTGCTGTGAAGTCTTCGCGCTGGATGATGTTGGTTTTCATGATCTCGGTCTCTTTTCGGTTTCCGCTGCCGGGACCGGTGCGCCACGGCAATGGTTCCGCCCCGGGTGGCCGGTGCGGGACTTGATTGACGATGAAAAAATCCGGGTCGATCAGATACCGCACGGCCAACTCTTGCACATACAGTTGCAAGAGCGGGGGGAGATGGCCATGCGGTAATGATAATCATTCATATTTGAAGCCTAGACCCGGTCATTGCGGCTGTCAACGATTATTGCGTATGCTCCGTTTGATCGAGAGGGACTGCCTTATGCAAAAGCAACAGATCGTTACCAATGCCATCATCCAGGACGTTCGTTATGAAATCCGGGGTGAGCTCGCGCACCGCGCGCACGAACTCGAGCGCCAGGGCTATGAGATCATTTCCCTGAATATCGGCAACCCGGGCCTGTTCGGCTACCGCACGCCGGAAACCATGCGCCTGGCCATGATCGAAAACCTCGGCCAGAGCGAGGCTTACTGTCACCAGAAAGGGATTTTCCCGGCGCGCGAGGCCGTGGTCATGCAGCAACAGAGCCGCGGCGTGATGGACGTTACGGCAGACGATGTGTTCATGGGCAACGGGGTGAGCGAGTGCATCGATCTCGTGCTGCGCGCCCTGCTCAACAGCGGTGACGAAATCCTGGTGCCCAGTCCGGACTATCCCTTGTGGAGTGCTGCGGTCTCCCTGAACCATGGCAAGCCGGTGTACTACAACTGCCTGCCGGAAAACGGTTTTCTGCCGGATCCCGAAGAAATTCGCTCCCTGTTGAGCGAGCGGACACGCGGCATCGTGGTCATCAACCCGAACAACCCGACGGGCGCCGTCTACGACCGCGCCCTGCTGGAAGAGATCGCCGCCATCGCCGAGGAGCGGCAGTTGGTCGTGCTGGCCGACGAGATCTATGACCAGATGCTGTACGACGGCGCCGAGCACATCCCGATGGCGACGCTGGTGCACGATACCCTGTGCGCCACGTTCAACGGGCTCTCCAAGATTTACCGCGCCTGCGGTTACCGGGTCGGCTGGATCGCGTTCAGCGGCGACCGTGAAAACGCCGCGGACTTTATGCACGCCGTGGAACTGCTGGCATCACTGCGCCTGTGCGCGAACGTGCCGGGGCAGTGGGCCGTGCAGACCGCGCTGGGCGGTTACCAGAGCGTTTATCGCCTGACCGAGCCCGGGGGCAGGCTGCACCAGGCCAGGCAGGCCATTATCGATGGCGTCGAGGCCAGCGATTTTCTTGACCTGGTGACACCGCGCGGCGCGATGTATGCCTTCCCGAGGGTGCGCCGCGAACGGCTGCCTGACTTCGACGACCAGGAGTTCGCCCTGGAACTGCTGAACAAGAAACACGTCCTGATCGCGCCGGGCAGCAGTTTCAACGTGCCCTACACGGATCATTTCCGGCTGACCACGCTGCCCGACGAGCGCAAGATGAACGTGGTTTTCGAGCGGA
>Ga0180436_10005939_pt1 | contig 10695 bp, 9 predicted proteins | sample SS_ome_2_FD_132434 | JGI IMG/M metagenome (GOLD analysis project Ga0180436, IMG submission 132434) | Hypersaline lake sediment archaeal communities from the Salton Sea, California, USA - SS_3_S_2 metaG | ecosystem: Environmental > Aquatic > Non-marine Saline and Alkaline > Hypersaline > Sediment...
GAAGATGAAGCGTACTATACTGGCGCGTGTCTCCCCGCCGGGCGGACTCCGCCGAGGAGGTCCGAACAGTCTTTGACCCAGTCGAGGACGGAAACGAAGAAGGGTGACCCATGCTTCCTGATTACATCTCGAAGACCAAACCGAATCCATCATCGAACCGAGCGCCCTGGTATGTGAATACGGCTCCCAGCTATGCGGGGGTCTTTCTGTGGGTGGCTTTCTATTCGTCGATCGCCGAGGGAACGCTGGAGCGCGCCAGCCCGGCGATTTGCATTCTGGCGCTCGTCGTCGCCGGATTACTGAGCTATGGTCTCTACTACCTCGTTCCGGCGACTCTCGGGATGAGAACGGGCCTACCGCTATACGTGGTGGGCAGCTCGACGTTCGGCACGACTGGCGGCTACCTCATGCCTGGTCTCCTGATGGGGCTGCTGCAGGTGGGGTGGTTCTCGGTGAACACATACATCGCAACCGACTTCATCCTCCGCGGTGTCGGATCGGAGTCTGGCCCGATGAGCGCGCCGTTCATAGTCGTGGCGCTCATCTGGGGTTATGTGATGGCCTACATCGGCGTCAAAGGCATTCAGTACGTCGCCAAGCTGGCGACATACATCGCCATCATCCCGCTCCTCATGATTCTGCTGGTGTTCTTCAACACTTCCGGCGGGATATCGAGCTACGTACCGGCCGATCCGCAGCCGCTCATCGCGTTCGCGTTGCTCATTCAGATCGTGATCGGATTCTTCGCCACGGCGGGCGCGGCGGGCGCCGACTTCGGGATGAACAGCCGCGACGGCAAGGACGTTCGTCTGGGCGGCCTGGTGGGCATCACCCTGGCGATCGTCTATGCGGGCGGATTGCCGTTGCTGTCGGTTGCGGGCGCGCACGGATTGAACCCGGGGCTTGAAGGGTTCGCCTACGGTTCGGTGATCGGATCCATCGGCGGCTTCATGGCTTCGTCGATGTTCATTCTGTTTGCGCTGGCCTCGATTGCTCCCGCGTGCTTCTGCGCTTTCATCGCCGGAAACAGTTTCGCCACGATGATTCCCGCGGTGCCGCGCATGTCCTCGACGATGGTGGGCTGCACGATCGCGATCATTCTGGCGATCACCGGCGTCGCCCAGGACCTGGTCGGGTTCTTCACGATCGTCGGCGCTTCTTTCGGGCCGATTTGCGGGGCGATGGCCGCTGACTACCTGCTTTCAGGAAAGAAGTGGGCCGGCCCGAGAGAGGGGATCAACTACGCCGGGTACGGCGCCTGGGCGATCGGATTCGTGGTTGGCATTCTGCCGTTCCTTCCGGTGTCGCAGGCGGTGAAGGACTACTCGCAGCCGGCAGTGCTGTACAGCTTCATCGTGGGTTTCGTGGTTTACGCCCTGTTGGCGAAGGCGGGTTTGGAGCCGAAGGCGGTCGAGATGCCGGAGGCGGCGTAGGGGCGTCGTTCACGGCGCCCGGATTCGCTCGGAGGACTACGTTGCGGTCGGGGCGAGCCCCGGCCCTACCTGGATTTCAGGCGGGGCTTGATTAGGATTGGGGTGCCGGGGAAGCCGTAACGGGCCCGGAGTTTGTTGATCAGGTGGCGTTCGGTCGAGAAGTGCATCTTCTTGTTCCCGTCCAGAAATATGACGAAGGCGGGGGGGCGCACGTTGGTCTGTGTCATGTACCTCGCCCGGAGGTTCATGTCGAGGTCGAGTTCCTGGAGGAAGCGGTTCAATTCGCCGGTGCCGATTCGTTGCGAGGCGGCCTCGTAGCCGCTCTGGATCAGGCTGAAGAGCTGCTTTGTGCCCGTTCCTTTTTCGGCTGAGAGAAACGCGACGGGAGCGTACTCCAGGTACTTCATCTCGTAGCGGACCTTCTCGAGGAAAGCCGCCTTGTTCTTGTTGCGGACGGCGTCCCATTTGTTTACGCAGAGGATGATGGAGCGGCCGCCCTCGTGCGCGTAGCCGCCGATGGTGGCGTCGAGGCCGACGACGCCCTCGGTCGCATCGAGCACCAGCAACACCACATTGGCCAGGCGGATGTGGCGGCGGGCCATAACGACGCTCAGCTTTTCGGCCATGAGCCGCGTCTTTCCCTTGCGGCGGATGCCGGCGGTGTCCACGAAGACGTACCGGGCGCCCTCGTGTTCGATGGTCTCGTCGACAGCGTCCCGGGTGGTGCCGGCCACTGGCGAGACGATGGTCCGCTCCTCGCCGGCCAGGGCGTTCAGCAGCGTCGACTTTCCGACGTTGGGCCGGCCGATGATGGCCACCTTGATCTCGCGGGGTTTCGACTCCTCCTCCTCGTCCGGGGCGTCCACCGGAAAGGAGTCCGTCACGTGGTCGAGCAACTCATCGACGCCGATTCGATGCTCGGCGGAGATGGCGAACAGGTCGTCGAAGCCCAGGCTATAGAACTCGTGAGTGAGCGCTTCTTTGCCCGGGACATCGATCTTGTTGACGGCGACGGTGACCGGAGCGCCCAGGCGCCGCAGGATCTGGGCCAACTCCCGGTCGGTTCCGGTGATCTCGGTCCGGCCGTCGATGAGGAAGACGATGTGGGCGGCGGCGTCGAGCGCAACCCGGGCCTGCTTCAGGATCTGGCTGGGGATCATCTCCGAGTCGTTGGGGATGATGCCGCCGGTATCGATCAGTTCGAACGTCTTGTTGCGGTAGGTGGCCTCGCCGCGAATGCGGTCCCGCGTGATTCCGGGCTCGTCGCCGACGATGGCCCGGCGATTCCCCAGAATTCGATTGAAGAGGGTCGATTTCCCCACGTTCGGCCTGCCGACGATGACCACCGCCGGAAGCCTTTCTTGCCGCTCCATGTACGCTTCATGATAGCACCGCGATTTTGTGGGGCCACTCGCCTCGGAGGCGCGGGAAATCCGCTGGATTGACCTCCCTTGAAAATGTCCCCACTGTTGGACCGGGGCCGCGATTAGTGGCCAGCCGATAAGTAGGGGCGTCGCTTGCGGCGCCCGGAATCGTTCGGGGAGCCGCGTTGGGGCCGGGGCGAGCCCCGGCCCTACATTCCCGCCGGGCATTTTCATCTTCATCGGTGAGATCGTCTCCGATCTCATGAACCATGCTGTCCCCGCTACTCTTCCGTATCCAGCACGCGCTCGAGAACGGCGATCAACTCAGCCGGTTTGACGGGCTTCGCAAGGTAGTCGTCCATACCGGCATCCAGGCATCTCGCACGGTCATCGGCCATGGCGTGCGCGGTCATTGCGACAACGGGTATCTTGTTGGCCGGCCCGGCCAGCCCGCGAATCCGGTGAGTGGCTTCGAAGCCATCCATCTCGGGCATCTGGCAATCCATGAAGACGATATCGTAGGCGCCGGATTCGAGCGCCGTCAGGGCCTGCAGCCCATTGCCGGTGACATCGACCTCGAGACCTACCTTGCGAAGCAGCCCCGCGCCGACCTTCTGATTGATGATGTTGTCCTCAACGAGCAGCGCCCGCCGGTTCGCGAACCTCGCCCCGCGCGGACCACCATCCGCGGATGAACCGGTCGCCCCGCGGGGACGGCCCGTCTCCCCGTCCGATCCAGCGCCGCCGGCAGGCGCCACCACCGCCGCCAGCGCATCACGCAGCACGGCTTCGCGGACCGGCTTCACGAGTAGAGTTTCAAAACCGGTTTCCCGGTAGCGGGCGGCATCTCTCTGCTCGCCAACCGGAGTCAGCAGAATCAAGGGCGTGGGCGGCGCCTTCTCCAGTTCGCGCAGGGACTGGGCCAACCGCGCGCTGTCCATGCCGGGAAGGTCCCGATCGACGAGCGCCACCTGAAACGGTTTGCTGGAGGCGATGGCGTCCTTGAACAGGGATTCGGCCTCGTGGCCGGAAGCCGCCTCTTCGACGCTCATCCCCCACCGCGAGCACTGCTCCAGAAGCACCGCCCGCCCGATCTCATCGCCGTCCACCAGCAGTGCGCGGACTCCCCGCAGGCCGTCATCCCCGCGCTGGGACCGTGCTGGGGCCGGATCGAGTTCGAGCGGCAAGGTGACCAGAAAGGTAGAGCCCTCGCCGGGCTGGCTGGCGACGGTGATCCGTCCGCCCATGCGGCCGGCGAGATGGTGCGAGATCGCCAGTCCGAGTCCGGTTCCTTCAAACCTGCGGGTGGGTGAAGAGTCGAGTTGCGTGAACTTCTGGAAGAGCAAGGGTATCTTGTCCTTCGGTATTCCCATGCCAGTGTCATGAACCGAGAGCTTGATCCCTCCGCCGGCGCCAGTCCGGGCAATCCATTCCAGTTCCACCAGCACGTGGCCGGATGCCGTGAACTTGATCGCATTGCCGACCAGATTCAGGGCCACCTGCCGGATGAGCCCCGGGTCGCCGAGGAACCTTCTGGGCGCGCCGGAGGAATACCAGAGCGCCAGGCGCAGACCTTTCCTCTCCGCCGCCGGCGCCATCAGCTCGATCAGATCCTCCAAAGTGACCTGCAAATCGAAAGGAACTCGTTCGATGTCGATCGCGTCGTACTCGATCTTCGAGAAATCGAGGATGTCGTTGACAATCTGCAGCAGGGCCTCGCCCGACTTCTGGACCGTCCCGGCCGCGTCGCGCTGGGCGGGGTCGAGATTGGCCTCGAGCAAAATACGGGTCATACCGACAATTCCGTTCAATGGAGTCCGGATCTCGTGACTCATGTTGGCCAGGAACTGGCTCTTGGCGTTGTTGGCGGCCTCAGCGGCCTTTCGGGCTGTTTCGAGTTCCTGCTCGTATTGCCGCCGCTCGCTGACGTCACGAACGATCGCCTGGAGATGGGGACCGGTTGTTAGATCCACGCGGCTAAGGCTGATCTCGGCGTCGAAGATGGTTCCGTCCGGCCTGAGGTGTCTCCATTCGAAGAACTGCGGCTCTCCGGACAGAGCCCGCTCGACTTGCTCGATGGCTTTCTCCGCTGATGGTCTTCCATCCGCCTGCTTTTCCGGGGAGAACTGAGACGGTGATGCGCCGATGATCTGCTCACGCGTGCAGCGGAAGATCTTCAGCGTCTTCGGATTGCAGTCGACGAACCGTTCCCGGTCCATGATGAATATGGCGTCATTCGCCGATTCGAACAGCGTCCGGTAGAGCCGCTCGCTCGCCTTGAGCGCTTTCCGGGCCTTGGTGCGTTCGGTGACGTCGATGAACGCGACCGCGACAACGCCCGGCTCCGTCTGGAAGGCCTGGACATCGAAGGCTCCCCGGACCCGCCCGTCGTCGTAGTCGATCTGCCGCGTACCCCAGCTTCCGCCCTCCCGGCATATCCCTCGATACCGCTCCGGGATCTCGGTGGCGGTGAGCGCCGGGAAGGCCTCCTCGATCGTCTTGCCGAGAAACCGCTCGTTCTTGAGTCCGAGGATGCGGTCGGCGGCAGCGTTGGCCCCGGCGAAGATGAGCCGGCTATCCGCTTCCAGCCGGTAGAAGAGTATCCCCATCGGCGAGGACTCAATCATCCGGCGGAATCTAGACTCCGAGGAACGGAGCGCCTCCTCGACAGCGCCGACCTGTTCCTCGCTTCTCTCAGCAGATGTCTTCGCCGCGAGCAACGCCGTCAGACGGGCGTTCTCTTCGCGAAGCTTAGTCAATTCCAGGAAGGGGTCCGACGGCATCATCCCCCGATTCTTCACACCGCTACTCCTGTCCTTTAGTATCGGACATAAGTTCCATTACAATTAAGAGCTTCAGCGTTCCATCCGTTGTGGTCCACTTGGTGGAGCCGCGAGTCTGGCGCCAGATGAACGACAAAGTGACTATCGACAACTCACCCGACCCAGACGTGGTGCGCGCCGCCGGGGGCATCATCTGGACGCCTTCGGGGGCCGGGCGCCTCGTGGCGTTGGTGCATCGGCCGAAGTACGACGATTGGTCTCTCCCGAAAGGGAAGCTTGAGGAGGGGGAGTCCTGGGAAGAAGCGGCGGTTCGCGAGGCGCTCGAGGAAACCGGTTGCGAGGTCAAGGTGACCGGGTTTGCCGGGACCGTCAGCTATGTGGTGAAGGGCCGCCCGAAGCTGGTCGTGTACTGGAACATGGAGAAGACGGGAGACTGCCTCTTCCAACGCTCGCGGGAGATTGACCGGCTGGCGTGGCTCAGCCAGAACGATGCGATGAGCCGGCTCGATCACATTGGAGAACGTAGATTGTTGAATGAGAACCTACGGCCGTAGGCACGACGGAAGCGGAATCTTGAGATGGTTGGCGATCGTGAGTTGCCTTGCGCTCGCCGCCTGCACCCCGGAGCCAGCCGCCCAGGACACGAGCATGGTTCTTCCCGGAGCGGAGTGGGAGGAGGCTTCCCCCGATTCGCAAGGGGTGGATCCGCCGAAACTGGCGGCGGCGGCCGAGTATCTCCGGGAGAATTAGGGAGGCGACGGCGTCGAGGAACTCGTCGTCAACGGCGGATCGGGGAACAACGACCGGCAGGTGGAGATCTCGTCCCGCGAGCTGGCCGCTTTGGCCACCTCTTCTTGAACAACGGCAATTGGAGCGGCCGCCAGTTGGTCAGCGCCGCGTGGATCGAGGAGTCGGTTCGGGTGCAGGTTCCGGCCACCATGCCTCTGGCGCATCCGGAGAGCGGCCTTGATGGGCGGGGAACCTACGGCTACCACTGGTGGGCCAACGGAGTTCTGGCCAGCGGGGAACGGAAGTGGCCGGACGCCCCGCCAGGGACATACTCCCGCAGCGGCTACAACAACAACGACCTTTTCGTGATTCCGGAGCGGAACATGGTGGTCGTTCGCCTTGGACTGGACCAGGAGGAGTTCATGATCACCGACGGCATCTATAGCCGATTCCTGGGAATGATCGGAGCCGCGGTTACGGACTAGGGCGCCCGGAGGGGCATCGGCATTCAGTCGATCTGCACCAGCCCGTCCGGGGATGGGGCTGGGTGCGGGGTTTGCGGGGCGCGCCAAGAATCAATGAGCGAGACCTGGTGTACGCAGGACACCGTGCAGGATGGAGCGCACGTTTTTTCGGTTAGGAACTCGCGCCGGATGTCAGCGGGCGTGTACTCTTCCAGGCGCACGCCCGGGAACCCGCGCTGCTGCGAGCAGTAGTGGACGAGCCCATCCTCGCAAACGTAAAGGTAGCGGGCGCCGGCCCGGCAGCGCCAATGGTTGTGCTTGCCTTCGGCGATCGCATCCTGGAACATGTTGAAGCGGGAGTAGCTGTTCTTCTCCAGAGCCTTCATCGCCCGGTAGACCCTGCGCTCCTCCTCGGCCAGCGGCTTCAACTGTCCGTCGCCGTCGTGGATGATGCCGACGGTTGAGGTGAAGCCCAACTGCACGGCGCGGCGGCCCACGGCCAGCGCGTCGTTCGGATTCCGTATCCCGCCGCCGACGACCGAGTTGATATTCACGTGGAAGTCCGCGTGTTCGGCAAGCATCTGAAGCCGCGCATCCAACGTCTTGAGGCTCTTTTTCGAGACGTCATCGGGTTCGACGTTGTCGATGCTGATCTGCATATGATCGAGGCGGGCGCGATTCAGCCGGGCGATCCGCTTCGGGTTGAGGAGATAGCCGTTCGTGATGAGCCCGGCAATGACGCCCCGCCCGCGGATGTGCCGGATCAACTCGTCCAACTCCGGGTGGAGCAGCGGTTCGCCGCCGCTCAGCGTAATGATGGAGACGCCGAGGCCGGCCAGGCGATCCACACGCGATTTGAGCTTCTCGAGGGGCACGCCGAGCGAGTGATCGTTGTACTCGTTGCAGTACTTGCAGGAGAGGTTGCAGCGGCGGATCGGGATCAGGTGGGCGAGAACCGGATGGTCCGTTCGCGCCAAGCCCTTGGCGATCATCCGCAGCTCCCGCACACGGCGGGCGGCCGAGAGCGCTATTCTCCACACTCTTGTTGAAGTTGTAGCCATCGAACGAAGAATTCCCAGATTCCCAGTAGCTTGGGGCCGTTGTTCCTATTCAACCACAGTCAGAGGGTTCCGGCGAGCAGTATGATCCGGGCTGCTCGTATCGTGGGCTGAGCGGCGAAAATCAGGGCTCGGTTTGTTCTTGCGGAGTCGTCTCGTCCACGACTTCGTCGCCGAAAGTGATCCTCACATCGCTGCCGAACTGCTTGTAATCCTCGTACTTAACGACCATCTTGATGGGTTGGGGGCCGGAACGGAACATCAGGACGTCGTTGGCGATGGTGAAGGTCGGGAACCAGTACTTGCCGTCGATCTGCTGCCGGTAGGTTTCGAACTTGGGGAACTGGTTGTCGTAGTTCTTGCGCGTTAGGCCGACGCCGCGGCCGTAGGTCTTGACGATCTGCAGATCCAAGTCATCCACCCAGACGATGCCGGCGAAGTAGCGCTCTCCCTTCACCATCTGCTTGGGCTTTACGGCGAAGGCGTAGCAGGGGATCTCATCGAGGGTCTGTTTGCCCAGGTACCGGATGTAGTAGTTCGGGATGTCCGTTGTCTGGAGCACGAACGGCTGGACGTTGCGCAGGTCCTGCTCGTCCTCGGGCGTCAGTTGAATCCTCTGCAGGGTCGCGATGGGAGCGTGGACCACGCGCTCGCTGCGGCGGCCATCGGTAGTGAAGATGACATCCTGCACCAGCTCGTACTTCCCGCGCACGCGCCGCGACTCATCGAGTTCCTCGACTCGCACGGACTGGCGGTAGGTGTAGTTCTCCCTCGCCTGGGCGAACTCGGCCTCCTTGGCCGCGAACTTCTCGATGATTTCCTGAATCTGGGCTTCGCTGAGTTCCTCTCCCGGCCCGGCAAACGCTCCGGAAGCCAGGACAAGGGCCGCCACGACTGCAAGTAGATGCATGGTCCCTCCAGTTCCTCTTCTTCAATTGTAGAATGAGTTCATCGCCCAAGAGGTTACATCTTCTGTTGCGCATGATCCCGTTTGGTCCTCACCGGCGGGGGTGACGTATGAGTGATTCCCAGGCGCCTCCGCCTTCGGAGCCGGGGCTGAGCATGCTGGCGACGCGGCTGATCCAGGTTGCGGGCGTCTTCTTCGGCGCCTTGACGACCGTTTGGGTGTTCCTCTATCTTTTCCGCCTTTCCATGAAGTACGGGGAGGGGCTGGAGCGGGCCACATTGGCGATTCCAGCCGTGGGGCTGCTGGCCTTTCTCTATGCTCTGAAGCGTCACGCCCGTCCGGGGCGCCGGTGGGCGTTCTTGGAGTTCTTCGCGTCCTCGCTGACGGCGTACCTGGTGATGCAGTTTATCGTCGTCAATCTCATCTGACGCGAGCTACGGCAAATAGAGGATCGCTTTCGCGAATACGATGAGCGCGACAACCACGCCGCATGCGAGGACCAGCCCGCTGATGTCCGTCCGAAACCGGGCGTAGAACTGATTCCAGCCCGTTTTGAAGAGGCCGGGATCCAGCATGTGAACGACCAGCAGGTCGTGCCCGGTCTCCGTGACCACCCTTTCTTGGTCCGTAGTCTTGTCCAACTCGCTTCGCGTATCGAGCCGGCCGTAGAACTCCGCCAGCTTCCCGGGAGCCTCCGGCCTGGTCAGCCGGCTGACAATGTAGAGCGCCAAGAAACCGCCGGCCATCGAGTATCCAAAGCTGTCCGCTTCCCACCGCAGCAGGGTTCCGTGCCGGGAGTAAGTGAGGGCGAAAAAGACCCCCGCCGAGACGATGACGCTGGCCAGCGCCCCGTGCCGGTTGGCCCGGCGCCAGGACATGGCCGCGAACATGCTGATGCCCAGGAAGGTGGCCATGGTCTCGGTGAACAGAAACGCTTCGAGGACAATATCGAGGTACAGCGCGAAGACGACTCCTAACGTCGTGACCGTGACCCCGGAGAGCCGGCCCACCGCCAAGTAGTGGCTATCCGCTCGGCTCTTGGCCAAGTACCGGCGGTACAGGTTCTGAGTGAAGAGCGCTCCGCCGTCGACGGTGAATGCGGAACAGGTCGACATGTTCGCGGCCAGCACGCTGGCGATCATGAGCCCGATCGCGCCGGGGAACAGCAGGCTTCGCGTGGCGTAGCCGAAGGCGTCTTCGGGGTCCGCCAGGGATTCGCCATTGCTCGCGAGCATCACGACCACGATCAACCCGACCAGCGCCCACCCAATGGTGCAGAAGCGCTTCACGAAGGTCCCGTAGGTGAAGCCCATTCGGCAACTGCGCTCGTCCTTGCCGGTTCCCACGACGGCGATCATGTGCGGCTGGGCCACGATGCCGATCAGGCCGTTCAGGGTGAGCATGACGATCGTGAACACACCGATGTTGCCGGGCGTAACCAGGGAGAGCATCTCGGGGGCCAGGTTTTCGCGAAGACCGGCGAATCCCCCGGTCTCAGCTAGTCCGAGGGGGATGAGGAGAAATGAGAGGACGAAGATGAAGATGCTCTGAACGAAATCGGTGTATGCGGCGGCCACCAACCCCCCGACCAGGCTATAGAGCAGAAACGTCGCGGTCATTACGATGACGACGTCGTTGGCCGTTACGGAACCTCCCGAGGCCACGCTGACGAGCTTGCCGGCTCCCTTGAGCATGGCGCCCATGTTGAACGTGAAATAACACAGGGCGAAGATCGTGTAAACAGCGCCCATCAGGCTGCCATAGCGGTCTTCGTAGACTTCGCCGATGGTTGTGCGGCGGAAGCGCCGGAACACCGGCGACAGGATCCAGTAGAACGGCGTGATGAAGAGGTTCTTCCACTGGTACCAGAGAGCCGAGTAGCCGGATTGGCAGACGGCCCCGGCCAGGGCGACTGGCATCTCCGCATGGGTGCCGACGCCGAAGGCCTGGCCGATGA
>Ga0180436_10005940_pt1 | contig 10693 bp, 8 predicted proteins | sample SS_ome_2_FD_132434 | JGI IMG/M metagenome (GOLD analysis project Ga0180436, IMG submission 132434) | Hypersaline lake sediment archaeal communities from the Salton Sea, California, USA - SS_3_S_2 metaG | ecosystem: Environmental > Aquatic > Non-marine Saline and Alkaline > Hypersaline > Sediment...
ACGAGATCGGTCTCTATGGTTTCACCGGATTCGAGGTGCACGGCAAAGCCGCCCGATGCTTTTTCTATGGAGCTGATGGTCACCCCGCACTGGATGCCGATACCGTCAAATGCAGAGGCAGCCGCGAGCTGGCTGACCATATCCGCATCAAAAGGACCCAGCGGACGGTCCATGACCTCGAGAATGTGAATGTTTCCGGCGGAACCTCCCAGCCGGGCGGCAAAATGGGCAAATTCAAATGAAATGAAACCGCCGCCGACAAAGACGATGCGTTCAGGCAACGCCTCCAGGGCGAGAAAATCGTTGCTGGTCGCCAGGTGTTCGTGTCCCTCGATGGGCAGGTCCATGGGCCGGGAACCGGTTGCGATAACAAAATAGTCTGCGCCCAGGGTTTCACCGTTCACGGTTATGCCTGATCTGTCTCGAAACGCGGCATTCCCTTCGATATATTCAACGTTGTTGCCCCGCAGGCTTTTTTTCGTATTTTCCGGAATCTGGCTGGTGAAGCTATTCTTGGAGGCGGCAATATCGGTCCAGCTGAAGGCGGGCGGGGCGGTTACGCCCAGTCCCTTCAGGTGTTTTGATGCCGCGGCGAGAGCGGCTGCCTCGGCAAAATATTTCTTGGCCTGACAGCCGTGCAGGGCACATACACCGCCGGGCGTAGCGCTCATTTCGACGATTGCAACATTCCACCCGGAGGCGGCGAGCTCAATTGCTGCGGTTTGTCCGCCGGTACCGGCTCCTATGACGATGGCATCAAACGTTTTCATGACAAGCTCCCCCCGGGTCAGGATTAAGATTTGAATTCAGGAATGAATATGGTTTCAGGGATATCATAAGTGCGATGCGCTGTTGCGTAAAGCAGTCTCCGGCAGAGGTCTGCAGGACCGTTTACCGGCCGCCCTGCCGGCTCATGCATTCACGGAAGGATACCCCGTTTTCCGCACGGTTCATGAAGCAAGCGGTTTATGGCTTATTCTCCCGGCTCCTCAGGCTACGGCTGCTGTAGATCATGACTGCGGTTACGAGCACGAGGAAGTAGCCGGGCATCCACAGAAACGATCTCTTGAATGCCTCGTCTGCTATCATCTGGCCGGCCCAGTCAGGATGAACCTCTGTCAGTCCGCCGCGCAGGTGGCCAATCAGCAATGCGAACAGGATACCGATGATGCCGTAGGCCAAATTGAAAGCAAGTCCCTTGAAGCTCAGCACGGTCGCCCGCTGCTCCGACGACGTGATTTGATTCAGGTAGTGGCTCGTGAAAAACCCGGTGAGCATCAGCCCGATCAGGACCAGCGCCATCGGTATCATGCCTGCGTACGGCACGAAGGGTACCAGGCCGAGCAGCGTCAGCATGACCAGGAGGCCCAGCCACGCGGCATTCTGGGCCGGTTTGAAGCGCGCCACCATGTATTCGGCAAGTTTCGGGACCACCAGCCCCATCAGCGTAAAACATGCCATGATGATGCCGAAACTTGCCTCCGGCAGTGATATCTGCCGGAAATACTGGCTGGTGAGGGTAATGATCAGCCGCAGTATGTGATCGTACAGCATGCCGAACAGGATGATCGCCAGGGCGAACGGGGTCTGCAGGATCCAGGTGCCGGCTTTCAGCGTCAACAGACCGGCGTTCCAGACTGTTTTCATCGATACGGTTTCAATCCCGTTGCCGGCTTTTTCCTCTGTTTCCCTGAACCTGCTCACGCACCACAGGGCCATAAAGGCGAGCAGCAGTGTCAGGTAGATCGGGTAGCGCATGCTGTGCTGCTGGGTTAGCTGGCCGCCGTAGCCGAACCACGACAGCACCCGGTTGACGATATTCGGGTCGTAGACCAGCGCGCCCACCGTGGTTGATATGACACCGGCCAGCGACGAAATCCGCATCTGCACGCTCAATACCCGCGGCCAGTGTTCGGGATTGCCCTGCTCGACGAGGGAATCAAAGGCGATCGCTTCGTCGGCGCCGCTGGCCATCGCCTCGGCCAGGCCGCTTAAAATCCGGTTGAACAGAAACGCCCAGAACACGAAACTCATATTGGCGGTCGGCACCAGGGCGATGACGCTCAACTCCACGATCATCAGCAGGGCGGTCAGGACCAGCAGCCGCTTGCGGCCGAGCAGGTCGGCCAGGGCGCCCGACGGAACTTCGGCGCAGACGATCGTGATCGCCCAGACCGTGTTCAGGATGGAGAACTGCTCGATGGTCAGGCCGTAGTCGAGAAAGAGGATCGTGAACACCGGGTAGTAGAAGCGGGCGTTGAAAAAGACCCGGAACGCGATGAACAGGCGGATGTTGGGAATGCTGAAAGGCGATGAGGTTTTCAAACTGTTCGGTGGATATTCAGACGGTTTTCAAGATAGTTGACGAACAGCGACAGGCCCAGGCAGATGACCAGATACATGAGGGTGATCGTCAGCCACACTTCAATGGTTACCTGTGTCGAAGACATGACCTGCATCCCCTGAAATGTCAGTTCCTGGATCGAGATGATCGACACGATGGAGGAATATTTGATCGTATTGATGAACTCGTTGGCCAGCGGCGGCATCATGATTCGCAGCGCCTGGGGCAGGACGATCAGCCGCAGCTGCTGCAGGTAGGTAAGCCCGAGGGCCCTGGAGGCATCCCACTGACCCTCGTCGATGGCCTCGATGCCGGCCCGGACGATCTCGGTTATGTAGGCGCCCTGGAAGATGCCGATGGTAACGACACCTGACAGGAACGGAATGAACAGGTCCGGCGTGGTAGCGATGTAGGAAAGCCACCGTGCTCCATCGGGGGAGAGGTTATGCACGAAGGCGTTGACGCCGAACGCCGGCATCAGCTGGTCGCTCACGAAGAAGTAGAATATGAAAATGAGCACCAGCGGCGGCGTATTGCGGATCAATTCGACATAGGTCCGGGATGTGAGCCTGAAAAACAGCCGTCCGGATACCCGCATGATCCCCATGATCAGGCCGAGTATCGCCGCCAGCAGCATGCCCCAGATACTGAGTTTGATTGTGGTGAACAGCCCTTCGAGCAGGATATTCGGCACCCATCTCCCGGCCTCGTCGTCGAAACGGACCAGGTAGGTCGGGATGACCGACCAGTTCCAGTTGTAGTTGAGGGCAAAAAACAGCCGGTAAACCACAAAGGCGATAAAACCGAACGCAACAGAGGCCAGCACCAGATTCAGCCAGAATTTATACGATGGCGCCCTGAGCATTAAAGATCCAGAGTTGGTTGGATTATTCGCAGTTTGGCAGGTTCAATCAATGGTAGGAATTGCCGGCAGGGTGCCGGAGATTTTCGCAAGCAGACTGGCGCCGCGTATTGACTACACGCAAGCCAGGCTGATCTTGAAAAGATTCGGTGCCCTGCAGGCAATTACAGCTTATTCGACCTGGTCGGCCCAATCGCGGGTTTCGAACCAGTAATCATGCCGTTCCTGGAGCCAGCCTTCCAGCGACACGCCGGTGATCCAGGAGTTGAAGAACGCAAGGGCATCGGGGTCACCTTTGCGGAGTGCGAAGCCGATCGGTTCTTTGGTGAAAGTCCCTTTGAGCGGCATATACAGCGTATCCTCGTATTCCAGCGCTTCATAGGCCGGCCGCGGAGCGGAGCCGACGACTGCGTGGACTTTGCCGTTTCTCAGCTCCTGATAGGTTTGCGTTTCGTTTTCGAACATACGCAGCGTCGCCTTCGGCAGGTGCTTTTTGGCGGCGATAACGGCCGTGGTTCCGAGTTTTACCGCGACCTGGACTTCTTTCTTGTTGAAATCCTCGAGGGAAGAAAAACCGGCCGCCATTTCTTTGTGGGCGACGATTGACATGCCCGAGTAATCGTAGGGTTGGGTGAAGTTGACCTTCAGGGCCCGTTTCGGCATGATCCCCATGCCGCCGATGATAACATCGAACTTGCCGGTCAGCAGCGCCGGAATAATGCCTGACCACGCCGTGGGGACGAACTCGACCTTGACGCCCATGTCTTCGGCGAGCCGGCGCGCAACATCGATCTCAAACCCGATGAATTCCCCGTTCTTGTCTTTCATTGCCCATGGCTGGAAGGTATCCATGCCGACCTTGAGCACACCCCGCTTCAAGATCTGTTCGACCACGCTGTTTTGGGCGATATCCTGCTGAACCGAAGCGCTGAATCCCGGAAGTGCGGTCAGTAAAACGATGGAAACTGCAATCAGCAGACAGGCAAAGCGATTGTAATTCATTGCGACTCCTCCTTGAAAAATTGCTGGTAATCATGCCCTGATTAGCCAATGGAATGGTTAGTAACGCTTGAGACGTTTCTCCAGATATGCCACGAAAAAAGACAGAGTAACAGTAATCACCAGGTATAAAATGGCAACGGTGAACCAGATCTCAAACGTGAGAAAGGTTTCTGATATCAGGGCCTGGGCCTGCATGGTCAGGTCGTAGATCGCGATCGTCGAGACCAGGGCCGAATCCTTGATCAAAGATATCGCCTGACTGGTCAGCGGCGGCAGGATGGTGCGGACGGCCTGGGGCAGGACTATCAGCTTGAAAATATGGTACCGGCTCAGTCCGAGACTGGCGGCGGCCTCGATCTGGCCGCGCTCGACGGACAGGATGCCGGAACGGAAAATCTCGGAAGCATAGGCTCCCTCGAAAAGGCTCAATGCCAATATTGCCGAAGGAAAGCGGTCGAGTCCCAGAACCGGACCGAGGACGAAATAGATGAAAAAAATCTGGATCAGCAGCGGCGTGTTGCGCACGGTTTCCAGGTATCCCCGGGCGAGAAACTTTCCCATCGCCAGGTCGGAAAGCCGCAGCAGTGCGGTAATGAGTCCGATCACGAACGCACAGACGAGGCTGACCGCGGAAATTTTCAGCGTAACCCCGAGGCCAAGCAGCAGCGGACCGGCCCTGAAGCCGTCTTCAACGGTTTCCACGAGGAATTTCGGGACCTGGTACCACTGCCAGTTGTAGCCGAGATTCGTCTCCCCGCGTGAGAACAGGTAGCCGATAACCAACAGCAGCAGGAGAAACTGGGCGATTTCGAAAAACGGGGAGCGCAGCCCTTTCCGGTTTGAAGTATGCACCGGCTTCAAACCGGACGGCTCACTCATTTTTTCTTCTTGTCGTCGATGTGCATTTCTTTGACGATGTTGGTCAGGCTGCGGAAATCGAGTTTTCCGCTGCCCATTTTCGGGACGTCTTCAATGACCAGGAACTGCTTGGGCAGCGCAATTTTGGGCAGCTGTTCGCCCAATTGCTTCATGATCTGCTTCTGTTCGATTTCCGTCGTCGTTACGGCGACGATGCGGGCCCCTTTGGTTGAGTCCGGGATCTCGACCACGCAGCACTGAACATCCTCGGGGATGAGCTTTTCGAGCACCGATTCGATTTTCACCAGCGATACCATTTCCCCGCCGATTTTGACGAACCGCTTTACCCGGCCAACGTGCCACAGGTACCCGTCCTCATCGATGTTGCCCATGTCGCCGGTGTCGTACCAGCCGCCCCTGATATGCAGGGATGTCTGCTCGAAATCGTCGTAGTAGCCCATCATCACGTTGTCGCCCTTGACGAGAATCCGGCCGTCATGGCCCGGCTCACATTTCTCGCCGGTCTCGTAGTTCTCGATCCGGACCTCGACGCCCGGAATCGGTTTACCGACGCTGCCGGGGCGGTTGAAGCCGGGGACATTGGTCGAGATGACCGGAGAGGTCTCGGTGGCTCCATACCCTTCGTAGAGCGGCATGTCGTGTTTTTCACCCCAGGCTTCGCGCAGGGGCTCCGGGCATTTGTCGGCGCCGACCAGAGCGATGCGCAGGGTCTCGAAATCGCCCGGTTCCGACTTGCGCAGGTAACCCCAGAAAAAGGCCGGGGTCCCGATCAAAAGGGTTGCTTTGTGGTCGCGGACTATTTCACAGATCGTGCGATAATCGAGCGGGTTGGCATACGTCAGGATGCGGGCGCCGTGATAAATCGGAATCCAGAAATTGACGGTCAGGCCGAACACGTGGAAATAGGGCAGCGTCGACATGAATACGTCATCAGAGCTGAAGGCGAAGCATTCCGAACACGATACGACGTTGGCGAAAATGTTATGGTGGCTCAGCTGTACCGCTTTGGGGTCTTTTTCACTGCCGCTGGTGAACAGGATCACGGCAACGTCTTCTTCCTTGGGGGTGGCAACGAGCGCTTTTATTACCGATGCGGGCAGTTTGGAGATCAGGGCAGCCTTGAGCTTCTGCATAGCGGTCAGCGATTCCATGATATCTTCGATGTAGATCATGCCCTCCACGTACGGACACTCGATTTTCTCGAGCAGCGCCTTCGAGGTGATGATGGTGCTGAATCCGCATTTTTTCTGGGCGTACTTCGCATTCAGGTCGGCGCCGGTGGAGTAGTTGATCATGACCGGCGTGCGTCCGCTCATGAGGGCGCCGATTTTGGCGAGGATACAACCGGCGGAGGTGGGCAGCATGATGCCGATGAAACCGCGGTCGTACTTCTTGAAAACCGAGGCGAGCAGGAGCGAGGCAAGCAGGGCCCGGCTGTAGGACAGCTCCCGGTGCGTGGTAAAGTCGTTGATGGCGAGCTTCTCGCCGAATTGTTTGGCGATATCGATAAAATGATGGTGGAGCAGCACGGCAGACCTCCTTATCTGTTATTGAAAAGCTTACTTCTTCTTCTTTGCAGATCCGGTTAAATGAACCGGTCCTTCCGTCTGCATCTTCTCTTCCAGCAAGGTATACGCCACGTAATACTTCATGATATTGCTTACATACTGAACCGTTTCCCGGCCGATGCGCTTTGCGGCGACAACTTCGACATTACCGAACCAGACATCGGGATCGAGCCCCATCTCTTCTGCTTCCTTGCGAAGTCTGGCCACTTTTGCCGGGCCGGCATTATAGGACGCAAATGAGAAGAGCGCCCGATTTACCGTGTCGATATCGGGATCTTCGGCGAAGTAGTTGTCTGCCATGAAACGCAGGTATTTGGTTCCGGCATGAATATTGGGGTCGAGTTCGTATACATTTGGAATACCGACATTTTTATCTTTGGCCGTGGACGGCAGTATCTGCATGACGCCGACCGCCCCCGCATGACTTTTAAGGTCCTGGTTCAGCTTTGACTCCTGGTATGCAAGGGCGGCAAGCATCAGGTGGTCGAACTGGTACTGCCTGCCGTACTTCTCGAAAAACCTCACCGTCAGTTTAAATCGCTCCAGGTTTTCGTTGTAGATGGATCCGTCGATGTAGCTGGTATCTTTCAGGTATTTTTTTATCATGATATTGCCGAGCAGCGTCCCCTGCTTGTGCTCGGCCACGAATTCATTGACGTATTTTGCCAGCCCCGGCGCATTTTTGCGCATTGCCCAGGCGATTTTCCCGCCGGTTCTGAATTTGATGTCAGGATGCAGGACTATCCCGTCCAGGATCTGGGCCCAGAACTCGCCCTTGTGACTGTCGATCACCATGTACTTGATCAGGCCGGCGTTGACCATTTCGAGCAGGTCTTCGTCTTCGAGGCTGTCGTTGGCTTCGATGATGCGGACTTCTTTCTTGTTCATGGAGCGCAGCGTCTTGTTGAACGTGACCAGGCTCTCGTAATAGCTGCTCGATTTGCGGGCATGGATTTTTTTGCCGGCCAGGTCGAACATGGAATTGACCGGCTCAACGTCCTTTGCCGTAACCAGAATTTCACTGACGTCTGTGGCCATCGGGGTCGAAAACGCGACCTGTTTTGAGCGCTCCCCGGTAATGGTAAGATTGCCGATGGCAATATCACCTTTGCCCTCAGCCAGGAAGCTGAACAGGTTTTGTCTTGCGGTTGGAACGGCGATGACGTTGATTTTGAGCGTTTCCGTCTTGAATTTCTTGTTGACGAACGCTTCAAATTCCCGGCTCAGGTCATAGCTGCTGCCGCGCGGCTGGGCGCCATCGAAGAAAAAGAAGGTTTTGGAATAGGGCATCAGGACCCTGATGAGCCTTCTTTCCGCCATCTCGTCGATATCACCGTTGAACACCATGTTGACCACCCGGGAATCCACCATCTCCGCTACTTGTTCGGTGGTGACGGCCGAACCTGCTGCAGGACTGAAGCAGCACCATGTCAACATCAGCAGCGCCGGGATAACCGGCATTTTGAAAACGTTTAGCATACGACCTCTGTTATTCCTTGGTATTGTTCATGTGCGTATCAAACTCCTCCTTGACCTTGACCCCCAGCTCGGGAAACCGTGCAGCCTGGGAAACAAGGTTGCCCCTGCCGTTACTGAGCTTGTTTATAGCCTTATCATAGGAGTCTTTGCAACTGTCGAGTTGGGCTCCGAGTTTCTCCATATCCTTCATGAAGCCCCGTAACTTATCATACAGGGAACCGGCGCGCTCGGCAATTTCCACGGCGTTGCGGCTCTGGTGCTCGCTGCGCCAGAAGGTGGCAATAATTTTCAGGGTCGCCATCAGCGTGGTCGGCGTGACGATCAGCACCTTCTTCCGGTACATCTCGCCGACCAGCTTCTCTTCCTGCTCCACCGCCGCCCCGAAGGCCTGGTCGATCGGGATGAACATCAGCACGAAATCGAGCGAGCGGATGCCGCCGAGCGAGCTGTAATCCTTCTGGCCCAGTGATTTCAGATGGGTGCGGATCGACCTGATATGTTCCTTGAGTGCGTCGTCACGCTGCTTGTCGGTCTCAGCACCGATGTAGCGGGACCAGCCGACCAGGGAAACCTTCGAGTCGATAACGATGTCTCTTTGTTCGGGCAGGTGCACAATGACGTCCGGTTTAAACAGGCGGTTCATATCATCGCGAAACCCGGCCTGGGTAACGTACTCGTGCCCTTCGCGCAGGCCGGACTGCTCGAGCAGCCGCTCGAGGACCATTTCTCCCCAGGTTCCCTGGAGCTTGTTGTCCCCGGAAATGGTTCGGGCCAGGTGGGCGGCTTCATCGTTGATGCGCTGGTTCAGTTCGCGCAGGTTCAGGAGCTCCTGTTTCAGTGACGAATGATCGCGGGATTCCTCGAGAAAAATCGTTTCCAGGCGCTCCCTGAATGATGCCAGCTGCTCCCGATACGGCTTGAGCAGAAAATCGAGCGATTCGCTGTTTCGCCTGGTGAGCCCGGTGCTTTTTTCCTCAAATATCTCCTGGGCCAGATCTCTGAACTGCAGACGCATGTCCTCACCGGCCTGCTCCATAACCTGCTGCTGCTCCTGGCGAAGCTGGTTTTCCAGCTCAATCCGGTCCGTGAGGCGGGCGTGTTCCGCCTGGAGTTCCCGGTACCTCTTTTTATATCGGGCAACGATAAAACCCATGATGAAGAAACAGGAAACAAAACCGAGTCCGGCCCATAGAAAGGGCAGTAGAGGTTCCAGTTCAGGGGAGGCAAGGTAGGCTTGGAATGTATCGATGAAAGCCATCAACAATTCAAAAAGGTTGTTTCAATATATTGGACAAATCACTGGTAAAAAGTTCTCAACCGCAGTAACCCCGCAGCGTGCGAAAACGAGCCCAGACGGCCTGCTGGTCGGGAAGGCTTGGATGAGGCTATCGTTACACTCTGCCTTTTCCACAAGCGGCGAATGACAGCAGGTCGTTTCGACTCGTTTTCACGCGCTGCTAGCCGGGTGGCCAGTTGAGCTGACGGCCGCCAAGCACATGCAGATGAATATGAAAAACCGTCTGGCAGCCGTCGGGACCGTTGTTGAACACGGCCCGGTAGCCCCGTTCAAGCCCCTCTTTTTCCGCTACTTCCGAACCGACCCTGATCATTTTGCCGACCAGTCCGTCATCTTCGGTTCCGAGCGTATCGAGATCGCTGATATGTTTTTTCGGAATCACCAGGAAATGGGTCGGGGCCTGGGGGGAAATATCCCGGAAGGCCAGCACGTCGTCATCTTCATAGATTTTATCCGCGGGAATATCGCCGTCGACGATTTTACAGAACAGACAGTCGTTCATGGTTGTTCTCCTTTTCTGAATTGGCCGTGGGAAGATTGCCATACCATACCCGGTATGTACCGAAAAGTGCAAGACGAGTTGAGGGCTTGCCCGAGATCTTCCATACTGGTATGTTCCCGGTCAACTGCTGTCCCATCAGGTGCGTGCAAATTGTTCATGCCCTGGCGAACATCATTCTGCCGACGGGCTGAAAACTGCGACCACCATGAAAGCCGCCGATCTTCCGTCAATACTGCTGATCAACCCGCCCGTCGCCAAGCCGTGCGAGCCGCCGGCTTCAATTGCCCGGCTCGGCGGGGCCCTGCGCGATGCCGGGATCTCCTGCGGCCTGCTCGATTTGAACCTGCGCTGCATGCTCGATCTGTTGCAAAGCGACTATGAGTGTGCCGATACCTGGAGCCGCCGGGCCGTGAAAAACTGTTCTGCACATCTCGATGCGATTCGCTCGGCGGCCACATATCGGTCGCCGGATCGCTATCGGCGCGCGGCCGGTGACCTGAACCGCCTGCTGTGGCTGGCGGGCCGCCGGATGAAAACGGATCTGACGCTTGAAAACTATGGAGATCCCGAACGGTCGCCGTTATCCAGTACCGATTTGCTCGCAAGTGCCGAGCACTACCGGGCCAACCTTTTTTTTGAATCCTTCAGCCGTCACCTGGAAGCCGAGCTGGCTGCGCGCAGCTTCTCCCACATCGGCCTGTCGCTTTCATACCTGAGCCAGGCCCTCATCGGTTTTGCCTTGATCGGCTGCATACGAGCG
>Ga0180436_10005941_pt1 | contig 10693 bp, 8 predicted proteins | sample SS_ome_2_FD_132434 | JGI IMG/M metagenome (GOLD analysis project Ga0180436, IMG submission 132434) | Hypersaline lake sediment archaeal communities from the Salton Sea, California, USA - SS_3_S_2 metaG | ecosystem: Environmental > Aquatic > Non-marine Saline and Alkaline > Hypersaline > Sediment...
GCGGCGGGCGTCCTGAAGATTCTGGTGCAGGTCGACGAGGAGGTGTCGGTGGGCGCCGTGGTTGGCGAGGTCGACACCGAGGCGGCCCCACCCGCTGCCGACGGTGAGGCCCCCGCCGATAGCGGGCCTGTCGCCCAGGGCGGGGCCGCCCCGGCGGCGCAAGCCCCGGCCGATAGTGCCGCCCTCTCTCCGGCGGTTCGGCGCATCCTGGAGGAGAACCGCCTGGACGCCGCCACTGTGGTTGCCGCCGTGGGCGGCAGCGGCAAGGACGGGCGGCTTACCAAGGCCGACGTAGAGCGATACCTCGCGGGTGGGGCCGGCGACGCCGGCGGTGCACGCGCGGGCTCCGGCGCGCCCCCGACGGGCGCGGCCCCGGCCGTGGGCGGTGGTGGGGCCCCCGCGGCCGCACCTGCGGAGCTGCAGGAGCGCAAAAAGATGACCACCCTGCGGCGGACGATCGCGGAGAACCTGGTTCGCAGCAAGCGGGAGAGCGCGCACCTCACCACCTTCAACGAAGTGGACATGAGCGCGGTCATGGCGATCCGTGGCAAGTACAAAGACCGATTCGTGGAGAAGCACGAGACGCGGCTCGGATTTATGAGTTTCTTTCTCAAAGCCGCGCAGAAAGCGCTGGCCGAGTACCGTGAGGTCAACGCCTACGTAGATGGTACCGAGATCATCTACAACAACTTCTACAACATCGGTGTAGCGATCTCCACGGACGCGGGCCTCATCGTACCGGTGATCCGGAACGTGGATCGTCTGAGTTTTGCGGATATCGAACGGGCGATCGTCGATTTTGCGCAGCGAGCCGGGCAGAAGCGGATCATGCCGGACGAGTTCTCCGGCGGGACCTTTACGATCACCAACGGCGGTGTCTTTGGGAGCATGCTCTCTACGCCGATCCCGAGTCCTCCACAGACCGCGGTGATGGGGATGCATTCGATAAACAAGCGCCCGGTGGTGGTGGACGACGAGATCGTCATCCGTCCGATGATGTATCTGGCGCTCACCTACGATCACCGCATCATCGACGGAAAACAGGCGATCGGGTTTCTCAACCGGATCAAGGCGCAGATCGAAGACCCGGTACAACTCCTGCTCGAACTATGAGAACGACGAAAGGAATCGGGACGTGAAGAAGTACGACCTTGTGATCCTCGGCGCGGGACCTGGAGGATACGTGGCGGCGATTCGTGCCGCTCAGCTCGGCCTGAAGACCGCGATCGTGGAGAAACGCGAAACCCTTGGGGGAACCTGCCTCAACGTGGGGTGTATCCCCTCCAAGGCGCTCCTGGACTCCAGCGAGTTCTACGCCCGGGCATCTCACGAGGCGGCGTCCCACGGTATCGGGATCGACGGGTTGTCGTTGGATGTAGCGGCGATGCAGGCGCGCAAAGCCGGCGTCGTCAAGAAACTGACCGGCGGCGTGTCGATGCTGATGAAGGCGAACGCGATCGACGTGTACACTGGACTCGGCTGGATCGAAAACGCCACCACCGTTTCCGTGCGATCCGAAACCGGCGACACCCTGGAGACGCTGGCGTGTGCAAACCTGCTTCTCGCCACCGGGTCGGTACCGATCGAGCTACCCTTTTTGCCCCTGGATGGAAAGACCGTGGTGGATTCCACGGGCGCGCTGGACTTTGAGACCGTTCCAAAGCACCTTCTTGTTGTGGGCGGTGGGGTGATCGGCCTCGAGCTCGGTAGCGTCTGGGCTCGTCTCGGCGCACAGGTGACGGTGGTGGAATTGCTCCCGCAGATCATGGCGGGCTGGGACGCCGGTGTGGCCAAGGCGATGAAGCGGGAACTCTCCAAGCAGGGTATTGAGTTTTTGCTCGATACCAAAGTAGGCGGAGTCACCGTAAAACGCGGAAAAGCGACGCTGCAGATCACCGACGCCTCCGGAACAGAGAACGAGCTTACCGGCGACAAGGTGCTCGTGGCGGTGGGACGACGACCGATGCTGGAGGGATTCAACATCGAGGCGCTGGGCGTTACTATCGAGAAGGGGCGAATCGTAGTTGATTCGGAGTACAGGACCTCCGTCCCCGGGGTCCTGGCGGTCGGTGATATCGTGGCGGGACCGATGCTCGCCCACAAGGCCGAGGACGAGGGTGTCGTTGCCGTGGAACGGATCGCCGGTGTGGCGGGACACGTCAACTACAACGCGATACCCAACGTGATCTACACCTGGCCGGAAGCTGCGTCGGTAGGAAAAACCGAGCAGCAGCTTGCCGATGGGGGCGTGGAGTACCGGATCGGGACGTTCCCCTTTGCAGCCAACGGTCGTGCCCTGGCGATGGACGCCCCCGCGGGATTTGTTCGAGTTCTGGCGGATGCACAGACCGATCGACTTCTGGGGGCACATGTCGTGGGACCCTGGGCGAGCGATCTGATCGCCGAGTTTGTGACGGTGTTGGAGTTCGGGGGTAGTGCCGAGGATATCGCGCGAACGGTTCACGCCCATCCGACGCTGACCGAAGCGGTAAAAGAAGCGGCGCTCGGCGTAGGCGGGCGTATGATTCACGCAAAGAACTGAGGAGAGAACAGCATGGGTTCGACACAGGATTATCCAAAAGGCCTCGAGGGGATCATCGCCGCCGAGAGCAGGATCTGCAAGATCGACGGCGAGAACGGTAAGCTGTACTACCTGGGCTATCCGATCGATCAACTGGTTGAGAACTCCGATTTTGAAGAAGTGACCTACCTCCTGCTCTATGGCGACCTCCCCACCGCCTCGGAGCTTGCCGATTTTCGGAGTCGAATGCGTGCGGGTCGGGCGCTCAAGGATCCGGTCCTGCAGATGATCAGGGATTTTCCGCGGGATTCTCACCCGATGGAACTCCTGCAATCGGTGATCAGCTATCTCAGCGGGTATGTAGATCACAAGATTCACCATTCGCCGTACTGCAACTGCCGGCAGACGCTTCCGCAGGTGGCGCAGATCGCCACCGTGATCGCCGCGCTGCATCGGCTGCGGAGCGGTCTGGAGTATGTTCCCCCGCGGGACGACCTCTCGCACGGCGCCAACTTTCTCTACATGCTCCGCGGCGAAGAGCCCGATGCCGACGAGGGCGAGATCATGGATAAGTGCTTTATCCTCCACGCGGAGCACAGCTTCAACGCCAGTACGTTTACCGCTCGGGTGGTCGCAAGTACGCAGAGCACCTGCTACTCCAGCATCTCCGCGGCGATCGGTGCGCTCTACGGTTCACTCCACGGTGGCGCCAACGAGAAGGTGATCGCCATGGTCGACGAGATCGGTGAGGCTGCCAGGGTAGAATCCTACATTCGGGCCAAACTCGAGAAAAAAGAAAAGGTCATGGGTATGGGGCACCGAGTGTACCGCGCCAAGGATCCGCGATCGGTGGTGATGGAGCGGTTTCTCGAGCAACTCTCCGCCAAGACGGGCGACAGCAGCTACTACGATATCCTCAAAGGGGTGGAAGGCACCTTCCGGGAGATCATGGAAGAGAAGGGGAAGCCGATCTATCCGAACGTGGACTTCTTTTCCGGGGCGGTCTACCGGCTTATGGGAATCCCGAGCATCCTGTTTACGCCGATCTTTGCGGCCGCTCGTGCCGCCGGGTGGCTCGCGCACATCCTGGAACAGCGGGAGCACGAGAAACGCCTGTTCCGTCCGAAAGCGCTCTACGTGGGCGAAACCGACAAGGCGATTACTCCGATTGCCCGGCGCGGCTGATTCCGTCGCGTTGCCATACCCGGTATATCTCGTAGGCCGGTTCCTCGTAGGGGTGCGTCGTTAGAAGGGCGTCGATCGCGTCGCCCACGACCTCGTCGCGACAGAGAATCTCGATGCGAAGCTCCGGCACCCGTTCAATATGCCCGTGTCGGCCGATAAATGGCGTGCTCCCCTGGCGGGGTCGAAACTGTCCCGTTCCCAGCGTCTGCCAGGCGCAGGAGTCGTACTCCCCGAGCTGACCTGCCCCCGTGGCAAAGATCGCCGACTTGATCACTTCGGCGTGCTGTTCCGGTACGAAAAAGACCAGTTTGAACATGTCAAAAATGTAATCTTCCTGAAAGACTGCGGAAAGGTGCCCGGTCCATCTTCTGTTCACGATGAAACGGAGCACGACAGTAGTGGCAGCAGTTCTGGCGAGTCTCTCGCTGGTGCCGGTAGCCGCGCAGAGCGAGGACGAGTCGCTGGCGCTCATGGAGGCGTACCAGGCGACGCTTCGACGCGTGGCAGATTCGGTTCTCCCGGTAGTGGTTGAGATCGATGTGGTGGAACGAGTCTCCCGCCCGGTTCGTCCGGTTCCGTCTCCCCTGGAGTTTTTCTTTGGTCGGCCCGATTCGGAGAGCGAGCAAACCCGGACACGGGAGTTTGAACAGCGCGGTGTCGGCTCGGGTATCATCGTACGGCGCATCGACGATTCCGTGTATGTGCTGACCAATGAGCACGTGGCGGGTGACGCCGACGAGATCGAAATCGCGTTGCACGACGGTCGCAGTTTTACCGGAGAATTGGTTGGAACCGATCCCAACAAGGACCTGGCGCTGCTGGTATTCGAAACAGATCAGGATATACCCGTCGCCGAACTGGGCAACTCCGATGAGGTGCGCGTGGGGGATTTTGTCATGGCCGTGGGGAATCCCCTCGGATTCGAATCAACCGTTACCAGTGGAATCGTCAGTGCCGTGGGACGACAGGGCCCGCAGCGAACGGGAACGCCCCTGCTTACCGATTACATTCAGACCGACGCGGCTATCAACCGTGGAAACTCCGGTGGCGCCCTGGTCAATCTGCGCGGTGAGGTCATTGGGATGAACACCTGGATTGCGTCGCAGACCGGCGGCAGCATCGGTCTTGGCTTCGCGATACCGATCAACAACGCCCGCCGGGCGATCGATCAGTTTATCGATTCCGGTACGGTTGAATACGGCTGGCTCGGCGTCAACATGACCGATCCGCCGGAGAGCCCATCGGATTCTCTCCGAGAGTCCCGGGGTGGCGCCTTTGTGTTCAGCGTCTACACGGACTCTCCCGCCGACGAGGCGGGAATTCGCCCGGGGGACATCATCACCCGGGTTGGACCCGACGTGATCGGCGACGCCAACGATCTCCTGCAGGCGGTAACAAACCTGTCCCCGGGAGACCGTACCAGCTTCCAGATTCGGCGCAGCGGTCGCATCCAGACGCTTTGGGTCGATACCGGCGTTCGACCGGGGAGCGCCGACGAGATATCGGCGGCGTCACTGTGGCCGGGTATGTCCGTAGTGGAAATATCCGAGCAGATTCGGGAGAACCTGGATCTCTCGAACCGCGGCGGCGATCTGATAATCGGTCAGGTTGCGACGGGATCTCCCGCGGCCGTAGCGGGAATGCGGAGTGGCGACATCATCGTTCGTATAAACGATCGGGATGTGAGCACACTCGACGATTTTTATTCGGAGCTTAATAGTTCGCGCGGAGACGAGGTGGTTTTTCGTATCCGCCGTAACGAAACCAACCTGATTATCGGGCTGGTGAAGTAAACCACAGGATCCTCCTCTTGTTCCGGTCCGTCCGGTAGTCATCGGCCGCAAGCCCCCCGCGACCCTGACTCCGGGCGGACCACTTTTTTACCAACAGGCTTGTCGATACCCGCTCGCGCCGATACTCTGGGCGGCATGAGCGCACCGACACCCCTCACGCCGGATCACGTCCAGACTGTCCTCGACCGTGCAGGTCTTGGTCTTACCGTGGAGCACTTTACCGATTCGACACGAACCAGCGAGGATGCCGCCGCCGCGATCGGCTGCGAGCTCGGGCAGATCGCCAAGAGCATGTGCCTTATGGTGGGGGAGCGTCCGGTTCTCGTTGTGGCAAGCGGCGATCGCAAGGTGGCGGACGCGAAGATAGCCCGCCATTTCGAGATCGGTCGAAAAAAAGTAAAGATCGCGACCGCAGAACAGTGTGTGGCGATTTTCGGGTATCCGCCGGGCGGGGTTTCGCCGGTAGGTCATCGGACCGCGGGAATCCCTATCATTCTCGATACTGAGCTCTGGCGCTGGGAGACCGTTCACGCTGCCGCCGGTACACCCCACGACAACTTCTCCTGCACCCCGGAGCAGCTTAGAGCCATAACCAACGGAACCGTACTCGATTGCGTAAAGGAGTGATGCGGACGTATCATAACGGTATGAACACTTTACGTACTGGTATGATGGCGGTGTTGCTTATGGCGGTGTGTATCGCTCCCGTCCTTTCGCAGGATGCTGCTGATCCGGTCATTGCGGCAAACGAGGAAATCGCTCGAACCGCGGGACGGTTGCTACCGGCAGCGCTCGACCTGACACCCGGTACGGACACCGTAAGCCTGGCGGTAGGACCGATTCTTGTAGACGGCCAGACTCCGCGCATGGCAACGCTGCTGTCGGCGATGGTGAGTGACGAGCTGTTCTCTCGTGCCTCGGCGCTCCGCGCGCGGCGCGGGGTGGATGTTCTCGCGGCGGGGCCCTCCGCCGGAGCGAGCACGCTTGTCCTTACCGTCAGCGGAAGCGTGGGAGAGTCCGAAGCCGCCTTTGTCATCCAGATGGTGGAACGCGCCGGCGGCGTAATTCGCGCCAGTGCGCGACAATCGATATCCCTCACCCCCGCCATCGCCACGGCGTTGCAACCGGCCCTTCCTCCCGGCGGAATCACCGGCGGTGACGGTGGTGATCCGCAAGACGTGAGCGACGACCCCGAGTACGCGCAATCGGTCGCCCTGGATACCGTGGTGAGCGGCGGACGGATTCACGCCGAGGGTGATCACGACTGGTATGTCGTCAACGTCAGCGGCGTTCCCGAGGGAATAGACGGGATCCCGGCACTGATTGTGTATACCTCCGGCTCCATGGATACCTACATCGAGATTTACGGTCCCGACTCCTACGGCACGTTTCTCAACGAGAATGACGACGGCGGAGAGGGTACCAACGCGAGTATCTCCTTTGGGGTTGAGAACTATCAGACGTACTGGATACTCGTACGCGGGTTTGCCGACTCCAGCACCGGTTCGTACGATCTCCACGTGGAAACGACGGTGATCGAGCCGGATCCGCAGGAGCCCAACGACGACCGGATGTCGGCATCGTCGGTGGATCTGTCGGCAGGGGATGTGGTCGCCAGTGTCCGGCCCGCCGGTGACGTCGACTGGTACGAGATCGATATTCAAGCCGCTCTGGGCCCCCTGGAGTACGCCGAAGACCAGCGGCTCGCCCTGGAAACGATCGGGTCCATCGATACGGTCATGTCCGTGTACGACCGGAACAACAACGAGCTCGCCTACAACGACGACGGTGGCGACGGCAGTAACGCCCGCGTCCTCATCCCGATCGATTCGGCCGGTCCGCTCTTCGTAGAAGTTCGTGGATACGGAGACTGGGTCGAAGGCGACTACATGCTCACCTACGATATCGTTGAGGTAATCTCCGACGAATACGAACCGGACGACAGTCAGGCTCAGGCGCGGGCGGCCGAACTCGGTGGTGCCCCGCAAACCAGATCATTCTCATCCGACTCCGACGTGGACTGGGTGTTTTTTGAAGTCGACTCGGCGGAGTACCCGGAGGGAACGACCGTGCGGATGTTCACCGAGGGGTACCTCGATACCTATATGATCCTGTACAACGATTTCGGGTCCGAGATCGCCCGGAGCGACGACGACGGTACCGACTACAACGCCTTGATAGAACGACGCCTGGCTCCGGGGCGGTACTTCGTAGAGTTGTACCCGCTCTATCTCGACGGGACGAGCGGCACCTATACCTTTATTGTGGACGCCAACTACTGATCGAAGAGGCTCGGCGTTTCGTCGTCCCAGGGTGTCTCTCCCCGGGGCGTCGACTCCCGGACGATCGGGACGCTGACCACGTATCCGAAGGTTGGCGGATCGAGACGGAGTATTGTTCCCCCTACCTGCTCCGGTAAGTCCATGATCAGGTGGGAGCCAAGCCCCTCCGACCCGCCGCGATCGCCCGGACCGGGGCCCGAATCGGTGATAGACAGTTCGATTGCATCGGCTCGGGTATCCAGTTCGATCTGTATCGTACCCTCCGACGCCCCCGCGAAGGCGTGTTTGTACGCATTGGTGATCACTTCATTGGCCCAGAGCGCCAGCGGTACCGCCTGCTCGATCGAGAAGAATACCGGTTCCACCGTAAACCGTACATCCACTTCGCAGCCCGGCGTCCGGTGCGCCGCCGCCACGGTGCGAACAAGGTTCTGCAGGTACCGTCCAAACTCGATCCGTGCTACGTTCTCGGAGGTGTAGAGCTGTTCGTGAACCATGGCCATCGCCATGATCCGTACCTGATTCTCCCGTACAACCTGGCGGAGTTCCGGCGCCACCTGACGCTCCAGGGTGAGATTGAGCAGGCTCGAGACGACCTGCAGGTTATTCTTGGTACGGTGATGAATCTCCTTGATCAACACCTCTTTCTCTTCCATCGAACGGCGGAGTGTGCTCTCGGTCGAACGATACTGATCGAGTGCGTGCGATAACTCGACGGTAGTCTCGCGAAGGTCCCGGGTCTGTCGCTCCACGGTTTTTTCCAGGTTCTGTTTGCTTTCTCTGATTCGCTGGTGCTGTCTGGAAATAATCCGGTATAACCGAAGGTGTTCCGCCAGGACCAGCGCCTGGATTCCTATGAGAAAGACGAGAAATCCGTATTCAAGCAGGAAGTACGGAACCGGCAGACCCACCGTCCCGGTCAGATCGTTGAACGCTGTGAGGAGCCAGATGCCCATGGATGTGCCGATGATCCGTCGCGATGGTCCGCGTCGCGGTAGCCGGGCAAACATCGTAAACACCACCGTAAAACCGGCCAGGCCGTTCAAAATGAGCAATGTGATCCCGACCGGTCCGAGTTGCGCCTCCCGATAGGGAAGCGCGTAGAGCCACACATCTCGTGTAACGGTCAGCGGCAGGATCGAACGATCGAATCCCCAAAAGATACCCGTCGAAAGGAGAGCAAGAAACCCGGCTCCCGCGATCTGTCGGTACCGGCGATCATCGGTATAGGACCGGGAAAACCCCGCGAGAAAGAAAACGAGCCAGGCGATCGCGATCATCTGCAGGCGTTCCACATAGATCAGCTGCGCCAGGGATCGGGCGTTTATCTGAAAGAACACGGCGATCGAGAACGTAGCGACCGCCGCGGAGAGGCCCGCGGTCCAAAGTCCCCAGCGGTAGCGCGGGATCAGGAGTCCCGCCACCAGCTGCATCAACGCAAAGAAACACGCAATGGACGTGACGGAGAGGGATAAGAGAGAAATCGGAACGACGTTCATCCCTATCAGTTATAGTACGATTGTCCCGAATAAGCGAATCGCCGCCCGTACGAATATCACGGCGATGACGCCGGTAACGGCAAGTTTGAGTACGATCGCGCCGATCGTTCCGCGAAAGACCGCGAGAGCCGACCGCAGGGGCTCCTCGTTGTCGGGATGAAATACCATTTCCCCCAGCAGAGCCCCCGCAAAGGCCCCGACGAACACGCCGAAGGGTGGAAAAAAGATCGACCCTACCAACATCCCGAGAACGGAACCCCAGATTCCGCCTTTTCCCGCGCCGGCTCGTGCGGCGGATCGTGCCGGGAGGATGTTATCGAGAATCTGGACGGCGATCGCCGCCACCGCAGCGGTGATCATCACCCACGGTGCGATCAACTGCCAACCGCCGACGATCGAAAGACCCACCAGAGAGAGTACCGCCAGAATCGGCCCCGGGATGACCGGAACGATACAGCCGATAAATCCGATCAGGATCGCCAACGCTCCGACGATAGTAGCAATTATGGCTCCAACCATATGTATTCTCCAATCTAGGTGTTTTACTGATGGACAACTCGGTCATCCTGTCTTATGTTTTATACCGTCGGAAACGATGTTTGCCCCGCACGGTCCTTTCGGGTATCCACCCAACCCGGCCTGCCTTCCCGTGCGGGGCTTTCTTTATTCTAAATATATTCAAAGCACCTCGGGATGACTCGATAATTTTTTATCTAAACTACTTTATCAGTTGCCGCCGCTGGTGTACAATCACGCCATGAATCGAGCGTTCAATTTTTACGCGGGTCCGGCAACGCTCCCGCAGTCTGTTCTGGAGACGGCGCAGCGCGAGCTCGTGGACTATCGCGGTGCGGGTATGTCGATCATGGAGACGAGTCATCGGAGCGCTTTGTACGACGAGGTTCACCAGGCATGCGTCGACGGAATCGTGCGCCTTCTCGGCGTACCGGAGACACACACGGTGCTCCTCCTTGGCGGGGGCGCAACGCTGCAGTTTGCCATGGTCCCGATGAACCTCGCGGGCGGCGCCGAGACCTCCTGCGACATCATCGCCAGTGGCAGCTGGGCAAAAAAGGCGATCGATGACGCGAAGAAGATCTGTTCCGTCAACGTCGTCTGGGACGGAAAGCCGGAAGGGTACAATACGCTGCCCGATAGTGCATCGATCGCGTCATCCCCCGGCAGCTCCTATCTGCACCTCACGAGCAACGAGACGATCCAGGGACTCCAGTGGCGGGATTTCCCGCAGACCGAGGCGCCCCTGGTGGCGGATATGTCCAGCGATATCATGAGCCGGCCGGTCGATGTAGACCGTTTTGGTCTTATCTACGCCGGTGCTCAGAAGAACCTGAGCCCTGCCGGTGTGACGGTGGTGATCGTCCAGAAGGATCTGCTCGATCGCGTACCCGATAC
>Ga0180436_10005945_pt1 | contig 10691 bp, 8 predicted proteins | sample SS_ome_2_FD_132434 | JGI IMG/M metagenome (GOLD analysis project Ga0180436, IMG submission 132434) | Hypersaline lake sediment archaeal communities from the Salton Sea, California, USA - SS_3_S_2 metaG | ecosystem: Environmental > Aquatic > Non-marine Saline and Alkaline > Hypersaline > Sediment...
TCAGAAACGGTGGTCTCACCAGCTGCAACATTGATAGAGGCTTTGAGGAAGCCATAACGGCCCATATGGCCACAAAGTCCTACCGGGAGGGAAGAAGGGTATACTGGGATGCACAAAAGGAAAGAATTGTCTAAAACGCTACAAACTTACGCTACACAAACAAAACCTACTATCATGAACACTACCAACAACTTAAACAGACGCGAATTCCTGCAAAAGACGGCTGTAGGCACTGCGGCAGTCGGATTGTCCTCACCTGCAATGAATCTGATGGCGGCGGAAACAGCTAAAAAAGCCGTGAACAAAGTCGGATTGTACAGCATTACCTTCCTGGGGGTATGGTATAAGGGAGAGGCACTTAGCCTGGATGAGATGATGATCAAAGCCAAAGACTTTGGCTACGACGGCATTGAGATCGACGGCAAAAGACCTCATGGCAATCCCCTGGATATGCCTACGGCAAGATGTAAGGAACTGAAGCAGAAGGCTGCCGATCTGGGCCTGGATATTTATGCCGTATCTGGAAACAATGATTTCAGTAGTCCGGTTCCCGAATACCGTGAATGCCAGATCGTTTACCTGCGTGAACTGATGCGCATGACCTCAGATCTCGGAGTTAAACCTCTCAGGGTATTCCTGGGATGGCCCGGGGTCACCCTTCATCCCGAAGGAGGCAGGTACGATATTGCCAGGGAGAGCTGGCAACAGGCTCACTATCAGTTTGAACCCGAGCAGATCTGGGACTGGTGCAGGGAAGGACTTATAGAAAGTGCAAAATATGCAGGCGATTTCGGTGTTACCCTGGCGCTGCAGAATCACAAACCTGTTATTCACGACTGGAATGATATGATGCGTATGATCAATGAAGTGGATTCACCTCATTTGAAAGCCTGCCTGGATGCTCCCATCCTGGAGGACAAGAGTGAGGCTAATATCATGAAGGCTGCCCAGGCTGTAAAAGGTATACAAATGTTATCGCACTATGGCGGGGAATTCGATAAAGACGCAAGCGGAAAGATTGTGGATACACAGGATCACAGCGATCATGGCGAAAAGGCAGGGGAACAAAAGGCGGAAAATTACCTGCCCCAGTTTGTAAAGGCCATGAAAGACATTGGCTATGAAGGCTATTACAGCTACGAACTGTGTCATCCCTTGCCAGTGGTGAACGGAGAGAAGGTGGGCATCGATTTTGTGGAAAAGAATGCCAGGCTGGCCTGTGAAATGATGAAGGAGCTGGTTAGCGAAGCTTAAGGCAATTGTTCTCCTCGCTGAACCTGCTGCTTCGCTAAATATAGGCTCGTCATCCAATAGCCTTAAGCCTTGCTAACTACAGGGAGGAAAGGAAAGGAAAGGAACAGGCCTCCGTATCGCGGAGGCCTGTTTTACATATAATTTATTTACTTTTGTCAGCCCCGCAGGAAAAGCGGAAGAGCTATGAGAAGCGCCCTGATAACCATAGGAGATGAGATTTTGATCGGACAGGTGACCGACACCAATGCTGTGTGGATCTCCAAACAATTGAACAAAATAGGGGTAAGGGTGGAAGAGATGGTGACGGTTTCGGACGAGGCGGGACAAATAACCGCTACCCTGGACCGGCTTATGGGTCGCTACGATCTTCTGATTATGACCGGAGGACTGGGGCCCACCAAGGACGACATTACTAAACAAACCCTTGCTAAGTACTTCGATAGCAAACTGGTGAGTCACCCCGAGTCTCTGGACAGAATCCGTGCCTTTCTGAAAGAAAGGGGGCGTGCGGTCATAGAATCCAATCTTCGCCAGGCGGAGGTCCCGGAGCTTTGCAGGCCTTTACTAAACAATCATGGATCTGCACCCGGGATGTGGTTTGAGAAGGAGGGGAGCATTTTGATTTCCCTGCCGGGTGTGCCCTACGAGATGAAGGGCCTTATGACAGACCATGTGATCCCCTCCATCCGTGAAAAGGTTGAAGTACCGGGTGTGGTGCACCGCACCATTATGACGCAGGGAGTCCCGGAATCCTATCTGGCCGAGATGATCAAAGACTGGGCTGCCTCCTTGCCAGAGTGCATAAAACTGGCTTACCTGCCCAGGCCGGGCATTGTGAGATTGAGGTTAACAGTAGTTGACAAATGTGCACAGGAAGCAGAACAATTACTTGAAGTAAATATAGACAAGCTACTGGATATCATTGGAAAACATGTATTTGGATATGATGATATCTCCTTGGAAGATGCCCTGGGAAAGCTATTAAAGGAGCGTAAACTCAAAGTTGCATCTGCCGAAAGCTGTACCGGTGGGAACATCGCCCGATTGCTTACCTCGGTACCGGGTAGCTCGGCTTACTTTAAGGGATCGGTGATTGCCTACGACAACCAGATAAAATCCCGGGTCTTAGGTGTGGATCCTGAAATCATTGAGTCCGAAGGAGCTGTAAGCAAAAAGGTTGTGGAGCAAATGGCACTGGGAGTTTGTCAGAATCTGGGCACCCAGACATCCATGGCCACTTCCGGAATAGCAGGGCCCGATGGAGGGACGGAAGAAAAACCTGTGGGAACTACCTGGATATGTGTATGTCATGAGGGAAAGACCTATGCAAAACAATACCTGTTCTGGGGTACCCGGGAACGGGTGATTGATCAGGCCAGCTTTACGGCCATGCAGCTTTTGAGGAGGCTTTTGCTGAATTCCTTATAAGACAGGCCTGAAACGCGCTTTTTTTGCCTGTAAGGCTTGGTAATTACATATTTATTTGCGTACTTTGCGCCTCGTTAGAAGAATCGATCTGAAATTCAAAGGAAAAATGGCGAAAATTTGTCAGATAACAGGAAAGAAGATGATGGTGGGAAACAACGTATCTCACTCAAAGAGAAGGACCAAAAGAACCTTCCAGCCGAATCTCTTCGATAAGAAGTTTTATCTAGAAGAAGAAGACAGGTATGTGAACCTGCGTGTTTCTGCTCAGGGAATCCGCACCATCAACAAGAACGGACTGAAAGCCACGCTTGAGGATGCCGTTAAAAAAGGATTTTTGAAATCTTATTAATTTGAGTAGAAATGGCTAAGAAAGGCAAAGGAAACAGGGTACAGGTAATTCTTGAGTGCACAGAGCACAAGGAAAGCGGAATGCCTGGAACTTCACGTTATATCTCAACCAAGAACCGGAAGAACTCTCCCGACAGGCTTGAGCTTAAGAAGTACAATCCCGTATTGAAAAAAGTAACCGTACATCGCGAAATCAAATAAAGGATCTGAAAAATGGCTAAGAAAGTAGTAGCATCATTGCAGAGCGGCGAAGGAAGAACCTTTACCAAGTGCATCAAAATGGTTCGTTCCCCCAAATCCGGAGCATATTCCTTCGAGGAGGAAATCGTACACAACGATCATATCAAGGACTTCTTTGCAAAGTAATCCTTTGATATTCACATAGAACAACAAAGCTTTCTTTTTCAAGGGAGCTTTTTTTGTATACAGACTCAGCATAACAAATGGGTATCTTTTCCAAAGATAAGAAGCAGAACCTCGATAAGGGACTTGAAAAGACCAAGGAAAGCGTATTTAAAAAACTCTCCCGTGCGGTGGTGGGGAAATCCCAGGTGGATGACGAAGTACTGGACAATCTGGAGGAAGTTCTGATTACTTCCGATGTGGGAGTGGAGACTACCCTGAGGATCATCGAAAGAATTGAATCGCGGGTATCTAAGGATAAGTTTCTTAATACGAGCGAATTAAATAGCATCCTGAAAGAGGAGATAGCCATGCTTCTGGAAGAAAACAATTCCGGTCTGGTGCGAGGATTCGAGGATGCACTCCCCGCAACACCCTATGTGATTATGGTGGTCGGAGTGAACGGGGTTGGCAAAACCACAACCATTGGGAAACTGGCTCATCATTTCAAAGAGGCAGGTAAGAAGGTGGTACTTGGTGCAGCAGATACTTTCAGGGCTGCGGCCGTTGATCAGCTTAGCATCTGGGCAGAAAGGGTAGGAGTTGATATCGTGAAACAGGAAATGGGTTCCGATCCGGCCTCGGTGGCCTTTGACACCCTGTCTTCTGCCGTTTCAGATCAGGCCGATGTGGTCATCATTGACACTGCTGGCCGGCTGCACAACAAGGTAAACCTGATGAACGAGCTAAGCAAGATCAACCGGGTGATGCAAAAGGTAATACCTGAAGCTCCCCATGAGATCTTACTTATACTGGATGGGTCCACCGGACAGAATGCATTTGAGCAGGCCAGGCAATTCACAAAGGCCACAGAGGTTAATGCCCTGGCGCTTACCAAACTGGACGGCACGGCCAAAGGCGGGGTGGTACTTGGTATTTCGGACCAGTTTCAGATTCCTGTAAAATACATAGGAATCGGTGAAAAAATGGACGACCTTCAGGTTTTTGACCGCAATGAGTTTGTGGACAGCCTATTCAAGCAGCAATGATCCTAAATATACTTACACTGGGTTGCTCCAAGAACCTGGTAGATTCAGAACACCTTCTGGCACAATTCCGCTCAGCCGGATATAAGGTAAAACATAACGATTACGACTCTTCTTCCGATGTGGTGATCATCAATACCTGTGGTTTCATTCTTGATGCGAAAGAGGAATCGGTGGATACCATCCTTTCTTACATAGATCTTAAGCAAAAGGGAGAAATCAGCAAACTCTTTGTAATGGGCTGTTTGTCTGAGCGATACAGGGAGGACTTACAGGCGGAGATGCCTGAGGTTGATGGTTTTTTCGGGGTTTGGGATATGCCTTCCATTCTGGAAGCCATGGGAAGCAAACTGGATCAGCAGCTGATGAGGGAAAGGTTCCTGACCACACCGTCTCACTATGCCTACCTGAAAATCTCCGAAGGCTGTAACCGTAGCTGTGCCTTTTGCGCCATACCTGGCATACGAGGTCCTCAGCAATCCATATCCATAGAGGATCTGTTGGCGGAAAGTAGGGAACTGGTGAAAAAGGGGGTCAGGGAACTCATACTAATCGCGCAGGACCTTACCAATTACGGCATCGATCTCTATGGCCGGAGGGCACTCCCGGATCTTCTGAAGGAGCTGGTTAAGATTCAGGAGCTGGTATGGATACGTCTCCATTACGCATATCCAACAGGTTTTCCCGAGGAAGTAATTGATCTGATGGCTTCCGAGGAAAAGATCTGCAACTACCTGGATATCCCCATTCAGCATGTTAATGACCAGGTGCTTACAGCCATGGGCAGGGGACACAAGCGGGATAAACTGGAGGATCTTTTGCTGAAGTTTCGCAAGCAGATTCCTGATGTGGCTTTGCGTACCACTGTTCTTACCGGTTTTCCCGGGGAGACTGAAGAGGCTTTCCAGGAACTGATGGCTTTTCTGGCTGACTTCCGGTTTGAACGACTGGGTGTATTTCCCTATTCCCATGAAGAGGACACCCCCGCCCATAAGGAATTTCAGGACCAGATCCCTGCCAAAGTAAAGGCGGCCCGTGCAGAGGCCGTGATGGCCCTTCAGCAGGAGATTTCGCTGCAATTGAACGAGCAGAAAATAGGAAACACCTTCAAGGTGCTGATCGATCGCCTGGAAAATGGATTTTACGTAGGACGGACACAGTACGACTCCCCTGAAGTGGATAACGAGGTATTAATACCTGAGGATCAAGAAATTATACCTGGAGAGTTTTACCAGGTGCGAATCACCGGCGCACAGGAATTTGATCTGTTTGGTGAATTAGCCTAAGAGCTCCTCCTTATTTTTCATCAGATTCGGGGAGTTCCTTGCTACCTTCTGCTTTCCCTTTCCCTTTCCCTTTTTTTGCAGCCGGCAATTCGGCTTTTGCCTTGGGAAGCGCTCCCTTCTTTTTCTGAATGGCCACTAGGATCTCTTCCTTTTCCTTATCGAAGTCGACCACCATGGTGTCGCCTTCCACCAGGGAGGACTTGATGATGGTTTCGGCCATGGGATCTTCCAGGTATTTCTGAATGGCCCTTTTTAAAGGTCTGGCACCGTACTGGATGTCGTAACCCTTATCAAGCACATAGTCCTTGGCTTCTTCGGAAAGTTTGATGCCGAATCCCAGGGTTTGCACACGCTCGTAGAGTCCTTTAAGCTCAATGTCGATGATCTTATGGATATCCTCACGCGACAGGGTGTTGAAGAGTACCACATCGTCGATACGGTTCAGGAATTCAGGCGCAAAGGCACGTTTCAGAGCCTTCTGTATTACACTCTTGGCATGATCGTTCATCGCATCCTGCCGTGCTTTAGTGGCAAAGCCCACACCCTGGCCAAAGTCTTTCAGTTCGCGGGTTCCGATGTTGGAGGTCATGATCACAATGGTGTTCCTGAAATCCACACGTCTTCCCAGGCTGTCGGTAAGCTGTCCTTCGTCAAGCACTTGCAGGAGGATATTGTATACATCCGGGTGGGCTTTTTCAATCTCGTCAAGCAGAACCACTGCATAAGGCTTTCTGCGAACCTTTTCAGTCAATTGCCCGCCTTCTTCGTAACCCACATAGCCCGGAGGAGCCCCCACCAGTCTGGATACGGAGAATTTCTCCATGTATTCGCTCATGTCGATGCGGATCAGATTGTCGATGGACTCAAACAAGTACTCGGCAAGCACCTTGGCCATCTGTGTTTTACCGACCCCGGTGGGCCCCAGGAATACAAAGGTTCCGATGGGCTTGTTGGGATCTTTCAGTCCGGCACGGTTTCTCTGGATGGACTTAACCACTTTTTCAATGGCCTCATCCTGACCAATGACACTGCCTCTGAGCTCATCGGCCATTTTCAGTAAGCGGGTGCCTTCTGCCTGGGCAATCCTCTGTACAGGAACACCAGTCATCATGGCTACTACTTCAGCAACCTTTTCTTCATGGACAGTTTCCCGGTTCTGGGATAATTCCTTTTCCCATTTCTTCTTTTCAGAATCAAGCTTGTCCAGCAATTCTTTTTCCTTATCCCGATAGGAGGCAGCCTTTTCAAAATTCTGGTTCTTAACAGCCTGAATCTTATCCTGCTTGGTTTGTTCGATTTCCTGCTCCAGTTCCACGATCTGGTCGGGGACCACGATGTTGGAGATGTGAACCCTGGATCCGGACTCATCAAGGGCGTCAATGGCCTTGTCGGGCAGGTGACGGTCGCTGATGTACCGCTGAGTCAGTTTTACACAGGCATCGATGGCATCGTCGGTATAATTGACGTTGTGATGTTCTTCGTAGCGTTCTTTAATATTCATCAGAATGTCGATGGTTTCCTCCACCGAGGTGGGATCAACCATTACCTTCTGGAAGCGGCGTTCCAGGGCACCATCCTTTTCAATGTGCTGCCTGTATTCGTCAAGGGTTGTAGCACCTATACACTGGATCTCACCACGTGCAAGGGCTGGTTTCAGCATATTAGCAGCATCCAGGGATCCTGTAGCTCCGCCTGCACCTACAATGGTGTGTATTTCATCAATGAACAAAATGATGGAAGGGTTTTTAACCATTTCATTTAGAATGGCTTTCATGCGCTCCTCAAACTGTCCTCTATACTTGGTGCCGGCTACGATGGATGCCAGGTCTAGGGTTACTACTCTTTTATCAAAGAGAACCCTGCTGACTTTACGCTGTATGATCCGCAATGCCAGACCTTCTGCAATGGCGCTTTTACCTACACCCGGTTCACCTATTAAAATAGGATTGTTTTTCTTTCTACGGCTCAGTATTTGCGCAAGCCGCTCTATTTCAGTCTCCCTGCCAACAATGGGGTCCAGACGGTCTTCTTCGGCAGCTTTGGTAAGATCAATACCGAAATTATCCAATACCGGAGTGTCCGAACTGGATTTCTGAGACCCACTCGAGCCGCCTTTGGAGCCACCCGGCTGTTGTCCGCCACCACTTCCGCCAGCCCCAAAGGGCCCTTTGGGCTCATCATCTTCATCACCAGGAAAATCGGCCTGGCTTTCAGGCTGGGTATCTGAAATCTCCTGTTTGACCTTGTTATACGTGATGCCGTTTTCCACCAGGTAACGTGTTGCATAATTATTGTCATCCTTCATGATGGCCAATAAGAGGTGGTTTGTATCTATGGTCTTTTCCTTCATGGATCGTGCTTCCAGGTGGGTAAGCTTCAATATCCGCTCTGCGCTCTTTAAAAGGGGCAGGCTGTCCGGATCAGTCGCGCTGGATGGCTGGTCGTTGCGAATGCTTTTCTCAATGGCCATCCTGAGGTCGTAGAGTTCTACTCCCAGCACCACCAGTACATCAATAGCCAATCCTTCTCCGTCGCGCAGGATCCCAAGAAAGAGGTGCTCCACACTTATGTGCGAATTGCCCAGCCGTACGGCTTCTTCCTTGCTGTATCCCAGTACATCTTTTATTCTTTGTGAAAACTGTGCATCCATGAAATATCTTCCTTCCTTTTGTAAAAAACAAAGTAACTAATAAGGCTTGAGATTAACAATAGAACAAACTTCTATTATAAACAGTTCAATGTTAATAAAAGGCCTGTAAAATCAAGGTTTTTAGGGGGGAAATGACTATTTTCGTATGTTATTTAAAATTGCATTTTTTCAGTGTGTAACATATTGATAATTAATTAGTTATAATTAGATGGCGGAAGGAGAAAAAATACTGAGAATTAACATTGAGGAGGAAATGAAATCTGCCTACATCGATTACTCGATGTCGGTGATTGTTTCACGTGCTTTGCCTGATGTTAGAGACGGATTGAAACCTGTACACAGAAGGGTCCTTTTCGGCATGTCCGAACTGGGAGTCCTTTCCAACAGACCTTATAAAAAATCGGCCAGGATAGTAGGGGAGGTGCTCGGAAAATACCACCCGCATGGCGATTCATCGGTTTATGATGCCATGGTAAGAATGGCCCAGGAATGGTCCTTGAGATATCCCCTGGTGGAAGGCCAGGGAAACTTTGGTTCGGTAGACGGGGATAGTCCTGCTGCCATGCGTTACACTGAAGCTAGGCTGCAGAAGATTGCAGAAGAGACCATGTCCGATCTGGAAAAAAATACGGTTGACTTTCAACTGAACTTCGACGATACGCTGGAGGAGCCCACAGTAATGCCTACCCGTATTCCCACCTTACTGGTAAATGGAACTTCGGGAATTGCCGTGGGTATGGCCACCAATATGGCACCTCACAACCTGAGTGATTCCATAGATGCTATCGTAGCGTATATTGAAAACAATGATATTGAAATCAGTGAGTTGACTGAGATCCTCAAAGCACCGGACTTTCCAACAGGAGGAATTATCTATGGTTATAACGGGGTAAAGGAAGCCTATGAGACGGGCCGGGGTAAAATTGTAGTAAGGGCCAAAAGCGAGATAGAAGTCAGCGATACGGGGCGGGAAAAGATCATAATCACCGAAATTCCCTACCTGGTTAACAAGGCGGAGCTAATCCGCAAGACTGCTGACCTGATCAATGAGAAGAAAATTGAAGGTATATCTTATATAAATGACGAATCTGATCGTCAGGGTATGCGCATTGTGATCATATGCAAGAGAGATGCCAGTGCCCATGTAGTGCTAAATAACCTACTGAAATACACGCAGTTACAGACATCCTTCAACGTCAACAACATTGCCCTCGTAAAAGGGCGTCCGCGCACCCTTAACCTGAAGCAGATTATCACATATTTCGTGCAACACAGGCATGAGGTGATCGTTAGGCGTACCCAGTACGATCTGGAGCAGGCTGAAAAGCGGGCACATATCCTGGAGGGCTTGCTGAAAGCGCTTGATCAGATCGATGAAGTAATTGCACTGATCAGGGGATCCAAAACTCCCGATGAGGCCAGAGAAGGCCTGATGGAGAAGTTTGGTTTCACTGAGATCCAGGCCAGAGCTATTCTGGACATGAGGCTACAACGTCTGGTTGGTCTGGAACGCGACAAACTTCGTGCTGAGTATGATGAGTTGATGAAGATGATCGAATATTTCAAGAAAATACTGTCCGACGAAGGATTGCGCATGCAAATCATCAAGGACGAATTGCTTGAGATCAAAGAAAGATTCGGAGATGCTCGCAGAACCGAAATGGTTCCTGATGAGGGTGAATTCGATCCGGAAGATTTCTACGCCGACGATGATATGGTCATCACCATTTCCAAATTGGGCTATATCAAAAGAACTCCGCTTCATGAGTTCAGAACTCAGAACAGGGGAGGTGTGGGCGCCAAAGGCAGTACCACACGTGATGAAGATTTCATGGTGAATATGTTTGTGGCCACAATGCACAATACCATATTGTTCTTTACGGAAAATGGGAAGTGTTACTGGCTGAAGGTTTACCAGATTCCTGAAGGAGTAAAAGCCAGTAAGGGAAGAGCCATTCAAAACCTGATCAACATTGAAAAGGAAGATACGGTTAAAACCTTCGTCAATGTGAAGGATCTGAAGGATAACGAGTACATTAATAACAACTATATTGTCCTTGCCACGAAAAAGGGTGTCATTAAGAAAACCCGGCTGGAAGCTTATTCAAGGCCTCGTCAGAATGGTATCAATGCCATTATTGTCAGGGAAGGGGATATGCTGCTGGATGCCAGGCTCACCGACGGTGACATGGAGATGATGCTGGCGGTACGTTCCGGAAAAGCCATCCGCTTCCATGAAGATACCGTGAGGTCTGTGGGAAGAACAGCTTCGGGAGTAAAAGGCATCACATTGGGTGGACCGAAAGACGAAGTAGTAGGCATTGTTACTGCCAGACA
>Ga0180436_10005947_pt1 | contig 10691 bp, 11 predicted proteins | sample SS_ome_2_FD_132434 | JGI IMG/M metagenome (GOLD analysis project Ga0180436, IMG submission 132434) | Hypersaline lake sediment archaeal communities from the Salton Sea, California, USA - SS_3_S_2 metaG | ecosystem: Environmental > Aquatic > Non-marine Saline and Alkaline > Hypersaline >...
TCCTCTTCGGGAGCCGAAGCCAATGGAGCCGCATCCGGTTCTTGCTCGCGCTTCTTGGCGACTTCGCCAAGCACCGTGGCAAGCTCGCGGATCTTCGCCTTCAGCATCACCGCCAGGGCGCGCATCGGACTCGAAAGGAGCATCGCCATCTTCGCAAGGAGCTCTTCGCGCGTCGGAAGGAGCGCGTAGCGCTTCACTTCTTCTTCCAGCACGAGAACGCCCTCGAACACGCCGCCCTTCAGTTCGTAGTTCGGCGCGTAGGTCTTCCGGCACTCCTCACTTACCTTGAACGGCGCGGCCGGGTCCTCGTAACCGATCGCCAACGAAACTGGACCGGCGAACAGCTCCGCCAGTCCCTCGATCCCCGCTTCATCGGCGGCGATCCGAGCCAGGGTATCCTTGACGACGCGGTACTCGAGTCCCAGCGTGGTGAACTTCTCACGCAGCTCGACCATCTCGTTCGCTGTCAGGCCTCGGTAGTCGGCCAGTACGACGGCGACCGCCTTCTCGAGGGTCTCCTTCAAGCGCGCGACTTCGTCGATCTTCACTTGCGTCGGCATCGCTTAACTCACCGCCTCGACGGCCGCGTTGACCTCATTCGGGTCCAGCGTAAGGCCGGGTCCCATGGTGGAGGCGATCGAGACCTTCTTGATGTATCTTCCCTTGACGCCCTCTTCCGGCTTCCGTTCCACAACGCTGTTCAGGATCGCCATCAGGTTCTCCCGGAGTGCATCCGCCGTGAACGAAGCCCGGCCGAAGACGGTATGAATGACACCGAAGCGGTCGGTACGAAACTCGACCATTCCCTTCTTCAACTCGCCGATGACGTTGCCGATGTCCTTGGTCACCGTGCCGGTCTTGGGGCTCGGCATCAGCCCTCGAGGTCCGAGAACCTTTCCGAGCTTCCCTACGACGGGCATCATGTCAGGCGTCGCGACGACCTTGTCGAAGTCGAACCAGCCTTCCTGGATTCGTTTCGCCAAGTCCTCGCCGCCGACGAAGTCGGCGCCCGCCTCCTCCGCCTCGGAGATGCTTCCACCCTTGGCAAAGGCGAGCACGCGAACGGACTTCCCCGTCCCATGCGGCAGGTTGCACGTCCCTCGGATCGAGACTTGGCTCGCCCGAATCCCCAGGATCAGACTGATCTCGGCGGTCTCATCGAACTTGGCCGTCGCACCGGACTTCAGCTTCTCGATGGCGTCCTCGAAGCCGTAGGTCTGCTGTGGGTCGACGAGGGTCGCAGCGCCTTGGTATCGTCTGCTTCGCTTCATCCTTCCACCACCTCGACACCCATGTTGCGAGCGGTTCCTTCGATGATCCGCATCGCCGACTCGATCTTGTAGGTGTTCAGGTCGGGAAGCTTCCGCTCGGCGATCCGCCGAACCTGCTCGTGCGTGATTCGCGCGACCTTCATGCGGTTCGGCTCCGAGGACCCGGAATCGACCCCGGCTGCCATCTTGATCAACTCTGCCGCCGGCGGCTGCTTCAGGATGAAGTCGTAGTTCCCCCTCATGAAGACGGAGATGACGACCGGAATGATCGTCCCGGGGGTCTCGCCCTTCGTCGCATCGTTGAACTTCTTGCAGAAGTCCATGATGTTGAGCTTGTGCTCACCCAAAGCGGGTCCAACCGGAGGTGCAGGCGTCGCTTGCCCTGCAGGGATGTGCAGGTTGATTCTCGCGATCACGTTCTTCGCCATACGTTCCTCCTCCCCTATGTTGTCGGCCTCTCGGCCGTAGTCGTTCCTAGAGCTTCTCGATGCCCTCGAACCCGAGTCGAACCGGCGTCTCCCGTCCGAAGATCTTGACCATCACGGTGACTTCCTCGGCTTCCTTGTCGATCTCCTTGATCTCACCGGTGAAGTCCGCAAACGGTCCCTCGATGATCTCAACGACCTCACCGACGGAGAAGTCGATCTCGATCTTCGGCTCGTGCGACGTTGCCGTTGCAGCGGCGCTCGCCGCGGCGGCCGACGTCGGAATCGGTAGCAGCCCCGCTTTGCGCTTGATCAGCTTCATCTCGGGGCCCTCGATCGGCATCGGCTTGTAGCGGGACCCGACGTAGCGAACCGCGCCCTTGATGCCGTCGATCAGTTCCATCATGTCCTCTTCCTCGAGTCCCATGCGTCCGAAGACGTAGCCCGGGAAGAGGCGGCGCTTCTCGATTCTCTGAATCGTGATCACGCGCTTGTCTTTGTACTCCTTGACCTTCAGCAGGCCCGACGCGCGGCTGTTGATGTGGTCTTCCGCCTCGATCGGGTCCCCCTGCTTCAACTCCAGGCCCTCACGAACCCTCGTGACGACCTTCTCGGGGATGATCCGCTTCTTGTCGCGGTCGTCCCCCAGATCGAAGGTCACACGACGAACCCGGTCCCGCAGGACGATCGTTCCTCGGTTGGTGACGAGGAACCGCTCGTCGCTGTCGGAGGTCAGCGGGACGCCGTTTCGGATCTTCTCCCCCACGCGAATGTCACGTCGAATCCGCTTGTCCATCGGGACGAGGTAGACCTCCTCGTTCCGATTGGTCATCTCGACGATGACTCGCTGCAGCTGCTCCACCTCGGAGACGACGGCGTCCTCCTCCATGTGCCGTGGAGGCTTCCTGGCGATCACGTCTCCGCGAGCGATCCGCTCGTTCGGCTTCGCCACCAGGTCGTAGTCGTAGGGGATCCGGTACTCCGCTCCCCCGCCGCGCCTGCTGCGTGACGTGATGACCTCTTCAACGGGTACAAGGAAGAACGTCTCCTCGTCTTCAACCGTGAACAGCTCGAGGGCGTTGTTCCACTCCCGCCGTCGCACTCGTTCGTTGAGGTCCTCTTTGACCTTCAACTCCGAGCCGGCATAGGTCTGAATGGCGTACCACTTCTTCAGTCGCATGGTGATCGTCTAGCTCGTTCGTACGAACAGCCTCAGGATGGTTCCGAGGACTCCGTCGACGCCCCAGATGTACAGCGTCACGATGATCACGAGTAGCAGGATGAGCGCCGTCAGTGAAATCACTTCGTTGCGCGTCGGCCAACTCACGCGCGATACCTCTGCGCGGACGCCCTTGAGGTAGTTCGTCAATCGTTCGATCATCGCTCGCGTCTCCTCGGATACCGGTCTTCCAGCATGCAGGCCCTGGAGGACTCGAACCCCCAGCCTTCCGGTTTGGAGCCGGACGCTCTGCCAGTTGAGCTAAGGGCCTGTGTCCGTCTAGCTTCGGTGGCTAGACCTCCTTGTGGGACGTGTGCTTCCGGTCCCACTTGCAGTACTTGTTCAGCTCGAGCTTCTCGCGCGTGTTGTTCTTGTTCTTGGTCGTGTGGTAGTTGCGACGACCACACTCACTGCACGCGAGGGTGACATGGACGACTGCTTCCGACTTCTTGGCCACCGGCTATCCTCCCGCTACTCGAGAATCTTCGTGACGACGCCCGAGGCGATCGTCTTCCCGCCCTCGCGGACGGCGAAACGGAGACCCTCGTCCATCGCGATCGGGTGGATGAGTTCGCCGTTGATCTTCACGTGGTCGCCCGGCATGACCATCTCGACACCCTCGGGAAGCATCATCGTTCCGGTGATGTCGGTCGTTCGGAAGAAGAACTGCGGACGGTATCCGGTGAAGAACGGCTTGTGGCGTCCGCCCTCGTCCTTGGTCAGGACGTAGATCTCGCCCTCGAACTTGGTGTGCGGCGTGATCGACTTCGGCGCCGCGATGACCTGTCCGCGCTCGATCTCGTCCTTGTCGATTCCACGGAGGAGGATCCCGACGTTGTCGCCGGCGATCGCGTAGTCGAGGATCTTGTTGAACATCTCGAGGCTGGTCGCGACCGTGCTCTCGATGTCGTCGTGCACGCCGACGATCTCGATCTCCATTCCAGGAGTGATCTTTCCACGCTCGACGCGTCCGGTAGCGACCGTCCCGCGACCCTTGATCGAGAAGATGTCCTCGACCGGCATCAGGAACGGCTTGTCCTCTTCGCGGTCCGGAAGCGGGATGTAGTCGTCGACGGCATTCATCAGCTCGACGATGCACTCCGCGTCCGCGTGACCAACCTCGTCGCCGGCCTCCATCGCCTTGAAGGCGGATCCGCGGATGATCGGAATCTCGTCGCCGGGGAACTCGTACTCGGTGAGCAACTCGCGGATCTCCATCTCGATCAGGTCAAGCAGCTCCGGATCGTCGACCATGTCGATCTTGTTCATGAAGACGACCATCGCCGGCACGTTCACCTGCTTGGCGAGAAGGACATGCTCGCGCGTCTGCGGCATCGGACCGTCGTCCGCGGCCACAACGAGAATGGCGCCATCCATCTGGGCGGCACCCGTGATCATGTTCTTGATGTAGTCGGCGTGACCGGGGCAGTCGATGTGCGCGTAGTGGCGCGTCTCGGTCTGGTACTCCACGTGACGGACATTGATCGTGATGCCACGCGCCTTCTCCTCCGGCGCGTTGTCGATGTCCTCGAACGCCATTGCGGCGGCCTTGCCCTGGGTGGCAAGAACCTTGGTGATCGCCGACGTCAGCGTCGTCTTCCCGTGGTCGATATGACCGATCGTACCGATGTTCAGGTGAGGCTTATCCCTCACAAACGCTTCTTTTGCCATGTCCTACACCCTCCTTCGCAACTACCACGCGACGTGGTCTAATCTTCGGAATAGAGATGCTTCCGCCGCGAGCATGAGCCCGCGATCGGAGTCGAACCGACGACCTCCCCCTTACCAAGGGGGTGCTCTACCTCCTGAGCTACACGGGCGCTTCAGACTCCGCAATGCCGGAGTGTACCCCATATCCAAAGCCCATCCAACTGGAGGGGGAGGGATTCGAACCCCCGTAGGCGTCCGCCAACGGATTTACAGTCCGCCCCGTTTGGCCACTTCGGTACCCCTCCGAAAGGAAACCGGAGAGCCAGCGGCCAGAGTCGAACTGGCAACCTACGGTTTACAAAACCGTTGCTCTGCCAATTGAGCTACGCTGGCAGCTTGCTCGATCCGCGACGGATTGTATCAACCGCCTGGAGGGCGGTCAAGAACCGGGATCGCACGGTTTCGGCGACGCTCTCCTTCGCGTCTTCGGCTTCGAGTTCGTAGAAACTCACGCGACGACCTTGGAGGTGTGCCCCGGAAGGCAGCGAACCCCGTCCGCCCGGTCTCGGAACGCGCCAAAGCGCCTTCTCGTCAGCCGTTCCCCGCGCCCTCCGTTTTCCGGTTCTTCTCACTTGACTGCACTGCTCTTCATCGGTAGCGTTGTCGTGCAGGAGGGGATAGGACGCGCGGAGCAAAGAGGCGAAGGCCCTCCTCGGATCCTGCCCCAGACCCTGTCTGCATATCGTCTCGCGACGCGTTTGCCCCTCAACTCACCGCGCGCGACGGGCGAAGAGGAGGAAGCAGATGGATCAGAGCCTCGACCTGTCCATGGTAGCGCTCCTGGCGATCCTCGTGATCGGGCTCTACGTCTTCGTGATCCGGAGGAGCCCCACATCGCCGGACCCCAAGCACCCCAAGCCGATCCCGGAACCGAAACCACGCCCCACACCGAACGCTCCTCCGAGGGCATTCGAGCCGTACGTGATCGGCAACGGGGAATGGCGAGAGAAGACGATCATCGACGTGCGCTACAGGATGCACGGTTGCGACGGCGGGGGCGCCCCCGTCCTCGAAAGCGGCGCCTACGATCCGGACAACGACCTTCTGGAGTACTGGTTCGAGGTCACCGGGCCGAACAAGGCGGGAGACGAGGTCCGCTACAGCGTCTACGATGAGCAGGGCGATCGCGTCGACGGCCGATGGCTCCCTCGGGAGCACTTCCCGGTCGACTACCGAGACCGACGCGATCCGACGTCAGCAACCGAGCAAGAAGCGCTCGTCTACTTCTTCGTCGGCCACACGGAGGATGATCCTCCGTACCCGATGGTTCCCAGCTTGCGAGGCTGCCGCCCACGCCCGGATCCGCAGCCGGACAATGGGGATCGCAAGCCGCTCGGCACGATGCGGATCATCTACAAGGTGCGAGACCCCCGGGCGAAAGCCGCCGCGAGCGGGTTGGAGCAGACGGTCTATTCCGCGCCCTGTTAGGACTCCCCGTTGGCGGCGTGGAGCGTCGTCTACGCGTCGCGCGTGACGACTTGGACGTGCACGCGTCTGACGCGCGGTCCGTCGAACTCACAGAGGAAGATGCCCTGCCAGGTGCCGAGGGCGAGGTTTCCCTCGGCGATCGGGATCGTCGCGCTCGATCCGACGAGGCTCGCCTTCAGATGCGCCGGCGAGTTTCCTTCGGCGTGCGTCCAAGCGATCCCCTTGGGGGTCACGGCGGCAAGCGCCGCAAGAAAGTCGTCAGCGACTGCAGGGTCGGCGTGCTCGTTGATCGTAATCCCCGCCGTGGTGTGAGCGGAGAAGACGAGGCAGATCCCCTGCTCGACACCCGACGTTCGTACGATGTCGGCGACCTTCGCCGTGATGTCGACGAGTTCTTCCCGCGCGTTCGTCTGCACGGGAAGGACGGTCATTCGTCGTTGCCTTCGCGCAACCGCGCCTCGAGCGCCTCGCAAAGCGCCTCGCGATCGGCGGCACCCTGGATCCGCAGGATCGCCTCGTCGTAGTCCCCCTCACTGCCGCCTCCGGCGAGACTGACCAACCGGACCTCATGCTCCCGCAACGTATCGAGGACCCGGAACAGGTCGTCCGAGTCCGGACGCAGCTGCACCTTGAGACGCGTCCCCTCGAGCCCGATGCCCAGGGCTCCAGCAAGTCCCCGCAGCACCTCGGATTGCGTCAAGACGCCGACGAGATGTCCCTCGTCCGTCGTGACCGGAAGAAGAACGAGCCGGTTCTCGAGGAGGATGAGGGCCGCCTTCTCCAACGTGTCTTCAGGAGAGACGGCGAATTTCGCCGGGTGGCAAGTTCCTTCGACGGGAGCGGCCCAGTCCGTGACATCCTTCAGGGACGCTCGGGTCACGAAGCCCTTCAGGAGACCCTCCTCGGAGGCGACGAGGAGGAGCCCGAACCCATGCTCGTCCATGACCTTCCGGACGGTCTCCAGCGACGCCGTGGGGAGGGCGGTCACCGCATTGCGTTGCATGTACTGCGCGACGTTCATTCCTCGGACTGTGCCTGGGCGATGATCTTTTCCTGTAGGTTGCCCGGAACCTGGTTGTACTTCAGGAACTCCATCTGGAACGTAGCTCGCCCCTGAGTTCTCGACTTGAGATCGAGGGCGTAGCTCTGCATCTCGACGAGCGGGACCTCGGCGCGAACGATCGTGACCTTCCCGGCCGGATCCATGCCGAGGATCCTCCCGCGCCGACCGTTCATGTCACTGATGATGTCCCCGGTGTACTCCTCAGGAACCCGGACCGCGACGCTCATCACCGGTTCGAGGAGACACGGGCTCGCCTGATCGAAGGCTTCGCGGAACGCCTGGCGTGCCGCAAGCTTGAACGCCAACTCCGAGGAGTCGACCGGGTGGTAGCCGCCATCGAAGACGGCCACCGAGACGTTCGTCACGGGGTACTTGGCGAGGTTGCCCTCTTCCATCGCCTCGACGACGCCCTTCTCGACGCCGGGGATGTACTGCCCCGGAATCGAGGCGCCCTTGATCTCGTCGAGGAACTGGTACCCCTCGCCGAACGGCTCGAGCCGCAGCTCGCACTCGCCGAACTGGCCCCGGCCGCCGGACTGCTTCTTGTGGCGGTACCGGGCCGTTGCCTTCTTGCGGATCGTCTCCTTGAACGGGATCCGCGGCACGTGCGTCTCCAGCTCCACATTGTGACGGTTCTTCAGCCGCTCCATGAACAGGGAAAGGTGAATGTCGCCCATCCCGCTGGCGATCATTTCCTTGGTGACCGGATCGCGAGCGACCTGGATCGTCACCTTGGTCCCGGCGACGTCCTTCAACGCCTCACTCATCTTCTCGACGTCCGCTTGGCTCTTCGGAACGATCGCCCGCGAGAAGACCGGTTTCGGGAACTCCGGCATCTCGAAGACAGCCGCCTCCGCGCTCGCCGCGAGCGTCGCGCCGATCGCGACGTCTTCAAGCTTGCCGATCGCGACGATCTCGCCCGGTCCCGCCTGCGGAACGCGCTTCTGCTTCGTCCCCTCGATGGCGTAGATGTCGCGGACGTCGACCTTCGAGCCCGAGCCCGCCATCACGAGCCCCTTGTTCTCCTGCATCGTGCCGTCGAGAACACGAACGTACGTCAGCCGACCAAGGTAGGGGTCGGTGGCCAGGTTGAATGCGACCGCACGCGTCGCCCCCCCGGCTTCCTTCCCATCGGTCAGGCTGAGGAGGAGCTTGGAGAGGCTCCCGAGCCCCTTCTCCTCCGAGGCCGAGCTGCACAGGATCGGGACGATCTCGCCGCCCGCCACGCCCTCTGCGAGCGTGGCGGCGATCTCGTCGTCGCCGATCGCCTCGTCCTCGAGGAAACGCATCATCAGCTCGTCATTGAGCGTCGAAACCTCTTCGATCAACTGCCCCCGGGCCTCCTCGACGGCGTCCGCCAGGTCGGCCGGAATCTCCGTGTTCGACTTGTCGTCGAATCGGACGGCGCGATTCGCGATCAGATTGACGATCCCTGTGAAGCTCCCCTCCTCGCGAATCGGCAACTCGATCGGAAGGAGCTTCCCGTCGAAGTGGTCGCGCAACGAGGCGAGGGCCGCGTCGAAGTCGGCGTTCTCGCGATCCATCTGGTTGACGAGAATCGCCAGGGGGCGCTTCGCCGCACCGGTGATCTCCCAGGCACGCTCGGTCACGACCTCGACGGCCTTCTCCGCGTTCACCACCATGAGGGTCAAATCGGCTACGGGAACGCCCTTGTACATCTCTTCGACGAATTCATCCCCGCCGGGCGTGTCGAGAAGCGCTACGGTAGTGCCTTCCGTGCTGTAGGTTCCGAACCCCAGATCGATCGTGTACCCCCGCTCCTTCTCCTCCTGCGAAGCGTCGAGTTCGACCGATTCCTTCACGCCCGCCATCTTCATCAGTGCGGCGGCCAGGGTCGTCTTTCCACAGCCCGAGTGCCCCACCAAGCAGATGCATCTCGCTTGTCCCATATCTGTTCCCCCTTGGAGGCGAATCGAAATGAAGCTCGCGCGCAGTATATCCCTGCCCTTCGGGGAACACAAGACTCTGGATCCCACATGGGAAGGCGATTATCCCCGGCCGCGTCGGCGTTTCTCGGATCCCCGAGAGCAACCGCTGTAACTGCGATAGCGCCCATCCCTTGCGGCTGTTCGGCCCTACGCGTACCCTCTTCGCCGGCGCCGATCCGGCGCAGGAATCAACGGAATGCCAGAGGAGGACTGCATGCCCATCCGCCTGCTGCTGGGCGACGAGGCCCTCGCTCAAGGGGCGATCGACGCGGGGCTCTCCGCAGCCTATGCGTACCCCGGGACCCCGTCGACCGAGATCACCGACTACGTGCTCCGCTCCGAGGCCGCAAGAGGCGCCGAGGTTCATTGCCGTTGGACGGCGAACGAGAAAACCGCGCTGGAAGCGGCGATCGGTGCGAGCTACGCAGGCGTTCGCGCCATGGCAAGCATGAAGCACGTCGGGCTGAACGTCGCCGCCGATCCGTTCGTGAATGCTGCGATCGCGGGGGCCCACGGAGGCCTGATCGTCAACGTCGCCGACGACCCCTCGATGCACTCGTCGCAAAACGAGCAGGATTCTCGCGTCTATCTCGACCTCGCATTGATGCCTTGCATCGAGCCGGCCGATCAGCAGGAAGCGTACGCCGCCCCGGCCCATGCGTTCGACCTGTCGGAACGCCTTCGCATCCCGGTCATGATCCGAATCACGACGCGGCTGGCCCACTCGCGTGCCACGATCGAGGTCGGTGCGTCGAGGGCCCGAAACCCCGTCGGCCCTCCTCCCGATCCGCAACGGTACATCCTCCTCCCGGCGATTGCGCGAGGAAGCTATCAGGACCTTCTCTCCCGCCAGCCGAACCTCCTGGCCGCAAGCGAGGAGAGCCCTTTCACCCGCTTCATCGAAGGTGAGGACGAAACCTTGGGGATCATCGCCTGCGGGATCGCCTTCAACTACGTACGGGAGGCGTTCGGCGGAGACCCGCCGGTTCCGACGCTCAAGATCGGTCAGTACCCGATCCCGGAGAGGCACTTGGGCAAACTCCTCGACCGGTGCGATCGCATCCTCGTCTTCGAGGAGGGGTATCCGTACGTCGAAGCGAAGCTGCGAGGTCTTCCGGCACGAGAGCGCCCGACGATCCTCGGCCGCCTCTCCGGGGATCTCCCCCGAACGGGAGAGCTGACGCCGCACATCGCCGCAGAGGCGCTCGGTCTCGACCGACTCCCCGTCCGTGAGTCGTCGTCGACGCCCGAACCGCGGCCGCCTGCACTCTGCCCCGGCTGCCCGCACGCCGATTCGTGCAAGGCGATCAATGAGGCGATGGACGGATACACGCGCGGCCGGGTCTTCTCCGACATCGGCTGTTACACGCTGGGAGCCCTGCCGCCGTACAACACGATCGACACGTGCCTCGAGATGGGAGCATCGATCACGATGGCTCGCGGTGCCGCGCACGCCGGACTCCGGCCCGCCCTCGCCCTGATCGGAGACTCGACCTTCACGCACTCGGGGATGACCGGCCTGCTCGACTGCGTGAACGACGAAACGCCGATCACCGTCGTCATCGTCGACAACGGGACGGTCGCCATGACCGGAGGGCAGGCTTCTGCCGCGGAGAACCGCCTCGA
>Ga0180436_10005949_pt1 | contig 10690 bp, 10 predicted proteins | sample SS_ome_2_FD_132434 | JGI IMG/M metagenome (GOLD analysis project Ga0180436, IMG submission 132434) | Hypersaline lake sediment archaeal communities from the Salton Sea, California, USA - SS_3_S_2 metaG | ecosystem: Environmental > Aquatic > Non-marine Saline and Alkaline > Hypersaline >...
GCCCTCAAGGAAGGTCTCGAGGAGGCCGGCTGCTCCTTCCCTTACCCGCAGCAGGATGTGCACATGCACCAGGCGTCGTGATCCGGCGCCGGCGGAGTCTTCGGGACGACCGGAGCTCCGACGACCTTCGACAACAGAGCGGAGCCTCCGAGGCTCCGCTCTTTTTTTGTCGTGTAGAATCAAAGAGTAACGGAACAACAACTAGCTTGAGACGTTTTCCGGCCACCCGGCACTCGGCGCGATGAGCGTGTTGAGATCGCCCCCGATGGTCTGATGACGCGAGGAGGAGTCTGATGCAGCAGATCATCGACATCGCAAGGGAGTTTCTCACGGCCAATCTCGGCCAGATGCTGATCGCGTTGGCCATCCTGGTCTTGGGATGGCTGATCGCCTACGTCTCGGGGATCCTGGTTCGAAGGGGGCTCCGCCGAACAGAGGTCGACAACCGGATGGCCGAGTGGTTGGTCGGCGAGGATGCCGAGAAGGTTCCCGATCTCGAAAAGTGGGCGGGCCGAGCCGTCTTCTGGCTCCTCATGCTCTTTGTCCTGGTGGCCTTTTTCGAGGCGCTCGGGCTGCGCCTGATCACCGAGCCTCTCAATCGTTTCCTGGGCACCATCGCCGACTACCTGCCCAACCTCATCGGACCGGCGATCCTCGCAGTCGTCGCATGGGGCATCGCCACCGGTCTGCGTTTTGTCGTCTACCGGCTGCTGACGGCGATGGCGCTGGACGAAAGGCTGGGGCAGGGCGCCGGGCTCGACGACGAGTCCCATGTTCCGATCGCCAAGACGGTCAGCGAGGCGTTGTACTGGCTGGTCTTCCTCCTCTTCCTGCCCGCGATTCTGGGCGCCCTCAAGCTCGAAGGGCTGCTCGATCCGGTGCAGGGGATGATCGACAAGATGCTCGCCTTCCTGCCCAATTTGCTCGCGGCCCTTCTCATCCTCGCCGCCGGGTGGCTGCTGGCGCGGGTGATTCAGAGGATCGTCTCCAATCTGCTTGCCGCGGTGGGGACCGATGAGCTGGCGGACAACACCGGTCTCGCGAAGGCCCTCGGCGATCAGAAGCTCTCCGGGCTGGTGGGTCTGTTGGTCTATGTGCTCATCCTGATCCCGGTCCTCGTCGCGGCGTTGAACACGCTTCGGCTCGAGGCCATCACCGCACCGGCAAGCCAGGTGCTCGAGACCATCCTCGCGGCGCTGCCGCTGCTCTTCGGTGCTTCCCTCGTGTTGGCCATCGCCTTCTTCGTCGGGCGGATCGTCTCCGGCCTCGTGGCGAATCTCCTTGCCGGTGTCGGGTTCAACAACATCCTCCGGCGCCTCGGCATCGCGTACGAACCGGAGGAGGGGCGCCAGACGCCGTCGGAGATCGCCGGGCATCTCGTGCTGGTCGCGTTGATGCTCTTCGCGACCATCGAGTCGCTTCGGCTTTTGAACTTCGAAGCTCTGGCCGTTCTCATCTCCGAGTTCATGGTCTTCGCCGGCCACGTTGCCCTCGGTCTGGTGATCTTCGGCATTGGCCTCTTCTTGGGCGATCTGGCGGCCAGGACCATCGAGGCCGGCCGGTCCCCCCAGGCGCCGGTGCTCGGGCTCGCCGCTCGAGTGGCGATTCTCTTCCTCGCCGGCGCCATGGCCCTGCGCCAGATGGGTCTCGCCAACGAGATCATCACCCTCGCGTTCGGTGCGCTCATCGGCGCCATCGCCGTCGCCATCGCCTTGGCCTTCGGGCTCGGCTGCCGCGAGATGGCGGCCGATGCGATGAAGGGGTGGGTCGGCCGGCTCGGTGAGGGACCGGCCAGCGAAAAGATCGACTGACGTTCACGTCGACCGTTCGGACTCGTTCACGGCTCCACCAGCGGGGCCGTGAACGAGCGTTGTCCGCAGGGTGCCCCATAGTAGGGTGCCACGTACACACTTCCACACTTGTGGCGGTCCCTGCCTGTCGCTCAGTGAGCTCAACAAGTGTGGAAGTGTGTACGTGGCACGCCTCCCTAGAGGCAACCGTTGGGGGACGTCAGTCGCTGGGTGGGATGACGCGGTCGAGGTCGGCGAGGACCTGGCCCGCGTGGGTCTTGGGGTCGACCTTCGGGTAGTTGACGAGGATCACGCCGTCGGCGCCGACGAGGTAGGAGATCCGTTTCGGAACCGGAATCAGGGCGCGGGCGGCGCCCACCTGCTCGGCGAGGGTCTTGTCGCGGTCGGAGAGCAGCTTGAAGGGCAGGTTGTTCTTCTCGGCCCACTTCCGGTTGGCCTCGATGGTGTCGTAGGAGGCGCCGATGACGGTGACGCCTCGGGCCTGGAGGTCGGACCAGCTGTCCCGCAGCTGGTTGGCCTCGACGGTTCAACCACCGGTGTTGGCCTTGGGGTAGAAGAAGAGCAGGTAGGGGGTCCCTTCGAGATCGGCGCTGGACACGGTGGTGCCGTCGTGGGCCGGCAGCTCGAAGGCGGGGAATGGCATTCCGGGCTGGAGCATGTCGTCGTCTCCTGTGGCGGGAATGGCGGCGGCGAGCATCGCAGCCGCGAAGAGGATCATCGTTGTGGTGTTCTTCATGGCACCAGGAGCAACGAAATCGGCGCGCCGCCGCATTCCCGCCACAAAATGATGAATGATGAATGATGACTTCCATCGCAACCGATCTCAAGTGGCGCTGATGGAGCGGATGCGATGGGAATTCAGCCTCTTGCAGATATACCGAATTCCAGGAGAAGACAGAGCTCAAAGGCAGATCGCCGGCGAAGGCGCCGGCGCTACAAATTACTGAGCTCCCTTGTAGTGCCGGCGCCCCCGCCGGCGTGATCTCGTCCCGGTGAGGCCATCACTCTGTCGATTCGCCGAATTTTACAGGAGGCTGATTTCAATACTCAACATCAGGAAATCAAGATTGCGGTAGGCGAGCGACCCAGTCTGCGCCGCGACTGATGCCGCGGCGCAGGTGGTCGTGGGCGGCGACGACCAGCGAGTGGGTGATGCTGCCGTCGTCGATGAGGCGGCCGAAGTCGGCGAGGGGGGCCAGCGAGATCTCGATCTCCTCCGACGGGTCGAAGTGGGTGCGGCCGTCAGGGCTGCACCCGAGGGCCAGGTAGGTCCAACAGCGGTTCGAAAGGAAGGCCGGATTGGGCTCGACGACGCCGATCTCGACGAGCTCGGCGGGCCGGTAGCCGGTCTCCTCCTCGAGCTCCCGGGCCGCGGTGGTAGCGGGGTCTTCGCCCGGATCCACGGCGCCGCCTGGGATCTCCAGGGTCATGGTGTCGGTGCCGTGGCGGTACTGGGTGACGAGCACCAGGTCGCCGCCGCCGGTCACCGCGACGATGTTGACCCAGTCCGGACAGTCGAGCTTGAGAAAGTGGTGCTCGCGGCCGGAGATCGGCGAGCGCTGCCGGCTGCGGGAGAGCTCGAAGATGGGGTAGGTGCCGAGGGTTTCGGTTTCCAGGGTGGTCCACGGGGCGGCTTTGATGGTCATGGGAGCATTCTACTCAGCACCCTTGACCCGTTGAGAGCGACCACGCTAGGTTTGATCCATTCGAAGGGGGGCTGCGACGATGGCTGGCAAAGCGGACATGGTTGACCGGATCGCCGATCTGACGGGGATCCCCAAGACCCACGTGGCAATGGTGTACGACAATATCTTCGACCTTGCCGGCGAGTACCTCGCCGAAGGCGACAAGGTCACCGTGCCGAACTTTGGAACCTTCCTCATCTCCGAGCGTCCGGCGCGCCAGGGCCGCAACCCCGCCACCGGTGCGACCATCGAGATCTCGGCGTCCAAGTACGTCCGCTTCAAGAACTCGCAGAACCTGAAGGATCGGCTCTAGGCTTTCACCGGATCCTGGATCGAGAGTAAAGGGTTAAGGGTGAAGAGTTAGAAGGTTAGAAGGTTAGAGAGGAAGGCCTGAGGTCGTGACCTTCTCACTTTCTCACTTTCTTACCTTCTCACTTTGGGAGCACCAACGGACACCGAGCGAAGCGAATGTCCGTGCCCTCACCTTCTGACCTTCTCACTACCTTACAGCGAGCGAAGCGAGCGCTCACCCCTCACCCTTTACCTACGAATCACGGATCGTCGAGGCGGTCTCCCAGCATCACCGTGAGCTGCTCGTCCAGGGGCATGGCCGGCTTCGACTCCTCGCCCTCTTCCCACGGCCAGGTGATGACCGCCATCCGCCGCTCGTAGAAGGTCACCCCGGCGGCGGATGACGCCACCGTCAACGCCGTGGCGAGGTTCTTGCGCAGCTGAATCGAGAAGACCAGGGCCCGTGGTTGGCCCATGCCGGGCAGGTTGCCTCCCATGATGCGGGCCTGCTCCGACGCCATGTGCATCGCCACCCTCGCCATGGGATCGTCGTTCCACCTGGCGAGCCGCGCCTGGGTGCGGGGGTCCGGCGGGCGCTGCAGGGCCTCTTCCAGCGCCAGGTCGAACTGCTTGTCGGTGTCGTCAGCTGACGCCGTAGCGGCGATCAGCAGAACGAGAACGAAAACGGCGAAACGCTTCATCACGGCATCCAATGTAACGATCCACCTCCACGTTGGCCAGGTCTTTCCGGGTCCGATCGAAGGGTGCCTGGCACCAACAATGTTCGCCGCGGACATTGTTGCGTGCCTGGCTCCCCTGCCATCGCGATGAGGCAGCGCTACACTCGTGCTGTGAAATCCCTCGGATGCATTGTGTGTCTACTGGTGGTGACTTTACCCGTTATTGCCCAGGACACCGATATCGCCTCCTACGACATCGACGTTGCCCTCGACGCCGAATCTCACCGGCTGTCCGGGTCGGAGACCATCCGTTGGCGCAACACCACATCGGCGGCAACCTCCGAGCTCTGGTTCCACCTCTATCTCAACGCCTTCGCGAGCACGGGGAGCACCTTCGCACGCGAGCTCTCGCGTGAACCCATCGAGGGGATCAGGAAACTCGACGGCGACTGGGGTTGGACCCGAGTCACCCGAATCCAACTCTCCGACGGCACTGACCTGTTGTCCGGGATGAGTTTTGAACGGCCCGATGACGGCAACGTGCACGACTTCACCGTCGCTCGGGTCGTCCTCCCGAGAGAGGTCTTCCCGGGTGAGTCGGTCACGGTGGAGGTCGATTTCGTATCCCAGCTGCCGAGGGTGATGGCCCGGACCGGGTACTCCGGCGATTTCCACATGGTGGCCCAGTGGTTTCCCAAGCTCGGCGTCTTCGAAGGCGATGACGGATGGAACTGCCACCAATTCCACCTCTCGACGGAGTTCTTCGCCGATTTCGGCGACTATCGAGTTCGGATGACGATACCGAGGGGCTGGGTGGTGGGCGCCACCGGCGAGGAAGTTTTTCGCGAACCCGTCGGTACCGGCGACGTGGTCGAATTTCGCGCACGGGGTGTCCACGACTTCGCCTGGACCACCGCCCCACCGGATCTGATGGATGTCTTCGATGTCGAGTTCGACCCCGGTCGCCACGTTCCGATGGTCTGGCTCGAACGGGCGAGCGAGCTCCTGGACCTCGGCGCCGCCGATCTCGAGTTGCCCCCCATGACTATTCGCTTCCTGGTACCGAAGACCCACGGTGTGTTGATCCCGAGAATGATCCGCGCGGCGCGCCTCAGCGTGGCCTGGTTCGGCCTGTACTTCGGGCCCTACCCGCACGCCCGGCTGACGGTCGTGTCGCCACCGCCGGATGCGCGGGCGGCCGGCGGAATGGAGTATCCCACCCTCTTCACCACCGGGGCGAGCCGCCTCGACGCCTCGCCGGTGTTCTCGTGGAGGACCGCCATCGAGGCGGTGACGGCGCACGAGTTCGGCCATCAGTACTTCCAGGGGATGCTCGCCTCCAACGAGTTCGAAGAGGCCTGGCTCGATGAGGGTCTGACGAGCTGGGCGGAGAACCGGTGCGTCTCGGATTTCATCAGAGATGGATTGGTGCCGGATGCCCCCTTGGCTCGGGATTGGGGGATGGATCGCGTCCTGGTCTCGTTGGAGGACCACCCGCTGGTGATGGATCGCCCGAACTGGGAACAGCGCCGGATCCTGGATGCCTTTCTGGCCACATATATCAAACCGGCCCTGGCGGTGGAAACGCTCGGAGGACTCTACGGCGAGGATCGACTGCTGCAGGCAGTTCGCGACTATGTCCGCGAGCACCGCTACACCCATCCCACCGGCGACGACCTCCGGGCATCCCTCGAGCGTTCGCTGGGCGAGGATCTCGGGTGGTTCTTCGACGGCGTGATCCGATCCGACCAGCGACCCGACTGGGCGGTGTTGGAGGTTCGGCATCATTGGATCAGACCCGCTCGGGGCATGACCTGGAGCGACGGCGGCTGGCAGGAGCTCGATGACGATGGGAAATCCGGTCCGTGGCGCGTCGAAATCGATCTCGGTCGGCGAACCGAGCTCATCGGTCCGGTCGAGGTGGAGCTGCATTGGGAGACCGGACGAACCGAACGCCGCATCTGGGACGGTCGCGACCGGTGGATCCGCTGGACCATTGAGTCGCCCGAGGTCGTGATCCGGGTCGTTGTCGATCCTGACGGCGCCTGGGTATTGGAGACGCGGCGCGCCGACAACTATTGGCACGACGAGGAGTGGCCCCGCGATCCCGACCATACCGAACCCTTGTGGTGGCTCGAGGGCGCCCTGCGATTGGTCGGGTTCCTCATCGTGCCGTGGGGTTAGATCAGTGAGAACCGCACCCTCCCCGTTGTTCGGGTTCCTCGGGGCCATGGATCAGTGGCGGATCGTCGTGGTTGTTTTTGTCGTATCGGCTCTGGTTTTCGTGCCGGCCCGGCTTGTGCTTTGGACGATGGTTGGGCCGGCCCTCGCCGGTCTGCCTCAGGGAGATCACCCCGACGGAGAGATCATCCTGATCCTGATCGAGCTCGTGAAACCGGTGTGGCTGCCGTTGGTGCTCGCCTTCATCTCGGGTTGCATCACCCTGTGGGCGTGGACGGTGCTGTGGCACGCCGGGCTGGTTCGGTGGTTCCACTACTCGAGAAAGAGCGGAGTCCGACTGGCGGAGACCCTCAGCCGCGGCCTCTTCGGCTGGTGGCGCTGGGCGCGCCTCGGGCTGACCTCGGTGGTGGTCTTGGTTCTCGTCCAATCGGCCATCGCTGCGGTCTACATCACGCTCGAGGAACGCGCGATCGGGGCTTTTGACGACTCGATGCTCGGCATCTATCTTGAGACCGGGATCCTGCTGGGTCTCATGGCCGCCGGAGTGATCTGGATGGCCACGCTCCGAGGAGCGTGGGTGCTCGGTGACAGCCGTCGGAGATCCGCGATCGCGGCGTGGTTCGCAGGTCTGTGGGGGACCATCCGGCAGCCGGTGAGATCATTGCTCACACTCGTCACGTGGATGGCGCCCGCCCTCGTCGCCGCGATCGTCCCGACCTTCCTCGGCTGGTGGTTCGAGTCTCTCAGAGCCATGATTCCTGGAACGATCCTGGGAGTCGTTGCCGGGCTTTTGGTTGCCTTCTGCCAGGTCGGGCTCTTCCTCTCCTTCGCACCGGTTTCGGGACTCACGGACACGGCAAGCTCGAAAGAACCGTAGGCGAGAGGCTCACCTCCTCCGGTCCGACTCGACGTCGATCGACAACCCTGTGATGAGCTGACAGCTGATCGCTGAGCCTCTTGCAAAAACCGGCAAATCGTCCGAGTGATGACCTTACCGGGACGAGATCACGCCGGCGAGGGCGCCGGCACTACAAGGGAGCTCAGTACTTTGTAGCGCCGGCGCCCTCGCCGGCGACCTGCCTTTGAGCTTCGCCCTCTCCTGGAATTCGGTATTTTTGCAAGACGTTGCGCATGAGCTGACTCCTCTACATCCGCTCCTTCAACCGCTTCGGCCCGGCCTTGGCGATCTCCGGCGGGCAGCCGTCGGCGTAGAGCTTGAAGTTCTCGATGTAGCGCGCGGCCAGCGCGTCGTAACGCTGCCAGTAGTCGTTCTGGTTGCCCCACGAGGTCGACGGGTCGAGGACCTCCTGCGGCACGTCCGGGCAGCTGAGGGGCACGTCGAAGCCGAAGAGCTTGTCTTTGCGGTACTCCACGTCGTCGAGCTTGCCCTCGAGGGCGGCGTTGAGCAGGTTGCGGGTGTGGCGGATGGAGATCCGCTTGCCCACGTTCCAGCCGCCGCCCACCCAGCCGGTGTTGACCAGCCAGCAGTTGGCGCCGTGTTGCTCCATCTTGTGTCGCAGCATGTCGGCGTAGGTGAACGGGTGGTGCACCATGAAGGGCGCGCCGAAGCAGGCCGAGAAGGCGATCTCGGGCTCGATGCCGAGGCCGATCTCGGTGCCGGCGATCTTCGAGGTGTAGCCGGAGATGAAGTGGTAGACCGCGTGCTCGGAGTCGAGCCGGGCGATGGGCGGCAGCACCCCCTGGGCGTCGCAGGTCAGCAGCACCACGTTCTTCGGGTGCGAGTCGACCTTGGCGTCGGGCACCACGTTGGGGATGAAGTCCAGCGGGTAGCCGGCGCGGGTGTTCTCGGTGAAGCGGTCGTCGTCGAGGTCGAGCTTGCGCGACGTGCGGTCCTGGACCACGTTCTCGAGCACCGTGCCGAAGCGCCGCGTCGTGGCGTAGATCTCGGGCTCGTGCTCGGCCGACAGCCGGATGACCTTGGCGTAGCAGCCGCCCTCGAAGTTGAAGACACCCTCGTCGGACCAGCCGTGCTCGTCGTCGCCGATGAGCCGCCGCCGGGGATCGGCCGACAGGGTGGTCTTACCGGTCCCCGACAGCCCGAAGAAGAGCGCCACGTCGCCGTCCGATCCGACGTTGGCCGAGCAGTGCATGGCCAGCACCCCGCGCAGGGGCAGCAGGAAGTTCATCACCGTGAAGAGGCTCTTCTTGATCTCGCCGGCGTAGGAGCTGTTGCAGATGAGCACCAGCTGCTTGGAGAAGTCGAGGATGATGGCCGTCGTTGACGAGGTGCCGTCGAGGCGCGGGTCGCACTTGAAGGACGGTGCGACGATGACCGTGAACTCGGGGACGTGGCTCTGGTAGTCGTCCTGGTTCTGCGGTGTGATGAAGAGGTTGCGGGCGAAGAGCGAGTGCCAGGCGTACTCGGTGATGACCCGAACCGGCATCCGGTACTTCGGGTCGGAGCCCACGTAGCAGTCCTGGACGAAGATCTCCTCGTCCTGGAGGAAGGCCTGAATGCGCGAGTGGAGCCCGGCGAAGAGGGCGCCGTCGTAGGGGCGGTTGTACTCGCCCCACCAGATCTTGTCCTGGGTGGAGTGCTCGCGGACGACGTACTTCTCGTTGGCGGCGCGGGCCGACCACTTGCCGGTGTTGACGACGAGGGGGCCGCCGTGGGCGACGAAGCCTTCGTTGCGGAAGACGGCCTCTTCGTAGAGCGCCGGCGCCGGCAGGTTCCAGTAGACGCGGTCGACGTGGGTCAGGCCGTGGTTGCCGATGCCGAACCGGCTCTTGAGGTCCTTGGCCTGGTCGGCGGCGGGCGTCTTGAACTTCAGGTACTTGCTCATGTCCAGTCCCTCACCAGCTTGCGCTCACCGATGTAGAGCTCGTTGGGGGAGTTGGGATCCAGCGCCCACTTGATGCGCTCGATGCCCTCGGTGATCTCCTTGATGGTGCCGCAGAAGCTCAGCCGGAGGTAGCCCTCCATGCCGAACTCGACACCCGGCACGGTCAGCACCTGCACCTTGTCGAGGATGAACTCGGACAGGGCCACCGAGTCTTTCGAGTAGTTCGAGAAGTCGGGGAAGGAGTAGAAGGTGCCGCCGGGGTTCTCGACGGTCACGCCCTCGAAGGCGCGGAGCTCGTTGATCAGCACGTTGCGGTTGTTCTCCAGGGTCGCGCGCAGACCCTCCACCGGCGACTGCAGACCGTTGATCGCGCCCACCGCGGCGTGCTGCAGCAGCACCGACGGGCCCGAGGTCTCGTGTCCCTGAATGTTGGTCATGGCCTCGATGAGCTTGCGGTTGCCCACCGCCCAGCCGATGCGGAAGCCGGTCATGGCGTACTGCTTGGAGACCCCGTTGACCAGGATGAGCTTGGAGTTCTCGCTGCGGTCCTTGGCGTAGTCGTAGGGGTTGATGGGCTTGCGGCCGTCGAAGACGAGCCGGTGGTAGATGTCGTCCATGATCAGCCACAGCCCGCGCCGCTCGCAGAACTCCACGACGTCGGCGATGAACTCCTCCGGGTAGACCGCACCGGAGGGGTTGTTGGGGCTGTTGATGATCACCAGCTTGGTGTACGAGCCGACCACCTGCTCGATGTCCTGGATGCGCGGCACGAAGGAGCCGTCCTCGGGCTCCACCGCCACCGGGACGCCGCCGACGATCTTCACCATGTCCGGATAGCTCACCCAGTAGGGCACCGGGAAGATCACCTCTTCCTGGGGGTCGATGAGGGCGTGCAGGGCGGTCATGATGGCCTGCTTGGCGCCGCCCGAGGCCATGACATTCTCCGGCGCCGGGCGGAAGCCGTAGAACTCCTCGGTGTAGCGGATGATCGCCTTCTTGAGCTCGGGCGTGCCGTCGGGCGGGGTGTAGCGGATCTCGCCCGACGCCACCGCCGAGGTGGCGGCGAGCACGGCGTCCAGCGGCGCTTTGCCCTTGGGCTCGCCGCCGCCGAGGTGGATCACCGGGTCGCCCTTGGCGCGCAGGATGGCGGCGGTCTCGTTGAGTCTCAGGGTGGCTGACTCGCCAATGGACTTGGCGATCAAGGAAAGGCTCATGGCAGTCCTATCCCTTCTGCCGCC
>Ga0180436_10005950_pt1 | contig 10689 bp, 10 predicted proteins | sample SS_ome_2_FD_132434 | JGI IMG/M metagenome (GOLD analysis project Ga0180436, IMG submission 132434) | Hypersaline lake sediment archaeal communities from the Salton Sea, California, USA - SS_3_S_2 metaG | ecosystem: Environmental > Aquatic > Non-marine Saline and Alkaline > Hypersaline >...
GGCCCGGTTCGCGGTGCGTACCCTCAGGCAGGTCAGCGAGGTCAGCAGCCTGCTTGCCACGCTGTTTCCAGACGCGGGATCGGCGGCAATGGGTCTGCGCGAGATCCTTCTCAACGCGGTTGAGCACGGCAACCTCGGCATCACTTACCAGGAGAAGTCCGAGCTGCTGAAGAATCAGACCTGGGAAGAGGAAATCTCGCGGCGGCTGGCCTTGCCGGAGCAGGCCGAGCGCCATGCCGAGGTGAAGATGGCCCGTAGCGAGAGCGAGATTCGGATCGTGATCACCGATTGCGGGCCGGGCTTCGAGTGGCGGCGCTATCTCACCATCGATCCGACCCGGGCCGGCGATGCCCATGGGCGTGGAATCGCCATGGCGGCGTTGCTCGGGTTCGATGAGCTGCGCTACAACGAGGCGGGAAATTCCGTTACCTGCGTCAAGGTCCTGTCGGCCGGGGAGGGTAAGGACAGTGCGCACCAGGAGGCGAGGCCGGCAAAAGTCGCGTAAGCTGCACCGATGATGACGGAGCGCGCCGACGGGCCGCTATCGGCGCTGCGGAGCGCCTCTTGCATGGAACGCCACATGCGGCCGGCCTCGCGCCCGTAGGCCGTGTGAAACGCCCCGCCGTTGTGCGCGTCGATGCCGAGGCAGGCGTCGAGGTGCCGGGCGATGACGCGACCACCGAGCGTTGCTCCTTCCAAGACGTAGAGGCAGCCGAGTGACGCGAGCGGCTCGTCCAATCGCGGTACCAGGTTCGGTGGGATCGCCCTCGATGCGCGGCGTTGCGGCCGCAGGTGACGCAGGTCGCGTTCGATCAGTGGCAGCTTACGGCGCCGTTCGAGGGCCGGAACCCAGTCGTCGAGGCCGGGCAAGACGTAGAGCTGTGCCTCGATTGGCGCATAGTAGGCCGCAAAGACCGAGAGCACGTACGCGTAACCCGCCACGTCGAGATCCGGATCGAGAAGATTGAGGCGGGCTTCGAGATCGTCGTGTAACGGCGCGGTCGCGGCCCGCAAGGCGGTCAACACGTCCGCGCCGGCATTGTCGGCCGTGTCCATGCGTAGATTAGCGGCACCCGGACGGGACGCTTGATGCGCGTCAGGTGGCCGCCGCGACGATGTCGCCGCAGTCGATCCAGCCGGCACTGAGCACGCGCGCCGTGATGCCGCCATGACCGCGCATGGCGTTGTACCCGCCGGCGCCCAGTGCTTCCTCCATACGCGAACAGGGATGACAGGCGCCGGTGCCTTCGAGGACCACGTCGCCGATGCGGAAACGTCGTTGCCTGAGAGCCAGCAGGTTGATGCCGGCGATGATCACGTTGCGCCGGAGCAACGCCGGAGGGATCGCCTCGTGCGCCAGCAGGCGGCTCACCACCTCGATGTGTTCGGCCTGGATCAGCGTCACCTGGCGTTTGCCGCTGCGCCCGGCGTAGTGATCGCCGACAACCCCCTGCACCGGGTCGAGTTCGAGCGTGGTGCATTCGCGCAGCGGCGCCCGCCGTTGCGGGCGCGAACCGAGCCAGACCACGCTGCCGCGTTGCGGCAGGGTGTCGAGCAGTGCGGCGAGCGAGCCGGTAGCCATGGGCGGGTCCCGGTGTGCGGCGACGGTTCGTGCGTCGTGCCCGGGGCGCGTTGCGGCGTCAGGTGCGTCGTGACGCTTTCTTTGTAACGGTCTTCTTCGTCGCGCCGGTCTTCTTCGCGGTAGTCTTCTTCGTTGTCGTCTTCGCGGTAGTCTTCTTTGTGCTGCGGCGGCGCGGCGTGACGGCGTCGAACAGGCGTTCCTTGGGGTACTCCGCACCGGCTACGTGTTCGAGCGTCTGCAGGCGCACGAGCTGGTAGGTGCGGATGCGGAAGGCCGGGTCGCAGGACATGCGCACGTAGAGATCGCGCGGTGGCACGCCGTAGTCCTCTTCGAGCCATTGCATCAGGTTGGCGGTGGCGTCGTAGACCGCGTGCTCGAACGGCCGGTTGATGCCGACGGCGACGATCGAGTCGGGCTTGTCGATACGCACGCAGGGCAGGCGCTTGTTCTTGATCACCGAGCACGAGAGCTGGACCGTGGCGCGCGTCTCGTCGGCAATACCGGTGAACTCGGTGTCGCCCTGGCCGCCGTGCACGTCGCCGACATAGAGCAGGCCGCCGTCGTTGTAGCTGTTCAGGTAGATGGTGTGCCCCGCGCGGATGTCGCGGCAGTCGATGTTGCCGCCGAACGGTCCCTGGCCGAGAACCGAGGTGAACACCTCGCGCTCGGGTGCCGTGGCCAGCGTGCCGATGAACGGTTCGAGCGGCCAGGTGAGCGAATCGGAGTACTTGCCGAAGCCGTCGCGCGTATGCCCGGACGGGCCCGGCAGATGCTCGATGACGTGTACGTAGCCTTCGGCGCAGTCCTTGTAGCGCAGTGAATCACCCAGCGGTCCCATGTGCGGCAGCACGCCGGAGAAGCCGTAGCGCCAGGGATCGATCCAGTCGATGTGCACGGCGAGCACGTCGCCGGCCTTGCAACCTTCGACGTAGATCGGGCCGACCACCGGGTTGAACAGGCCCGGCGTGGCCTTGGCGAGTTTGGCGAAGTGTGGCCCGTCGAAGCCTTCGACGCGCGGGTTGTCGCTGTCGTCGGCGATCATGCCGGAGAGCGCGTCGTTGGTCTCGAGCTGAAAGGTTTCGCCCGGCTTGACCTTCAGGCATGGCTTGTCGCGGTTGTCGAAAGCGTATTTCTGCACTTTGCCGCGCTTGATTCTCTGCATCGTCCCGTCCCCCGCATGGTTGTCGTTGCAGCCCGCATTCTAGGGCCTGTTGCTCTTTCGCGCCTCCGCACCCAGGCACGAAAGAGCAACAGGCCCTAGGAGCCCGTCGGACTCGGGAACAATCAGTTACGCAGATGGCAGGACCGGGCCAGGCGCCGCGGTGCCGGGCACGGACAGTGCCGCGCGCGGGCATTTTGCCCTGTCGCGAGGCGCGCAGGCGACCTAGCTTTGAAGCGTTCCCAGCAGCCTGATTCATTCGTCCCGGAGAACCACCATGAGCCCATCAGCCCAAGCCGCCGGCGCGCCTGCGCCGGCCGTCCGTTCGCCCGCCACGCTGTCGTTCGACGGTGATGCCATCAACTGGCGTCGTCTCGGCGAGTTCGAACACTTCGTCTACACCGTCCTCGACGTCGATCCGGTGACGGAAACGGCCGATTTCGTGCTCAAGTTCGAGCCCGACGAACGCATTTTCCTGCATCGGCACCGGGCTCTCACCATGACCACCGTGCTTGCCGGAGAGCACCGCCTGTACGCACCCGATGGCGCGGTCAAGGAGGTGCGCCCGCTGGGCAGCTACACCGTCGCGCCGCCCAGCGCCGATCCCCACCAGGAAGGTGGCGGCGCGCGTGGCGCCGTGGTTGCCTACAGCACGCGCGGCAGTGCCGACGGGGTGGTGTTCGAGGTACTCGACGGTACCGGCGCCACGGTCGGTAGCCTGGGCATCGCCGATCTGTGTGCCCTGTTCGAGCTGCAGGGCGGACAGCCGGGGGCCTGAGCGCACGCGGCTCCCCGCCTGACCCGAACGCAGGTATCCTGAACGACCCGGCGGTCGGGGCAGGCAAGGGTCAATCGTGCCTGCGCCGGCTGACGGAGAGCGATGGGGATACCGCGATGAACGACTTCGACGACGTTGCGCGCATCGAGGATGTGCTGCAGACCTGGTTTGCCGGGGACGTCAACGATGCCGCCGTCATGCAGGTGCGCATGGACAAGCTGTTTTCGGTCGACCCGGCGTTCGACGAGGCGCTGCGCGCGTCCTTCGCGCCGCTCGTCGAGCGCGCGCTCGACGGCGCGCTCGATGGCTGGGCGGCCGCGGCGCGTGGCGCGCTCGCCCTGATCGTGCTGCTCGACCAGCTGCCGCGCAATCTCTTCCGTGGCAGTGCGCGCGCTTTCGCCGGCGACGCGCGCGCCCGGCACATCGCCTTGCAGGCGTTTGCCGTGGGCCACGAGCGCCTGCTTGCGCCGGTCGAGCGGGTATTCCTCTACCTGCCGCTCGAGCACGCCGAGGATCTCGCGCTGCAGGAGCGCTGTGTTGCCGGGCAGGAGGCGCTGCGCGCCGCCGCGAGGCCGGATTTCGCCGCGCTCATGGACCAGGTCGTGGCCGCCGGCCATGCGCACCGCGAGATCGTCGCCCGGTTCGGCCGCTTTCCACACCGCAACCTCCTCCTCGGGCGGCCGTCGACCCCCGAGGAACTCGCCTGGCTGGCCGAGAATCGCCATGGCTGGGGCCAGGGCGCGGCCGATCTCGAGCGCTGCCGGCAGCTTTGAGGGGCGGTAGGCTCAGGACGCAGGCAGGCGCGCGAGCAGTTTCTCCGCCTCGCCGATCAGCGCGTCCTGGTGCGGCTGCAGCTCCTGTTGCCCCATGTTGCCGAGGATCTGCTGGAAGGGGTCGACCAGGCCGGTGTCGGCGCCGGCCATCGTCTCGATCACGGCGTGGGCGAAGAACGGCACCGTCGGCGCGCTGTAGCCGCCTTCGTGGCACATCACGATGCGGCCGCCGCAGCATTCGTCGGCGAAGCCCATCAGTCGACGCGTGAGCCCGCGGTAAGCCTCGCTGGTAAGCATCTGGCGGCCCAGCGGGTCGTAGGCCCCGGCATCGAACCCCGAAGGCACGACGATCAGCTCCGGTCGGTACTTTTCCAGCGCGGGCAGCACGATGCGATCGTAGACCGCTTCATAGGCGCCGACACCGGAACCCGGCGGCAGCGGTACGTTGATGTTGTAACCGGCGCCGCGTCCGTCGCCGTTCTCGTCGAGGAAGCCCGAGTTGTGCGGGAAGCAGCGATCCTGGTGTACCGAGATGGTCAGTGCGCGCGGGTCGTCGTAGAACGCCGCCTGGGTGCCGTTACCGTGGTGCACGTCCCAGTCGACGTAGGCGATACGCGTCAGCCCGCGCGTCTCGAGCGCGTGACGCCCGGCGATCGCGGCATTGCCGAAGATGCAGAAGCCCATGGCGAGTTCGGGCATCGCATGGTGGCCGGGCGGACGTACCAGCGCGTAAGCGTTGTCGACGCGCGCGTCGAGGACGGCGTCGACCGCCTCGATGACGCCACCGGCCGCGAGCAGCGCGATATCGAAGCTGCCGCGACCCATCGGCGTGAACACGCCGGCATCGGCGCCCAGGGAGTCGTTCAGTGCACGGATGTGCTCGAAGTGCTGGCGCGTGTGCACGCGCAGGACCTCGTCCTCGCGCGCGGCGCGCGGCGCGATCGGGGTGAGTACGTCGAGCAGCCCGGTGACCGCCATGAGATTGCGGATGCGCCGCTTGGTGTCGGGGTTTTCGGCGTGCTCGTAGGGCTCGACCGGGTTGCCGTAGGGCATCACGCCGGCGAGATTGCCGGTGTTGTGCCAGAGGTAGAGTTCGTGGAAGACGAAACCGGTGGTCATGACGCATCCTCGTCGCGGAAAGGCCCGGCCGCGCGCTCCGGCACGGTCGGAAAACCGTAAAAGAATCAAGTGAATCGAGGCTCCGCCCGGTTCAAGCCGCGCGTGCCCTTGCCGCTACCGGAAGGGAATCGTCGAAGAGTCCCGATCACCCCGTGCAAATCGTCGCAGCGCTGCCGCGCACCGTGTTCGTTCGCTTCGCGCGTGCTGCCGCAGTGGGCATTGTATGCCTGTGCGCTACGGGCTCGGCGGCCGCCGCCGATCTCGAGGTGCGCGTGCGCGCCGCCGGCGCACCCCTGGACGACGTGGTGGTCGCCGTGCACGGCGGCGCGGCGACCCCCGGCGCGGCCCGTCAGCATGTCGTCGACCAGGTCGACAAACGCTTCGTACCGCACGTCGCCGCAATCCGCGTCGGCGATCGCGTGAGTTTTCCGAACAGCGACGACATCCGCCACCACGTCTACTCGTTCTCACCGGCCAAGAGCTTCGAGTTGCCGCTCTATCACGGGATCCCGAGTGAACCGGTCACGTTCGAGCAGCCGGGCAAGGTCGTGCTCGGCTGCAATATCCACGACCGGATGTCGGCCTATGTCTACGTGCTCACCGCCGAGCGCTTCGCACTCGCGGCCGACGGCACCGCGCGCTTTCCCGATCTCGCGCCCGGGCGCTACGAGATCGCGCTGTGGCATCCGCGCCAGGCGCCGGCAAGCGAGAACATGCGCCACGCGGTGACGCTCGGCGACGAGGATGCCGCGCTTGCCTTCGAGCTCGCCCTGGAGCCGCGTTCGACCGCCGTCCCGACTACGCTCTCACCATTGGAAGCGAAGTTCCGTGCCCTGCGTGAGCAGGCGACCACGGACGAGGGCGGCTGATCGTGCGGCTCTCGTCCGTCTCGTCTTCGTGCACTACGCCGGGCGCGCGCACGCCACGGAGCTGCGATGCCGGTTCGCGCTGACAGCCTGCTGCACAAGATCATCGTGCTGCTGCTCGCCGCGCTCGGGGTGTGCCAGGCTGCGACCCTGGTCGCGGTGCTGCTGGTGACCCGGCACGACGTGCGCGCCGCGATCGAGCGCGAGCTGGCGCTGTCCGAAGCGGTGTTCGCGCGGCTGTTCGAGCGCCGTTACCTCACCCTGGCCGAATCGCTGCATCTGCTCGCCGCCGACTTCGGCTTCAAGCGCGCCGCTGCCAGCGGTGACGCGCCGACCATCGTCTCGGCGCTGGACAACCACGGCGCGCGTGCCGGCGCCGGGCTGGGTATCTTCGTCGACGCGAACGGTCGGCCGCTGGCGACGACCCGGGCGCTCCCCGAACTCTATGCCAGTGCCCAATGGTCGCAGATGCTGGCCACGCTGGCGCGCAGCGACCTCGCCGCACGTACGCTGCACGCACGCGGGCAGGCATGGCAGCTGGTCGGCGTGCCGGTGCGTGCGCCCGATCATATCGGCTGGCTGGTCATGGGGTTCGCCGTCGACGATGCGCTGGCCCGGGAAATGACCGCCCTGACCGGTCGCGAGATCGCGTTCGTGACCAGCGACCGCACGCCGCCCCGGGTGCTCGCTTCGACACTGCCGGCGCAACGTCACGCGGCGCTCGTCGATGCCCTGGCAGGACCTGCGCCGGAAGAAGGCGCGCGCGAACTGCGGCTGGGCGATGCCGATCACCTGAGCCGTACTCATGCGCTGGACGGCGCCGTGAGCGTGGTCGAGGCCGTGCTCATGGAATCGTTGTCGGCGGCGTTGGCGCCGTATCACAGGTTGGCGTTGGAACTGTCCGCGTTGTTCCTCGTCACGCTCGTGTTGGCCTGCATCGGCGCGGTGTTCCTGGCGCGCGGCATCACGCGCCCGGTGGCACGCCTCGCGCGCGCCGCGCGACGTATCGGCGAAGGCGACTACGCCGTGCGCATCGATATCGAGTCCGACGACGAGGTAGGCCATCTCGCACGCGCGCTCGATACCATGCAGGGCGAGATTGCCGAGCGTGAACGGCGCCTGGTGCACCAGGCCCAGCACGACGAGCTGACCGGCCTGCCCAACCGCTGGCTGGCATCGGATCGGCTGACGCTGGCGGTCAGTCGTGCGCGCCGTGACGGCAACAGCTTCACCGTTGCCCAGATCGACCTGTCGCGCTTCAAGCACATCAACGACACGTTCGGACACCATGTCGGCGATGTCGTGCTCGAAGAAGTCGGCCGGCGGCTGGTCGCACGACTACGCCGCTCGGATACCGTGGCGCGCCTCGGTGGCGACAGTTTCTTTCTTATTCTGGAACGTACCGAGCTCACCGATGGTGAACGTTTCGTCGAAGCGCTGCGCGCCAATCTGACGCGCCCGATCGAGCTCGACGGCATGCGCGTCTCGCTCGATTTCCGAGCCGGTGTTGCCGCCTACCCGGTGCACGCCGAGGATGCCACGGGCCTGATGCGGCGCGCCGAGATTGCGCTTTACGATGCGAAGAGTTCGCATCGACGCAGTGTTACCTATGCCGTCGGCCGGGACGATCACCACCTGCGCCAGATCGCGGTCGTGAGCGATCTCGCGCGGGCGATGACCCATGGTGAACTCAGCCTGCACTACCAGCCCAAGGTCGAGCTCGGCAGCGGCGCGCCGTTCCAGGCCGAGGCGCTGGTTCGCTGGATGCACCCGACGTTCGGCTTCATGCCACCCGACGAGTTCATCAGCGTGCTGGAAGAATCTGGCCACATTTCCACGCTGACCCGCTGGGTGTTCACCAGCGCGGCGCAGCAATGCTGCGCGTGGCGCGCGCGCGGATTCGATATCGCGCTGAGTCTCAATCTCTCGGCCATGGACCTGCTCGACGAGTCCCTCCCCGATTTCTTCGCCGCTGAGCTTGCCCGTGCCGCGCTGCCGAGTGAACGCATCACGCTCGAGATCACCGAGAGTGCGGTGATGCGCGATCCCGAGCTTGCGCTCCGCGTCCTCGGCGATCTCCGTGTGCGCGGCTTCCGGCTCTCGATTGACGATTTCGGCACCGGCTACTCGTCGCTCGCGCAGCTCAAGCGCATGCCGGTCTCCGAACTCAAGGTGGACAAGTCCTTCGTACTCGACCTGCGGGCCGATGGTGACGATGCCACGATCGTGCGTTCGACCATCGAACTGGCCCATGGCATGGGTCTCGCGGTGACGGCCGAGGGCGTGGAGACGCCGGCCGCCTACCACCTGCTCGCGTCCTACGGTTGTGACCGCGCGCAGGGCTTCCTGATCTCGCGCCCGCTGCCGGCCGAACAGTTCGAGGCCTGGCTCGTCACCATCCGTGACACCGATGGCAGCTTCACGGTGGCGGCATGAGCTGGCGTCGCCGCTTGCCTTCGTGCTGGCGTGGCCGGGCTTGTCTCGTGCTGCTGTTGCTGACGCCTGGCGCCGGCGCGTTCGAACGCTCCGACGCGGGCAGCCGCCTGCTCGCCACCGGCGGCGCCACCCAGGTCGAGGGCCAGGCCGGTGGCGGCATCGTGCCCTGGGCCGTGATGGCCGGCTACGGATCGAGCGGCGAGGCCGGCGCGAGCGCGTTCTACACCCGTGTCGAACTCGACGACTACGCGCTGGACGCGCTCGGGGCCGCCGTCAGCTTCGACAACCGCATCGAGTTTTCGCTCGCGCGCCAGCAGCTCGACCTCGGCACGCTCGGTGATGCGCTCGGGCTGCCGGACAAGTCCCTGCGCCAGGACCTACTCGGCCTCAAGCTGCGCGTGGCGGGCGATTTCATCTATGGCGATCTGCCGCAGATTGCCGTCGGCATGCAGTTCAAGCGTCATCTCGATTTCGGCATACCGGCCGCGGTTGGCGCGGTGCGCCGGCGCGATGCGGATTTCTATCTCGCCGCGAGCAAGCTGTGGCTGGCCGGTCCCTTCGACCGCAACGTGTTCGCCAACGCTACGCTGCGCCTGACACGCGCCAACCAGGGTGGGCTGCTCGGCTTCGGCGGCGATCGCGACGACAGCCGCGATCTCATGTTCGAGGGGGCGGTCGGTATCTTCATCAATCGCCACGTCGCCGTGGGCTTCGAATACCGGCAACAACCGGACAACCTCGGTTTCTCCGACCAGGACGCCTGGATGGATGCGTTCGTCGGTGTGTTCCCGTCCAAGCACGTTTCGCTCGTCGCCGCCTGGGCCAGCCTGGGTACCGTCGCCACCCTCGACCGGCAACAGGGCTGGTACCTGTCGCTCGAAGCGGCCTTCTGAGAAAACGCTGCCGCCGATGTCCGATCGAATCCGTCGCTGCGCTCCGTTGGGTGCCGCGCTGCTCGTGCTGGCCCTGCTGGTCAGCACCGCGGGTACGGCGCGTGCCGACGACGCGCTCTACCGTGACCTCGGCGGCCAGAGCGGCGTCAGCGCCGTCGTCGAGGCTTTCCTGTTCCGCCTCGCCGACGACACTCGCATCAACCATCACTTCGCCGAGACCAACGTCGTGCGGTTCCGCGACAAGCTGGTCGAATTGCTGTGCCAACTCGCCGGCGGACCGTGCCGCTACAACGGCGACAGCATGAAGCTGACCCATGCCGGTATGGGCATCGACCACGCCGACTTCAACGCGGTGGTCGAGAACCTGATCGAGGCGATGAGCGGGCTCGGCGTGGCGACCGGGGTGCAGAACCGCCTGCTCGCGCGCCTCGCCCCGCTGCACGCCGACATCATCGAGCGCTGAGCCGGCGCGCAGTGCGCGGCATCGCCCGACAGCACGGGCCCTCCCTTCCCGCGCGCTGCGGCGCACGATTGTCCGTCACCGGCAGAAGGTCTATGGTCACGCCATCGTTTCATCGACAGATATCGCGGTCGCGGCCGTGGGGAGGTTTCTCAGCATGGGTTTCGTTCGCAGCCAGGAAGAGATCGCGCGCATCCAGCAGGCGCTCAGCAAGCCCCGCTTCGTCAACGCCGAGATGCTCTCGGTCGACTTCCTGACCCACGCCTCGGTGGTCGAGCATCTCCTGCCGCCGGGCCTGGAAGCGACCGGCACGCCACGCGTGACGGCGATGGTGGGACGCTGGCAGAGCAACTGCGTGGGCGATTTCGACGGCGGCGCGATCTACCTCGAAGCGCGCCACGGCGATCTCGTCGGCGATTACGTACTCGCCATGTACATGGACCGCGACCAGCCCATCATCTATGGGCGCGAACTGTTCGGCGAGCCGAAGAAGCAGGCTACCTCGCGCCTGCACAAGAGCGGCACGCACATGAACGCGCGCATCGACCGCTACGGTGCCGCACTGATCGAACTCGAGGTCGAGCTGGGCGAAGACGAGGGGCCGAGCACGGGCGCGGGGATCA
>Ga0180436_10005952_pt1 | contig 10687 bp, 6 predicted proteins | sample SS_ome_2_FD_132434 | JGI IMG/M metagenome (GOLD analysis project Ga0180436, IMG submission 132434) | Hypersaline lake sediment archaeal communities from the Salton Sea, California, USA - SS_3_S_2 metaG | ecosystem: Environmental > Aquatic > Non-marine Saline and Alkaline > Hypersaline > Sediment...
ATCCACATCCTGTTCAACGGGATGGCGCTCTACAGCCTGAGTCGCGTGATCGTGGCCCTCGTCCAGCCGGTCCTCCTGGCATCGGTGTTCCTTTTCTCGGTCGTCTGTGGATCACTCGCCAGTCTCTGGCTCGGACCGGGTGAGGCCTCGGTGGGCGCCTCGGGGGGAATTCTCGGATGTCTCGGCTTTCTTCTCGTGGTGGCGAACAAATTCTCCGGAATCATTCCCGGGTACCTCCGGGCCAGCTGCATCCAGTCCACGATCGTCGTGGCGATCTTCGGCCTGCTCGGCAGTGCCTTCATCGACAACGCGGCCCACGCGGGAGGCTTCGTGGGAGGCATCGTGCTGGGCTTGGCCCTGTATCCCGTACTCGCGCTGGCGTCCCGCGAGGCTCCGCCCCTGGTGCGCGGCTTCGGCTACGCGAGCGCTGCGGTTCTCCTCGCCGGGGCCGGCAAGGTCGTGTGGGAAATGTGGCAACTCGGGACGGGGTGAGGTGAGACGGATCCGCGGAAGGCCCAGCGAGTCTTCATTGCGTCGGCCCGGAGGAGTGACACTTTGCGGCTTGTGGGCATCCTTTCTTTGCATTTGCGCTTTTGTCTTCCCGCGACTTCGAACAAACTCGCCTGACGATTTGCTCGGTTCAGGGATGCCCTTTTCTTCCAGAGTCTTTCGAGTTTTCGCGATACCTCGCTTGTCGACCGCCGCAATCCTCTTGGCGGGAACGCTGTGGTGTAGCGCTGGTGGCGGGCATGCCAGTGACGATGCCGACGTGCGATATCGCGCTCGACTATCGGCGCGGGATCACCTCAATTCTCAGGGTGAGGCGCTGACGAAGTTCGAGCAGATCCTGCGTCAGGACCGGGCGAATTATCACAAGCGAATCCATCGCGACCCGGAAGACCAGGGGGAACAGATGTTCGCCCATCCCGGCAATCGGGAGGTTCTGGAGAAACTCGCGCGGCAGGCGAAAATACCCGCCGGGTTGAGGCGATCGATCGTGCACGGCAATCCCCTTATCGAAGTCGCCGTCGTGCGCGGTCCGCCTCTCTGGCTCCCGCGAGTTACCGTGAGAGAAGTCGCGGTTCCAGGAGGATCGACGGCCGTGGAACCGGGGGCAGGCGCTGTGACCGCCGAGGCGTCCGAAGGGGGATTCTCCGGTACTCTCAGGGTTTGGCCGGATCCGGTTGCGGGGATCGTTTCGGAAACCTACACCTCCATCGACGAAACGATGCGGAAAGACGTGGTCGTCGATGTGGAGTGCGCCTTTGTCAGTGAAGGATTCCAATACATGGAGATCGTTTATCGCCGGTTCGCGAAGGAACGACACTCCATCGCGATCGATACGAAAGGGCGGGTCTTCTTCAACCATCTTCAGGGATCTCGGGCGATCCACTCCGAGCAGGTCGCTCGAATCGGGCGCGTGGCGGTGGGGGAGAGATTGGATTTGCGACTCCTCGCGAGCGGATCGAACATCGTCCTCTACCGCGACGGTGCCCCGGTCTTCGGGTTCTACTATCCCTCGGACCTCGAGGGGGCGACGGGACTACTGCTTGGAATGCGTTCGGAAGACGCGCAGACCAGGCCGGAGCTCCGGGTTTTCTCTGCCACGGTGAAAGACCCCATGAGCGGGCCTCCTGCCGGAGAATCGTTGCACGATGCACCGGGAATCTTTCGCGGATTCGAGGAGGTCGAGCCATCGGGTTTCCCTCCATTCGAGGCGGAGAAATGGTCTGGCTCGCGGCGGTTGGCGGCCCGGAAGGACGAGACTGAACCGGCGGGTCGTTCTGTGCGGGTGATCAGCAACCAGTCGCCGGGTTATCACGTGGGTGCGGTCGATGTCTCCGCCGGGAGGCGGCTCATCGCCACAGGGAGTTCCGGCAAGACGCTCACGGTCTGGGATCTTCGGAGCAGGTCGCCGGTGTTTGGGCGGGACATGCCCGGATTCATCGAATCGGTCCACTTTGTCAATGGAGACCGGTGGATCGCCGTCTCGGGTGGCTTTCACCACAAGTGGGCGGGGGGCCGAGATTTTGCGCGGATTTACGAGGTGGACACGGGTCGGCTCGTTCGCGTGCTTGCCAGTCCGGAGCACCCGGAAGGGGCGCCGTCCGAGGAGGTCGGGCATCCGCTGCGGGAGGAAGGTGCGGTGGAGCCATTCTGGCGGGAGCGGGGGCACCACCTCGAGGTTTCTGCCGACGGCCGGATGTTGGTGGGAGTTCCTGGACCCTTCGTCTGCGCGGAACATTTCCATGTGTGGGACCTGGACCGACCTGCCGATCACCTCGGCAGTTTCGTGTGCCAGGCAAGATTCACGGTGGTGGACTTCATTTGTCCCGGGATGGCCGTGAGGCCGTCTTGCGTTTCGGAGAGGACGAGGACGGGGAGTGGTTGCGGTGGAAACTGGAAACGGGCGAAATCTCACAGGGGCGGGATCCCCGGCCCGTTCTTCTCGAGAAGCAGATCGGAAACATGCTGGGAAGTGAATTGGTTGCCTGGAGTGCGGACGATTCCATGGTGGTGGCGAGCACAAGGGATGGAAGTCTCTGGACAATCGATCGCGCGGAGGATGCCGTGGTTCCGCGGAAGTGGGGTGGGCAAATGCTAGCATCCGTATCGCTCGCCTCGTCCCACGAGGGACGGTATCTCGCGACGTGGGATTGCCCGGATTCCGGGGACGATGCCCACGAGTCCCATGTCCTGATCTGGGATCTGCAGCAACTCGAGGTCTATCGGCCGACGGTGCCGAAGGGGTGGAGGGTCGCTGCCTTGGCCCTGCATCCGTCGGAGTCGTGGATGGTTTGGGATCTGGAGAGCAGGCGGGGCCGGCGGTGGAGAACGGAGCTGAGGCGTTTCGACACGGGCGAATTGCTCAGGACGCTTCAGGGAGAGAGGACCGGTCCTCCCGATGCCATTCGGATCTCCGACGATGGCTCCGTCATGGGGATGATGTCGGAGCAGCATCCCGCTGCGGAGAAGTCCCTGTCTCTGTGGGAACTCGAAACGGGAGAGCCCTTGCGGGCACCTCCGGGGGGCGATCTGTTCGCGCTCTCGAGGGACGGCATCCGGCTGGCCGTCGCAAACCACGAGGAGTGCCGAATCTACCGTCGTGACGAGAACGGTTTTCGCCCGTGGAAGACCGTGGTCGATCCGCAGGGCTACGTGTTCTCTCCGAGTTCACTCGTGTTTCATCAGGGTGGCCGTTACCTACTGTTGACCGAGACCTTTCATCGGCCCGGAGGACACGTCACGGAATTCGATCTCGGGACGGGAGAAATGCGCAGTGTATTTTCCGTTCGCCCCCGTTGCGCTTTCTACATCGACCACGAACAGCGCCTTTGCGGCGGGCTCGCCACCGACGTGGGGCGATGGATCGGGCCGGTCGACTTCAGCCGCAAAACGATGAACGAGACGCCCGGAGGCTATCGCGATGATGCGACGGCATCGTTTCGCGGGGGTGGATTCGAACCCTTTGTCCATTCGGGCGACGGGCGGTTCTTCTTTGTCGCGCGCGAGAATGGATTTGTCGAAGTCTTTCGTTTCGAGGGAAATGTCCCCCCGTCCCTCATGGCCAGGCTGGTTCCGCTTCGCAGTGGCGACTACGTGTTTCTCCTCCCGGGAGGGGCGTACGCGGGGAGCCCAGGTGGAGTGGCGACCCTCTCCTTCAGCCAAGACGGCAAGATCTATCCTTTCGAACAGTTCGACCTGGGCTACAATCGGCCCGACCAGGTTGCGGCCGCATTCGATGCTCGAGACGAGTTTGTTCAGACCCTGGAGAGTCTGTATCGATTCCGGGTAGGACGAGGTGCCGACTCGACCGGCGCTCTCGGCGAGATGCTGGGCGACCTCCCGGTGACGAAGATCGTGAATCGCGATGCGCTTCCCCTCTCCAGCCGTGACGTCGAGGTCGGGCTCGACGTGGAGGTTTCTGCCGAGTCGAGGGGCGTCGAGTCACTCGTGGTTTCCGTCAACGGCGTGCCGGTGTCCGGGCGCCATGGGAGAGTGTGCAGAATCCCGCCGGGAGATCGGCGGACGGAGCGCATTGGCGTGCAGTTGTCTCCGGGCGAGAACAGGATCGAGGTGTCTGCGCGAACGCCGGACGGGATCGAGGGGCTGCGATCGATGATTCGTCTCCGCGGTGAGCGAAGCGGCATCCCGCGCAAACTCCATGTCTATTGTGTCGGAGTGGGGGCCTATCGTGACTCTCGGCTCCCCGACCTCGAATTCGCGGTTGCCGACGCGCGCGATCTCGGCTCCCTGTTCGAACAACAGCATGGTTCCCTCTTCGACGAAATAGAGATCGTCCGGCTCTTCGACGAACACGCGACGCGCGAAGAGATCCTTGCGCTGCGGCGGAAGATGGAGGGGACGCACGTCGGCGATCAAGTGATCCTGTTCTTCGCGGGGCACGGCATTCGCGACGAGACCGGGACTTTCTGGTTCCTGACGTCGGACTGTTCCCTCGATGATCCCTCGTTGCGCGGGGTGAGCCTTCCGGAGATCGAGGGTTTGTATGACGGGGTCCCGGCGAGAAAACGTCTGCTCCTGATCGATACCTGTCAGGCGGGGGAAGTGGGATCAGACTCTGTCGACAATCGCTTGTTCGATACGTTTTTTCCGGACATCCGGAAAGGCTCGGGAATCGCGGTCCTCGCCTCGTCGACAGCGGAAACGGATGCCCTCGAGTTTCCCGATCTGGCGAATGGCGTCTTCACCGAGGCCGTTCTCGAGGGGCTGGATTCTCCAGTTGCCGACCGAAACGGCGATGAGGAAGTCACCGTGAGCGAGTTGCGAGAGTATGTGGGAGAACGGGTGCCAGAGTTGAGTAAAGGGCTGCAATCCCCGACCACGCGGGGGCTCAATGGGGCAGATGACTTTGCTGTTCTCCGGATTCGGGAGTCGCCCGAGTAGCGGGAGGACACCTGCCAGGCGATACGGCTCGGCAGTACCGTGCCGATCGGATTTCCTTTGAGGGAGGGATTGGGATGGAAAGGCGCCGAAGGGATCGAACTTATTCTTCTCAAGTGCTGTCGAGGCAGTATGATGCGATGCAATGGAGAACGCCATTCCCTACCCGAACGCATCGATGATGGCACGCTCGGCCGCGGAGCGCTGCCGTGAACGGCCCGCCTTCGTCCGGGGAGGGCGCATGTTGGCGGGCAGGCTGCGGCAGGTTGCCTGTTTCGCGGCTATTTGTTTGATCCCGTTTTTCGACATCGGGGCCGCCGAGCGGGTCGCGCTCGTGATCGGGAACGGGGAATACGGTGAAAACTCTCGTCTCGACAATCCGGGGAACGACGCGGACCTGATCGCCGCGAAACTGGCGGACCTCGGCTTTCTCGTGATCAAGAAGAAGGACCTCGACCCCGACTCGATGGAGGATGCCCTCTTCGAGTTCCAGGCGGAGTTGGACGAAGGCGGGCTGGCCCTCTTCTTCTATGCCGGACACGGACTGCAGGTGCAGGGCGAAAACTACCTGCTTCCGGTGGGACGTGCCTTTCGCGGCGCATCGGAGGTGAAGCACCGCGCCCTTCCCGCCCAGATGGTGCTCGACGTCATGGACGAGGCGGACGTCGCGCTGAAGATCCTCATCCTCGACTGCTGCCGGGACAATCCCTTCGCGCGCACCTGGCGGTCGAAGGCGGGGCTCGGACTCTCGACGATGACCCCGCCGAACGGCAGCATCATCGCCTTCGCGACGGCGCCGGGCGAGACCGCCGCGGATGGCGAGGGAGAGAATTCCCCCTACACCACCGAGCTCGCCTACGCCCTCTCCCAGCGGCCCGAGGAGGGGCTCGAACTCAAGGAGGTCTTCTTCATCGCCGGTCCTCGCGTCAAGAAGCGGACCGGGCAGATCCCGTGGGTGAACATGGAGAGCTCGCTGGGAAACTATTTTCTCACCGCGAAGGGCGAGGCGGTCGACAAGGGAAAGGTGATGGAGGCGGGTGGACTCGGGGACGAGCGGTTCGCGGCCCTGCAGGAACAGAACGAGTCGCTCAAGCAGGACCTCGAAGATCTGAAGAAGGCGATCGCCGAATTGCCGAGGACGATTCCCGCGGAGAAGGAGAGTGTCGACATGGAGGCTGCCGGTCAGGCCGGGGGGGAGTTGGCGGCCGCCGAAGAGGAAAATCGTCGTCTCAAGGAGGAGATGGATCAACTCAAGGGCCTGATGCTGGCGATGGCGAAGCAGGCCAATTCCACGCCTTCGCCGGGGAGCACGATGAATTCGGCGGGAAGCGGTCGCTCATCACAGGCCGTGCACGGCACGCCGCGCGCGATCGGTGAGTCCGTCGACGAGAGCCTGCGGGCGTTCCTTCTCGCGCACATGGAGACCAGCGCGGGAAACGATGCGGCGCGGTGGGCCGGCATGTTCTCCTCGAATCCCGAATACTGCTATGCGAAGGGAAGAACCAATCGCACCGCCCTCCGGATCGACCGGCAGAAGTTGATCGACCGTTATCCGCGGCGGCACTACTCGATTCGGGAGGGCGCCAAGTATACCGAGCTGGAAGGGGGGAGAAAGGCGACGATTTCCTTCACCTACGACTACCAGTATTTCGGCTCGCGATCCACCGCGGGCAGCTGTCGCGAAATCCTCACCGTGGAGTGGTTCGACGATCGCTGGTTGATCACCGAGTTCGACGAGATCGTGCACAATAATTGAGCGGGACGCGGGCCGGTGCCAATGCCGGAGACTTCAGTCTTTTCCGCCCAGCATGCGCTTGAGCAATCCCTTGCGCTCCGGTGAACCGGAGGTCGACGGGGCGGAGTCGCGCGAAAAGATGCCCCCGCGGGAGGGGGCGGCTCCCTGGGGTGCTCCATCGCCCTGGTTCGAAGACGGATCTCCGGTCCGGGCCGACGGGCGCTTTCCGCCCGCCTCGATCACACCGGTACGGAGGGAGAGTGCGAGCGCCTTGACCAGGGCACTGCCGAGCGCTTGCTGATACCAGTCCTGTTGCACGAGGATTTCTTCTTCGCGGTGGACGATGACGCCGCATTCGAGCAGCACGGCGGGAATCGGGGAGGTCTTGAGGACGACCAGGTCGCTGAACTCGTAGACACCCGTCCGGCGGTCGATGAAGGGCCGGTTCTCTCCCTGGATCGGTTCGTTGTGGTGCATCGTAGGACGGAGGCCCGTCTCGTGGATCGCCGCCCCGATATTGACGGCGAGGCTGCGGCTCGCCTGGGCAAGCGGATTCTTCTGCGAAGCAAACACGCTGTATCCGCGAAAATTGTCCGCATACTCCTGTGTCTCGCCGTCGACATCCCAGGTCTTCTTATACTTGTTGTTGACCGAGTCGTGGTGAACCGAGATGAAACAGTCCGCCTTCGCCTTGCCCGCGATCAGGGGGCGCTTGGTCAGGCTGGTGACCGATCCGTCGCGATTGATCACGATCACCTCGGCGCCGGCGGCTCTCAGCATTCTCTCGAACGTGGCGGCGGTGTTCCTGTTGAACTCGAACTCCCCGATTCCCCGGGCGCTGAGTGCCCCCGGAGACGAGAGACTGTGACCGATGTCGAGTGCGACTCGCAGGCCCTCGAGTGGCCTGCCCTCGACCCGGTGGGGCACAAGGTTCGAGCCGGATTCCTGGGCAGAGGCCTGTGGCGGAGGGAGGAAGATCCCCGCGCAGAGGACGTAAACCAGGGGTGCGAGGGAAAGCGAGGGAAACCGGCGACTCATCCCCGCTAGGGTACGACATCGGGATCGGGGTCGAAAGAACGTTTTTGGGAGAATCCGACCGCCTCCCGATCCCCATGGGAGCCGCCGCGGCCGATCCTCGACTGGTTTCGGTTGAGGTTCCCGCGCGTCTCGGCATCTGCCTGCTCCCACTGCGCGATCTCTCTCCAGGCGCGTGATCTCTTCCTGGAGGCCTTTGATTTGGAAGAACAACGAAGCGAGCCTCTGTTTCGGCATCGCCACCGCGGAAGACAGCAGGGGGAGTTCTGCCATGGGATATCGAGTGGGGACCGAGTCCTTGCCTCGCCCAGGAAAGCGATTTCCGCTCGGACATCCGCTGTCTTTCCTTTCGCGCAACGCTTTCGGATCGCTGGGGGCGGTTGATGAATCGGGGCTGGATCGCGGTGGGGTTTGCTTGGCAGCTGGGTCGCTAGGTTACAGGGTTCGGAGTCGCCTTGATGATGAGAAGCAGGCTGTTCTTGATCGCGTTGCTGGGCCTCGCTCTCCAGGCGGGATCCCAGGTGAGAGCGTCCCTCCTGTTCTCTGAGGGATTCACCGGTCTCACGGACGGTTCCCAGCTGAACGGACAGAATGGATGGACTGCTGGCGGCAATATTCTGGTGCGAGACTACACCTGGAGTTCGTGGAGGGGATACAGCATCATCGATAACAAGGCGATCGGGCCGAGTGCCGGGCAGGTGGCGAATCAGGCCGACAAGGATCTTTCCACTCTCGATACCGATACGGGAGGAACGATCTACATGTCCTACACCTTGAACGCGGATCCCTCCAATCCCGGTTGGACCAATCCCATGCTACGGAATACGAGCAGTAGCACCACGAATCGCGACAACAACAATGCCTTCAATCAATACAGCGGAAGCACCTTCAACATGGCGGGCGATTTCGGATCCAGTTCCGACACCAATACGAGAGGGACGGACTACCTGGTGGTCCTAAGAATGGTATTCGGTGCAGGAGTGAACGGAGACACCGGCTCGTTGTCCGTGTTTGCTCCGACGAGAGTGCAAGCGAGGCATACAACTCTTTCGAAAGCTCCCTCAGTTCGACGATCGATGGTACACCGCTGTCCGAGTTCCTGGTTCGCATCAACGATGATTCGCGAATCGGGAACATTCGGGTGGGCACGACGCTCGCCGATGTGGGGGTTGTCGTCCCCGAGCCCTCGACCCTGCTTCCCGCCGGTCTCCTCATGGGCCTGATGTGTTTGCGCCGTCGGCGTCGCGCACGGACTTGAGGAGGGGCAGCAATTGATTTACAAGTTCTGGTAGAGGCCGGAATCCTTGATCGGGAACCCGAGGGCATCACGGGTCCTCGCCGAGTGCGGAAAAAAGGAAGGTCCCCAATCTTTGGTGGAGACCCCAAAATCAACAAGCCCGGACGCACGCTGCGCGCGAGCCCGGGCTCGTTGATGGCGGTCAGGGTGGGATGCGAACCCACAAAGGCTTACGTCACTAGCGCAGTAGTCAATCGGTCGGGTTGCCAGGTTTGTGGCCGAATGAAGGCGAGGGGCTCCGGGAGGACGAGATGAGTTGTCTCATCACCTCCCGCTTTGAGGGGGCTCGTTCTGGCTGAGCCCTCAAACGCACACGAAGGGAAAGAGCCATCCTCAAACTGGCCCAGTGGCGGCGCTTCGATGTCCCACGAACCGGGGAGAGCCGAGCGAAGTCGCCTCTAGCCAGACGCCGTTTCGCCTCTGGCGCACCAAGGGTTGGGACTCGATTGGATGGGCGGTTCCGCTGTTACTGCTTGTCCGGATCACCAAACCATGACCACGGCTTGCCTTCCGGCATGTGCTTGTCCAGTGTCTCCACCACGTCCTCCATGGTCCCGTCGTTCTCTACCCAACCATTGCTGAGGTCGGGAAAATCGATTTGGCAGTTGGCGCACTTCTTGTCGTGATAGAATCGGATGGGACACCAGAAAGACTCGACGTTTCTCAGCATCTCAGCGCCGAGAGAGAACACGCCAGTCATCCAATCGCAGTAGAGGCACCAGATCAAGTCGTGGCCGACGAGACCGGAAAACTTCTGGCGGCTTACGTTGATCCACTCACTGTGGCGGTAGGTGCGAAACCCGAGCAACCAGACCAGGAGTGGATAGATGATAATTTGGGCGATGCGAATCAGGAAAAACACTGGAAGCACGATGGTGGTCACCCAGAGAGCCAGATGGTTTTTCCACCACCCGAATCGCTTGTTGAGATAGCTGACGATCCGATGCTCGCCGATCGTCTTTCGGTAAAAAAACTCGTGGAAGAAAATCCAGACATGCAAGGCGAGGATCTGACCGGGAACGACGGCGCCCAAACCTTTCCAGCCGAGAATAATGAAACCGATGATCCATGGAATCCAGATCGCAACCGCCAGGGCCAAGTCGATGCCTGGCGCCTTGAGCAGCCAATCGTTGAATTTCCTGCCCGGGCTGCCGAAGAGGTGAACAAAAGAAAAGAAAAGCGATAATCCGAGCCCGTAGACGGCGGTAAGGGCAAGGGCAAGGGCAAGGAGGTAGTGAGACATGGTGGTGTACAGATGCCTGCTACCCTTACGGATCACGAGGTCACCGGTTCGATGAATCGTCTCGAATTTGCCGGACGGGGTCAACCCCTAGTTTTCGAAGATTCCGTCATCTTCTGGCTAGAATCGGCGATAGCAGCGGAGCAGGGAGGAGTCAGTCTACGCGTTTTCCCGAGGTCCTGGCGCTGCAGACCATTCTTGATTTCATTGTTCGCTCTTCTCCCTGGTCGAGTCACCCAAACTGGCCCACCAAGTGTAATCGCCTGCAAGGCATCGTTTTTCGGCTGCAGTATCGTTCGATGAGCGATGAGGTGTTGAGCTGCGGAGGCTGTGGACTTTGCCGACAATCAAAATGGCGGTCAGGGTGGGATTGGCGCCGGCCGGGCCGTCACCTGACTCCGCTCGCACGGCTCGCTTCGGCGCAAACTGCGTTCGAATCCGTCCGCGAAAATCAACGAGCCCGGACCCACGCTGC
>Ga0180436_10005957_pt1 | contig 10684 bp, 6 predicted proteins | sample SS_ome_2_FD_132434 | JGI IMG/M metagenome (GOLD analysis project Ga0180436, IMG submission 132434) | Hypersaline lake sediment archaeal communities from the Salton Sea, California, USA - SS_3_S_2 metaG | ecosystem: Environmental > Aquatic > Non-marine Saline and Alkaline > Hypersaline > Sediment...
CGACCCGAAAGCGAACTTAGAAATGTTTCCACATCGATGCACTAAATCGCATTTCTGAAATCCGGTTCTATACTCAAATATGCGGTATCAACCGCTACTTCATCGCCAGATTATCCAATAACAATCTGCGCCCAAGAAGCGAATAACCTCCCGATCCAGTGGCGGTCATCGCTGCTGCTATAAGTCACATCTAATTACATGATCTTTAGGAGGAATACGCGATGAAGAGTAAAGCATTCCTGTTCCTACTGGCATTGCTGCTCGTGTTATTCAGTGCAACAGTCGTTGGTAAGAGCCCCAACCCGCACCCAAGACCCTTCAAGGGCAGTATGAGTGGAGAAGCTACTTTTGATTTCACAACGGGTGCCTGTCTCGGCATCACCGGAGCCCCATGGCAGACCATAGGCTACATGGAAGGCAAGCTGACACACCTCGGTAAAGCCGAGTGGTTTGTAAGCCACTGCTCGACTCTGGACGGCCTGCAACTCGTCAATGGCGAGGGAATCTTCGTGGCAGCCAACGGCGACGAGCTGTGGATGACGTACACGGCTGAACTGATTTCACCATTTATCGTACCAGGCGTCGTTTTGTATGCTCAGGACAACGTTGTTACGGGCGGCACGGGTCGATTCGAAAACGCTTCAGGTAAATTTCAGACCCAGATCGCCATTACATTGGAAGATCTAACGGTCCTTACAACGCCGGCGAGTGGGGAGTTTGCCGGAGCGATTTCCTACTGAAACGGACGTGGAGAATATGCGGTCTCACCTGAGGCCGCATTCTCGCAAGTGATGCCTAATGTCCAAGAGGTCCAACGCTTGGTCGAGCTGCCGGCATATCTTTACTGGTCCACAAATTACTACTTTGGCCACTCCCTGAACTGAGCGGCCTTTTTCGTTGGTCTTCGGCTAAGCAATCAAGAGCGGAAACAGGGTGATTTCAATGCCCAAGGACTGTTGACGACCCGTTTCGGAACTCAGTGATTCAGTTTCCTGGCTCGTTACTTCAGCATTCGGTCAAGGATTCGGTCCTTTAACCAGAAATGGTGATAAAGCGCCGCGAGGATATGAATGGAACCAAGATAGAGCAGCACGTCGGCAGAAAAGCCATGCAGGCTTCGAAGATAGCCGTGGACGATCTCGTCATTGATGGTCTGTGGCACAGTGACAAACCCAAATATCGTGACCTGCAGGCTGGTCGAAAGCGCGATGATCAAACCGGAAACAGGGGCGAGCAGCATGAAGAAATACAAAATAGCGTGGCTTGTTCTTCGAACGGCATCAGGCCACCGTTTGACAGACGGCGCGTCAGGGATGTCAGAGAACCTCAGTCGCCAATAAAGTCTGAACGCCGCCAGCAAGAAAATGACGACTCCCAGGGAGGCATGCACCGCTGTCAAAGTGGGATCCGCCGGCTTACTCGCATCCTCAGTCGATGGATGATAGAAGATCAAGAAGATAATCAAGGTTGCGAGTGACCAGTGAAGAGCCTGGGTTACTCGATCGTAATGTTGTGGTCCGGTAGACATCAAAAATGTTGGTGCAGGCTTTGAGTCAGCCTAGCCTGTCACTGTTTCAGTTTTACTTCAGCGGCTTTCTAAAATCACAAAGCGTTCTTTGCTGACCGGTTTCAATGCCTGCACAAATCAGGAAGAAAATCGCGATGTGCGCGAATCATTGCCATTTCCAACCGAGCCTGGAAATACGTTCCAAGCCGCTGTCTGAATTGAGCGGCCTTTTTCATTGGACTTCGGCTATGTGCCTGTGAACGGAATCAGGGCGATTTCAGGCTGCTTTGGCGGCTACCGACCCGATGCGGAATATGCTGCTCTAATTGTCATTGGTCACCTGAGCGTGACTTCAGAAACGGTTGATCCAATGAAAATTGTGAAAAGAATACAAACCATGCTTCATTGCCACATCGAGATTTAGCTACGGTCAAGAACATTTCCGAAAGTAGACCGATCCGTATCGGGCGCTTGCACAGGATAAATGGCACGACATGTCATGCAGCGAAACGGCCTCAACCTCATTGTTTCCGTCAAGACTTCCAGCTCATGACCGCATTGCAGTCTGTAGCGGCGATATTTGGCATTTCTTCCGCTACCCAACAAAGAAGATCCGCGTACTTTAGCCTCTGCTTTTAATTTACTGAGCTGACAAATGTGACAATGTAAACTGCTCCTGTATATCGCCTTGTTGGAAATTTCCTGCTCGTGGCCGCAAGGAAGGCGATAAATCCTGGAGTTGGCAGTTCGGCCGGGCGCAATGATCTCGCAGCCCCGCGAAGCCGCTTCTTTCGCCAATTGAATTCCAACACAGCTTCTGCACTTGAATGTGCCGTTGCGCATGTACTGTGTCGTAACTTCCTGAACATGCCCGCAGGACAAGCGGTACTCTCTGTAAGCTTTCGAGCGACCCGGGCCAATCAGGGTACAACCCTGGGTCTGCGCTTCCCGCTCCAGCTTGTCAGCCAGGCACCGACGGCAGCGAAAAGCGCCGAAACGCATGTTGGTCAGCGTAATTTCCTGCGTGTGACCGCAAGACAGGCGGTACTGGCGGAACGCGTGGTTTCTGCCCGGACCCTGGAGCACGCAACCCCGGGCCCGGGCTTCCTCGATGTGCTTACTCGTGATGGGGCTGTTCCAGTCCATGGTGAGCGAACCTAGAACGTACCCTCGATGCTGAGCCGGACCTGGCGGCCCGATTCCGTGATGCGCCATTCCCGGCGCTCCAGGGGGGAGTCCGAACGGTCGCCTTCGAACTGCAGGCGGTCCCGCTGCTCCGAGCCGTTCAGCAGGTTGTCCGCCTTGAACCGGACCGTCAGATTCCTCCATGGCTGGAATTCAAGGAAAAAATCTAGTTCCATGTCCTCCTCGCTTTTCTGCACATAGTCGCGATCGTAGCGAAAACTGGCCGCTTCCTTGCCTGTTTCGATACCCCAGGAGAAGTGTTTCCAGTCCAGGTCCTGGCGAAAGTTCAGCAACCACTCGTACTCCGGCTGGGAATCGAAGGGGCGCTTCTCGAGGGTAAATGGATCGCGGACGCGGCTTCGAGACCGTTCGATGCCGCATTCCAGGACGCCGCCGTCGATGCCGACTCCGTCGAGGCGAACACTGCCGACGAAAGAGAAGCGGGCCAGGTAGCCGTCGCCGATATTGCCCGGGGCAGTGGTGATCTCCGTGCCGTTGGGCGTTTCGATCTCGAGGGCGATCCGGCCGATGTAATCCGACACGTCGGCATACAGGGCGCGCAGTTCGATGACGCCGAGGTCGTCTGGAAACTGCAACTCGTACGTCAGTTCATATTCCCAGGCCTGCTCGGGAACGAGTTCGGGATTCCCGGCAATGATAATATCGTCCCGGTTGTCGTCATTGGCGAAGCTGGCGACGAAATCGCCGAAGTCAAGCTGGCTGACCGTCTTCTCGACGCGCCCGCGCAACTGTACCTGTTCACTCCAGTTCCGGGTCAGCACCAGGCGTGGCTTGACGAAAAAGAAGTCGCGACTGCGGCGCCATCCCTCGCTCCGTTGAGTGATGGACGAGTGCTCTACGTCCAGCGCGCCTTCCAGCGCCAACGTCTCCGTCAACTCCCGGTTGTAGCGCACAAATGCTTCTGCCCTTCGCTCTTCGATCTCCGAGCTGTCTTCGAATCCGGGTGCCTCACCCGGCGACGAGTCCTCCCCGTCAAACTCGCGCGCCGATTCCTCGACCCGGTTGAACGCCAACTCGGCACCGGCCTCCAACTGGTGGCCATCGCCGACCTCCCATTCGTAAACGCCACGGGCGATTTGCTCGGCGACGGAACTTTCCTCGACCTGGTTCTTGTCGAAATCGATACCGCCATCGGGCAGCAGGTCATAAAACCGGGTATTTTCCGTCACATCCTCAAATGTGTAGATTCCCAGAACGGTCAGCACGGTGCCGCCGAAGAACGTGTGACGGTAATCGGCGCCGACCTCGCCCGACGTTGCGCTCTGATCGCCGTCGCGCCGCCGTCCGCCTGCATCGGCCTCATCGCCTTCGTAAAGATCGAAGTTCCTGCTGGTTTCCGTCTCGGAATCGTCCTCGCGGTCGAACAGGACGTTGAGACCAATGCGCCGCCCGGCCAGGAGGGAATAAAACGCATTGCTCGCGAAGCCAATCTCCTCTGAACGCTCACTTGAGCTTTCATTTTGCCTTTCGAAAGGCTGGTCGTCAGGGTCGAAAAAATAATCCTGCGAAATGTCACCGTTTCGGCGTACGCCGGCAGCCAATTCCAGGACGTAAGCGAGTGCCCCCGCTTCTCCGCTATAGGCGAGTTCCCCTTCGACACCCGGTTGACCGTACGCACTGTCCCTGGCGCCGACAAGCCAGGAACCGTAGCCCTTTCGCTCTGGCCTTCCCAGCACAACGTTGACGACACGGCCCTGGCTGCGAACATCGAGGCCCGGTACCGCGCCGCGAATGACTTCGACACGAATGACCTGCCGGGCGGGTACGCGGGCGAGAACGGCTTCGACATCATTGGTTTTACCCGAAACCCGGCTGCCGTTGATCAGGATCTGCTCACCCACGCTGCCATAACCACGCCGGTCGCTGTCGTCAGAATCCAGCAATACTTCCAGCCCCGGAACGCGCTCCAACAGGTCGTTCGCGGTAACCACATTGAAGCGGCTGAAATACTCCGCGTCGTAGATGACCCGGTTGCCTCCGTCGCTGTAGCTGACCCCGGGCGCGAGAACCGCTTCAACAGGCGGCGGTTCTTCACCCGACCATGCTGAAGAAACCAGGAAAATGCCCGCCGCCAGTACGCCAGCGCCAAGCCATGGAGCGGGGGGTAAGTGGCGTTCAAGAGAAGGCCGTCCCGGACCCGGCTCGCCTTCCGGCCGCTTTGTTACCAACAGGCCGCCTGCGCTATACCCCATCTCGTCTCCGAGCAATGGCCGAGGACGTATTACACCTCGAGCACCGTCAGTCGTCGGCGGACGACCGGTTTTCGGGGGGGAGCACCTCGCGCAGTCGATTGGGTTTGCCTTCCCGCTTTTCCAGCGTAAACGCATCGTACAGCTGACCCGTGGCCGTGTAGGCGCGGAAGTTCAGCTCCCAATCGTTTACTTCAATGACCTGGTAGAGTTGCGTGTCCTCGGCGAAGCGCCGGGCGAACTGGCCCTTGGTGATATCGTACATCTTCGGCCCGCTGACCGAGACGACATAGACCGTGCCGATCTCCGGATCATAGGCCTGCTGGTAACCCGTCGGAACGTTCCGAACGCCCGGTCCGCCAACGATTTCTCCCGTCCGCGCATAGGTGTGATCGTGACCGTTAAGCACGAGGTCCACGCGAAACTCATCGAATATGGGCTTCCAGACTGCCCTCAGCCGCGCATTGTCGCGGTCCTTGGCCGGAGAAAAAACGGGGTGGTGGAACGTGAGGATTGTCCATCGGTTCGGATTGTCCTCCAGCACGCGACGCAACCAAGGAACCTGCGCCTTGTGGTCCAGGGTGGAGTCGAGCGAAATGATGCGCGTGCCCTGGTAGTCGATGTAGTAGACCGTCTCTTCCATGCCTTCGGGCACGTCCTGCACGGGAAACGCGAACTGGGGCCGCCAGTGGTCGCTGACCCTGGGCTCGCCATTGTCGCGCCGGCGATCGTCCAGAGGCGGGTTGTCGTACTCGGTGCCCAGGATCTCCTCCGCGGAAAAACCAGTCATCGATTCTATTTCGGGCCCCGTCGCGGTGATCCGGTCGTCATCGTCAAATTCGATGCGAACCGTTTTACCGTCAGCAGTTCGAGCCAGTACGGTAAATCGTTTTTCTCCGTCGTCCAGGCGTTTCTCGGTGACCTCGACATCCACGGGAATATCGCGTCCGTCCTTCGTTTTCCAGAGACGCTCATTTTCAGGGCCCTGATTGACCCGATAGTATTCATGGTTGCCCGGGGTCGCGATCACGGGGATCGTTCCGTTCACCCAGGCGGGAGCGCCATGCCACTCGCCCCATTCCGCATCCCAGGAATCCTCGTTGACCAGGTCGCCCGCGTGCAGCGTGAACGCCGCCCTGGGCGCGTCACGAAAAGCTTCGCGAAAAACCCTCGACCAGTGCGTCTTGATCTCGTTCTGTGCGTCGCCGAAGTAGATGAAGCTGAAGGGGCGCGGCCCTGGCGATGCCGTTTTGAAATGGAAGTATTCTGTCCAGTTCACGCCGTCGCCGACCCGGTAGGTATAGAGCGTATCCGGCGCAAGACCCCTGAACGTCACGCTGTGATAATGCGCTTCGTTCAGATCGCTGCTGAACGGACTCGTTTCAGCCGGAGCCCGCCGCGGCTCCAGCGCCCGACCGTTGGCATTGGCAATCGCGATTTCCGCAACGCCTCTCTTCACCGACGTGTCCGTTCGCCAGGTCACCGACTGCGTCGTGGCCGGATCATCGGACCACGTCAGTACCACGCGATCCGGCATCGGTGTAGGCGCATGGATCATGGACGGCGCGTAAGGCTCGGCCTGCCATGCGCCGTCATGATGATCTTCGTTTCGATCATGCGCCTGGGCAGCGCAGGTCAGCACGAATGCAATGAAAACCGGTGCAAAGGTTTTCAAACTTCTCTTGATCATTTCAATCTCTTTTGAAAAAGAGAGCACATCGAAAGATGTGCTCTCAATGTTTTACTTTATTTCAACGCAGTATCGATCGGAATCAGAAATCGTAGGTCGCACTGAGCATCCATTTCCGTCCTGCAAAACTCGCGTCTTCCACGAACGGCGGATAACCCTGGTAGGACACCTGGGGTTCTTCCGTGATGTTCTCCACGGTAGCCGACAGACGCAGCTTCTGGTCGAAGAGCCAGTAGTGCAGTTCCGCATCCAGGCGCTGGTCTCCCGCGTAGAACTCGTCGCTCTCGATATCGCTGCCAAGCCCTTCGATGTAGTCACTGCGATAGTAATAATCGAGGCGGGCCTGGAAGTTGTTCCATTGGTAATCGATCGTTGCCGTGTAAATAGTATCTGAGAAGCCTTCAAGCGGCAGATCGTTGCGGTCGTCCCGATCCGGGTAGTTCGCTTCGCTGTCGGTGAAGGTCGCGCTCAGCCCGACCCAGAAACCCTTCAGAGCGCCGGGCAGGAAGAACAGGTTCTGGCGCGCGATGAGTTCGATACCCATGTTCGTGGCCGTCGTGCCGTTCACCGGGCGCTCGTACTCGAACTCGCCGCCTTCCGCGGGAATCGGAATGCCGTTTGCGTCCAGCTCGTCGAAGTCGTAGCCCAGGGTATAGGTAAAGTCCTCGATATCCTTGTAGAACAGCCCAACCGAGTACAGTCCGTTCGTGTCGGTGTAGTACTCCAGCTGGATATCGAAGTTGTCCGACGTGGCCGGCTTGAGGAACGGGTTTCCGTCCTCGATGTTGCCGTCGTCGTCGACCCAGCGGCCGCGGGAGAGCTCTTCCAAGCGCGGCCGGGCATAACTCATGTTGTAGCTTGCGCGGAAAATCAGATTCTCCTGAAATTCACTGCGAAGGTGAATACCCGGCAGCCAGAACGAATGCGAGTCGCCGAAGTTGACAGGGGTGACGGTCGGGACCTCGTCCAGGTAGCTGACCACCTTGTTCGTGTTGTCCCAGTCGTAGTTCTCATAACGCACACCGGCAATGAGGCTGTGGATTCCGAACTCCCAGGTACCCATCAGGTAGGCGGCCGTGATGGTCTCGGTCGCGTCGTAGTCCTCGACGTTGCTGTCTTCGAGCGAATCGTCCTCGACAAACTCGTAGAGCTCGGGGTTGGTCTCCAGCAGGCGCAGCCCTTCGCGCGGCAGAACGTCATAGTACTTCGGCTTGAGGAAGAGCACCTGGTCCGTCGGATCGAGGACCTGCGCGTACGGGTAGGTCTCGTCCATTTCATAGAGATCGACCGTGAGGTCGAGTTTTTGCGAGCTTTCCCGGTACTTGGCGCCGGTCTTCAGGGTAAACGCCGCCCAGTCACCGCCAAACGCGCGCTCCCAGTCGATCCGGGCGCTCAGGGCCGAATCGTCCTTTTTACCCGATACGACCTCGAGTTCACCCTCGGTCATCTGGCTGAGGTCGGTGGAGTCGACGCCATTGACCACGTCCACCCGGACATCACCGTTGGGGTCGAAGACCTCGTACTCAAAAATGAACCAGGGATCGTCCGGTTCCATCAGCATGTTCAGCTCCGAGTCATGGTTGATGGTCCGTTTGTTGGTGGAGTAGGACAGGTCGTAACTCAGCGTGCTGGTCTCGAACTCGTTCATGCCGCCGACGGACAGAGACCACAGTTCGTTCTCCTCGTCTTCCAGCGTGCCGATCCAGCCCCGGGAGGCCTCGCTGTCCTCGGTGCCACGTCCGTATCTCGGTGTCAGCTCGGCGTAGGTCTTGTTGCCGCCTTCCTCGTTTTCGAACTCGGTATCGATGTCGATATCCGTCTCGTACTTGACGCCGTCTTGTGTAAACACGCTGTACAGCGGGCGAATGTAGTAGCTATTGCGCTCGCCGATGCGAAAATCGATCGAGCCGCTGATCGTGTTGGTCTGGGTTTCGCGCGTATCGTACTCGAAGTGGGTCGATTCCATGAACCACACCGGCTTATTGTATCCTTCCAGGTCCAGCTCGGGATTGGTCGCCGGGTCGACCTGGATCCAGTCCTGGTCGGCGTTTTCGGAGTAACGGTCGGTTTTGTAGCTCGAGAGTGAGAAGCTCAGGCCCAGGTTGTTTTCACCTTCGCCAACACTGAAGATGTCGGAATAGTCGACCGTGGCGTTCGGGCTCCACTTATCCGATATGCTGTTCATCGTTCCGCCGACCATGACACTGGTCTCGCGCCCCTTGCGCTGGAACGCGCTACGGGAAACGAGGTTGACGATACCGCCGATCGCGTCACCATCGCGGTCCGGCGTGGGTGCCTTGATGACCTCGATGAGCGTCACCGAATCGGCCGCCAATTGGCGGGGGTTGAACGAGTTGCTGCCGCCCGATGACGGAACGCGGTTGCCGTCGATCTGCACGGAGTTGAACTCGCCCGCGATACCGCGGATGTTGATGCTGCCCTGCGATCCGTCCTGGGACTGGTCGACGCTGAGGCCGGGAAGCCGCTGCAGCGCCTGTCCGATGTTGCCGTCGACCATCGCGCCGAACTGTTCCTCGGAAACAACGTTGACGATACCGGCCGCGGTTTTCTGCATGTTGATGGCGCGTCCTGCACCGGTGCGAACGCCAAGCACCGTGATTTCCTCGAGGACGTTGAGCGAGGTGAGCGTCGCGTTCAGGGTCACCGTCTCTCCGCTTTCAACCGATACCTCGTAGGAACCCTGTTCGTAACCGACGAAGTTGAAAGTTACGGTGTAATCCCCGACGGGAACGGCGTTGATCACGTAGCGGCCCACGGTATCCGTCACGCCCCTCAGATTGGTGCCCTGCACCTGTACGGTTACACCTTCCAGCGCTCGACCGGCTGCGGTCTCGTCGACACGTCCGGCGAGACGTCCGTTGCCCTGTGCGAAAGCGTTGGCGGTCAGCAACGCGGTAAGCGCAATGCATGCAATCAGGTGCCATGCGCCTCTCCATGTTGCCGATACGGCCTTGCCGGTGGTTGGAACGAGATCGTTCAGGACTTGCGTGTTCATCATTTCCCTCGCTTCAAAGACTGTGCTCTGTAGAAATGTAAATAAATGGGCAGAACCACCGTTTTGCACGGTTTCCGCCGACGGCACCACTGTGTGAAAATCGATCTGTTTTTTAAGCTTGCATCAAGGTTTATTAGGACTCCCTAAACTTTAGGCGTCGAACATTAAAAATCCGTGTATGTTTCTTGACCGATTCATGACCGTGAAGGACAAAAAGTGGTGCGAAACGGCCCGTTCCGGCGGGTCGCCGGTCACCATTCTGTAACGTAACGAGCGGAATCGAGCGGGCCCGGCGGGAACGCCGCGCTGCCGCTGCTTACCGGAAGCGCCGGTCCAGCGAAAGTGCGAAGTAGCGGTTCAGCCCGGAACCGCCCTTTGAGCCCGCGTCGTAAACGAACCCGTACACGGGCCGGCCTTTCTTATCCCAGTGCAGCGAACCGCGCAGCCAGGACCCGTCAATACCATCGATCAGCAACTCAGGCTTCGACCAGGCGCCGGGCTGCTTCGAATACGAATGAAATATGGACCTGGAGGTTTCCTCGATAAACAACAGGTACGCGGTCGAGCCGTGAAGAATCAGGTCGGCGCCGACCTGCTCGGAATCCACCGCGTTGGCGACGACCGGCAGGCTGGTAACCCGAATGGGTTCGGACAGTTCGCCGCCGCTGGAAAATCGGCGTTCATGCAGGATTCCGTCTTCTTCACGAAACAGTACGACGGTCGTTCCGCTTTCGGGCAGAACGACCATCGGCAGAATCGCCCCGTTCTCCCTGTCCTCGCGGCCAAGACGGTTCGAAAGGACTTTTCGCGGCGACAAACTGCCATCCGGGTCCAGGTGGCGAATGAAACCCCGGCCGTCGCGCCCCGTGTAGGCCACGGTAACCACATCGTTGGGCCCTGCCGCCAGGACCGGGCCGGACAGGTCAGGAAGCACGTCCTGGTCGATCGCGGCAGGTTCACTCCAGTCCCCTCCGGGCGAGCGAGTCTGCAGAAACAGTTTTTTCGGGCCGGCATAAAGCGCGACCAGGCTGCCGTCGCTGCGCGCCGTCAGGGCGGCGAACTGGGTCGGCGGTACC
>Ga0180436_10005960_pt1 | contig 10682 bp, 10 predicted proteins | sample SS_ome_2_FD_132434 | JGI IMG/M metagenome (GOLD analysis project Ga0180436, IMG submission 132434) | Hypersaline lake sediment archaeal communities from the Salton Sea, California, USA - SS_3_S_2 metaG | ecosystem: Environmental > Aquatic > Non-marine Saline and Alkaline > Hypersaline >...
TCCCGGAAGCGGCGCCGTTCGTCATGATGGACCGTTTGATTCACAATTTCCGGGTGGACTTGGACCGCCTGCATGGCGAGAAGAGGGGAGGAGTGCGATGAGTGCGGGTGATGCGGTGGCGGTGTTCGGGGCCTCGGGGTTCATCGGCTCGAAGGTGGCGGAGCGATTGGAGCGGGGGGGAGATTCGGTGGTGCGGTTCAGCCGCCATCCTCGGAAGGATGATCCGAATTGGAGGCCGGCCGGAGGGCGGCCGGACCTGACCGGGACGAGGGCGGTGGTCAACCTTGCGGGCGCGTCGATCGCCCGGCGCTGGACGCGGCGGGTTTGGGAAGGGATCGTGGAGAGCCGGGTGGGCCTGACGCGGCGGATCGTGCGGGGGATCGGGGCGATGGCGGAAGACGAGCGGCCCCGCGTGCTGTTGAACGCTTCGGCGGTGGGTTTTTATCCGGCGCGGGGCGACGCGGAACTGCGGGAGGACGCGGCGCCGGGGGCGGGCCGGTTGAGTCTGCTGTGCCGGGACTGGGAGGCGGCTGCGGTGGAAGCGGAGAGCCTTGGAGTGCGGGTGGTGCGCTTGCGCAGCGGGGTGGTGCTGGGCCGTGGCGGGGAGGCATGGGAGCGTCTGCGGCGGGTTTTCAGCCTTGGTCTTGGCGGGCGTCTGGGGTCCGGCATGCAGTGGATGCCATGGATTCACCTTGATGACGAGGTGGGGGCGATCGAGTTTGCCCTGAGGAACGAGCGGGTGCGGGGGCCGTTGAACCTTTGCGCGCCGGAACCGGTGACGAACCGGGAGTTTACGAGGTTGCTGGGAGCGCATTTGGGGAGGCCGGCGGTTCTGCCGGTTCCCGCGCTGGTTCTGCGGACGGTGTTGGACGGTTTTGCGGAGAGCTTGTTGTCGAGCCGCCGGGCGGTTCCGGAACGGCTGGACGGTGCGGGTTTCGAGTTTCGGTATGGGAGTCTGGAGGAGGCTCTGGGGGAGTTGTGCGGGGATTGAAGGGTGTGGCGTTTGGGGTGACACGGGTGGTGTGCTTTTGCTTGCGGGGGGTGCTGCGCGCTGCTTGCCTTGGCGGCGTTCATGGCGGTTCCGCAAAGCACGATTGCGCTGATTTTTGACTACGATCAGACCTTGAGTCCGAGCTACATGCAGGATGACGTGCTTTTTCCGGAATTCGGGATACGATCCGATCAGTTCTGGGCGCGTTGCGACGGGTTGGTGAACGAAGAGGAATGGGACAGCGAGCTGGCCTACATGAAGTGTTTGCTGGACTACCTGCGGATGGACGGGGTGACGAACCGGCGTCTGGAGGAATTGGGGAAGGGGTTGCGCTATTACCCGGGGGTGCCGGAGTTTTTCGACGAGCTGCCGGGGGCGGTCCTTGGTCCGGCACATCGCGCGGCGGGGGTGAACATCGAGCACTACATCGTTTCCTCCGGGCTGAAAGCGGTGCTGGAAGGGAGCACTCTCCGCCCGCATATGCGGGCCATCTTCGCATGCGAGTTCGGGGAGGACGACGAGGGGCGCATCAGTTTTCCGAAGCGGGCCATTTCGCACACCACCAAGACGCAGTATCTCTTTCGGATCAACAAGGGGATGCTGAGCTACAACGACGACGTCAACGACCACATGCCGGCCTCGCTGCGCCCGATCCCCTTCGACAACATGATCTACGTGGGCGACGGGCCGACCGACGTGCCGTGCTTCACGGTGATGAAGAAGAACGGGGGGCACGCCATCGCGGTTTACAACCCGAGCGACGCGGAGGGGCTGAGCTTCCGGAAGTGTTACCAGCTCTGCACGCACGCCGGACGGGTGCGGCATATCGCCCCGGCGGACTACCGCAAGGGGGGACACCTCCGGAACCTGCTCGAAGAGATGGCGCGGGAAGCCGCGGACCGCATCCTCGAACGGCGCAAGGAAGAGCGGAATGAAGGCACGGTCGCGGCGCCCGAATTTTGAGTCGGCATGAGGGAATCACGGCGATATCACTTTGTGGGGATCTGCGGCACCGCGATGGGCTCGGTGGCGGTGGCGATGCGGCGCCGGGGGATGCGGGTGACGGGCTCGGACGGGCAGATGTACCCCCCGATGCCGGGCTTCCTGCGGGACAACGGGATCGAAGTGCGGTGCGGGTATTGCGCCGGGAACATCCCGGAGGACGCGGAGGTCATCGTGATCGGCAACGCCCTGAGCCGGGGCAACGAGGAGGTCGAGGAGGTTCTGAACCGGAAGCTGCTCTACCAGTCCCTGCCGGAGGTTCTGAAGGAGCAGTTTCTTCGGGGCCGGCGGAACTATGTGGTGGCGGGCACGCACGGCAAGACGACGACCAGCGCCATGCTGGCGTGGGTGATGCGTTCGGCGGGGCGCGATCCCAGCTTCATGATCGGCGGGTTGCCGGTGAACCTCGGGCGTGGGGCGCACTTCACGGATTCCGGGGAGGTGGTCTTGGAAGGGGACGAGTATGACACGGCGTTTTTCGACAAGCGCTCGAAGTTTCTGCACTATCTGCCGGAGGTGGTGACGATCAACAACATCGAGTTTGATCATGCGGACATCTACGCCTCGCTCGATGAGATCAAGCTGACATTCCGGCGGCTGCTGAACCTCGTTCCGGCGCGGGGGCTGGCGCTGGTGAACGGGGATGATGCGGCTTGTCTGGAGGTGACGGAAGGAGCGCCGTGTCCGGTGTGCCGGGTCGGGCTGGGGCCGGAATGTGAGCGGCGGATCACCGGGATGGATCTTCGTCCCGACGGGAGCGCCTTCCGGCTCGACGGCGAGCGGTATTTCATCCCGATGGCGGGGGAGTTCAACGTGCGCAACGCCGCGATGGCGGCGGCGGTGGCGCGTTTTGCAGGAGTGAGTTCCGACGAGATCCGGCAAGCCTTCGAGCGGTTCGAGGGAGTGGCGCGCCGGCAGGAACTCCGCGGGGAGGCCGGCGGCGTGAAGGTGATCGATGATTTCGCCCACCATCCGACCGCGATTGCACAGGCGATCGACGGGCTGCGGCAGAGATATCCGGGGTCGCGTCTCTGGGTGGTCTTCGAACCCCGCTCGAATACCACACGGCGCAACATCTTCCAAAAGGAGCTGGCGGAGGCCCTGGCGCGGGCCGACTGTGCCGTGATCCCGGCAGTGCCGGACCCCGAGAAGGTGCCTGCGGATGAACGGCTCGATCCGGTCCGGCTGGTTCACGACATCGACGCCCGGGGGGGCCATGGGCGCCATTTCGGGACGGTCGGGGAGATCGCGGACCATCTGGCGGCGCGGCTGCGGGAGGGGGACGTGGCGGCGGTCCTGAGCAACGGCGGATTCGAGGGGCTTCACGGCCTGCTCCTCGAGCGGCTGGCGGCGAGGCAGGATTCCTTGAAGACCGGAATTCGTCGCAAATGAGTCAAGTTTTCCGGCAGCAAGGTTGCCCTGCCTGATGCAAGGTGCAAGATTCAGGATGCAGTTCCGTGTGCCCTGCATCCTGCATCATGGTCCGAGGCTTGCCTCGCTAGTGGCCCGTCAAGATTGATCTGACGAACCACTAGTCGGCCTGTGATTTTCGGCCGGCGAGGCGGGTATTGAGGCGGACCGAGTGGCGCACGGCGCGCATTTGACCGACGAGGGCGCGGTGGGGCCGGAGGATGTGTTCCAGTTCCTTGCGGTCCTTGTTGAGGGTGAGGTAGCGGCCGATATCCCGGAAGAGGGAGGACATTTCGGACTCCAGAATACCAAGCTCGGCCCGGGACTGGGAGAGTTCGCGATTGACCTTGCCGACGTTCTGGTAAGCGCCGAAGGCTTCCTCACGCATTTCCGAGCGGCGCTTCTCGATGCGGTCGTTGAGGTCCTCGATTCGTTTGTCGAGTTCGGCGATGCGGGTGGCGAGTTCGTCCCGTTGGAGGCGGAGCTGGCGGAAGGTGCTTTTCAACTCGTCGAGTTCGCGGTGGGAATCGGCGATGGTTTGGGGATCGGCGCCTTCGTTGCCAAGGACTTCGAGCTTCGCCTTGACCCCGTCATGGCGGCGTTTGATGAATTTGGCCTGCTGGAGGATGGCATCCCGTTCCTCGTTGAGTTCCTCGGATTTTTCGATGAGGGACTCGCGTTCGAGGACGAAGTCCTCCGTCCCTTCGACGACTCTCTTGAGGAGGGAGGAGCGGAATTCGTGGGACTGCTGGAGGATGGACTTGGCCTCCTTGACGCGTTCGGCGAGTTCGGCGGACTCCTTTGTGATGCGGCGCAGGTTCCAGTATTCGACGGAGAGGTTGTCGACGCCTTCGAGTTCCTCCCAAACGAGGCGGCCAAGCACCTCCTCGGCTTCGCTGAGGAGGTGCAGTTCGGCCGCGGCGTTGGAGGCGTAGCGGCCGCGCAAGGTGAGCCCGAACGCCTGTCCGAGGCGGGCGACGTAGTACCGGAAGGGCGTCATGCCGAGGGGCTCCACATGCTGCGAGTGGCCGCCCCCGGATGCAACGACTTATTTGCCGAGGTCCTTCTGGAGGTTGCTGATGACGGAGAAGTCCTCGAGGGTGGTGATGTTGCCGGTGATCTGGCCGGTGGCGACGAGTTCCTTGAGGAGACGCCGCATGATTTTGCCGGACCGGGTCTTCGGCAATCCCGGGGCGAAGTTGATATCGTCGGGACGGGCGATGGGGCCGATGAGATTTCCGACGTGTTTGCGCAGTTCCTTGCTGAGTTCATCGCTGGTGTCGAAGCCTTCCTTGAGAGTGACGAAGGCGACGACGGCCTGGCCTTTCATGTCGTCGGGGCGGCCGATGACGGCGGCTTCGGCGACGGCGGGATGGGAGACCAGGGCGCCCTCGATTTCGGCGGTTCCGAGGCGGTGGCCGGAGACATTGAGGACGTCGTCGATGCGTCCGGTGATCCAGAAATTTCCGGCCTTGTCACGGCGGGCGCCGTCGCCCGCGGCGTACATGGTTTTGAACTCGCTCCAGTATTGGCTGCGGTAGCGTTTCTTGTCGCCGTAGATGGTGCGCAGCATGGACGGCCATGGTTTGCGGATGACGAGGCGTCCGGACTCGTCCGGTTTGCATTCCTGGCCGGTCTCGTCGACGATGGCGGCATCCACCCCGAAGAACGGCTGGGTGGCGCTGCCCGGCACGGTGGGGGTGCACCCCGGGAGGGGGGTGATCATGATGGCGCCGGTTTCGGTTTGCCACCAGGTATCGACGATCGGGCAGCGGCCCCCGCCGATATGCTCGCGGTACCAGAGCCAGACGTCGGGGTTGATGGGTTCGCCGACCGTTCCGAGGAGGCGGAGCGAAGAGAGGTCGTGGGGTTTGATGAATTGATCTCCGGCCTTGATGAAGGCGCGGATGGCGGTGGGGGCGGTGTAGAAGATGGTGACGCCGTATTCCTCGACCATCTGCCAGAAGCGGCCGAAGTCGGGGTGGTTGGGGGCGCCTTCGTAGAGCACCTGGGTGGCCCCGTTGGCGAGGGGGCCGTAGACGATGTAGGAGTGTCCGGTGATCCAGCCGACATCGGCGGTGCACCAATAGACGTCATCGTCGCGGATATCGAAGACGTATTTGGTCGTGGAGTAGGTTCCGGTGAGGTATCCGCCGGAGGTGTGGAGGATGCCCTTCGGCTTGCCGGTGGAGCCGGAAGTGTAAAGGATGAAGAGCGGGTGTTCGCTGTCGAAGCCCTTGGGGTCATGGACGGCGGAGGCCTTGGCGCACTCGTCGTGCCACCAGACGTCGCGGCCTCGCTTCATGTTGACGTCCTGGCCGGTGCGTTTGGCGACGATGACCTTGCTGATGCCGGAGTATTTTTCGAGGGCGCTGTCGACGTTGTCCTTGAGGGCGACGGTTTTTCCCCGGCGCCAGCCGCCGTCGGCGGTGATGATGGTGGTGGTGCCGGAATCCTCGAGGCGATCGACGATGGCGTCGACGGCGAAGCCGCCGAAGACAACCGAGTGGACGGCGCCGATGCGGGCGCAGGCCAGCATGGCGATGACGGCCTCGGGGATCATGGGCATGTAGACGAGGACGCGGTCCCTTGGCTTCACGCCGTTGGCGAGGAGGACGTTGGCGAAGCGGCTGACTTCGCGCTTCAACTCGCCGTAGGTGATGACGCGGCGATCGCCGGGTTCACCCTCGAAGATGATGGCGGCCTTGTTTTTGCGGGGGCCGTCGGCGTGGCGATCGACGCAATTTTCGCAGACGTTGATTTTGCCGTCGACGAACCATTTGGCGAAGGGGAGGTCCCACTCGAGGACCTTGGACCACGGTTTCTGCCATGTGAGTTCCTTGGCCTCGCGCGCCCAGAAGACGGAGGGTTTTTCGATGGATTCCTTGTACATGCGGCGGTATTCCGCCATGCTTGAAATGCGTGCCTGCTTTGAGAACTCCTTGGAGGGTTTGAAGACTTGTTCCTCTTTTTTGGGCGTCTTGGTCTTGCTCATAGTGAATCGGGATCAGTGCCGGGGGGTCTTTAGCGGACACTGCGCCGGGTGGCAAGCGACAGGTCAGGAATCGGCGGTGAGGATGAGAAAACCTCAGGATTTGCGATACAATTCACAAGCCACGAAGAGGAACGCGGATGGCGGGCGTCTTCCACCGGGGCACGATCCGGGACCATGTTTCAGGTTTCGGGTTTCAGACCGCGCGCCGGGTCCCGGGGCGGCTGGGTGAGGCGCTCCATGTCGGGGGGATCGAGCAGGCGCCAACGTCCCGGGGGGAGGTTCGGGTCAGTGAAGGCGCCGATGCGGGTGCGGACGAGTTTCGAGACGCGATGGCCGAGGGCTTGGAACATGTGGCGGATCTGACGTTTTTGGCCCGTGTCGAGAGTAATGGAGAGGCGTCGGGGTGACAGCCTGCGGACGGCCTTGGCGCGGGCGCGGCCGTTGGGGGTGTGGACTCCGGCGAGCAGTTGGTCGAGGATTTCGTTTTCGAAGGCGGTTGCGAGTGTGACGCGGTATTCTTTCTCCGTTTTTTGGCCGGGGTGGGTAAGGCGGTTGGCGAGGGCGCCGTCGTTGGTGAGGACGAGGAGGCCTTCGGAGTCCCGGTCGAGCCGGCCGACGTGGTTGAGGTGGCCGAATTTGGCGGGGAGCGCCTTGTAGATGGTGGGACGGCCGAGTTCGTCCCTTTTCGAGCACACGAGGCCGCGGGGTTTGTTGAGGACGATCGAGATGGCGGTCATGGGGGTGACGCGGCGTCCTTCGACCCGGACGAGGTCGTTATTTGCAATGCGGACGGCGGGATTGGTGCAGGGATGGCCGTTGACGGTCACCCCGCCGGCTTGGATGAGGGCGTCACAAGCACGGCGCGAAGCCACTCCGCAGGATGCGAGGAACTTGTTGAGGCGGGTGCCCTTGGGGTCCATGGCACCGGAGTCCTTGAATGAGAACCGAAAGGGGTTGCGAACGGGTCAAGTTTTGCGAGTTGCGGGTTCGGCGAACGGTGAGGGGACGACTGCGGATGACGGGGGAGGTGCGTTTTACGCCATCGTCCGCCGGAATCGTCAACCGGTCCGGGGCGCCGCCTCGCTAATCCTCGCCCTTGGTTTTGGGGAGGCCGATGGGGCTCTGGCCGTCCTTCCACTGGCCGCGTGCCTTGAGGACCTTGACGCGTTCGAAGCGCTTCATGACGGAGCGTTTTCCGGTGGCGCCGCCACTTGCTTTCAGGCTGTTGTGCTTGGACATGGCTCGCGTCCCTTGTTGATCGGGGGGGGCGGGAGGCTAGGGGGGTTTGGTGTGCTTGGCAAGGTGATTCTCGGGTCAGATCATGCCGAGTTTCATTTTTCCCTCTTCGGAGATCATGTCCTGGTTCCATGGCGGATCCCAGACGAGTTCGACTCGGGCGTCGTCGATTTGATCGATGGTCATGAGGCGGGACTGGGCGTCGGCGGCGATGACGGGGCCCATCCCGCAACCGGGGGCGGTGAGGGTCATTCTCACGTTCACGACGGTTTTGCCGTCGGACTCTTCGAGGGAGCAGTCGTAGACGAGGCCGAGGTTGACGATATCGACGGGGATTTCGGGGTCGTAGACCTGTTTGAGCTGGTGCCAGACATTTTCCTCGAGGGAGGCGTCCTTGAGGTGTTCGGCCTCTTTGGCGGCCTTCTGTTCGGGGCCGGGGTCGATGCCGAGGGCGTCGGCGTTGTTCGAGGAGATGCGGGCCAGTCCGAAGGACGTGGCGACGGTGTAGGAGCCTCCGAGGGTCTGGGTGATGACGACGGGAGTGCCGGCGGGCAGGATGATCGAGTCTCCGGAAGGGATTTGGATGGCGTCCACTTCGCGGGCGAGAGTGATGTCTTCGCTGGTCATGGGTTGTCGCGGGGTGAGAGGTGAGGGCCGGGGGGCCGGGGGGCGGCAAGACGCAAGCATGGAATCGGGGAGGATGCATTTGGAAAATTCGGAAATTGGGATGAAGCTTGTCATGGGGGCGGGCACCGGGATTCAATCGAGGGACGGAAAGGGCGGGGCGCCCGCGGCGATATGTACTTCCTTGGCGTGGACAGCGGGCCGACAGGGACGAGCGCGGTCGTGCTGAACCTTGAGTCGGCGTCGGTGGCGGCCCGATCCCGGCAGGGCCACGAATTGTCAAGGGAGGTGTCCGGCGGCCATTGCGAGCAGGATCCGGTGCTCTGGATTCGGGCGGTGGACCATACCGTGCGGGAATGTCTGGCGCAGTTGGGCGAGGGAAGAACCCGCGTGGCCGGAGTGGGAGTGTCCGGCGAGTCAGGAGCGCTGGTGGTGCTGGACGCGGGCAACCGGATCGTGCGGCCGGCGAAGTTGCGGGGGGACCGGTCCGCGGCGAGGCAGGGGGAGGAGATCAGCCGGGCGTTCGGGGGGGCACCGGGTTTGATTGAACTCACCGGGAATCCGCTGGGCGCTTCGAGTCTGGCGGCGCGGATGCAGTGGCTGCGGCAGAGTGAGCCGTATCACTACCGGGAGGTGGCTTCGGTTCTGACGCTGCATGATTTTGTGAACTACTGGATGGCGGGGGTGAAACGGACCGAATTTGGAGAAGCTTCGCACACTGGTTTGTTGGACGTCCGTGATCGTGAATGGTGTCGGGAGCTGGTGGAATTTGTTGATCCGGCGTTGGGAGAGATGCTTCCACCGATTGGTTCGTCCCGGGAACCGCTGGGGGTTCTGCGGGGGGAATTGGCGCGGGCTTGGGGCTTGGGGGAGGGTGTGCTTGTGAGCGCCGGGGGGCCGCGCGAGGCCATGGCGGCGTTGGGCGCGGGGGTGGCGTTGGACGGGATGGTGCTGGTGGAGACGGGGCCTGCCGGAATGATTTGCGGGATCAGGGGCGAGGCGGCGATCGACTCGCGCGGCGAGCTGGAGACGTGTTGCGACGTGACCGATCGCTGGCTGCCGATGGCGCGGAGGGAGGCGGCGGCATTGTGTGCGGGACAGGTGGGGCGGCATTACGGATGGGGCGAGGCGGAGGTGGAAGCGGCATTGGGGGCGACGAAGCCCGGGGCTCAGGGATTGCGGATGCTGCCGGCCATGAGCGGGGATTTTTCGGTTGGGGTTCGGGACGGCCGGGGCGTTCTGATGGGGATGGAGGCATCGAATCTGAGCGCTTCGAACGTGACGCGGGCGGCGTTCGAGGCGCTGGCACTGGAATTCGGGCGGGCGTTGGGGCGCATGCGCGAGCTGGGGTTGGCGCCGGCCGAGGTGCGGCTGGCCGGGAAGAACGGGGGGGGACCGGGGTGGAGGCAATTGTTGGCGGACGTCTTCGGGGTTCCGGTCCGGCGAGCGCCGGGGGAGGCTGACGCGGCGTTCGGGGCGGCGTTGCAGGCCGCGGTGACGTTCTTCAGCCAGAGCGGGGAGGATCTGACATTTGCGGAGATCGCGAATTACGTCGATCACGCGGAGGGTTGCGGGGTTGGCGAGCCGGATGCGGAGCGGCATGCTTTTTATCGCGAGATGCTGGAGCGCCACGACGCGCTCGGCGAACTGTTCCGGGGTGGCGAGCCATGAGAGGAACCTATCCACGGGGGGTCCTGCCGCGGGGAGGCGAAATCCTGGGTCCGGAGAGTGCCGGCGACGGGGTGGGCGTCCGGGAATGATGGCGAGGGTGTCGAAGGAACTCGAGATTCGGGACAGCCGAAAGGCGCGCTTCCTCGGGACCGTGGGAGGGTGGTTGGGGCGGGTGTTGTCGTGGACCTTGCGCATCGAAGTGCAGGACCGTTGCGGGGTGACAGACCGGGCGGAGTTGCAGCGGCCGCTGATCTGGTGTCTTTGGCACAACCGGGTTTTGGGCATGGCGGTGACGCGGCGGCGGTATTTCGGTTGGCGGGAGGGGGTGGTTCTGACGAGCGCGAGCCACGACGGGGCGGCTTTGGCGGCGGCGGCGAGGGTCTTCGGGGCGGGCGCGGCGCGCGGATCGAGTTCCCGGCGGGGGGCGGCGGCGATGCGGGAGCTGCTGCGTGTGTTGAAGGCGGGAAAGGACGTGGTGGTGACGCCGGATGGGCCGCGCGGTCCGCGTTATCGGTTGCAGGGGGGGGTGTTGAAGGCGGCTCAAGCGGCTGGGGCGCCGGTGCTCGCCTTTCACGTTCGGTTTGGCGGCGCGTGGAGGTTGCGCACTTGGGACCGTTTTGTGATTCCGCGGCCCTTCAGCAGGGTGACGATCGTGTTTGACGAGTTGCTTGATGTTCCGCGCCGGCTTGATGAGGATGGCTTCGAAGAGCGGCGGCGGCAACTTGAAGAGACGATGCGCCGCGGCGTGGACGA
>Ga0180436_10005961_pt1 | contig 10680 bp, 9 predicted proteins | sample SS_ome_2_FD_132434 | JGI IMG/M metagenome (GOLD analysis project Ga0180436, IMG submission 132434) | Hypersaline lake sediment archaeal communities from the Salton Sea, California, USA - SS_3_S_2 metaG | ecosystem: Environmental > Aquatic > Non-marine Saline and Alkaline > Hypersaline > Sediment...
CGGCACCGAGGGTGGACCGTGGATCGTCGGGCTCGACGGGGCGGAGGTCCGGATCTCGACCGTGGACCGGGTCGATGGCTCGATCTCGGCTCCGGTGGTCGCGGTCGAGCAGGAGATCGGTGGCTCGCTGATCGAGTATCCGATCTACGCGGGACTGGTCATGGTCATCATGACCGCGACCTTCATCCTGCGGCCGCACATCGAGCGGCAGCCCGCGGCCCTGGCCGAGGGGCTCTCGCCCGCGGGGCTGCTCCGGCGGGCGGCGGGGCTGTGCATCGACCTCGCCCCCGGGCTGATGCTCGCGATCGTGGTCTTCGATCTCGACCCTTCGGTCTTCGTCGAAGATCTTCGGGCGGGGGACCCGAACGCCATGATGCCCGCGATCTTCGCGATGGTGGTCGCCTCGGTCATCACCATCGGGATGGAGATGGCGACCGCGCGATCGCTCGGGAAGTGGGTCGTCGGCATCCGGGTCGCCGCCCTCGACGGTTCGGCAGGCACGAGCCGGCAGCGGGGCCTGCGGGCCGCCCTGCGGCTCGTCCTGCTCCTCTTCTGGCCGGTCGCGATGCTCGCCCTGCTCGATCCCGCGGGCCGGGGGGTGCCCGAACTCCTGACCCGCACCGTGGTTCTGGTGGGCCGTCGCCCGGCGGCGACGCCGGTCGGCTCGAACGTCGATCTCGACGCCTGACCCGGGGGCGGCCCGGACGCTTCGCCCGCCCGCACCCTCTCCGAAACGCGGGAAAGTCGTGCCCGGCGCAGCCGGTGCGCGAACGATCGGCACCTTTGGAGGATTCTCGTTCCCGATGCCGATATCGGTGTCTCCGGCGAATGGAGTCGCCGGTCGGTCGTCGCGCCTTCGGTGTCCGATTCGGACCTCGAAGGCGTCTTGAGAGGATCTCGTGACGGACGATCACGCCCAGTCCGACATGCCCGACCCGTCGACGGACGCCGGTCCGGAAGCGGTCGCCATGGACTCGACGGCCGCGACCGCGGCACCGAGGCCGGGACTCGCGTGGCAGTTCCCGCTCATCGTGGTGTCGCTCGCCGCGATCGCCGGTGCCATCCTCTTCCGCCGTCCCGAACCACAGCCACCCGATCTTGATCGGGCACTGGCCGAGGCTCGCACCCAGCTCGATGGGGGGCATCTGGATGCCTCCGCGACCCGACTCGTGGTCGTCGAACGGCATCTGGGAAGCCGTCCCGATCTGCTCGGGGCGTACCACCTGGCGGTCGCGGACCATCGGGCGGCGGCGCTGCAGCCGCTGCTGACCGCGCCGGCCGCGCAGGCCGTGCAGGTCATCGAGGCGTATGAACGGGCGACCCGTGACGGTGCCGCCCTCGACGTTCCCCGCAAGCGGTGGCTCGCCGAGGCGCTGGTCGCGGCATCCCGCGATGCGGAAGCCCTGGAGTTGCTGGCCGAGATCGAGCCGGAGGTCGATCCGGTCGGCCGTGAGGAGATCCGCACGCTCCGGCACCGGCTGCTTCGCCGTGACATCGACCGGCGGATGGCGGCCGGGGTGCCCGCCGAGGCGCTCGCGCCCGCGATCGAACGGCTGCTGGTCGAGGACACCTCGCTCGAGATCGACGCCTGGAGCACCGCGGTCGACGCCCGGCTCCGGCTGGAATCCGGGCGGACCGAGGGCCTCGCCCGCGGGCTGGGGCTTGCGATGCACCGGCTCGAGGGCCGGGCCGCCGACGAGCCATGGGTCGGGATCGACTGGGCCGAACTCTGGGTGCTGCTTGGCCACGCGTACCGCGACGAACTGCGGGCCGATGATCGGGCCGCGGAGTGCTACCGCATGGCCCTCGATCGCCTTCGGGCGATCGGCACCGTCGCGGCCGAGGCATCGCTCGCGCTCGGCGATCTCCAGGTCGCGACCGCCCGGGCGGCGCTGCCCGAGGGCGGCGTGATCGAGACCGGGTCACCGGTGTCGGCCGAATCGCTCGACGAGGCGGCGTCGCGGTTCGATGCGGTGCTCGGCATGTCCGACGCGACCATCGATCAGAAGGTCGCGGCCCGCGTGGGGCTTGTCTCGCTGGCGTTGCTGCATGGCGACCACGAGTCGGCGATGGCCGGTTTCGAAGGGATCGCCGGTCTGCTCGAACGCGGCTCGCTGGTCGGCGATCGGGTCCGCGAGGCCGCGGTCGACGCGGCGCTGGTCGGTGCCGAGGCCGCGATGGTGGCTGCGGACGCGGCAAGGGCGGACGCTGGAACCGAGGCTGACGATGTCGTGGTGCTGCTGGACGCCGCGGCCGCCCATGCGGACTTCATCCGTCGCTTCGCGGTCGCGACCGCGGTGCGGCATCGCGGGCTCGAGTTCCTCGCCTCCGCTCGTGAACAGGCGGCGATGCTGCTGGTCGAGCCGGTGCTCGGGGGCGAGGATCCCCGGGTGGACCGCGCGATCTCGATCCTTCCCGTCGACGTGCGACTCGACGCCGCGCGTCGGTTCGCCGCGGCCGCCGAAGCCCTCGACGCCGTCGAAGCGGATCTCACCGGCGACGACCCCGGGCGTTTCGACGTGCTCTGGCGGGCGGCGGTGCTGCATGACAAGGCAGGGGCGGTCGAAGCGGCCCTCGATCGGTATTCCCGATTCGTCGAGAGCCAGTCCACCGAGGCAGCGATGTGGCCGGAAGCGGCGTACCGGGTCGCGGCGGGCCATCACGCGCTGCACGATCTCGAGTCGTCCGAGGCGTGGTACCTCCGGCTGCTGCGGACGATGGAGGACGGCCGCGACGAGGTCAGTGAGTTCACCACCCGGGCGCGGGTCGGTCTGGCGCGGGTCCTGCTCGAGAAGGGCGGCGACGCGTCGTTGGGCGACGCGGAGGCGCTCCTCGACCAGGTCCTCGAAGGCACCGCCCGGGACGCGGTCGAGCCGTCGGTGCCGGAGTACCGGGATGCGCTTCTGCACCTCGTCCGCCTGCTCGGTCGCACCGAGCGGTGGAACGAGATGGCGAGCCGCGGCGAGGAGTGGCTCTCGCGGTATCCGGATGATCCTCGGTGGGGCGAGATGGCGATCCGCACCGGCGAGGGACTGCTCCGTCACGCTGATGCGCTGCTCGCGTCCGAGCGGGAGACCGATGCCCTCAACCCGAGTCTGGCCGCGGCCCGGGAGGACGAGCGGCGTCGGGCCCTGCGGCTCGCGGCGGGTCGGCTGCAGGCGGGCGTCGCGGAACTCGACCGACTCGGCGGCGAGGGGCTCGATCCGCTCGAAGCGGGACTGCTCCGGAGCGGCTTCCTGCTCCGAGGGATGGTCGCGGACCGGCTCGGCGATGCCGACGCGTCGATCCGTCTCTATCGCGAGGCCGAGCAGCGGTTCGCGGGCGAGCCGGTGGCGATCGTGGCCCTCATCTCGATGGCGGACGTCGCGGCGCGGGCGGGGGACGTCGACACCGCGGGGCGGGCGACCGCCCGGGCCCGCAAGCGTCTCGAGCACCTGCACCGCGATACCGGCCCCGGCGGCTGGTCGGTCGATCCGCTCGGTCCCGAGCTGCTGCTCGGCCCCGGCCGCGAGACGATCGATCGCTGGATCACCGCGTTCCCGCCCGGGGTCGAGGAGGAGATCGGATGACGCTCGACGTTCGCCGACGCCTGCATGACGTGCTCGAAGCGAGGGTCGATCTTCTCCGGAAGGTCGAGGACGTCTCGCGCCGACGGTCCGAGGCGATCGCCGCGGGGCGGACCGACGCGATCGCGCGGCTGGTCGCCGAACGCGAGCCGCTGGTGACGGCCCTGGTCGAGTCGGCGGCCGAGGTCGAGACGCTCGCGGCGTCGATCGCAGGCACCGCGGACGCCGGGCTTCTGGCCCTGGTCGACGAGGCGTCGACGCTGGTCGATCGGATCGCCGAACTCGATCGCGTCGACGAAGCCGCGATCGCGAAGGCGGGGACGGAGACGCGGCAGGAACTGGAGCGGGTGTCCAACGCCGGCCGCGCGGGGCGGGCGTATCAGGGCGGCCGACCGAACGCCGGAAACCGAATGGAGCGATCCGCATGAGTCGTGCCGCCGTCGCCACCACCGAACCCGCGTCGATCCCGACCTCGGGCCGGATCGATGCCGTCGAGTTCGCGGAACTCGTCCGGGCCTTCAACGAGGTCACCGCGCGACTGGAAGCGACCCACGGGGCGCTCCGTCGCGAGGTGTCGTCGCTGAAGGACGAACTCGCCGAGGCCCAGGCTCGACTTCGCCGGTCGCGTCAGCTCGCGGCCCTCGGCGAGATGGCCGCGGGCATCGCCCACGAGATCCGCAATCCGCTGGGGGCGATCGGGCTCACGCTCGAAGCCCTGACCGAGGATCTGGCCGACCGGCCCGAGCAGCTCGAACTCTGCGGGCGGGTCAGCCGCGCGGTCACGCGGCTCGACGCGATCGTCGGCGACGTGCTGGCCTTCGCCCGCGACACCCGGGTGCGTCCCGCCGACGCGACGATCGCGACGCCGGTCCTGGCGGCCCTTGCGGGGGCGGAGGATCTGATCGAGGCCCACGGGATCGACGTCGATCTCGACCTCGACGACGCACTGGAAGCCGAGATCGACGCACCTCTGCTCGAGCAGGCGTTTCTCAACCTGCTGCGGAACGCCTGCGAGGCGATGGCGGGGGTGGACCGGGAACGGCGGCTGGTGGTCGAACTCCGTGGTCGCGAACTGCGGGACCCCGAGGCGGGTCTGCTCCCGCACGCGCTGCTGCGGATCACCGACACCGGTCCGGGCATACCCGACGACGTGCGGGAGCGGATGTTCAATCCGTTCTTCACCACCCGGGCCGAAGGCACCGGCCTCGGGCTCGCGATCGTGCATCGCATCGTCGATGCGCACGGAGGACGGCTCGACGTCGCGTCGAGCGATGACGGCACGACCATGACGGTCGCGCTGCCGGTGGCGTTCCGCGGCGAGCGGGCGGCCGGGGCGGAGGACGACAGTGGACGGAGCCTCGGTGGCGCCGTCCGGCGGCGGGTCCGCGACAGTGCGGCGGATCGCGGCGCCGCCTGATCGGGAAGATTCCGGTTCGACGACGACTCACGAGCACACGACCAGACGGCATGGATGCCGACACGGAGGCCTCGGATGGCGAAGATCCTGGTGGTAGACGACAAGGAGATGATGCGCGACAGCGTCGCGACGATTCTCGGGCGCCGCGGACACACGGTCGCGACCGCCCCGGGTGGCGAGGCGGCCCTCGACCGCATCGCCGAGAAGCGGCCGGACGCGGTGGTCACCGATCTCCAGATGCCCGGCATGAGCGGACTCGATCTGCTCGCCGCGATCCGGAAGATCGACGAGGATCTGCCGGTGGTCTTCATGACCGCGTACGGCAGCGTCGAGACCGCGGTCGAGGCGATGCGGGAGGGCGCGTTCGACTACATCACCAAGCCGTTCGGCGGCGACGAACTCGCGATCTCGGTCGAGCGGGCGATCGAGCACGGTCGGCTTCGCCGCGAGAACGAGGTCCTGCGGGCGGCGGCGGGCACGCCGGTCGCGGCGGCGTCGGGGGCGAACATGGTCGGCGACGGGCCGCGGATGGCCGCGGTCCGGCACCGGCTCGAACGGATCGCCGACAGCCACGGCACGGTGCTGGTGACCGGCGAGAGCGGCACCGGCAAGGAGGTCGCGGCCCGCTGGATCCACGATTCGAGTCCGCGTCGCGACGGACCGTTCCTCGCCATCAACTGTGCGGCCCTCTCCGCGAGCCTGCTGGAGAGCGAACTCTTCGGGCACGAGAAGGGCGCCTTCACCGGGGCGGACAAGCTCCGCAAGGGACGCTTCGAACTCGCGGACGGCGGCACCCTCCTGCTCGACGAGATCAGCGAGATCCCGCCCGAGCTTCAGGCGAAGCTGCTGCGGGTCCTTCAGGAGCGGACCTTCGAGCGGGTCGGGTCGAGCCGGACCCTGACCGTGGACGTCCGCGTCATCGCCACCACCAACCGAAACCTCGCCACCGAGGTCGACGCCGGTCGTTTCCGTGGCGACCTCTACTTCCGGCTCAACGTGCTGCCGGTGGAGATGCCCGCCCTCCGCGAGCGACCCGAGGATCTGGCGGCCCTGGCCGAACACTTCCTCGCCGCGGTCGGCAAGCGGGAGGGGCGTCCGGCCAGGCGGTTCTCCGCCGCGGCCCTCGACGTGCTTCGCAGCTACGTCTGGCCCGGCAACGTCCGCGAGCTCCAGAACATCTGTGAACGGGCGGCGGTGCTGGCCGCCGATACGGAGATCTCCGCGGAACTGGTCGCCCCGTGGTTGCCGACCACCGCGACCCGCATCACGCCCGACGGCGAGACCGTGGCCCGGACCGCGGGCGTCGGGGTCGGACTCGGCGGCAGCGCGGTCGAGTCGAAGCCTTCGGCCGGCGGGGGCGAGACCGACGTGGCGGGCACCGTCCAGCACTGGCTGGCGTGCGACGGCGCCCTCACGCTCGCCGACATCGAGCGGGAGACGATCGTCGCCACCCTCAAGCGGAACCGGGGCCACCGCCAGCGGTCGGCCAAGGCCCTCGGGATCGGGGTGCGGACCCTCGGTCTCAAGCTCAAGAAGTGGAAGGAGGAGCAGGTCGTCGAGCAGGATCTCTGATCGACGACCCCGCTCCCGGCCGCGCGGAGCGCGGCGCAGGACATGCTCAGGGGCGCAGCGACTGCGCCCGACCGGAGGATCCGGCATGCAGCAGGGTGGCATCACGTCCACGGGGTCGACCCCGTTTCTTCAGCGGCTCATGCAGTTCGCGTGGCAGCGGAACACGCTGCTTCAGGACGCCGCCGCCAATCTCGACACGCCCGGCCACAAGCCGCTCGACGTCCGTCCCGAAGCGTTCCAGGCGGCGATGAAGGCCGCTCGGGCCCGCCAGACGGGGGGCGGAACGCCGGTGGTCCGTGGCTCGGGGATCTTCGCCGACACCCGCGACATCGGGTTCTCGGCCGAGGGCATCCGGCTCCGGCCCGAGGCGAGTCACGAGAATCTGCTCTTCCACGACGACAACGACCGGAATCTGGAACGCGTCATGCAGCACGTCGCGGAGAACGTCCTCACGTTCCGGCTGGCGAGCGAACTCTTCCGACGCGAGCACGACCTGCTCCGATCGGCGATCCGTGAACGGCCGTGATGGTGAGGGGGTTCTCCCCAGGACCGCGAGGGCGACGGCGAGCACCTCCCGGAGGCGACCATGAGCATCTACGGTGCATTCGACATCTCGGGCAGCGGACTCCGGGCCCAGCGGGTGCGGATGGACGCGATCAGCGCTAACCTCGCCAACCAGCGGACCCCCGGCTTCAAGCAGGTGATGGTCGAGTTCGCGGCCGGCGATCCGGCGGCGAACTCGCCCTTCGGCGTCCACGTCTCGGCGATCGAGCGGGTCCCGGCCTTCAGCGGCGAGTTCGGGACGGTCGAGCGGGGGACCGAGGCGGACCTCGCCGACGGCCTCGCCGACGGCCGGGCCCCGCTTCCGCAGTTCAACTACGTGCAGGCGATGACCGACGGCATCGAGGCGGTGCGGGCCTACGAGGCCAACATTCAGGCCCTCGACGCCACGCGGTCGATGATCGATTCGGCGATTCGTGTCCTCGCCTGAGTCCTGACGGACTTCGGTTCACCCGACGGATGACCGTTCCATGAGCGACCCACTCGGATTCATCAACCAGCCCGGCCCCGGGGCCCGGTCCCTCCAAGGTCTTCAGGGCCTGCAGGGACTTCAGGGACGCCGACTCGAGGGGGGCGAGGGCGAGGACTTCAAGAAGTCGCTTCTGGAACAGATCGAACAGGTCAACCGGCTCCAGCAGGATGCGGAGCAGGCCAAGATCGGGGTCGCCACCGGCGAGGCGTCGCTCGAGCAGGTGATCACCGCGACCGAGACCGCCGACACCGCGTTCCGCATGCTGCTCGCGGTCCGCAACAAGCTCGTCGATGCGTACGACGAGGTGAAGAACATCCGCGTCTGATGCTCCCGGCGTCGCCCTTCGGGGTGACGTCCGTCTCGGCGGAGTCCGAGGCGAAAGGAGATCGGGCCGTTCCCGCTTGTCAGGATGACGCGCGGGGCACGGAGGCCCGGTAGACGTTCCACTCCCACGACGGACGGCATGGAGGCCATCCCCGTGATCCAGCGACTTCGTGATTCCATCCAGGACGTTCTCCGCCGCATCGGCGGGATGGACACCTCCGCGAGACTCCTCGTGGGCTCGATCCTCGTCATCCTGACGATGGGTCTCTTTCTCGTGTCCCAGTACGCGGCGAGCCCGGCCATGTCGTCGGTGACCGTGAAGCCCGAGGATGCGATGGTCGTCCTGCAGACCATCCAGGACCACGGCTACGCCGCCGAGGACGCGGGCAACGGCACCATCCTCGTCGAGGCGAGGAACAAGGCCGCGATCCGCAAGTACGTCGAGGAGGCCGGGTACTCGATCGAGGCCGCCGCCGACGCGGAACTCGAGCAGGGGGGCGGTCAGTGGGTCTCCAACGCCGAACGCGAGCAGATGCAGCGGACCATCCGGATCCGCCGGGCCGAGCGCGCGATCGCGATGGACCCGAAGATCAAGGACGTCTCGATCGTGCTCTCGGGCGGCGGTCGGACCCAGCTCGGACTCAAGGGGCCGAAGCCGCGGGCCGCGGTCACCGTCGAGATGCGGTCGGGGGCCCTCGATCGCGAGATGGCCGAGACGATCGCCATGCAGGCCCTCGTCGAGGACGGCCTCGAACTCGGCAACGTGACCGTGGTCGAGGCGGGCGGTGCGTCGTTCCGGTTCGGCGACGAGTCGGGCGGCGGTCGTCGCGACTATCTCGCCCAGATGCGGGCGTTCGAGCGGGAGGTCTCGCAGAAGCTCGGCGTGATCGTGCGGGCGGCGTTCCCGCAGGCGTCGGTCGCGGTCAACGCGCAGGTGCTGGTCGCGGAGATCGACGAGGAGTCGGTCGCCTTCGAGAAGCCCGCCAAGGGTGACAGTTACGTCGCGACCGACGAGTCCGAGACCCCGATCCCGGGGTCGGGCGGCGGCCGGCCGGGGTTCCGCTCGAACGCGGGCGTCTCCGGGGTCGGGGCGGCGTCGCTCGGCGGCGGGGGCTCGATCGCCAAGCGATCCACCAGCGAGAACGTCATCGACAACCGCTTCCCCGGCACCCGGACCCGCACCCGGGAGTTCGCGAACCACCCGGTCAAGATCGCGGCCACGGTGCTGCTGCCGACCCAGGCGGTCGAGTCGATCCTGCGGCAGGAACTGGGCGAGGAGGCGGAGATCGGTCAGGCGCAAATCGACGCCCGGGTCGACGCGGTCCGCACGCTCCTGCAGCAGAGCCTCACGCCGCTGGTCGACAGTTCGGAGTTCCGCGACGGCACCAGCGGCGAGGTCGTGGTGCAGGCCCTGCCGTTCGCCGAATACATGCCGATCGCGACCGCGGGCGTCGGCGGCGGGGTCGGCGACATGATCGAGGGCGTGACCGGCGGCGACGCGCTGCAGGCCCTCAAGAACGCCGGGCTCGTGGGGCTCTCGCTGCTGTCGCTCGCGATGATGTTCATGATGGTCCGCCGCTCGGGCGGGGGCGACGTCCTGCCGACCGCCGAGGAACTCGCGGGCGTGCCGCCGGTGCTCGAGGACGACGAGACCGAGGTGGTCGGCGAGGCCGACGAAGCCGCGCCCGCCCTGGTCGGCGTCGAGCTCGACGACGAGGAGCTTCGACGCAAGCAGATGCTGGAACAACTGAACCAGCTGGTGAAGAAGGACCCCGCGGACGTCGCGGCCCTGCTGCGACGCTGGATGCGGACCGAATCGTGATCGACAGTCGTCTCGTCGAGCGAGGCGGCGGAAGCCGCCGCCGTCCCGGTCTCCGTTACCGATCACGACCGATCCTCCGGGAGTGTCAGACCGCATGAGCATCCGACCCGGTCAGAAACTGCCCGACTCCGTGGAGTCGCTCGACGGCGTGATCAAGAGCGCGGTCCTGCTCCTGCTGCTCGAGCCCGACGCCGCGGGCGCGATCCTGCGGGAGCTCCCGACCGAGTCGGTGGAAGAGGTCACCCGCGTGCTGGCGTCGCTCGATCAGGTGCCCCGCGGCCTCGGCGAAGGCATCATCTCGGAGTTCTACAACCTCGCGATGGCCCAGGGCTGGGTGCGGGAAGGCGGGCTCGACTACGCCAAGCGACTCATCAAGGACTCGCTCGACGGCGGCGTCGCCGACAAGGTCATCTCGCAGATCCAGACCCAGGTCCAGCGCACGCCCTTCGCGTTCCTGCAGAAGGCCGAGACCGAGAACCTGCTGACCTTCATCCAGGACGAGCACCCGCAGACGATCGCCCTCATCGTGAGTCACCTGCCGCATCACAAGGCATCGGAGGTGCTCGGCGGTCTGCCCGAGGACCGGCAGATCGAGGTGGTGCGGCGGGTCGCGAACATGGAGCAGACCAACCCCGAGGTGATCCGCGAGGTCGAGATCGGGCTCGAGAGTCGGCTGAGTTCGATGATCATGCACTCGATGGAGAAGGTCGGCGGGGTGAACACCGTCGCCGAGATCCTCAACCTCTGCGACCGCAACACCGAGAAGGCGATCATGGAGGGCGTGGAGAGCGAGGACCCCGAGCTCGTCGAGGAGATCCGTCGCCTGATGTTCGTCTTCGAGGACGTGAAGATGATCGACGACAAGGCGATCCAGCGGATCATGAAGGAGCTCGACAACAAGGAGGTCGCGCTCGCCCTCAAGATGGCGTCCGAGGAACTCAAGGAC
>Ga0180436_10005962_pt1 | contig 10680 bp, 7 predicted proteins | sample SS_ome_2_FD_132434 | JGI IMG/M metagenome (GOLD analysis project Ga0180436, IMG submission 132434) | Hypersaline lake sediment archaeal communities from the Salton Sea, California, USA - SS_3_S_2 metaG | ecosystem: Environmental > Aquatic > Non-marine Saline and Alkaline > Hypersaline > Sediment...
ATGGGTGGCCGATCAAGCGTCAGGAACGGCTCGCCGCGTGGTGATCGAAACCGGTCGACGCGGCACGAGCGAGTTGATCGAGGTAACGTCGGGGCTGAACATCGCGAGTCGATTGATTACGTCCCCCGCCGAGGGATTGAGCGACGGTACGCGGATCCGCGTGACCGACGAGGATTCGCAACTCGGCACGAGCGGTGAGACGGGAGAATAGAAAACAAGGAGCCGACAATGGCACTGGTTGAAATCAGCGATGTCGTGAAGACCTACAGCAAAGGCGACGAGGTGATCAAGCCGCTCGACGGGGCGTGCCTTGAATTCGATCGCGGCGAGTTCCTGTCGTTGATGGGGGCCAGCGGTAGCGGCAAGTCGACATTGCTCAATCTGCTCGCCGGCATCGACCGCCCCAACTCGGGCAGCATTCAAGTGGCATCAGAGGAAATCACAAACCTCTCTCGTACACGTATGGCCACTTGGCGTGCAAGACACGTCGGCTACATCTTTCAAACCCACAACCTGATGCCCGTACTCACGGCTTACGAAAACGTCGAGTTGCCTTTATTGCTGTTATCGATGTCGCGTAGTGATCGACGTCGGCGGGTCGAGATTGCGCTCGACGCGGTGGGCTTGACCGATCGGGCGGACCACTACCCGAGGCAGCTCTCCGGCGGACAGGAACAACGAGTGGGCATCGCTCGGGCGATCGTCGCCGATCCAACACTCGTCGTTGCCGACGAGCCGACGGGAAACCTCGACGCTGATACTTCTGTGCAAATCCTGGAACTGCTGCGGCAACTCAACAAACAGTTGGGCACAACCCTGCTACTGGTCACGCACGACGAGGAGGCCGCCGAGGTGGCTTCGCGTCAGTTGCTACTCGATCACGGCAAGCTACACGAGCAAAACGGCCGACCGCCTCAGGTCGCCAAGGAGCAATCCGCATGATTCGTTTCCTACCTTTTCTGCTGAAGTCGCTCTGGCGGCACCGCACGCGGACGTTGCTCACCATGAGCGGAGCCGGCGTGGGGCTGTTCGTTTTCTGCTTCGTTGGGTCGATCCAGCAAGGCATGCGGAACCTGTTCGATCAGAAGGAAGCCCAGCAGACGCTGGTCGTGTTCCAGGCCAACAAGTTCTGCCCCGCCACCAGCCGTCTGCCGCAGGATTATGCCGAGAAGATCAAGCAACTGCCCGGCGTGCGCGATGCTGTGCCGATTCAGGTGTTCACCAATAACTGCCGGGCCAGCCTGAAGTCGGCCGTGTTCTATGGCCTCCCGCCGGAAAAGGTCCAATCGACTCGTGACTTCGAATTCATTGATGGCTCCTGGCCCGAATTCGAAGAGAATCAGAAGTCGGCGATCATCGGTCGGGCGTTCGCCGATCGCGATTCTGAATACCGCGTCGGCAACTCGTTTCGGCTCGGCGGATACGATGTGAATGTCGTCGGCGTCTTCGAGTCGGACAACGCCGCCGAGGAGACCTACATCTACACGCACCTCGATTACCTGCAACGAGGTTTCAGCAAAAGCCGTGTCGGCACGGTTACGCAGATCGAAGTGCATACCGAACCCGGCACCGATGTCGACGCGCTGTGCGCCACGATCGACGAAGAACTGAAAAGCGGCACCGTGCCTACGCAAACCCGACCCAAGGGAGCGTTTCAAGCCAAAAGCCTCGGCGATTTGACGCAGCTTCTCAGTCTTTCGCGCTACCTGGGATACGCTTGCGTGGCCTTGGTGGTGATGCTCGTTGCCACGACGACGGTAATGGCCGTGCAGGATCGCCTGCGCGAACATGCCGTGCTCAAAACGCTCGGATTCAGTTCACTGCGGGTCTTTGTGCTTGTTTTGATCGAGAGCACTTTGCAGAGTGCAACCGGCGGGGCAATCGGAGTGCTTGCAGCCCTGCTGATGTTGCAAGTGCTTGATCTCTCCGTGGCAGCCGACGCAATAGCCGTTTCGTTTCAGCCGTCGTGGCAGTTGGGAATCGTCGGTTGCGGCGTCGCCGCTGGGGCCGGGGCGATCGCCGGCATCTTCCCCGCTTTCAAAGCCGCCGCCTCCGAGATTGTACCAGCGCTACGTTCGGAGTGATGGGAATTCACTCCCCGAACGTCTGTGACAAGTCCCGCACGTAATCGATCGCTTCGTCCAACTCGGGAGCCTCGACGCCGACTTGCCGGCCATCGCTGTCGCAAGTGGCGAGCAGCACCAATTCATCGAAGTCGGGCGACTCGCGCAATCGACGGCGAGCCCGAGCGCCCAACGTACCGTCGCGAAGCTGATGTCCGAGCATGTGGTGCTCGATCAGCCACGCCGTCCGTTCGGTGATCTGACCGTCGAGAGCTTCCAGCCCGGCGGCTACGTGGTCGTCCCGATCAATGCCCTTGCCGACGTCGTGCAGCAACGCGGCCAGCAGAAACTCTTCGTCGTAGGGGAGTTCGTTCTGGGCCAGGTCGAATACCTGCAAACTGTGATACAGGGCGTCACCCTCGGGATGGTACTTGCGGTTCTCGCGGACGTTCTCCAGCGGCAGCAACAGCGCCTCGTAGACCTGAAAACGGTCGACTTGGTTTTCGATGTCGGCCACGGCCTCTTCGAGTTCCAAATTCGGGTATTCCTTGGCGAGAAACTGTTCCAGCTCGGCGATACTCGCCCGTTCGATCGCCTTGCCGGTGACCGAACTCTTGAAGACGAAGTGGGCGAGGTTGCTGGCGTAGACCGTCAACTCGAATGGGAAACGGTCGGTCACGTGAACGTGCGTGAAAACGCGCTCTTCGCCATACTTCTGTACGCGTTTTCGCTCGACGTCGTAGATGAACCCTTCGGCATCGAGCACGGTGGTGATCGAATGGTGGCTATCGGCAAACACATGCAGGTCGATATCCGAGCCCTGGCGAATGTGGCCGGTCATTACGCTGCCGATCAGTCGCGGGCGAAACCGTCGCAAGAGCCGCATCATCCGCAATGCTTCAAGCCGCATATCGCGGAGGTTTTCGCGGCGGCGGTCGCCTTCCATCACGCGGGCAAAAGTTTGAATCTCATCACGGATCTCGGCGTTGCTCGGCAGGTCGGCCGGCTTGACCCAACTGCGGCAGATACGTCGAGCCGCTTTCATTTTAGCCCGATAGTATTCCGATTCCCGTCGCTCATACATCAAGCGGGCGGCCTCCCAGGCGATTTGTCGCCGGAGTTTCGAAAGCGTCATGCAGAGTTGCGCCGATATGAAGCCCAAATTGGCGGCGCGGGGCGATGCCCTTTGGAACGTGCTTTGAATTCCGTACGATGGACCTTTCAGTCCGTCGCAAAGGGGGATGCCGCAACGAAATCGACGGACAGGAATGTCCATCGTACGGGCAGACACCGATCTTAGGTCTTCAAAACACGTTCGTCGCTGGGCCACGGAAACCAACCGCGGCAACGTCGCAACGACGTGTAAGGGCCGAACAGTTCTTACGTTGCAAGTATAGCGTGAGTTCGGTCGATTGCACAAGCGCGGTGAGTTGCGTCAGGGCAGAGCGTGTTAAAATCGTGTGCTACTTTCCGCAGTGAAACGAATCTTGCATTTGGAAACAAAATGAAAACGTTGCCCAACCAAATCCGCACTCTACTAACGTTGATCTTTCCACTAACGATCGTTTTTTCCTGCCCACTTCGTGCCGACGAGAAAACGGATGCTCCCTTCCCTGGCAAGGTGTCGCAGTTTCACGGTTTTGACGAATACCGATTCGACTTGGACGGCATCGGCTGTCGCGTCGTCGTGCCGAAGGAAGTCGCCGACGGCAAACCTTGGATCTGGCGGGCTCGTTTCTTTGGACATGAACCGCAGTCGGATATGGCCCTGCTCGAAAAGGGGTTTCACGTGGCTTACGCCGACGTTGGCGGATTGTATGGCAGCCCTGCGGCAGTTGATCGGTGGAACAAGTTCTACGAGCATTTGACGTCCGAGCATGGATTCGACAAAAAGCCGGCACTCGAGGGCATGAGCCGCGGCGGACTGATCATCTACAACTGGGCGGCGGCGAATCCCGATCGCGTAGCCTGCATCTACGGCGACGCCCCCGTTTGCGATTTCAAAAGTTGGCCTGGCAAATCACGGGCCGGCAATTGGCAGCAGGTGCTCAAAGCCTATCGGTTCGCCGACGATGAAGAGGCGTTGGCGTTCAAAGGCAACCCGGTCGACAACCTTGGGCCGCTCGCCAAGGCGGGCGTGCCACTCTTGCACGTTTGCGGCGCCGCGGACGAGGTCGTGCCGATGTCGGAAAACACCGATGTACTTGCCAAGCGTTACCGTGACCTCCGCGGTGAGATCACCGTCATCGCCAAACCCGGCGTCGGCCATCATCCACACAGCCTCAAGGATCCCAAGCCGATTGTCGACTTCGTGCTCAAACATACAGGCGGCGAGTAGGCCAGAACGATTGACGGGCCGAGCCAACAAGCTCGAAACATACTCACAGTGGACTTCACTCTCGCCAAGCGGCTATAATTCGGGCGCTGCTGGTTTTGCCCCCGGGTGCGGAGATTCGTCGCCGCCCCTCTCCCACCATGATATGTGAGGCCCGAGATGGTTGCCCGATGCCCTCGGTCTTGTTGGCGTGGTCGCGCCGTCCTCTTGGCGGCGATCGCTTTCTTTCTCTTTGGTTCGATATTGCCGAGTGTTTCGTTGGCTGATGATGCGGCGCTCTATCGCACCGACATCCAGCCGTTTCTCGAAGAGTTTTGTTACGACTGCCATTCGGGCGAAGATCCCGACGGGACGGCGAGGCTCGACCAAATCACGGCCGATGTCGAGGTCAACAAAAACTTCGAGGCGTGGCGGTCGGTCAAAAAGATGATGGTCGCGGGCGAGATGCCGCCGGAAGATTACGACCAACCGAGCAAGGACGACGTTGCCAAGATTCAGGCGTGGATCGACCGGTGGATGAAGGCCGCCGACGCTGCCGTCAAACCACAGCCCGGGCACGTGACGTTGCGGCGACTGAATCGTATCGAATACGAGAACACAATCCGCGACCTGCTGGGCGTGCGATTCAAGGCGACCGAGAAGTTTCCAGCCGACGAGGTCGGTTACGGGTTCGACAACATCGGCGACGTGCTCTCCCTTTCGCCGCTCCTGATGGAGAAGTACCTCGACGCTGCCGACGAAATCGCGCGGCAGGCGATCGTGACAAATCAGGCGGATATCCTCCCAAAAACACGAATCACGGCGGGGAGGTTGTCGCCGGTTGTGTCGGGGAAGTTGGACGGTGTTCGTGTACTCGCCAGTCACGGTGAGGTGACGACCGATTTCACTGTCACGAAACCGGGCGAGTACATCATTCGGGCGACGGCGTTCGGCGATCAAGCCGGTGATGAGCCGGCGAAAATGGAACTGCGAATCGACGGCAAGGCGGCCAAAACGTTTGACGTGAAAGCCGTGCGTGCCGAGCCGGCCGACTACGAATTTCGCGTCAAGGCGACGCCTGGCAAGATGCGGGTCGGCTTGGCGTTCGTGAACGACTATTACAACCCCCAAGGCCCACCGAACGACCGCGACCGCAACTTGGGCATCGTCGCGTTGACGATTCTCGGCCCGACGGGCATCACCGAGGCAGACTATCCCGAGTCGCACCGGCGTTTGTTGTTCGTCAAGCCAGGCGGAAAGATCACGCTCAAAGATGCTGCCCGACCGATCATCCAGCGATTGGCGTCGCGAGCGTTCCGTCGCCCGGCTACGGACGCCGAGATCGATCGGCTCTTAGCGATTGGCGCCATGGCGAGCAACGAAGGGGCGAGTTTCGAAGAGGCGGCCCAGCTAGTGCTCAAGGCCGTGCTGGTCTCGCCGCACTTCCTGTTCAAGGTGGAAATGGATCCGGCGGCATCGGGCGGCGAACGGCTGCTCAACGAGTACGAGCTTGCGACGCGGCTCTCGTACTTCCTCTGGAGCAGCATACCCGACGACGAGTTGTTGCTGAAAGCACATCGCGGTGAACTGCGACGAGATCTCGAATCGCAGATCAAACGCATGTTGGCTGATAGTAAGTCGGCGGCGCTCGTTCGCAATTTTGGTTTGCAATGGTTGCAACTTCGCGGCATTGAAGAGATGACGCCGAACCGGCAGCAGTTCAGCTCGTTCGACGACGAACTTCGCGCCGCGATGATGACCGAGACCGAAATGTTTTTGACGAGCGTATTGCGTGAGAATCGTAGCGTGCTCGACTTGATCGATGCCGACTACACGTTCGTCAATGCGTCGCTGGCAAAGCACTATGGACTGTCAAAAGTCGACGGCGACGAGTTTCAACGCGTGTCGGTTGGCAACTCACCGCGCGGTGGCGTGATGACGATGGCGAGCGTGTTGACGGTCACGTCGAATCCCACGAGAACGTCGCCCGTAAAACGCGGCAAGTGGGTCCTCGACAACCTGCTGGGCGAGCCACCGCCCGAGCCACCGGCGAACGTGCCGCTGTTAGACGAAGGGGCGGCGGCCGTCGCTTCGGCGTCGCTGCGCGAGCGGCTCGAACAGCATCGAGCGGATCCGAACTGTGCCGTCTGCCATCGCAAGATGGATCCGCTCGGCTTCGCGCTCGAAAACTTCGACGCGGTCGGCCAGTGGCGGACGAAGGACGGCAAGTTCGAGGTTGATCCTTCCGGCGAGCTGCCCGGCGGTCAAACCTTCAAGGGTCCCGCGGAGCTGAAACAGATTCTAAAGCAGAGCAGTCGAGATCAGTTTGTGAATTGTTTGGCCGAAAAGATGTTAATCTACGCGCTTGGGCGGGGCTTGGAGAGATTCGATCGCCCCGCCGTTGCCAAGATTACCGACTCTTTGGCGAAAAACGATTATCGTTTTGCGGTTCTGGTTACGGAGATTGTGCGCAGCGAACCCTTCCAAAAAACACAGCGGGAAATGGAGTGAGCCATGAGCAGGTCTGGGCGGATTTCACGTCGCACGGTTTTGCGAGGACTGGGAGCTTCGTTGGCGTTGCCGCTGCTCGAGGCGATGACGCCTCGGGTGGCCCGTGGTGCAACTCAAACCGGCCCGCCGCGCCGCATGGCGTTCTTCTTCGTGCCCAACGGGGCACACATGCCCGACTGGAAACCTAAAGACGAAGGCGCCCTCGGTGAATTGCCGGCGATCCTCAAACCGCTCGAGTCGCACAAGTCGGAGATGACCGTGCTGACGGAGATGGCACTCGACGGCGGTCGAGCCCATGGCGACGGCCCCGGCGATCACGCGCGCTGCGTAGCGTCGTTTCTGACCGGGGCGCATCCGCACAAGACTTCCGGTAAAGACATTCGCAACGGCATCTCCGTTGACCAGGTGGCGGCCCAAAAGATCGGCCATCTCACGCGTTTCCCGTCCTTGGAACTTGGTACGCAACCGAGTTCGCAGGGCGGCCGGTGCGACTCGGGATACAGTTGTGTGTACACGTCGAACGTGTCCTGGCGCACGCCGACCTCACCGATGGCCAAGGAGATCAACCCCCGGGCCGTGTTCGATCGTTTGTTCGGTCGGCAGGAAGACTCGGCCGACGTCGCCGCCACGGCCCGCCGCGACAAGTATCGCAAAAGCGTGCTCGACTTCGTCGCCGAAGATGCCGCCAGCCTGAAACGAAAACTGGGTTCGACCGACCAGCGGAAGCTCGACGAATACCTCTACGCCGTTCGGCAGATCGAACGCCGTATCGATCAGTCGGAAAAAATCCGCCTTGGCGATACGGACGTGCCCGAGGTGCCGCGACCGGCGGGTGTACCCAAGAGTTTCGCCGAACATGTCAAACTGATGATGGATATGTCGGTGCTTGCTTTTCAGACCGACTCGACTCGCGTGATGACGTTCATGTATACCAACGCGGGCAGCAATCGCAACTACACGAATATCGAAGTGCCGCAGGGGCACCATTCGCTCTCTCATCACGGGAACGACCCGAAGAAGCTGGCCCAAATTAGCAGAATCAACCGCTATCACACGCAGATCTTCGCCCATTTTCTCGATCGGATGCGGTCGGTGCAGGAGGAAGGCGTTTCGCTGCTCGACCAATCGATGGTGATGTACGGCAGCGGAATCGGCGACGGCAACCGCCACAATCACGACGACCTGCCGATCTTGTTATTCGGCCGCGGCGGCGGTACGATCAAGTCCGGTCGGCACCTCGTCTATCCAGAAGACACGCCGCTTACGAATCTGTATCTGGCGTTGCTTGATCGGATCGGAGCGTCGACCGATAAACTGGCCGATAGCACCGGACCGCTGGAAGGCCTGGGGTAGAATTCGTCTGGCAGACGTAGCTGCGGTCGCCAGACCGCGGAGATGTAATTGCGGTCGCGCAGACCGCAGGGCTTCGGCGTAGGTGGATCGATTCCGCACGGTCTACTGCCGTCTGGCAACGGTAGCTACCAGGGTCGCGACGGCAGCTACGAGACTTCACTCGGGGGAATGAAAATGCGCGGTGGTAAATACGGATACGGCGTTGGGGTTCTGCTGCTGATCTTGGTCTGCCTGGCGTTGATCGTTCTGCCGGCGGCGGACGCCTGGGCGCGGGCGGGCGGCGGCGGCGGATACTCCGGCGGTGGAGGTGGTGGCGGAGGAGGCGGTTTCTCGGGCGGTGGTGGCAGTGGTTTCTCCAGCGGTGGCGGTTCCGGCAGTGGAGGAGATCTCGGGCCCGGCGGTATCGTCGTCGTCATATTGGTCATCGTGGTCATTATCGTCTTGAAAGTCCTGGAGCAATCAAACAAGTCGCACAAACAGTCCGTGATCCGACGTGGCGGTGTGGCAATGACAGCCGTGCGACGCCAGCAGGCGGTCGACACACTCAAAAACGAAGATCCCGAGTTCAGCGATGCCAGTTTCTACAGCCGGGTGCGCGATGGTTTCCTCAAGATCCAAGAGGCGTGGAGCAACCAGGAACTAGAAGCGCTGCGACCGTTCGTTTCGGACGGTATCTTTGAGCGATTCACCCTGCAGATTCAGGAACAGCAGGATCTCGGCTATCGCAACGTGATGGAGAACGTCCAAGTCCGCAGTTCGTTGATCGCCGGCCTCAGTCGCGACGACCTGTTCGATGTGCTGCACGTTGAGATCAACGCGTCTGCGACTGATTACCGGATCGATCGCAACTCCGGCAAAGAAATTCGCGGTTCGCGGCGAGGCGAATCGTTCGTCGAGTATTGGAGCTTCATCCGCCGCCGCGGCACGCAAACTAAGCCGGGGGCCGAAGGGTTGATCGAAGGGACGTGCCCGAACTGCGGCAGCAGCCTGCGTTTCAACAAAACAGCGAAGTGCGAGGCCTGCGACGCCCTGATTCGCAGCGGCCAATACGATTGGGTGCTTAGCGAGATTACGCAAGCCTGTGAGTGGACCGGTGGCGAGTCGCGCGAACCGACATCCGTGACGGCGTATCGTCAGCAGTGCGACTCGGGCTTCAACGTGCAACATCTCGAAGACCGGGCTTCGGTCATCTTTTGGCGCAAGGCGATGGCCGATCGAGTCGGCGAGGTCGGGCCGCTCGAAAAGATGGCGACGCCCGCGTTCACCGAGGACTATGAAAAGCACGTCCGCAAGGCGTCAGACGAGGGCGAACGGCGTTACATCGGCGACTGCGCCGTCGGCTCGGTCGATACCTTGGGAATTCTGCGAGGCGAGGAAGGCGATCAGGCGTTGGTCGAGGTTCGCTGGTCGGGGCACTACTTCCAACACCAACCGAACCGCGAGCCGAAGAAGCTAGGTGCCGCGCCGGCCCGACAGTGGCTGTTCGTCTTGACTCGCGACCCCGGCGTCAAGACCGAGCCAGACCAATCCCTTACGTCGGCTCACTGCCCCGGTTGCGGTGCGCCCGAGTTAAAGCTCGGTTCGCACGCCTGCGAGTTCTGTGGCATGGTGCTCAACGATGGTTCGCGCGATTGGGTGCTGGCCGACGTGCAACCGGCTTTCGCCCCGCCGGCAAAACAATTGGTCATCGAGTCGCGGCAACAAGGTAGAGCGGCAATGTCCGCCGGTGGCGACGTGGTCGATGCCCAAATCGTTCCGGCAATTCCCGTTGTCGATGCCGAGGTGTTGGCTGACGACGAAGGTGTCCCTCCGCCCGGCGGCACGGCGCTCTTTGCCTGGTTGATTCGAGCCGCGTTGGCCGACAATCACATCGACGATGCCGAACGTAAGATGCTCGATTCGCTGGCCACGAAGCGTGGCGTGCGCAGTGATCGGCTTGAAGCCATGATCGACGCCGCCCTGCGGAATGAACTCGAAATGCCGCGTCCCAAAGACGCCGCAGAGGCAAAGAACTGGCTGACCGCAATGGTTGATATGAGTCTCAGCGACGGTCGGCTGACCAAAAGCGAGTTCAACTTGTTAAAACGGGCCGGGGCTGGTTTACAGATGTCGGACCACGACGTCAAGCTGCTCGTCCGTCGCCGCAAGGGCGAACTCTACCGCGAAGCCCGCGACGCTCTGGCCGAGCAAAAGCGGTTGCAGGCGTAGGTCGATTTGCACGGTCCATCTGGTTGCGACCTTGTTCCGCACTGAGGGCGACGATTCTGCCGCAACCGTGCCCATCCTTGGCCCGGTCGATTCTCGTCGGGTAGACTCTCGGTCTACTCGGGTGACATGTCAAACGGCCAATAGCCGGACCGCAACGTCGGGCCGGATTCCTCGGCTGTGACGCTCGACGACGGCTATTGTCAACATCGAACAGAGCCAGGACAGGTCCTG
>Ga0180436_10005965_pt1 | contig 10676 bp, 7 predicted proteins | sample SS_ome_2_FD_132434 | JGI IMG/M metagenome (GOLD analysis project Ga0180436, IMG submission 132434) | Hypersaline lake sediment archaeal communities from the Salton Sea, California, USA - SS_3_S_2 metaG | ecosystem: Environmental > Aquatic > Non-marine Saline and Alkaline > Hypersaline > Sediment...
GCTGCGGCCGAGAGCTTCGACATCAGCGACTGGCCGGTGCGCGCCCGGCTCACCCAGCGCATCATCGACGGCAACATGACCGGGCTGGAGGAGGACCTCGATGAAGCCACCGACGGAGGTGACGATCCTCTCAACCTCATCAACGGCCCCCTGCTTGACGGCATGAAGGAGGTCGGCGAGCTGTTTGCCTCCGGCGACATGCAGTTGCCGTTCGTCCTTCGGAGCGCGGAGACCATGAAGCGAGCCGTGTCCCATCTCGAGCCCCTGATGGAGAAGGGAGAAGTAGAGCACCGCGGCTCGATCGTCCTGGCGACGGTCAAGGGCGACGTTCACGATATCGGCAAGAACCTCGTCGACATCATTCTCAGCAACAACGGATTCGATGTGCACAACTTGGGCATAAAGGTCGGCATCAGCGAGATCATCGAGGCGTACCGGGTGAAGAAGGCCGATGCGATTGGGATGAGCGGCCTCCTGGTCAAGAGCACCCTGGTGATGCGGGACAATCTCGAGCAGCTCAATCGCCTCGATATGTCCGACGTGCCGGTTGTGCTTGGGGGAGCGGCGCTGACCCGCACGTACGTCGAGGACGATCTGCGCAGCATCTATCCCGGCCCGCTGTTTTACGGCAAGGATGCTTTTGCCGGCCTCGACGTGATGGAGCAGATCGAGCAGCAGCGCACCGCCAAACGCGACCCGGATTTCGGTCGGGTGAGCACGCGGAAGCTGCCACCGCGAGAGGCAGCTGTGCGGGAGCCCGATGGCGCGGTCCCAACGCGATCTCCCGAAGTCGCCACCGACAACGAAGTCTTCATGCCCCCGTTCCTCGGTTCCAAGGTGATCAAGGGAATCCTCCTGGACGAGATCGTCGGCTACATCAACGAAACGGCGCTCTATCGCAACCAGTGGCAGTTCCGGCCGGAGGGCGAGGAAGACGACAACACCTTCAAGGAGAGGATGCGGTCCTTCTTCCGGGAGCAACTGGCTCTGGCCCGCCAGCAGGATCTGCTGGTGCCGCAGGTTGTCTACGGCTATTACCCCGTGAACTCGAAGGGTGATGAGCTGATCATCTGGGATGACGAGGGCCGCAACACGGAACGCATGCGCTTCGGTTTCCCCCGCCAGCAGCAGTACCCCTACCTCTGTATCTCGGACTTCTTCCGTCCCGTGGGCGAGCCTGACTATGCCGCGTTCCACGTTGTAACCATGGGGGATCGCATCTCGGAGCGAACTGCCCGTCTCTTCACCGGCGCTGCTTACCAGAGCTACATGCTCTTGCACGGGCTCGCGGTGGAAATGACTGAAGCTCTGGCCGAGTACTGGCACCGCCGCATTCGCATCGAGTGGGGGTTTGCCGATGAGGACGGTCCATCGCTCGCCGGGCTGTTCCGCCAGCAGTACCGCGGTGGGCGCTATTCCTGGGGATACCCGGCGTGCCCCGATTTGGAGGAGAACGCCAAAGTGAGTGAACTCCTGGAGGCATCCCGGATTGGGCTGAGAGTTGGTCCCGACACCGGCTATCAGTTTCAGCCGGAGCAAACCACCTCGGCGTTGATTGCGCATCACCCGAGGGCGAAGTACTTCATAGCGCGAGGTTCCTGATGTTGTCACAAGCCGCCAACTGGATCGAGATCGCCGAGGTCAACCCGCCGGCGCTTCCCGATTCGCGTCATCTCATGCTCGATCACGTCTGGGACCATGTGTTGGTCACCGACAACACGTTCGGCAAGATCCGGGTCTCGCCCTATGCATTCGGCGCCCGCATCACCCACGATGTGCCGTCGGTGAAGCCGACCGTCGTTGCGTCGACACGAGATCGCAACATCCTGGCTATCGAGAGCGAGGTGCGCGGCGCTCTCGGCAACGGTGTCCGTTCCTTCCTCGTCGTCGTGGGTGACACCCGGCCCCAGGTCGAGCACATGTCGCACCACTACGAGATCATCGAGCACCTCCGGGCGTTGCAGAGCCACTTGCCTCAATTCGAGGCGGGGATGACAACCCGGTTCCGTGACTGGCAGCACCGCAGGCGAGTGGACGCCGGGGCCCAGTTCTTCGTCTCGGGCCCAATCATGGATCCGACAGCGGTGGCGCAGAGCATGGAAGCACTGCGGCGTGACCCGGCCGATCCGCCCGTCTACGTAATGGTCATTCCACCCTTCAGCCTCCGCTGGGTGGAACGCATGGAGACAATCGGAACGGTCCCGGTTGGAGAACGGCTGCGCGCCGAACTCGCCGACGGTATCGCTCGCGAGCGTGCGTGGGAGCTCTCCCTCGAGGTGGCCGAAGCGGCCAAAGGCGCCGGCTTTGCCGGGGTAATCCTCACCGGTCTGAAGTTCAACACGATCGTCGACGAGGCCGCCACCGTTTGGCATCGCGCCCGCCGTTGATCGCCGCCGGCCGCTAGGGGGATCGCCGACGGCGGCCCGAGTCTCGCTACGCTCGGTGGCGAGATGACCAATGACCCGAGCGCCGGCTCCGAGTCTGGGGCGATAGAACGGGATCGCCTCACTGTGCTGATCTACGGCGCAGCCGTTGCCTTTGGTTTTACTGTGGCTGCCCTGGGCCCGGCGATGCCGCTGCTGCGCGAAGACCTCGGGATCGGGCGGACGGTGGGCGGCCTGCACTTCACCGTCCTGGCGCTCGGCGCCGTCGTTGCCGGCCTGCTGGTCCAGCGAGGTGTCCGCGCCCGGGGGCGACGGTCGGTCTTCTGGCGCGGTATTGCCGGGCTCGCCGCCGGGGCGCTGCTCATCGGCGGAGGTTGGACGCCGGCGATCACTTTGACCGGTGCACTAGTTGCCGGCGTCTTCGGCGCCTCCGCTCTCATCATGAGCCAGGCCGCGATGTCCGATCATCACCCGCAGCAGCGTGCTGTTGCCCTGACCGAAATGAACATCGCGATGAGCCTCGGCAGTGTTGTGCCTGCCTTGCTCATCGCGGCCCTGGTCGCCGCCGGGGCGGGTTGGCGCCCAGCTTTGCTGGCACCGGTTGCACTCGTGATCGTGATGGCGGCAACCCGTCGTCGCGAGCAATTCCCTGTTTCGCAGCAGACTTCGCAGCCGGGGCGAGCGCACCAACTCCCCGGCCCCTACTGGGTGTACTGGGCCGCGTTCATTCCATCAGTTGGCTCTGAGTGGTGCATCGGGGCGTGGGGTGCGGGCTATCTCGTCGATGTCGCTGAGACCAGCGAGGCGGCGGCTTCCCTACTGATGACGGCATTCTTCGGAGCGATGGTCGTAGGCCGGTTCATCGGCGGTCGTGTCGCCCGCACTGTCGCCGCGCTGCCGCTTCTCCTGGGTACCACCGCAATTGCGTTCACCGGATTCATGCTCTTCTGGGGCAGCAACGCGGTGCCGCCGGTTGTGGCCGGCCTGCTGATAGTGGGACTCGGCATCTCGATGCAGTATCCGATGATATTGACCCTGGCCATCGAAACCGCTCCCCAACTAGTCGATTCGGCAACGGCTCGTACTTCAATCGCAGCCGGCGGCTCCGTCGTAGTTGCCCCGCTCACCCTGGGCTTCGTTGCGGATCAAGTGGGAATTCGAGCGGCGTTCGGGATCGTTCCCGGATTGCTGGTGCTTGTCGCCGTACTGGCGCTGCTAGGCCGGCGAGCGAGCTGACACCTAGGAGCTCTCGAGCAATCGCAGCAATGTCTCGCTGGCGACCAGGATCCCGGTCTCGATCGCTGCTTCGTCGATGTCGAACAACGCGGAATGCAGGTCGACGTGGCGGTCGGGGAGAGCGGCGCCCAGCCGAATGAGCGCCCCCGGCACATCCTCGAGGAACCAGGCGAAGTCCTCGGCACCCAGACTCTGATGGGTGTGCTCGACCTTGTGCTCACCGAGCGCGGCAGCTGCGGCGCCTTCGGCGATGGCGATGATCTCGGCATCGTTGACCACCGGTGGGCAGCCCTGGTGATACTCGGTCTCGAAAATCGCTCCAAGCGGAGCGGCCATTTCAGCAACGAGGGCCTCGATCCTCTTGGGCATCTCCCGCCACAGGTCCATGTCGAAGAGCCGGATCGTACCCTCGATCTCAACGTGGGTGGGGATTACGTTGGCTGCTGACCCGCCTTCGATCCTGCCGAAGACGATGAGGACGGTTTCTCGCGGATCGATGTCATGCCGGATCACCTGGGGAAGATCGGTGACGATGCGAGCCGCAACGTAGAGCAAGTTCACGGTCTGATGCGGCCTGGAGGTATGGCCACCCGGTCCAGAGAGCCGGATAGTTACGCGGTCGCCGGCGCCGGTGATCCCGCCGGTACGGATTCCCACCTTCCCCGCTTCGAGCGACGGGTCGACATGGAATGCGGCGATTGCTGACAGTCCCCGGTGGACTCCTTCATCGCGCATCGCTTGCGCTCCCCCGGGCACGGTTTCCTCGGCGGGCTGAAAGATGAACCTGGCCTTCCCCGGCAGAGCGTCTAGTTGGTTGAGTACCCATGCGGTTCCGAGGCCGATCGCAGTGTGGGCATCGTGGCCGCAGGCGTGCATCACCCCCGGGATTATCGACGAGTACGGAGGATTGGCCTCCTCCTGGATGGGCAACGCATCGAGGTCGGCGCGGAAACCAACCGCCTTCTCGCCGGCGCCGACATCAGCCACCAACCCCGTACCCGCGGCGCGGATGTGAGACTCGATATTCCAATCATGGAGCAGCGTGGCGACCTTCCGGGTCGTGCGGTGCTCGGTCCAACCAACTTCCGGGTTCCTGTGGAGGTCACGACGCACCTCGATCATGCGGGGTGCGATTTCGGCGGCAAGGCGCGCTAGCTCAGAGATGCGGTTTGGCATTGGCGGGATTGTAGTTAGCGCCGGTGGCTGCAATCCAGATGGCATGATGACTAACTTGGCACTGGACTTTGGGAGGTGGAGTTCGATGCAGCGACCGGCATTCACGATCGGGATCGAGGAGGAGTACCTGATCGTCGACATCGAGACCCGGGAACTGGTTCAAGATTTACCCGACGGGCTCATGAGGTCTTGCAAGGAGATCCTCGGCGGGAAGGTCAGTCCGGAGTTCCTTCGCTCGCAGATCGAGATCGGCACCAAAGTCTGCACCGGTGTTGGCGAGGTTCGCAACGAGTTGAGGCATCTGCGCCGCGCGGTAGCTGATGTCTGCGGCGAGTACGGCCTTGCTCCGATCGCCTCCTCCACTCACCCGTCGGCGGATTGGTATGAGCAGCGCCACACCGACGCTCCTCGCTACAACATCCTGGCCAACGCCCTCGGCGGTGTGATTCGGCGGCTGCTGATCTGCGGCATGCACGTGCATGTAGGTATCGAAGATCCGGACGTGCGGGTCGACCTGATGAATCAAGTTCTCTACTTCGTGCCGCACATGCTGGCGCTCTCGACTTCATCCCCGTTCTGGAACGGGAAAGACACCGGCCTGAAGAGCTACCGGACTTCGGTGTTCCGGGCAGTGCCGCGCACCGGAATGCCCGACGAGTTCGAGTCCTGGGCCGAGTACCAGCGTCATGTCAATGTGCTGGTTGGAGCCGGTGTCATCGAGGACGCCACCAAGCTTTGGTGGGACCTTCGGCCCAGTGCCCGCTACCCGACGCTGGAGCTGCGCAGCAACGACATCTGCACCAACATCGAAGACACGCTCACTATCGCAGCGATGTACATCTCGCTGCTATCGATGCTGTGGCGGCGCCGCGTGCAGAATCAGCGGTGGCGCATTTACAGCCGGATGCTCATTGAAGAGAACGTGTGGCGAGCGCAGCGTTACGGCGTCTCCGATAGGCTCATCGACTTCGGCAGAGGACAGCTCGTCCCCTATCCGCAGCTTCTCGAGGAGATCATCGAGTTGATTGGGGAGGACGCAGTTCTGCTCGACTGCGTCGATGAGCTGCATCACGCTCGTACCATCGTGCAGCGAGGAACTTCGGCCGACACCCAGCTCGACATCTTCCGAGCTGCCCAGACCGGCGGTGCCGACGAGATTGAGGCGTTGCAGCAAGTAGTGGACTGGTTGATCGACGAGACCGTCAACGGGGTCTAGGCGAACGCACTTCGTGCGTTCGTTCGAGTTCAAGACTTGGCTTGTGCCTTCGCGCTCCCCTCCACCCGTTGTCGTCGATGCCTCCGGCACCCCCAGTTGTATTGCATGCAACTCGAACCTGGCTCGGCAGGCGGTGATTGCATGGCCGCCCTACTCCCGAGCTCCGGTCGGCGATACCTTCCCCTCGCTCTGCGGCGGAGTTCAATTGCATTGAACTCCAAGCTGATTGCATCAGCCGGAGACTGATGTTCCGTCACCTTCTCCGATTGTGGGCGACTAGCAAGGAGGTAGGCGGCAGCCGGATCAGCCGATACAGAGGGTTATTCTCTCCGTATGTCATTGCTGCGCATCGCCGGGGCCCAGGTGAACCTCACTGTTGGGGATATTGACGGGAATCTCCGAATCATCCTCGATTCCATGGAACGTGCCGAGGAGGCCGAGGCCGACGTCTTGTTACTTCCTGAGCTCGCCGTCACCGGCTATCCCCCGGAAGACCTGCTGCTGCGTCGTTCGTTCATCGACGAGAACATCGAAGCCCTGCGCCGGGTTGCCCAGGCGTCGGAGCGAACGGCCGTTGTCGTCGGCTTTGTCGACCGGGTAGATGGCGACCGGCACAAGGACGACTCGGTCGAGCGCGGCCTAGCCAACGCCGCGGCTGTTGTTGCCAGTGGCGCAATTCGCGGCATCTATCACAAAGTGCTTCTCCCGAACTACGGAGTGTTCGACGAGGCGCGCTACTTCGCCCCCGGCCGGGTTCCTGAGAAGCTTTGGGGTATAGGTGGGGTGGTAGCCGGGGTGTCGGTCTGCGAGGACATCTGGTCGCCGGACGGACCGCCGGCGCTGCAGGCGGCCGCCGGCGCCAGGGTGTTGCTCAACATCAACGGCTCGCCGTATCACGTGGGCAAAGGCAAGCAGCGGGCTGCGCTGCTGGCGGCCGAGGCGCAGCGGTCCGAAGCACCGGTTGTCTACGTGAACATGGTGGGTGGCCAGGACGAGTTGGTGTTCGACGGGGACTCGATGATTTTCAGCGCTGAGGGGGAGACGCTGTATCGCGCAGCTCAGTTCGATGACGAGCACTTCGTTGTCGATGTAGAGGTGGCAGATGATGATCACGACGGTGGCCTGGTGTCGGTGTCCGGAGGATTCACCAAGACCAAGCCGTTGCCTACGCCGGAGATCCGCCCCCGCCTCGACGGGAACGCTGAGATCTACACCGCCCTGGTCACCGGTCTGCGCGACTACGTCCACAAGAACGGATTCCGCGACGTCGTGATCGGGCTGTCCGGCGGCATCGACTCGGCGCTGACTGCGGCGATCGCCGTTGATGCGCTCGGTCCGGAGTCGGTCCATGGGATCACCATGCCCACCAGGTTCAGTTCAGATGGGTCGGTCAACCACTCGGTTGAGCTTGCTAAGAACCTCGGGTGCCGGGTCGATGAGATCTCGATCGAGGCGATCTTCAACGAGTTCCTCGATGCCCTGAGCCCTGTATTCGAGGACCGTCCGTTCGATGTCGCCGAAGAGAATCTCCAGGCCCGGATTCGCGGTGCCATCTTGATGGGTGTATCGAACAAGTTCGGCGGCATGGTGATACCGACCGGCAACAAGTCGGAGATGGCGGTTGGTTACGCCACCTTGTACGGAGACATGGTTGGCGGGTTTGCCGTCCTCAAGGATGTGTTCAAGACGGTCGTGTATCGACTGTCGGAGTGGCGTAACCGTGATGGTGAGGTGATCCCCCGGGCGATCATCGACAAGCCTCCATCGGCGGAGTTGCGACCGGATCAGAAGGACACCGACTCCCTACCCGAGTACGACATGCTGGATCAGATCCTGCGTCGCTACATCGAGCTGGATGAGGCGCCGGATGTGATCATCGAGGAGGGCTTTGACCGCGAGACCGTTTTTCGGGTGGCGCGCATGGTCGATCGCAACGAATACAAGCGGCGGCAGGCGGCACCCGGGGTGCGGATCACGCAGAAGGCGTTCGGCAAGGATCGCCGCCTTCCGATCACGAATCGGTTCAAGGACTAGCTCCGGGAATTCTGCAGGCTGTGACTGGACGCGAGCAGCCGCTGGCTGGGGGGAACGTGAACCCGGAAGTGGTTCGGGTTGGCGACACGGTGCGCCGCGGCTCAGGTGCATGGACGCCGTACGTTCATTCGCTGCTCCGTCATCTGGCCGACGTTTCGTATCCGGCGCCGCACCCCCTCGGCATCGACGAGGAAGGGCGCGAGGTGCTGTCGTTCATCCCGGGCGAGTGTGCTCATCCGACCCACCTCGATGTCCTGGAGCCTGAAGCAGCCGTGCGTCGGGTCGGCAAGCTGATCGCCGACTATCACCGGGCACAAGCAGGCTTCGTGGCCCCTCCTGGCGCGATCTGGCGAAGCGAAGGCCGAGACCCGACCGGATCGGAAGAGGTGCTTGCCCACAACGACCTGGCTCCTTGGAACCTGATTCTCGGGCCGGAGCATTGGGTCTTCATCGACTGGGATCTCGTGGCACCGGGGCGGCGCATGTGGGATCTGGCATGGGCTCTCCACAGCTTCGTTGGCCTGTGGCCCGACTCCGCCGCCCCTGACGAGCTGACCGTCTGTCGGATTGCTGCGTTTTGTGATGGTGCCGAGGTCGACCAAGCCGCTCGTCCGCACCTACTCGACATCGTGGTCGAGCGGACCAGACAACACGCCGGCATGTTGCGGGCCGAGGCGCAAGCCGGCGACCCTGCGCTCGCCCGCTTGGTGGAGGACGGGCATGCGGAGAGGTGGGAGAGCGGATCGCGGCACATCGCAGCCAACCGCGATCGCTGGGCGGCGGCCCTGCTGGCTTGACCTTCGTGTCTGGCGACGAGCGGATTGAGCTCCTACGAAGTATCAGGGGGATCAAGTCCCTTGAGATGATCCGGGACCGAGAAGTCCTCGAGCATCAGAATCGGGCGACTCGCCGCCGACCGGTACAGCTCGCTCGGAATGAACTCCGGCCCATCTGGTGTCAGCCAGGTCACCTCGTGGTTGGGGTCGCCGGAGATGCGCCAACCACCCTCGTGAATGAGGCGATGGTGCTACGGACAGAGGGAGATGAGGTTATCCAGGTCGGTGGGCCCGCCGTGCGCCCAGTGGACAAGATGATGAATGTGGATCCAGCGTTCCCGGCGACAACCCGGGTAGCGACAGCCGCCGTACCGTCCTTGATCAGCTAGCTGAGCGCCACATGCGCTATGTACGCACATTCGAGTTGGCGTCGCCCAAATCACTCACCACCTTGCGCGATGTTGCACACTCCGCTCCGAGCAGATCCGGCAATCCAGCGATCCTCTACCGATATCTGACGGCCACCCATCGCGGTCAGCGAAATCGATTGGCAGCCTATGACGCTTCTTGTGTCAGTCTCGTGTCGTTGCACAACAGGGTGACGTGGTTGCCGTCGTTTCATGACGCTGTGCAAACAAGAAGTTGTGCAACGACGCATTCTCTTCGAGGAGCTCAGTAGGAATGGGCCCGCGGATTGAATGGCATCGATGGCGCCGCTCGCCCGGCGCAGGCTTGTCGAGACGTCTGCGGCGGTTGATCGGCGAGTGCATCGCCGAGTGTCGTAGTCCTCCCGGTGGGCTGGCAGTAGAAGAGGGGCCATCCGATTGGATGGCCCCTCACAATGAATTGTCTGGTCTGCCCTAGGGCGTCAGGGTGTCATTGAGCGCATATGAGAAGTCTCCACCAGAAGAGAAGACGATCCCGTAGTTGTCTCCCCCGCCAAGAAACTGTCCCAGAAGCGGCAGATAGAGGTGGTAGTCACTGCTGCCGAGGCCCATGTAGCCGCTGAATGGCATGCCGCGGTATGTCCCCTCGAAGAAGTAGAAAGTGCCGAAGCGCCCCCAAGATACCGTTACCTTGTCCACGTCAGCCTTGACGCTTCTTCGTATTCGGTCCCCGTCGGGGCTAATGACGTCAAACTTCACTCTTAGGGAGCCCTTGGTCTCGTAATCCCACTTGGGAGCAAAGTCAGTGCCATCGTTGTAGGGCCCAATAGCGTCGCCAACGGACTCGATGTCGACCTTCAACCCTATGCTGTCATCGACCACAACGTAGGGACCGCCGACCGGGGACCACCAAACACCATCGATCGGGGTGTATTCGTCCCCTACGTAGTCGAATGTGCCCACAGCGTGGGTCTCAAAGTGGGGCGCCTCCTTGTCCTTGGCGCTTGCGGTGGTCGCTGACAGGAGAACGATTGTCAGCGAAAGCACGAGCACCAACGAGATCTTCCGTTTCCTCATCTCACTTCCCTCCGTAGCCGGTTATCGGGACCGCTGCCTGCGGCAACCGATTTCGAGGTCGAATGAGCGTGTCGTCCCTCTACCTCTCGGGCGCCACGCCTCAAACATACACTTCGACCACGGAGTGTGGTTGGCTGCGTTACTGAGCATTGGTCAGGTCCAAAGTCGGGGTCAGCTACAGCTTTGTCCAGAATCCACAGGTCGGCTTCGTCGAAGTGGGCTCCGTTTCGTTGCGATCCTGTGATCCGAGAGAAGACCGCCTACATTTGCGACATGGACGAGACCTTTTCCTTCCGTTTCGATCCGTTGGCCGTTCCGGTGCTTACCGCCCTCGGCGTGTTCCCCGGCAACTCGTTCGTGACGCTGAGCGACGACGACCGCTTCACCGCCA
>Ga0180436_10005966_pt1 | contig 10675 bp, 7 predicted proteins | sample SS_ome_2_FD_132434 | JGI IMG/M metagenome (GOLD analysis project Ga0180436, IMG submission 132434) | Hypersaline lake sediment archaeal communities from the Salton Sea, California, USA - SS_3_S_2 metaG | ecosystem: Environmental > Aquatic > Non-marine Saline and Alkaline > Hypersaline > Sediment...
GACGAGTCATGAAGTCGGCAGGCGAGGGCGGTACGTCACCCGTGACTCTTCACTGAACACTTCCCCAATCTATCACACCCATCCCACATTGTCAGGACACGCATTCGGCGGCTTGACTTCAGCCGCGACGCGTCTATACCTGGGCCTATGAAGAAGTGGCTCCCCGTAGTCCTGGTCATCGCCCTTGGTCTCCTTGGCGTAGCCTCCATATTCTATATGTCAGAGGCGCGGCTGGCCCGTCCCGGCACGCCGCTCTTCGGGCTCCAGAGCACTAGTGAACGGGCAAGGATGGTCCTGCTCCCTGGGCAGTTCATGAAGGCCGGCTGGGCGACCGAGCTCGCCGAGCGCAGGCTAGCAGACCTGGCTCGGGCGCCATCGGATGACCTTGGACCCGCGGTGGCGGCCTATCGGGAGGCACTGGACTTCGCGGCGGCCCAGGTCGCCGTCACGCCTGACGCTCAGGTGCTCGAGCTGCGGCTCGCCGACATAGTCGCGCTCACCGAGGTCGTGCTAGCGGCGCACGAGGAGCGCGGGCTCGACGCACCCGGCGAAGCGCTCTTAACCGACCTCCGTGCCCACGTCGACGGCTCGGAGCCCACGGCCACCGTCGTGCCCGCATCAGGCTCATCGCGGGCAGAAGCGGCACCCGACGAGCCAGCACCCACCCCCTCCCCCACTGCACAGCGTGAGCCGTGCGCCTTCCCCTTGGTGGGCGCCCACGCCGACGCAGCGTGCGATGCGTGCCACGGTGAGGCCGGCTACCAAGGGTCGCTCGAGGGATGTGTGACGTGTCACGTCGCCCCGGTCACGGTCGCCCGTCCCGAGCACTATGTGGGCGCGTGCGAGGCGTGTCACACCGACGCGGCCTGGGAGCCTGCGGTCTTCGATCACGCCGGCGGCGACGACTGCGAACCGTGCCACGATCCCGACGTGCCCAAGTCTCACTCGAGCTATCGGACCGGCGACACGTGCCTGGACTGTCACACAAGCACGGCCGATTGGGGCGCCGTCACCTACACCCACGACGAGGACTTGAGCGCCTGCGTCGGGTGTCACACCGAGGACGCGCCGGCCTCGCACTACGAGGGTGAATGCGCGGGCTGTCACCTTCAGGCCACCTGGTCGCGGGCGATCTTCAACCACGACGGCGCCACCCGATGTCTCGACTGCCACGCGCCGGCACACGGCGTGTCACTCACGCCGTGCAGCGACTGTCATACGGCGGACGGCTGGTGGATCGCCTGGTACGGCCACCGGTCACCGGAGACGTGCGAACTCTGCCACACCGATGAGCTGCCCGACGGCCACTATGAGGGCGCCTGCCATCGCTGTCACGTCGCCGCCGACTGGGCCGACACCCACTTCGACCACACGGAGCTGACCGACTGCGAGGCGTGTCACGCTGAGGCGGACCACTATCCCGCGCAGTGCTCCGGCTGCCACACCACGCACGATTGGTTGGACGCAGCCTTCACGCACGATGGGCTGCCCATCTGCACCGACTGCCACAGCCGCAAGAACCACGAGACGGGTCTGTGCTCCGAGTGCCATGACACCACAGCGTGGAGCGAGTCCGGGCTGACCCACGTGGGGCTGGTCGACTGCCAGTCGTGCCACGGGCAGCCGGAGGCCCACTACTCCGGGCAGTGCTCTGACTGCCACGGCACGGCGGACTGGTCGCTCCGAGGCATAGCCCACGAAGCGCTCACCGAATGCAGCGATTGCCACGCCTTCGAGGGCCGCCACTGGCCTGGGCAATGCTCCAACTGCCACGACACATTGAACTGGGTGGATGCTACCTTCAGCCACAGCGGATTCACCAACTGCGCCGCCTGTCACAGGCCGCGCACGGCCCACGACACTGGGCCATGCGTTGCCTGTCATCGCACGACGAGCTGGTATGCCGTGCGCATCAACCACGCTGCCGGCGCCGACTGCCTGGCGTGTCACGGGCGGCCTGACGGCCACTGGACTGCACAATGCTCGGCCTGCCACGGCGCCGAGTCCTGGGCCGTTGTCGCGTTCGACCACACCGGCGCCGTCGACTGCGCCGCCTGTCACGTCGCCGCCGAAGGGCACGCGCCCGGCCAGTGCTCCGACTGCCACAACGTCGAGACATGGTACGTGGAACCCACGCCACCACCGCCGCCGCCCGACGACGACCCCGATCCGCAGCCCACCTCGCCGCCGCCGCCGCGGCCCACAGCCACGCCCAACCGACCCACGCCGCAGCCGTAGGTCGCTAGGCCCGACGCGCTGAGGGCCAGGCCCGGAGCCGTCTCCGATCGTGCCCGCGCCGTTCCCGCACCGAATTACCGGGCTACCCGTATCCTTCTGACCTTTCCTGCGTCGTAGTATGTGAGTCGGGAACTCCACTTCCCCCTCTCGACTCGCAGACGGGTACGGAGGTAGCCATGATTCCGAAGCTGATCAAGGTCCTGAGCGTCCTTGCGATCGTGTTGGGCTTGGCGCTGGGCGCCGTGGCAGGCACCGTAAGCGCGGCACAGGAAAGCGCACCTGGATCCGCCCTGTACGGCCTCAAGCTGGGGTTGGAGAACTTCCAGTTGGGCACGCAACCCGACGCAGAGGCAACCGCCGCGCTGGCCATGATGATGGCCCAAGAGCGCGTCGAGGAGGCCACCAAGCTCGCCGAGGGTGGTCAGGAGATACCCGAGAGCCTGGCGGAACGGTATCAGGAGCAGCTCACATTCGCGCTCCAGAACCTGGGCGAGGTCACCGGCGAGGCACAGCAGACGCAGCTCCGCGCCGGCATCGAGCAGGCGCTGGCCGTCCAGACACGGACTATGACCCGGCTGATGACCCAGCTGAAGAGCGGTGAGTGCGAAGATGCATGCCCTCTTGGCCCGGTGCAGACGATGCTCCAAGCGGGCACACTGGCGCAGAACCGCATCGGTCAGCCGGAAGATGCCGGCAAGCCGGAAGATGCCGGCAAGCCCGAGGATGCCGGTCCTGTGCGTGCCGGTGCCCCCGCCGATGGCGCTGTGACAGCGACCGGGGACGAAACGCCCACCCAGACCGGGCCAGTCGGCCCAGTGCGCGCCGGCAAGGCCTTTGACGATGAGGAATTCACGCCCGCAGGGCCCCTCGGCCCGTTCCGCGGCGAGGGCGTCCAGCCCGGCACCGGCGGCTTCGCCAACCCAGATGCCCCATTCGGGTGGTCCTACCGGTATCAGTGGGAGGATCCGCAGGGCATCCAGGACGGCAACAATAACTCGGGCCCCAACGGCATGCCCGACAACGCCAACCCCAATGACCAGGCCGGCGGCAACAACGGCGACCCCAACGCGAACAGCGGTGGGCAGAATGGGGGCGACAATGGCGGCGGCAACGGGGGCGGCAATGGTGGCGGCAACGGCGGCGGACACTAGGTCGTCGGGATACAGGTAACCTGGTCAGGGCAGTCGGGAGAGTGGTATGTTGGAGCTGAGCAGGAAGATCGTTGGGCTGATCGGCGAGTCGCTGCTGATGGACACCATCGAGGCGAGTCTCGACGCGGAGTCGGACCTCAGTGTCCTGCGACTCCCGGCCGACCCCGCCGCGCTGGACATCTGGCCCGCCTTGCCGGACCTGATCATCACCGACGTCAACGATCTCCAGCAGCGCACCGTCTACGACTACCTGCAGCGATTCCCCGAGACACCCATGCTGGGCATGGATGCATCATCACACCGGGTCATCTCGATCTCGTGCGAGCCCTTCAGCGTCAGGTCCAGTCGCGACCTTGCCGACATCGTCCGAGAGAAACTCGAGCTGACCGCTGAGCCCGCGGTATCCAGCCGGCTTGCCTATCCGGTAGGGCTCATCGACACGGTATGAAGTTGGGTGCTGTCACCGCCCTAAGGAGACGCTGAGTCCCCCCCTCGCGACTCCGGACAGCGCCCGCATTCATCGCACCGGCACCCCCATCCTCGGAGGTGCCGGTGTTGCCTTGCGCATAGGACGAAGGTACTAACCGTTTCCATACTATCCCCCTTGACCTAGGTCGCTCCTTCCTGCTATACTTAGGTCGTGGGTGTTTCGCCCAATACTGGTTGGACAACGCAGGGATCCCGATCTTCTACCGTCGCTCATCTTCCCAAGCCGGCGGTCGCGTCCGCCGGCCTCGCCATCGAACTCTGTCCCGGATCGACACGGAAGGGCTATGACGTCACGAAGTTGGCGCCACAGCAAGCCTGCAACGTTGCTGGTACTACTGTTGCTGATCGGCGGCTTGAGCTCCGCACATGCCCGAGCGGCTACGCCCCTGCGTCTCCTCGCCTCGACCGACAATGCCTCGCTACCCATAGACTGGTCCTACCAGGGCGCCGACAACGGGGAAGAGATGGGCCGGTCCGTCTCCGGGGCCGGAGACACAGACAAGGATGGCTTCGCTGACGCCCTCGTCGGCGCGCCCCTTGCCAGCACAGCCACCCAGCGATCCGGCGCTGTCCACGTCTTCCTCGGGCCAGTCGGTCCCGTCAACCCCGACCACACGCTGGCGGGACCCCATCGTGGCTCGCACTTCGGCGAGGCTGTCGCCTCCGCCGGCGATGTGGACGGTGACGGCTATGACGACGTCATCGTGGGCGCCCCGAGCTACAAGGCCGGAGACGAGATGCCCGATGCCGGGGCCGCCTATGTCTACTACGGGCCTCTTGCCGGTAGCCCCCCCCCGCCGGACCTTGCGATCATCGGCCAGCAGCGCGACATCAAGCTGGGCGCGGCGGTTGCCGGTGCCGGCGACATCAACGGGGATACCTATGACGACGTTCTTATCGGTGCACCGCTCGGCTCCGGCGGCCAGACGAACGAAGGCCAAGTCTTCATTCTGTATGGGTCGGCCACTGGCCTCGTGACAGCCACGATGCAGACGCTGGAGATGGACCAGGCCTACGCCCGGTTCGGGGCCGCCGTTGCCGGCGCCGGTGATGTCAACGGCGATACCTACAGCGACGTCATCATCGGCGCCCCCAGCTATGACAGCGGCGACGGGAACCGATACGGCGCTGCCTTCCTGTTCCTCGGCTCCAGCCTCGGTCTCTCGACGACCGTTGCGTGGGAAGGGTTCGGATCGCAGGCGGCCATCACGACGGCTGGTTACGCCATGGAGTACGGCGCCGTTGTTGGCACAGCGGGTAACGTGAACGGTGATAGCTACGACGACTGGTTCGTCAGCGCGCCGGGCTGGGACGACGACTACCTGGACCAGGGCGGGGTCCAGGTGTTTCACGGTCGTATGGGCACCTTGGGGGGTGTCGTCCCAGCCTGGTCGCGCACGATGATCACCACAGGCGCCCGCTTCGGCGCCGGCGCCTCCGGTGCCGGCGACGTCAACAATGACGGCTACGACGATCTGATCGTCGGGGTGCCCTACTATGAGGATGATAGCGGAGGGAGCGGCGGCAAGAACGACCCCGAGGTGTCTCAGATCTACCTGGGATCTCCCCATGGCCTGCGCTCCTTCCGCGCGTGGGAGCTGGTCTGCAATCAGTCGACCACCGACTTCGGCGCATCGGTCGCAGGCGCCGGCGACATGGACAAGGACGGGCACGACGACCTCCTGGTCGGCGCCCCGCACTACAAGCGCGATAGCGATCTACCCGGCGAGGCCTTCGGCTACCTAGGCATCGAGGGGGACGGCGTGTTCTTCTCCGCCTTCCTCCCGCTGGTGATGAGATGAGATCTGGGTACAGGCTGGCCCCAGTCACCGCTCGCGCGGGAGATCACGCCCGCGCCGTGCACCTTCGAGCTAGCCTGACGCGCCACAACACCGGGGCGGGGATCACACCGCCCGGAGCGGCGACAACAGCCCGCGTGCATACAGAACGGGGAGAAACCAGGAGAGACACGTGGTAGGGTCGACGCCGATGAGTTTCTGGGACTATCTCGTCCTGCTGCTGCGCCAATTCTCCGGCGGGCCAGGCCCGGTGGAAAACAACCTGATGCGGTTCGGGCTGCCCGCCGTGATGTGGGCGCTCCTGCTCAGCCTGGCCGTCGCACGCCAGCGACAGGGCGAGTCCCCCCGCGAGCGGTGGCTGATCCTGGGCTTTGGCCTGGGCTTCATCCGTGAGGCCTACATGTTCCTCCACGTCTCCGACCGCATCATCACCGGCACGCACCACGCGCCGCTGCCGGGCATGACGATGGAGCCCCTCGAACACGCCATCGCCGTACTCTCGCTGGCAGTGGTGGCCGGCTCGTTCATAGGGTATTGCCTCCAGTTGCGACGCCTGTCCATCGGCTACATCCTCGCCGCCATTGGCGTCACGTTGGTGAGCTACGCCGTGACCGCGCCCTGGTGGGCCTCCTTCACCCTCGACAACCCCTCGGTCACCTTCCACTCGACGTGGGGCGCGTGGGCCTTCCACGCGCCCAGCTTCACGCTGATGGTGATCGCCATCGTGCTGCTGCTGCGCACCCGCGGCTGGCTGCGCAACACCGTCGTATCGGCCCTGGGGCTGTACCTTCTCAGCGAGGGCATCATGTTGGTGAACTTCGCGACCGACAAGGCACACTCACTGACGCTGTGCCCATTGAGCAACGCCCTCCACATCCTCTCGATCCCCGTCTTCGGCTACGTCTACCTCAGGGAGCAGACCGCCGAGAAACGTCGCGCTGAGGCACAGCTTTCCGCCTACCAGAACCACCTCGAGGAGCTGGTGACCAGCCGCACACGGGAGCTGACAGAGACCAACAAGCAGCTCGTCCACGAAGTCAACGTGCGCGCGGAGGCCGAACGAGCCCTGGCTCGGCTGAGTCGGCAACACGCCCTCATCCTGGACTCCGCCGGGGAGGGCATCTTTGGCGTGGATCTGGAGGGCCGCCACACCTTTGTCAATCCCACCGCCGCCACGCTGCTGGGCTACGAACCGGAGGAGCTGATCGGGGAACCCAGTCACAGCACGTGGCACCACTCGTATCCCGACGGCAGCCCCTACCCCGAGGATGCGTGCCCCCTACACCTTGGCTACCGGACCGGCGAGTTCCAGCAGGGCAGTGACCAGGTCCTGTGGCGCAAGGACGGCACCTCGTTCCCGGCACGGTACATGTCTACGCCGATCTACGAGGCCAACGGTGACGATGGCGAGCCCGCGCTGGTCGGCGCAGTGGTGACCTTCGCCGATGTCACCGAGCAGCATCAGGCTGCACTGGAGATCACGCGGCGCAATTCAGAGCTGGCGGTACAAAACGCCATGGCCGACACGATTAGCCAGTCGCTAGAGCTGGGAACGCTGCTGACCTCGTCACTGGAGACCGTGCTCAATGAGATGAACGTGCGGGCGGGCTGCGTCTTCCTATATGAGGGCCGGGGCGAGACACTGTACCTCGAGGTATGCCGTCAGGTGAGCGCGGACAGCGTCACGTGGTCCGGCGAGTCTTGGGCGCAGGCGCCTTGTCTGGATCTTGCGCGGGACGCCATAGCGGAGAGAAGGCCCCTCACACTGTCGCTCGAGGAACTCACAGGCGGCGCGGCGCAGTTGCCCTGGGACGGCGCCGGCAGGCTGATCGCCGTCCCGCTCGTCGCCAAGGGTCGCCCTGTCGGCGTCATGGCCCTGGCCACTCGAACCGGGGCCGATGGCCCCACCGAGAACCTGGACCTCCTCACCGCCATAGGCCAGCAGGTGGGGATCGCCGTGGACAACGCTCGGCTCTACCTGGAGACCCAGGCTCGTGCGGCTGAGCTCGCCCTGCTCCACGATGCCAGCGTTAAGATAAACACGACGTTGGGCACCGGCGAGGTCTACACGCAGATCGTCGAGCAAGCGCTGCGTCTGCTCGACTGCCGGGAGGCGATGGTCTTTCAGCGCCAATCGGGGACGGACATGCCCCGGTCCATCCTGAGCAGCGGGTTGACGCCAGATCAGGCGGCGGCGCTGGCCGACGAGGAGCATGTCGTCGCAGCGTGGCTGGCTGAGTTGATCCGGTCGGGTCGAACCATCACCGTGGCCGATACTGGGGCCAAATCGGCCCTCGGCGATCCGGGTCTCACGGCGCTTTGGCACGACCGAATGGGTATCACCACACTGCTGGGACGCCCGCTCCTGGGTACTCAGGCCCCCCTGGGCTATATTCTCTTCGCCGACAACCGTGGCCCCAAGACGTGGAACCGCTCCGAGCAGGAGCTGGCCGAGAGCTTCGTGAATCTCTCGGCCATCGTCATCGAGAAGGCGCAACTCCAGGAGCGGGCCGAGCGAGCGGCAGCGCTGGAGGAGCGACAGAGGATCGCCTCCGACGTTCACGACGGGCTGGCTCAGACCCTGAGCTACCTGGGTCACCGCGTGGACGAGCTGATCGACGGCGCGCACCGCGGCGATGCCGGGCACGTGACCGAGACCGGTGACCGCATCCGCGCCGCCCTCGACGCTGCCTCCACCGAGGTGCGCAAGATCATCGCGTCGCTCCAGTCGCAGCCCGAGCCCAAGAGATCGCTGCAGACGCTGATCCAGGACACCATCGACGCCTATCGGCGAGACCCCGCCAACGGCATCGCCTTCTCAGCCGGGGAGGCCGTCCCGATCTTCGTCTCGCCAGCGGAACAGGAACAGGTGCAGCGCGTGGTCCAGGAGGCGCTGCTTAACGCTCAGAACCACGGCTCGCCTGAGCACATAGATGTCGCATTGACGCGCGACGACGGAGACCTCGTGATCACTGTCGCCGATGACGGCGCAGGATTCGACCCCACAGACGCCGCCGCGCGGGCCGACAGCCACTTCGGGCTATCCATCATGCGTGCCCGTGCCGCCCGGCTCGGCGGGTCGCTCCAGGTGCGATCGGCTCCCGACCAGGGTACCTCGGTCATCCTACGCTGGCCACACACCACCGACTCCAAGGACTGAGGAGAGAGATATGGCCGTCACACGCGTGCTCTTGGCGGACGATCACCAGCTTTTCAGGGAGGGCCTCGGGAACATCCTGAACGGTCAGCCGGATTTCGAGGTGGTTGGCGAGGCCGGCGACGGCCTCGAGGTCTTCGTGATGGCCCGCGAGCTCGAGCCCGACCTGATCCTGATGGACGTGGGGATGCCAGGGTGCAACGGGGTGGAGGCCACGCAACGCATCAAGGAGGCGATGCCGGACATCATCATCGTCATGCTCACGGTGCGCGATGAGGACGACAACCTCTTCGAGGCCATCAAGAGCGGCGCTCAGGGCTACCTGCTCAAATCCATCCGCTCGTGGGACCTGGTGGAGATGCTCCGCGCCGCTGTCCGCGGCGAGGCCGCCATCACGCCCGCGCTCGGCGGCAAGATGCTGGAGGAGTTCCGCAAGCTGAGCCGGCAGACGCGACGCGACACCGGCAACGACGTCGCGCTCACCGGGCGCGAGCAGGAGGTGCTCAGCCTGGTCTCGCAGGGCCACACCGACCAGGAAATCTCCGACACGCTCCATATCAGCATTCACACGGTCAAGACTCATATGCGCAACATCCTGGGCAAGCTCCAGGTGGGCCACCGCCACGAGGCCGCCCTCTACGCCATGCGCGAGGGATTGATCCCCCGCGGCCCCGCCCGAGGAAACACGTAGCGGCAAGGTCGTGTGTCGCGCTTCCCGGTCGTGTGGGGGCTGGGCATTGCCCCGCGCACCCCAACATCACGCCTGTCGTCCCAGCAGGACCATCACGCAACGAACGTCTGCGTTCGCGCGCTTCAGGTCCAAGCCACATACTCCTGTCCGTCATCCCGAGGGAACTGAGGGATCTTGTGCTCGATTGCCAAGAGCCTCCGGACTGGCGGCATCGATCGCGACCAGCACACCCGTCCCGTATCGGCACCCGCCACACGGAATGCCTCGCCCTCCGCGCAGCACGGTCCTGTAGGGGCTAGGCATTCCCGCGTTCATGCCGCTGCCCATCCCCCGTCCCGCACCAGCACACCCGTCCCTCACCTGCACCCGCCACACGGAATGCCTCGCCCTCCGAGGTTTGCCTGCCCCACCCCGACTGACGCCCTGCGCATCCCTTTCTGACCCTGAAGTTGGCCGCGAAGCCGCCCAGTAGTCCCAGAGTACTATCTGGATTAGTTAACTAACCGTACCGACCTAATTCTTCTAACCAAAAGAGTGATCAACAAGATCACTCTTTTCTCATACCGCCGTCCACGAAAGAGGGATTGAGGTGAGAGGGGTCGCCGTGCTATTCTGAGGCTGGTGTTCAAGTGCCAGTCGATAGGATACCTATGGCGACCCAACCCTTGATTGTGCTCTTCGGTGATTCGCTCATCCTCGACAGCATCGAGGCCAGTCTGGCGGATGACCTGGACTTCAGCCTGCTCCGGCTGCGGACGGCACACGCCGAGGTGGCTCGCCGCCTCCAGGCCGTCGACCCGGTCCTCGTGATCTTCGACCTCGATGCGCCCAGCCTGCAGTCCATCATCCCCTTCCTCAGGGCGGACCCCGGGGTTCCACTCCTCGGCGTCGACGTCAACGGCGATGTCGCCGTTAGCCTCACCTGCGCCCATCATGCAGTTCAGAATCTGATCGATCTCCAAGGCATCATCCGGACCCACTTCAGCGCCGACCCACGGGCACCGCACCTTCACCAGCCACAAGCAGCAGCCGGCGCACTGTCATTGGCGTCCCCCGCATAGCGGGGGCCCCGCTTGCCGGGGCTTAAGCATCCAGATCTTGTTCACGCAGAGCCAAGTGATTCATCGGGAGGGAGAAGCCATGAAGAGGA
>Ga0180436_10005967_pt1 | contig 10673 bp, 6 predicted proteins | sample SS_ome_2_FD_132434 | JGI IMG/M metagenome (GOLD analysis project Ga0180436, IMG submission 132434) | Hypersaline lake sediment archaeal communities from the Salton Sea, California, USA - SS_3_S_2 metaG | ecosystem: Environmental > Aquatic > Non-marine Saline and Alkaline > Hypersaline > Sediment...
GAGATCGTCGACGGGCAGTTCCAGAAGTACAGCGTTGAAGACGGCTCCTTTATCAGGGAGGATTTCTTCGGCAAATACCCGGAGCTGATGGAGATGGTTGAGGATCTGTCCGACGAGGAGATCCGGAAGATGAGGCGCGGAGGGCATGACCCCCGGAAGGTGTACGCCGCATATGAGTCGGCGGTCAACCACAAGGGAGCGCCGACCGTGATCCTGGCCAAGACGATAAAAGGATATGGGTTGGGAGAAGCAGGAGAAGGCAAGAACATAACTCACCAGCAGAAGAAGCTGAACGAGGAGGAGGTGAAGAGCTTCCGCGACCGGTTCAATATTGATATTCCTGATGATGAGCTGGAGGATATTCCGTTTTTCAGGCCCCCCGATGACAGCCCGGAGATTTCCTACATCAAGAAGAGGAGAGAGGAATTAGGCGGGTATCTTCCGGAGAGGAGGGTAACTGCTGACCCCTTGAAGACTCCCTCGGAAGAGCTCTTCCGGGAATTTTACAGCGGGACGAAGGGCCGGGAGGTGTCGACTACCATGGTGCTCGTCAGGATCCTCGGCAAGCTGCTCAGGGACAAAGAAATCGGCGAGCTGATTGTCCCGATTGTACCGGACGAGGCCCGGACCTTCGGCCTGGAAGCCCTATTCGCCCAGGTGGGCATTTATTCCAGCAAGGGCCAGCTTTATGAACCCGTCGATGCCGGCGGAATCATGTATTACAAGGAATCTAAAACCGGACAGATCCTGGAGGAAGGCATAACCGAAGCCGGATCGATGTGCAGTTTCATCTCTGCGGGAACAGCTTACTCGAGCCATGGAATAAATACGATTCCTTTCTTCATGTTTTACTCCATGTTTGGATTCCAGAGAATCGGCGACTTAATATGGCTGGCCGGAGATATCAGGGCCAGGGGCTTCATGCTTGGAGCCACTTCGGGGCGGACTACACTTAACGGGGAGGGGTTGCAGCATGGTGACGGAAACAGCATGCTTTTTGCTTATCCTTATCCCAACGTAAGGGCCTGGGATCCTTCGTTCGCCTATGAAATCGCCGTAATCATAAGAGAAGGTATCCGGGAGATGTACGAGGAAGAAAACGATCTCCTCTACTACCTGACTATTGGAAATGAGAATTATCCCCAGCCCCCGATGCCTGAAGATCGGGATGAAGAGGAGCTGAAGTCGGGAATCATGAAGGGGCTCTACAAATTCAAGTCCTACCAGGGTAAAAAGGACGGGCCGAGAGTCGATCTATTTGGGAGCGGAGCGATCATGAACTGCGTGCTGGACGCTGCCGAGATACTTGAATCTGAATACGGTGTGTCGTCTGAGGTATGGAGTGTCACCAGCTACAAGGAACTTTACCTGTCCGCTCTCGAAACTGAGCGCTGGAATGTCAGGCATCCCGGCGAAGATCCTCGACTCTGCTGGCTCCAGGAGTCCCTGAAGGACAGCTCCGGAGTTATCGTAGCCGCTTCCGATTATGTCAAGGCTTTGCCTGAATCGGTTTCCAAATGGGCTCCGGGCAGAATGATTTCGCTGGGGACTGATGGTTTTGGCAGAAGTGACACGCGTCCCGACCTGCGGGACTTTTTCGAGATCGATGAACGGCATATCGTCCTGGCTAGCCTCAGCGGACTCAGCCGGGAAGGCAATTACCCGGAGAAAAAGGTTCTGGAAGCCATGGAGAAAATGGATCTGGATCCTGAAAAGATAAATCCCTATAGAGTCTAAAAAAATACAGGAAAATTGATCGAAGAGGAGAAGACCATGGCCGGCAAATTTGTGCTCCCTGAGCTTGGGGAAGGTGTTGAACAGGGCGATATTGTTTCGATTTCCGTGTCAGCTGGAGATGTGGTTGAACCAGGTCAGTCGGTGGTGGAGCTGGAGACAGACAAGGCTACAGTTGACGTCCCGTTCGAGGAAGGGGGCAAGATCACTGAAGTCATGGTATCGGTTGGCGACACTGTTGAGATCGGAGCTCCTCTTTTCAGCTATGAATCGGCCGATGGCGGAGACGAAGCCGAATCGGAAGGAAACGGGGACCAGGAGAAAGAAAAAAAGGAGAAGCCGGAGACTTCAGAATCCAAAGGAACCGGAGATGGTTCAGGAGAGGAATCTCCAGATCAAGCTTCTGAGGAAGAGGATTCCGAGCCTGAAACTGAAGATTCAGATGAGACCGTGGATGACTCTGAAAGTGAACCCTCGAAGGGGGATGCTGAAGAAGACGATGCTGAACCTGAGGAGTCACGGGAGGGGATAATACCGGCTGGCCCGGCCGCCCGTCGCGTAGCACGGGAAAAGGGTGTTGATCTGGCAAAAGTCAAAGGTTCGGGGAAACGGGGAAGGATTACTGTTGAAGATGTTGAGTCATTTGCAGCCGATTCTTCCAAAGAATCCAGCCCGGCAGTGTCCGCGGCCCCGGTCAAAATGCCGGATTTTACCAAATTCGGAGAAATCGAAAAGGAGCCTTTCAGCAATGTCCGGCGAGCCACCGCGAAGCACCTGAGCCTCTCCTGGAATACCGCTCCCCATGTAACCCAGCATGATTTGGTCGATGTGACAAGCCTGGAATCCTGGAGGCAGAGGAATCTGAGGGCCGTTGAAAAGGCCGGCGGCAAGCTTACGGTTACCGCCGTTATTGTGAAGGTGGTTGCCGAAGCGTTGAAACGGTTTCCCAAGTTCAATGCCAGCATCGATATGGGGCAGGAAGAGGTCATCCTCAAAAAGTATGTGAATATCGGCATAGCCGTTGATACCCCGCGCGGCCTGTTGGTTCCGGTTATGAGGGATGTCGACCGTAAGAGCATCACCGACATCGCGGTTGAAATAGGAGAGATTTCCGAAAGGGCCAGGAAGGGAAAGACCGGCCTCGATGAACTGGCAGGCGGCTGTTTTACGGTTACGAATCTCGGCGGAATCGGCGGGCACTTTTTCACTCCGATCATCAATCACCCCGAGGTTGCGATCCTGGGAGTTTCCCGCAGCCGCATCGAACCGGTATACCGGGATGGAGAATTTGTTCCGGCGGAGATTCTACCGTTGTCCCTCTCCTACGATCACCGGTTGATCGACGGCGCTGATGCCGCCCGTTTTGTGAAATGGATTTCAGATGTCCTGGAAAACCCGATGAGCATGCTTCTGTGAAATAGTTGCGGGTTGTTGGCGAGTGGCAGTTCAACGGTTGGAGCTTACTTATCTTATTAATGAGCCGATTCTGCTCCAGCGGGTCCTGGTGAAGAAGAAAATAATCCGCTCGCCATACAGTTTAAGCTGTTCAGCCAGGGATGTTTTAAGGTGGGCATCCTTGCCGTCCGCGTAAGACCAGAAGATAACCAGCGGCCTGCCGACAATCAGTGCCTCAGGGAGAAATCCGAAGTAGCGGCTGTCCGCACTGTCGTCGCGATTGTCACCCATCATGAAATAGGCATTTTCGGGAATCTTCACCGGCCCGAAATTATCCCTCTTGGATTCAAAACTGAAATTGCTGCCCGAACGCGGCCTGAAGATCCGTTGGTCGATGTGGTGCTTGTATGGTTCATCCAGAGGTCGGCCGTTTATGAAGACCACCTTGTCCTTGATCTCGAGTGTTTCGCCGGGAAGACCTATGGCTCTTTTTACATATAGGACCTCCGGTTTCTCGGGAAATTTAAAGACAACGACGTCTCCGCGTTTGACCATGCGGGTGGCTGTCCCCGGAAAAGGCTCGGTCAGCCAGTTTCGGTAGGTGAACTTGTCTATCAACAGCCGGTCGCCAACCTGGATGGTGGGGACCATCGAAGGGGTCGGAACTGTCATCGGATGAACGACAAAGGTGGTAACAAAAAGAGCCACGATGGTGCAGTAAACCGTTGCGACGAAATATTCCCGCAGGGTGCTTTGCTGGGGCTCGGGTTTCTTCTGCTCTTTGGTGGCTTCCTTGTGCTGATCCTTCATCTTTGATCAGTGATTATAACGCAAAAGGGATAGTCTGGAGAAGTGTGCCGGGACTGCAGGTCATTCAGGCCAGTTTGCGGCTCGCAGCGTAGGGCCGGGCCGGCAAGGTTTCAATCCAGGAGTCTCAACCGGGAACTGTCCGGGCATTTTTCAATGAGACTTTGAATCTTTTCTCCGCTTATGGGATGGGAGAATTCCGGAAGAATCTCCTGCAGGGGAACCAGGACAAATCTCCTCCTGCAGGCCTCCGGATGCGGGAGAACCAGCCTGCCTGACCTGATTGACACCTGGCCGAAGAAGAGGATATCGATATCCAGTGTTCTGGGCGCTGAATCCCCCTTGCCGGTCCGGCCTGCTTCCCGTTCGATACTCTGGCACAGGTCGAGCAGTTCAAAAGGCGAAAGCCGGGTATTGATGGTGCAGGCAATGTTGATGAAGTCAGGCTGGCCGGCCAGTCCGACAGGTTCGGTTTCGTAGTACGAGGAGACCTGACCGGGCGGGGCTCCGTTGTTCCTCAGGCAGAGGAGTGCCGATTCGATCTCTTTCCTCCTGTCTCCCAGGTTGGAGCCGAGTGAAAGGATTATGCCGCTTGTATTCATTTGATTTCCGTTGAGAGCCGATTTTGCAATCATGATTCCCGGATTCTTTGCAGCCGATGGTTTAGAAAACCGGTACCGGAGCCCTCCTGATATTGCCGATATTACCGAGACCTTTAAAATAGAAAGACACTCTTACCTGCCTTCTTTCATCCCTGTTGATCAGGTTGTAACCGAAGAGTTCCCCCACGATGCCGACGCAGTCCCAGAAATAGCTGGCCCTGATGTGATAATTCAGGAACCTGTTGTCCTGGGCATCATAGCTGATATGGCTGGTGGCGGAAAATCCCCTGCCGTAGCGGCCGTAACCTATGCCCCCCTGGATCTGGTGACTCTGGCCGAAATCCTCCAGGATATCCTCGGTAATGTAATAGGAGCCGGAAACGCTCAACAGGTTGAATGCCAGCCTCCCGCTGGCCGCGAAATCCCTGAATCTTCCCCGATCGGCGTCATAATCACTTCGGACATCAACGCTGAGGGCGGAATCGGGATTGAATCTTCCGCTCAGAGTTATCGGAGAGAAGTCGCGCTCAGTTGTCAGGTAAGGGAAACCGGTCAAAGTGTAAAGGGGGAAGAACTGGTTGACCGTATTCTCTTTCAGGGCCCCGTTGAAATCCGGGTCCATGAAGTGCTTCTGGGCAATCTTGACTCTCAGCCATTCCCTGGGAGATGAATCCCCCCGGGCCTTGGTGTAAAACCTGTTGATCAGGGAATATTCCAGTTCATTGGTATCTGCTACGGCATCTGCGTCATCGAACAGAATAACGCTGTCATAATCGTCGATGCCTTCAATCAGGCGGTAGCGGAGCCTTGGTTCCAGAACGTGCTTCCACCTGACAGAGTCGCTTTCACCCCAGGTGCGAGAGAGTTTCCAGCCCTGAAGATCTACCGAAAGGTCAGCGTAATTACGATTCACATTATCGCTTACAACAGTTGGAGCCCCATCTTCCCAGGCCACCGAATCACTGTAAAAGACCTCTCTGAGCTTCAGGGAAGGAGAGATTCGCAGCCCCTGGAAGAGGGGAACCGAGAAATAGATTTTTGGGCTGAAGTCGAGCCTCTGGGTGATGGTAGGTGTCTCGATAAGCAGGTCGGAGCGGCTCATCCCGGCGGCCGAGGTGCTCAAGTCGAAATAGACAGGCGCAAAAGGAAGCCGCCAACCGTTGAAGTCGAGGCTGGCTTCGGGAAGCTTCCTGATCCTGGTGTTCTTTTGGGAGAACAGGGTTTCTTCCTGGTGGATTCCGAGGTTGAGAGCTCCTCCCTCAAAATTCCGGTTGATAAAAAAGGCTGAATCCTCGGTCGGCCTGGTGGCATTGATGAAATTGTCGGTAAAAGTCTGGCGGTAGAGGAAGTTGGAAACCAGGCTGAAATCAGCAACGGCCCTGAAGCCGTTTTCAAAGTTGATTTCACCCAACCCCGTCAGGCTCCATCCGCCGGCATTCAACTTGTCATCGATGTAGCTTCCGGAGAGGTTGAAAAAGGAGCGTTCGGAAGGTCTGGACCTGAATATCATTCCATGTTGAAGCCCGCGTTTGCTGAAATAGGTTTCTTCCAGCATCAGGTCCGCGCTTCTTCCGAGCGTCAAATAGAGACGCTGTTCAATCCGGATCCCCTTGGCGTTAGAACTGCCCACAGAGGGCAGCAGAATTCCGCTGGAACGTTCTTCCTTGCCCGCCGGAATGTACATGTAGGGAAGGTAAATGATCGGTATCTGCTTGACCTTGAAAACCGTTCCCTTCAATTTGTAGCTCTCGTCGAGGGTGATGGTGGCCTTTTTCACCTTGATTTGCCATTTTGGGACATCGCCGGTACAGGAAGATAGGAACCCGTTTTCAGCGGTGTAGACATTATCGCCGGTTTTGACAACCTTGTCAGCCTTGAGATATAGCTCTTCGTCGGTGAACCCCGAAGCGTCATAGATCACCCCGGTATTTTCCTTGACATTGAATTCCGCCCGGCTCCCTTTGAGCCAGGTGATTCCGCGGATAATCAGCAGGTCTCCTGTCCCGGTGAGGACCTCATAAGTCCGGTTGTAGCTGATTTCGTCGGCTGAGAGGCGGGTATCTCCGTATTCGGCGACCACGCTGCCCCTGGCGACCAATGTTTCCTCTGAACTTCCTTCTATCTGGTCGGCCTTTATGGTCAGCGTTATTCCCTCGTGTTCTATCACTACCGAGGGCCTGTTTTTCGCCTCCTGGCCGAAAACGGAGGCTGAAAGCAGAGGAAGGAAAAAAGTGAAGAGGCACAAGGCGGCTCTCATGAGTTTGAGCCTCGCCGAAAACCCGAGTTCGACCGGAAGAACGGATCTCTGTATTCTATCCGCGGGAAACAGGATTTCTGGATTGTTACAGTTTTCCATTGCAGCCGGTTGTCCACTCTCCACTGGTTAACTCGCAAGCCCCATTGTAAGGGAATTATTTTACAGGATCTGGGATAATGATGCTCATATACAGATGGCTATTCACTGTCGCCGGACTCTACAGGGGAAATTGACCATCAAGCCGGGGAAAGGTTCAGATGCATCAGGAAAACGGAATCGATTCATTTGCTGATTTAAAAATATTTTTTGACAATTTTGTCCTCTTTCATCTGGGTACAGATGCGGATGCCGTCTTCTCCCCGGAGATGGACGGAGCGCTTACCTGCTCAATGAGCCATGCCAGGATCAGTGATATCCAGTTCCACCTTACCCCTGAGGAAGCCGCAAGGTATGCCCTCGACATACCTGCTTTTGAAGAGTACCTGCTGGACTTGCTGACTACCCATCGCAGAGGCCTGGTGTTTTGCGATTGATTATTGCAGCTGGAGAGGCTGGATATGAACTATGCACCAACAGTTAGCACTAACAGAATGATCGAAGAGCTCAGGCAGGGCCCGGCCCGCTGCTTCATTTCCATCCAATCCCCTAAATTTTCGGAATAATTTCGGATGGATCAGGAGACAAGTGGCCCGTCATGCTGATAGTTTATTCCCTATTCGGAATGAACACACGTGTCAATTCAGTTCCATAACGCCTCGAGGGAGATGAGTAATCAGGAATATGAGTCCGATCAGGGAAAATTGTTTTTGGGTTCTGGTAGTTGTGATCCTGTTGGGCACCTTTTCGGCAGTCTCGGTCTCTGGATTGTATGCCCAGGAAGGTGAAAGGCCGGAGAATTCTGTCAAAACCGGAGAACTGTATGAGAATAATGCCGGTAAGGAGAAGGATGAACCTTCCTATGAAATTCACGGATTTATCGACAGCATCTTCCATTACGAAGACCTCATAGACCAGCCTGAGGACTGGCGGGCCAGTACCACCCGGGGGACGCTTCGGTTTTTGGCTTTCCCGGCTGAACCGCTGGATGTGAAAGTAGGGATAGTCGGACGGCTGATAGGAGGAAACGAAGAACTGGGCAGTGACTTCTACATGCCCATACCGATGCAGGATTCCCTTTTGCCGGAGGTGCCGGATTACCTGATTCGAGGCAGGGAAAATGATTTTTACATACAGGAAGCTTACGTCACCCTCAAGCTGAACAAATTCTGGCTTCGAGGAGGACGGCAGAAATTCATAACCGGTTCAGGCTATGCCTATAATCCCACTGACCTTTTCAATCAGCCAACCCCGCTGGACCCTACCTACGAGGCTGACGGATTCGACGGAGTAGCCACAGGATATGATTTCGATCAGTATAACGGCCTTGATTTTTTTATAAGGCCCTCCGAATCGAGGCCTCCAGATTTTTCGGCCCGGGCCGGTTTCGGCGGCGATTCCTGGCAATTCAAAGCCCTGTTTTCTTCAGTTGAACGTTTCCAGACCGACTGGATGTCAGTCAATAATCCGCAGGGAGTAGCTTTCATCGAGGCCGGAGGAACAACGGATTTTTATACTCATGCTTTTCGCTGGAACCAGCCGGCTATCGGGTTCCGAAAGAGTCTGCCCGGGGTAGAGGTTTATGGAGAAGCAGGATATGTTTTTGTGGATCCTCCTGCCTCAACTGGTTTTCTGGCCGAGGAAGTGGGTAATCATGAAAGAATTCTCCTGGGGATCAGGCCTTACTTGGGTGAAAGGATTACCTTCCTGGCTGAATACCTTCGTTTGGGTGAGTGTGTGGGGGGAGACCGGCCGATAACCCTGAATGGCATGATGGGATATTTTGATGGGAAGATTCTTTCGACCAGCCGGGATAATGTTTATTCGGAAATAACCTTGCCAATTCACCGCAGAATTGATTTCCAGTTCATGGCAAACATCGGGATAAACCATTACTACGGATTTTACAGTCCCTGGCTGCATTTTAAGCTGACTCCGAAACTCCGGTTTTCGGTATCAACCTACCACTGCCCGGGCGCGGATGACGGTCCTCATTCCGATATCGGCTTTGGTAGCAAAGCCCGTCTCAGATGGGATTTTTAGAGAAGGCAGTCGTGGCATAAGCTTCCAGCTTATGGGTTTAAAATAAACGCTGTCGCCGGGGGGCAACAATGGGGGGAATCCAGCATAGAATTTATGGGAGTGTAACAGGTACGACCGGAAAATCGAAAAGAAATCGATTACGGACCCGACAACGACAGCGACAACGAAAGGTCCTCAGCTCCGCCCCTTTAATTTCAGGGAAAGAAATTTTCCACCAGGATCAGTTCTGAGTCCGGATGGTGCTGGTGCGTGCATGCGATCCAATCTTCATCCGGGGAGACGTCAATCCAGCCTGATCCCATTTCGCCAGTATTTCTGATAATTTCTTTGATTTCTCCGCATTGAAAATCGAAGAAGTTCAAACTGTAGTCTCTTAGCTGTCCCGTGTCCCGGGAAGATGAAAAGTAGACGCCGGTTTTACTAATTGCCCAGTGGGAATATAGAAATTTCCGTTCCAGCACTAGTTCCTCCGGACCTTCTGGTACCGGGACCCTCCAAAGCCCTGAAATTTTACTCCGCGTGAAGTAAAGATGGTTTCCGTCCAGGGATTCGATAGCGTAATAACCTCCGTTCAAGGTAACCTGTTCAACAGGACCCCCTTCTGCCGGTATTTTCCATATTTCTGATCTTCCGGTTCGCGTGGAACGAAAATAAAGCCATTTCCCGTCGTTTGACCAGGTCGGGGCCATGTTAGCGGCCGGTCCGCTGGTAATCCTCCGGATGGGTCCGCCTTTGAGGTCGACAGTGAAGAGGTCGCCTTTTCCGAAATCAGAGGAATCAAAAGCCAGCCGTTTACTGTCTGGAGACCAACTAGGCGCGCCTGATGAAATTCGGCTGTCGGTTATCTGAACCGGATTCGAACCATCCGTGTCAGATATCCAGATATTGTACAGACCAGTCCGGTCGGAGCTGTAGGTGATCTTTTTGCCGTCAGGTGAGATTTTGGGCCACATGCCTGAAAACAGTCGTTTGGGTTCCTGTTCCCTTTGGTGATGACGGCGTCCAGGGACACGGTACACCGCGGTTTCAGTGCCGAATCTCTCCACATACACGATGCGGTTCCGGTTAACCGATAATTCGCCCGCACCCCGACCCAGCCCGGGTACCAGGCGTGGCATCCCGCCGGTGGAGTCTATCATTGACACTCCCATGTGGCTGAAATAGTAAATAATATCCAGATCTTTTGGCCACACCGGCTGGGAGACATCCACGTACCCCTGGCTGGTGAGCTGTCTCCTCAGGCCGGTATCAATGGAATGGATCCACAAGTCCTGGTTACCCCAGAGGTCGGATCCGATGTTTACAAAAACGATCTCCCTGCCGTCCGGAGAGAATTCCGGTGCATAATCTCCCATGGTTCCTTCAGGTGGGCAGGTTAGGGCGGAGAGTTCCAGGGAGTTGATGTTCAGCATCAAAATCCGGGCCGGAGTTTCTTCATCATCCAGGCAACTGAATGCCAGGTATTTTCCGTCCGGAGTCCAGGCCAGCATGGGAAGAAAATACTCATTGGCAAAGACTTCCCCGGAAATATCAAGCAGTTTCTTCTCTGGCCCGCCACAGGACGGAACCAGGAATATGGCGGCTTTTTGGGGTGATGGCGGGGTCTGGAAGGGCGGTACCCTGACGAAAGCTATTTGTTTTCCATCTGGTGACCATACCGGGCTTCGGTTTTCGAAAGGGTCGTCGGTAATTCTTGAGATTTCGGTTCCGGTCCCTATCGGCTTGATGTAAATATCCCA
>Ga0180436_10005969_pt1 | contig 10672 bp, 6 predicted proteins | sample SS_ome_2_FD_132434 | JGI IMG/M metagenome (GOLD analysis project Ga0180436, IMG submission 132434) | Hypersaline lake sediment archaeal communities from the Salton Sea, California, USA - SS_3_S_2 metaG | ecosystem: Environmental > Aquatic > Non-marine Saline and Alkaline > Hypersaline > Sediment...
AGCACCGCGACGCGATCTGGTCTTTCTGCGTTCCGTCGATCGCCAACCTCTACCTGCGGTGGTGGGATCCGCTCGAGCCGGGAGAGAATCGCGAGGAAGGTGCCCCGGAATACACCGGCGATCACCTCGACGGTTTCGCCAACAAGGTCACCAATTTCGCCGCCGCGAACCCCGAGAAGCAGCCCGCCGGCAACCTGCTCAACACCCGCTCCGCCGGATTCGGCATCGTGCGTCTCAACACGAAGACGCGCGAGATCACGATGGAGTGCTGGCCGCGCAACGTCGACATTACCGATCCCGCCACCGAGCAGTATCCCGGCTGGCCGCGCACCATCTCGCAGTTCGACAACTACAGCCCGCCGTCCTGGGGCACACTCGGCACCCTCACCTTCGACGTCGAAGATCCCGTGGTTCAGCTCATCGACGCGGCGACCAGCGAAATCCTCTACACCGTCCGAGCCAACGGAACCACTTTCACCCCGATGGTGCCCAAGGAAGGATCGTTCCTCGTCAAGGCCGGGAAGAACGCGCCCGATACGGTCGTCGCGGAGAAGGCGAAAGCCGGTAGCGAGGCGATGACCGTGACCCTGGACTGAGTCGGCCGACGGTTCAAACCAGTCAACGCGTTCCATCGGAGTTGTCCCCGACTCCTGACGCCCCCCTTGATTCGACCCCCCACGACCGATCCACCGACGCCCATGCCCAGACAACCCCTTTGTGCTCATCTTGCGGCCAGCCTGGTTCTACTCGTGTCGCACGGATTCATCGGTGCCGAGGAGAGAGAGGCAGGCGGTCCCGTCTTCGTCTTCGAGACCGGAACCCCGGCGTGGGCGGGCGAACGGATTCCGCTTCCGCCCCGTTTCGCGCCCGATCTCGGATGGACCGGTGTGGAAGAAATCCGCTTCGCGCCGGGAATGTTCGAGGCGGGAGAGCCCGGCTTCTTTTCCTACGTGCTCGTCTTCCTCCTCCAGCCGGGTGACGACGTCGGCAGGGAAGCCCTCGCGCGGGAACTCCTCACCTACTACCGCGGTCTCTCCGCTGCGGTGATGGAGGGGCGCGGGCTCACCGTCGACACGAGCCCCTTCACGATCCAAGTCGAAGAACCCGGCGACGCGGTGCTGGAGTCTCCCGCCACGGCGCCCGATGCAACGGCATGGCGGGCCTCGCTCACCTGGATCGAACCCTTCGCGACGCAGGAGCAGCAGGTTCTCCACTTCGAACTCCACACCTGGGAGGAGAAAGGACGCCCCGTCGTCTTGTCCTGCGCCTCGCCCGCCGATCCCTCGGCCACCGGCGGGCCGTGGAAGGATCTCCGCCGGATCCGATCGACCTTTCGCTTCGAGTGAGGGGGGCAGCATGACCGTCCCGTCGACACGACGGCCGCCGCGTTATTTTCCTCGGTGGCTGGCAGCATTATCCTTCGCCAGATCCATTTTTCCACGGGGCGGAGTGACCCGGGTTAGCCCGAATGGCACTTAGTTAAGCCAAGTCAACGAGGATCTTGGTCGGCGGATCCTCACTTCGGAAGTGTTCGAAATATTCTTATTTCGCTCCTTTGTTTCCATGCACCCGACGTTTCGAAATTCTTGTCTTTTTCTCCTGGTTGCTCTCCTCTCCGTCTCCGCAGGAACGGGGAGAGCCTCCGACGCCATCGCCCTGATCATGGGGAACGGAGCCTACGATCAAGTGTCGCTACAGAATCCCGTGAACGATGCGACAGCCATGGCCACCGCCCTCGAGAGGAGCGGCTACGAAGTCATCCTCGAAACGGACCGGACGCGCCGGAATATGACCGACGCTATCGAGGACTTTCGCGAGCGGCTCAAAGTGGGAGGGCGTGCCGTCTTCTATTTTGCGGGACACGGCGTGCAGGTGGACGGGAGCAATTTCCTCCTCCCGGTCGACGCCGACCTCACCGACCCGGCAGGGGTCGTCGGCGATGCGGTCAAGGTGAGCGACGTGCTCGACTTGCTGAGCGAGGCGAAGACGAGCCTGAATCTCGTGATCCTCGATTGCTGTCGCGACAATCCGCTGCTCGAAGGAAAGGTGGACGGGGCGGGGCTCGCCACCCAGCTCGGTCCACCGAATACCATGATCGCGTTTTCCACGGCCCCGGGAAACGTCGCGCTCGACGGGGAATCCGACCACTTGCCCTACACGGCCGCCCTCCTCAATCACATCGATAATCCGCAGCTGACGATCACGGATCTGTTTCGGACCGTTGCCAGCGATGTCGTGAGCGAAACCGATGAGATGCAGCGGCCATGGAAGTCCGACGATTTCGCCGAGGACTTCCATCTCGTTTACGAGCGGGAGATCCGCAAACCACCGCAAGACAGAACCGGCGAAGGATTTGTTTTCCAGTTTGCTCCCGCAAAGGGGACAAGACGAAAGTACCGCCAGTCGGTCGACGTCACCGGCCGGAACGTGGCCCCGAATGGACAGAGTTTCGAGATTCTGCTTTCTCTCTCGCAGGATTCCTCCCCCACGGTCCTCGAACGAAACAAGCTGACCGGTATCACGACGATGCAGACGACCGTTTCGGACTTCCGAATCTTGCTCGAAGTCTCCGCGAACGGCAAGGCGTTGCGATACCACTGGGCACCGGACAGTGGCGCGATGCCCCCCATCGTTCAGCAGATTCTCACTCCGGCAGGAATCGCTTTGGTGGAGCGCTTCCTCGAAGGTCCCTATTCGTTTCCCGTGAACCAGATCGGACAACTGGACCGAGACGGTCGAGGTCTGGATGAAGTCTACGTGGACTGCGCTCCGAAGCTGGGCGTGAAACCGGTCGAGTTGAAGACTCACCTCGTCGGAAACGGATTTGCCGATCTCTTCGGGCCCTATCTCCTTTTCGCCGGGTCGAGAAGCTATCCTCCGGGACCGGTCCAACCGGGTGACAAGTGGAAGGACCTCGAGGCGACCGAATTCAAACTGATCGGGGTCGACGAGGACATATTCCGCATTGCGGCGACGAATGCCGAAGTGGAGAACATCGACGTCTCGGTGACTGGCATGTCGGGTGTGTTGGAGATCGAGCGAGCCACCGGATTGCTTCATCGCCTCAGCCTTCGCGGAAAGAGCGATTTCGGTGCCGGACTGCAGAACGGCTACTTCACTTTCTCGGTGGAGCAAATCGACTGAGAAGCCGTCTCTTGGCATCGCGACGTTCACGGATCCACCGGCGAGGAGTGTCTCGCGAATCCTCCGGCTTCATTGAGTGATTCCCCGAAACCCCTCTCGAAAGGATCCAGTCGCACCACTCCCCCGTCTCCCGAAGAAGGCGCCGACCCCCGGGGCACACTCCGGAACCGGAACCGGGCGAAATTTCGACCCACCTGGCGCGGTGGCATCCCTGCTTGATTCCGTCGCAAACTTCGGCAGGCTCCTGATGAGATGCCTTCCGTATTCGACTTCCCGGGAATCCGACGAGCCGTTCTTCTCCTTGCGGGCATGGGTGCCGTGTCGGCGCAGGCGGAACCTGTCACGGTTGCCCTTCGCGAGGGAGCTCCCTTCGCCTTCCGCAATGATTCCGGGAACTGGGAAGGAATTGCCGTCGATTTATGGGAACGGATTGCGCAGCTGACCGAGTTGGAGTTCCGCTACGAGGTATTCGAGCTTGCCGAGATGCTCGACTCGCTGGAAGCCGGTGAATCGGATGTCGGGGTGGCCGCCCTGACGATCTCGGCCGAACGGGAGAAGCGTTTCGATTTCACCCAACCCTTCATGCCTTCCTCCCTCGCCATCGCGGCGAGAGCGGAACCTCGTGGATGGTGGCAGTTCCTTCGGAGCTTCGCCTCGCTCCCCTTCCTCTCGGCGGCGGGTGCCCTTGCGGGTGTGCTCCTCGTTTTCGGTTTCCTCGTCTGGGCCTTCGAGCGCAAGAAGAACGAAGAGTTTTCTGCCCGGCCGATCGAGGGGATCGGGGCGGGCTTCTGGTGGTCGGCGGTGACGATGACAACCGTCGGCTATGGAGACAAGTCGCCCGTGACCCTCGGTGGTCGCATCATCGCTTTGATCTGGATGTTCTCCGCGATCATCATCATTTCCGGTTTCACGGCTGCGATCGCTTCCTCGCTTACCATGAACAGCCTGCGGGCCGATATCGAATCCCTCGATGACTTGCGCTCCGCGAAGGTGGGAGTAATTGACGCATCCAGTGGTGCGGAGTTTCTCGACGAGGAGAGAATCGGCTATCGGGAATTCTCCAGTGCGAGCGAACTCGTGGCGGCACTCGCTTCAGGAGATGTCGAGGCCGTCGTGCATGACGCACCCATCCTCAAGCATGTCCTCAAAGCGCAGGATGTGAAAGAGGTAAAGATCCTCCCCGACCGGCTTCGGCTCGAATCCTACGCCTTTGGCCTCAAGGAAGACTCCGAACTCCGGGAATCGATCAATCGCGCTCTCCTCGAAATCGTGCAAGGAGAGGATTGGATGAAGACAGTCGATTCCTACCTGGAGAACTGACTGCCCCGGATCGATCCGGATTCGACAACACGCCCGGGTTCGCTCCCCCCTCGTCTTGCGTCCGGCGACGCCCCGCGATGCGATGATCGAAGATCCGGAGCGAAGGAAGGGCCGTCAACCGGATTGGGAGAACCTACCAGGCAAAGCCCGGTCTGCGGATACCTTACGGACGGCCCTTTCCCGCCCCTCGCCGATCGGTCTCCGGGTTGGGAACCAGGGCTCACTTCACGACAACCCAATCCGTGCCGCCTAGAGAATGCCGAGGCAGTCTCACTCCTCGGACGGCAACGGCAACGTGTAGTCCCACCTCGGTTGCCGAGCACGGGAGTGGTCGGTGATCTGCTGGATCCCTTCCGGCACGACCCGTGCCTTCTCGACCCGCTCCCGGAGACGGGCGAGGAGTTGGGCTTCCCGTTCGGCAACCGCGGGTTTTCCGGCAAGATTCCTCATTTCCCCGGGGTCGGTCTCGTGGTCGTAGAGTTCGACCGAGTTTCCTTCGGCTTCCTCCCACTCCGTGATCCGGTAGCGCTCGTCACGCAGGCTGTAGCCGTTCGCCCGCACGGTGAGTTGGGTCAGGGCATCCTTCCTCGGGCGCGCCTCCGGATCATGCAGCGCGGGAACGAGGCTGACTCCCTGGACGTGCGAAGGGATCTCCAGTCCCGCCAGGTCCGCGAGGGTCGGGAAGAAGTCGATCATCTCGACCGGGGCCGGTGTGCGATGGCCACGCAAGGTCTGTCCCGGGGCCGAAACAATCAACGGCACGCGCGTGGCGTTCTCGAACAAGGTGGTCTTCTGGAACTGACCGTGCTCCCCCATGTGGTAGCCATGATCGGACGTGAAGAGGACGATCGTGTCATCGATCAGTCCCAGTGTGCCGAGCGCCTCGAGCAGTCTGCCCACCTGCGCGTCGACGAAGGAGATCGACGCGTAGTAAGCCCGGATCGCTTCCCGGGCCAAATCCGGTGTGAGCCTGGTCTTCTCCTTTTTTAGGGTGACGGTCTTCCGGGCCGCCGGCGGAATCGTGTCCAGGTATCCATCGGGGACATCCGGAAGCTGGATGGACTCAAGAGGATAGAGATCGAAGTATTTCTTCGGTGCCACGTAGGGCGTGTGGGGGCGGAACAGGCCCACGGCGAGAAAGAACTCGTAGTCGTGCCCGGCATGCCACTCGAGGCGCTCGATGGCCTCGTCCACGATCATTCCGTCGGTCTGCTCGCGATCCGTGCCATCCGCCGCCAGCCAACTCAGGGTGCCGCCATACCTTCCGGGGGTGAGGGTGAAGACCTTGGCCTCCTCCAGCTTGTCGCGTCCGATGGGATTGATGGTGTGGTCCCAGGAGTAGGGATCGTCGTGACCACCGGTGCCGATGTTGCGCGGCACCCCGTAATGGTAGATCTTGCCGATTCGCGTCGCGAAGTAGTGATTCGCCCGGAAATGCTGGCTCATCGAAACGGTGTCGGGAAGGGTCTGGCGCAGGAAGATCGAATTGTTCCAGATCCGGGTCTGGTCCGGGTAGAGGCTGGTCATGAAGGACGCCCGGCTCGGTCCGCAGAGTGCGAACTGGCAGTGGGCATTGTCGAACTGCACGCCCCGCCGAGCCAGTGCGTCGATGTGCGGCGTCTTCACGAGCGGATGATCGTAGGTCCCGAGATCGCAGTTCAGGTCATCGCAGATGATGAACAGGACGTTGGGCCGACCTTCGGCGGCAAGAGGGCCGGCCAGGAGCGTCGCGAAGATCGCCAAGAGAGCACCACGGATTCGGGAGACGATGGGAATCATCCATGGGAGTTACCCGATTCTCTTCGATTCGACAAGCGGGTTCGGGTTCGATCAACGGGAGTTCTTCCTTCCAGCTCGGTCTCCCGTGCTCCTCTGTCGTGAACCCGGTGAGGCGCTCACGCCCGCCGGGCGATGATTCTCGCCAGGTCTTCGAGAGCGTGGCCAATCGGTCGCGGAGATGCGCCTTTCCCGGCAGCCCCCCCTTCGAGCACTCCGCTCACTGCCCGCAATAGCGCCACAGACGGGTCACGGCTTCTATCCTATGCTGCTTTCCTTCCACCGCCCCCATGCACACACGGGTACTCGCACGCATCCTCGCTTCTCTCGTCCTGCTCTCCACCGTGGACTGCTTTGGCGTGGAGTCGCCTCTGGGAAGCGAATTCCGTTCGACCCTGAAGTCGCTCTGTTTCGAATGCCATGGGGCCGACAAGCAGAAGGGCGATATCCGGTTGGACACACTCCCCGCCGATCTCTCATCCGCCGAAGTCTGGCACGACGCACTCGACCAACTGAACCGGGGAGAAATGCCTCCCCCCGAGGCACGTCAACCCGACACCCGGGAGAGACAGCTCCTGACCTCCCGACTCGACCAGTATCTCGAATGGGCTGCCGAGAAGAAACGGCTCGCGGGAGGGCGACTCTCGACGCGGCGCCTGACACGCTACGAGTATGCCAATTCGATGCGCGATCTGCTCGGCATCGACCTCGACTTCGCGGGTGACCTACCCCCGGATCCCGCCTCGCCAGATGGCTTTCTCAATGATGGGAGGACCCTCGAGATGTCACCGATCCAGATCGAGACCTCACTCGAGATCGCTCGCCGGGCTCTCGCCATCGCGATACCGGATCCGGACGACGAGCCCGAGGTCATTCAGGTTCGCCAGACCGAGACCGCCATGGGGCGGCTGCCCAACCGAAATGACGGGGAGCATGCACCGGTCAATCCCGAATACATTCTCGATCTCCCGGACTTCCCCCGAACGGGCGAGTTCGAAGTGAGAGTAACGGCGCGGCTCGCCAATCCCGAATCGGCCGATGCCCCCAGGATGCAGGTCTCGCTGGGGCACGTGCCCGGGATCGTCCACGTCCCTCGAAAAGTCGTGGGAGAGGTCGACCTGACGTCCCCCGGTCCGGAGACCTTCGTTTTCCGCGGGAGAATCGAGGACTTCCCCCAACCGGGCCCGGTGCCTTTCGGACGCTCGGGCTTCAAGGGAATGATCCTGATGCTCGACTTCATCGATGCCGACGGGAAACCGCTCCGCTATCCGGACAAGCGTTACGCCCAGCTGCCGACGAAGCCGAAGAAGGGCCAGAAGGCTCCTCCCGCGTTGCCGCCTTCCCCTGCTTTCGGAACGCGCCTCGAGGTGAAAATCGACGCCGCAGAGTTCACGGGCCCGATCCCCGCACCGAGGCTGCTCCATTCGCGCGACGCCGACCGGGAAATCACGGACTTCATGACACGGGCCTTTCGCCGCCCGGTCTCGGAAAAGGAGCAGGAGGCCTACCATGCCCTTTTCGCGGGAATGCAAAACCGCGGATCGACCTTCGAGGAGGCGATGCGGGAAACCTTCGCGGCGATCCTCGTCTCTCCTCATTTTCTCTATATCAACGAACCCGGCGCCGGGGAAATCTCCGCCCACGAACTGGCCACCCGGCTCTCCTACTTTCTCTGGAGTTCGATCCCGGACCGTCAGCTGTTCGAACTCGCCGGGAACGATCGATTGAGGGACCCCGAGGTCCTCGTCGCCGAGGTCGAGCGTATGCTGGACGATCCCCGCTCCCGCCAGTTCGTCGACCGTTTTGCCGACCAATGGTTCGGCCTGGATGCCCTGGAGCGGGTCGCCGTCAATCCCAACGCGTTCCCAAGCTTCCGGGATGGTCTCAAGGAGGACTTTCGGAACCAGGTCCGGGCCGTGTTTTCCGAGATCCTTCGCAACGATCTCACCGCCCTGGAATTGCTCGACTCCAACTGGACGATGGCCAATCGGGACCTCGCGATGCACCTGGGTCTCGCGGGTCCGCGTTCCACCCGCCTCGAGAGGATCAGTCTGCCGGCAGAGTCCCCCTACGGAGGTCTTCTCGGCCAGGGTGCGTTCCATCTCATGGGGTCGGACGGAGAGCAGTCGCATCCCATCAAGCGTGCCGTCTGGATCCTCGACCGCCTCCTCGACGATCCCCCCGGATCCCCTCCCCCGGACGTCCCGGAGCTGGATTCGGAGAATCCCGATCTCACCGGCCTCTCCCTGAAGGAACAGCTCGAGATGCATCGTGAAAAGGAGTCCTGCAACAACTGCCACCGGGGTATCGATCCCTGGGGACTCCCCCTCGAGGAATTCAATGCCCTCGGTCAGTGGAGCCATCCCGGGGACGACTCGTCACCCACCCTCCTGCCCGGGGGAATCGAGGTCGCCGATTCCGTCGCACTGAAGAGCCTGCTGGTCGAAGAGAAGAGAGAGTGGTTCGCCCGGTCGGCCGTGAAACGACTCGTCACCTATGCTCTGGGCCGCCCGACCGACCTGGGGGATCGCGAGTCGCTCGAGTCTCTCACGAAAACCTTCGAACAACACGGGTACCGGTTTCGGCCCTTGATAATCGAACTGGTATGCAGTGAGTTGTTTCGGGAGTAAGCGGATGGCCGGTGGGGCGAAAACCACCGCTCTCCGATCCCCGGGAACGGGACAGTTTTTGATCGATGATGAGACGACGAGAAATCACGCGAAGAACAGTGCTCCGGGGAGCGGGCGTCACCCTGGCCCTTCCCTGGATGGAAGCCATGGCGTCGGCCTCCTCTTCGACCGGCGACCTGCCGCGCCGGTTTTGTGCGATCCAGTTCCCCTTCGGCGTCGCGATGCCGGCGACCGATTCGCCCGATCGGAAATGGGGCTGGTTCCCGACGGGAGAAGGCACCGACTTCCAGCTCACCAATCCGCTGAAGCCCCTGGCGCCCATCCTGGACGATGTCTCGATCTTCGGAGGCCTCTCGCACCCTCGTTGCCGTACCATGAACGGGCACGACACGAGCGATATCTTTCTCACCGCGAACAACCTCGCCAAGGTCACCTACCAGAACACGATCTCGATCGATCAGCTGATCGCGGATCGCATCGGTGAGCGGACCCGGCATCATTCCCTGGTTCTTTCCACCGACGGAGGGGTCGGACCGCGCACCCGGACCACGACCCTCTCCTACAACGCCGACGGCCAGCCGATCCCGGCCCTCTCCGACCCCGACCAGATCTTTCGCCGCCTCTTTGCCCGCGACCAGGCCAGTGCAAGTGACCGTCGCAAGCTGGAGAGTTCCGGCAGCATCCTCGACCTGGTGATGGATCAGTCCCGGTCGCTGCGCAATCAGCTCGGGCGTGCCGACCAACTGAAGCTGGACGAATACGAGACATCCGTGCGGGAGGTGGAGCAACGGGTCGAAAAGTCCCGCGCCTGGCTCGAGGTGCCACTCCCGGAGGTCGATCCCGGGTCGATCGATCTCGATGTATCCCCCGATTCCCCGAGGGAATACCTCACCGCGATGTATGATCTCATGTTTCTCGCCTTCCAGACCGACCTGACCCGGGTGATCACCTACCAGCTGGGAAGCATGGGTCCGTCGCGCGCCCGCAGTTTTCCCAGCAGCGTGGGGCTGAAGGACTGGCACAGCCTCGCCCATGGCGCCAACAAAAAAGGCGGCGCCGAGAAACTGGGCACATTCGATCAATTCATGACCGGCCAACTGGTTCGTTTCCTCACGAGGATGCGCGACACCCCGGAAGGTGACGGCACCCTGCTCGACAACAGCCAGGTGATCTACGGCAGCAGCAACAGCAAGACGCACGTGAACCGCAATTTCCCGTTGCTCCACGCGGGCGGACGAGGGCTCGGCATCAAGCACGGCCACTACCTGCGCTTTCCGGAATCCGTTCCCCTGTCGAACCTGTTCGTCACCGTGATGCAGGCGATGGGACTGGAGGAGGACCGGTTCGTCGACAGCACCGGTTCCCTCGATGGTCTGACCTGACTCCATCCTGGTCCTTCGTTCTCGCGAACGACGGAGTGAGCCCCGACCAGGGCAACCCGTCTCCTGCCACGACCAGGTCGATTCCCCGGTGCGGCCCCCGACTCGGCCGGTGGGTTCACCGGACACTTTCGGAGGGGAAACTTGAAGTTGCATTACGGGTGGTCTGGTGGATCAAATAAGCCATGTCCGCTCTTCAAAAAGCCACCGAACTTGGAATCGACCTCAGCCCCCAGGATGCGGGCTACCTCAACCTGTGCATCCGCAGCGGCATCCACCTGATCACGTCGGGGCATGTCAGCGACATCAAGGGCGTCGTCGGAAAGGAACTCACCGTGGACGATGGCTACAAGGCAGCGCGCGAATGTGCCGAGAAGATCCTGCGTTCCGTTCACAATACCCACGGCACTCTCGACGGGTTGA
>Ga0180436_10005972_pt1 | contig 10670 bp, 8 predicted proteins | sample SS_ome_2_FD_132434 | JGI IMG/M metagenome (GOLD analysis project Ga0180436, IMG submission 132434) | Hypersaline lake sediment archaeal communities from the Salton Sea, California, USA - SS_3_S_2 metaG | ecosystem: Environmental > Aquatic > Non-marine Saline and Alkaline > Hypersaline > Sediment...
ACCTTACCAACTAGGAACCGGCATACGCCGGTGGCGCATTTAGTTTACCTGCACCTCGATCTGCTTCGGCTTGGCCTCTTCCTTGCGGGCCAGCGATACAGTCAGGATACCCTGTTTGTAGTCGGCGGACACCGACTCGGTATCGACTGTCTTGGGAAGCGTGAACGAGCGGCTGAACGATCCGTTGAGGATTTCGGTCCGAACAAATCCATCCTTTTCATCCTCAGAGGAGAACTTGCGTTCGCCAGTGACGGTCAGGACATGGTTCTCAACCGTGACCTTGATATCACCCTTCTCCATGCCCGGGAGTTCGAACATGATGGCGACGGCGTCATCGTCTTCCTTGATATTGACTCGCGGGATGAAATCGGAGCAGTCGGAGCAGCCGTGGCTCTTCTGCAAAAGCATGTGCTTGAACATGTTGTCGATTTCGCGGCCGATTCTGTTTGTGTTCACCAGGTAAGTCATCTTGTTAACCTCCGTTTATTATTCCAAAACACTTTTTTGCACGTTCTGGCCTGATTATAAGCAAGGTTCGTGCCAAACTCGACAAGGCGTTGTTTTATAGAGACTTAGCGATTTCGCGTCGATCTCAGACGAGAATTCCGTGCGCCATAACGGCACGTGACGCGGCCACATCGGCAGCAAACGGCCGTAAAGGCAGGCGCGGTGCGCCATAATGGCACCGGAACCACCAAGTCTAGCAGATGGATAGCGAGAAAAAAAAGAGCGGCAATTCGCCGCTTGAATATGGTGGTGGGGGAAGGATTTGAACCTTCGAAGGCTGCGCCGACAGATTTACAGTCTGTTCCCTTTGACCACTCGGGAACCCCACCAGAAGTCGTATCTAGTCTGCCTATCGGCATTTCTACCGACCAGCAAAGCCCTAATAAATAGCCAATTCACAAAAAAGCAAGGAAAAATGGTGTCAAGGACACGTCTACGTCGAATCCAATATAGAGTTGATACGTTGGCCCTCCCAAGTTTGACTCGACCAGAAGTTCTCAGCGGGAATGGTGTCATGGACACGTCTACGTCGAATCCAATATAGAGTTGATACGTTGGCCCTCCCAAGTTTGACTCGACCAGAAGTTCTCAGCGGGAATGGTGTCATGGACACGTCTACGTCGAATCCAACATAGAGTTGAAACGTAGGCGCTCCCAAGTTTGACTCGACCAGAAGTTCTCAGCGGGAATGGTGTCAAGGACACGCCTACATGTGGATCGCTAGCTGTTGGTCAGTATGCGCTGCCAACCTTCATCGGGGATTTGAGCCCCAACCACGCGACAGACCTCCCATCCGCACAGCGAGGCGATTCGCCCGCTGTCGGCTATAGTGCGACCACTCAGGAGACCGCGGACGAACCCTGATGCCCACAGATCTCCGGCGCCGGTGGTGTCGATCACCTCACCCTCGCCGGCGGGAGGCACCACAGTCACATCGCCTTTGGCAGCGATCATAGAACCCCTGGCGCCAACTTTGAGTGCCGCGATCTCAACCTCCGATGCCAGCGCTGCAAGCATCTCCCCCTCGTCCTCAAGACCGGTGTACTCGCGGGCTTCATCTTCGTTGGCCAGGAGAATGTCGACGTAGTCGTGCACGAGTTCCTTCAGCATGTCACCGGCCGCCCTGACCACGGTGTAGCTGGCAAGGTCGAGACACACCTTAGCGCCGACCTCTTTGGCTGCCTGAACGCATCTCAGAGTCAGATCGGCGTTGAAGAGAAGATACCCTTCCAGGTAGACAATAGCGGCATCGTTCAGGTCGGACTTGCGGATATCAACGGGCGCCAATTCGGCCGACGCGCCCAGGTAAGTAAACATAGTGCGCTGGGCATCGGGAGTGATGAGCGACAGCACCCTGCCTGTCGGAGTCTGCGAGCGTGCGAACACCGGTTCGACTCGATTGCCGCGAAGACCCTGCTCGAACTCTCGTCCGTACTTGTCATCGCCGAGCTTGCCGATGAATCGCGAGGGCGTCCCCAGGCGGCCAAGACCAACGATAGTGTTGCAGGCCGATCCTCCCGGAACCATCGACGGATCGGAATCCATAGCGGTCAATGCCCGATCGATGAACTCTCCGTCGACAAGCGTCATCCCGCCCTTGTCGGAACCAAGTGTACGTACGAAATCGTCATCCTGATGCGACAACAGATCGACCAACGCCGAACCGATACCGACCACGCGGGTTTTGCCGTCAAAATCTATCAATTGTGTCTACCTTAAGATTGGGTTCTAGTTGTCGCCGATGAATAAGTCGAACCAATCGATCCAGGTCAACGAGATATCGACCCAGGACACGGTGTCATCAAAGTTTGTCATGTTGAAACGGTTGGAGAAATCGCTGTAACCGGCCATGGCATCCAGGTAGAAGTGTCTTCCCCAATAACCCGGCAACGGCGGATAACCGGACAGGTGAATCTTGAGATTCAGATTCTTCTCAACTTCACCGGTCGGAAACGGTTCACTGTATTCACCCTCGGCCTCGAGGAAAGACTCGTCCCAGGGACCGTAGATTCTTCCTTCGCCGTGACGCGCGTAGGAAGTCTCCAGATCGACCTTAAAACGAGGACTGGGCCAGAAACGCAACAGCAACGAGAGAGAATCGGCATCCGGTCCAAGAGGGTGGCCGATGAGCTCGTTCCTAAACAGGAACCGGTTGCGAGGCTTGCGTTGGTGGTAAGTGCGATTGGTTATGCGAGTGTACTCGAGCCGTACATCGGGGATCGCCGTCCCCACTTTGCCCGCCCGGAAAACGCCGGCAACTATACCGATCTCCGCCGGCTCCTTGTCGGACTCGACACTATTGTCGACCTGGATATCATCCAGCAGAAACTGACCATAGGTTGCCCACCCGGGAGCCGGAAGGAACAGGAAGTCGAACCCGAGCATGGTGTTGTCATCGAACCGCTCGTTCAGTTGGGCCGTATGGAAGAACTGGAGAGGATTCAGGTAGTACAATTCCGGCGCGCGCCCTTCTCCCCCGAAAGTCACCGACTCAAACAGACTCAGGCGAAACTTGCGATGCAATCGCAGCGAGATGCGATGAACTGCCAGATAACGGTTCTCCTCGAAGCTCTCATCGGGATAGCGCTCGAAGTCGGTACTGTCGGGACGGCTCTTGTCAAGTCTAGCGAAGGTGAAGCTAAAGTCCAGCCGTCCGTGTTGATACATGGCGCTAATCAAGTCCATGGGCTCGGCGGTGGCTGAGACAAACAGATTGACCGGTTGCGGCCCCAGAAACAGTCTCTGCCGTCCGAGAGTCAGCGACAGTCCACCGGTTCGATAGTAAATGGCAGCGGTCTCAATGTCCCCTGCCAGGCCGCGCCACTTCTTACCGCTGTAGTCCGGATCCAACGCTTTGGCTCGATCAAGATCGAACATCACCTGCGCTGACACCGATTGCGAGGGCTGAAACTGAACACCCGCTGTGAGCTTTGTAAGATCCTCAAACTCGTCGCGATCCGAGTCGTTGATGAGCCTGCCCGAAGTGAGGGCGAAGAAACGCATGTGGTCCGCCGGTGGCCGCGCTGTTGTAATCCGTGAAGCCGTAAGCGGCATTTCTCTGAGAAGTTCGCCTAGCCGGGTGGTTGTGAAAGGACCCTGGCTCGGCCAAAGAGTGACATCGTTGCTCAAAACGACCCGGTGGAAACCCAGTTCGTAATCGAGAAGAAAGGGGTAGCCTGCGAGATGATGATCCTGATCAGCCATTGTTGGCGAGGCGACGAGCGCTGCAGCCAGAAGAACCAGCGCCGGCAATGCGTGAGACCTAAGCCTGGCCACCGGAATGCCTCACTTCTTCGACATCTTCAACCTCGCCACGCCTGGCTTTGAACGTAGCATCGTCCGAAAACTCCGTATCCAGCTCTTTGCGTACTCGATAGTCGGCCGACATACCATCAGCTAACCGTCCGTAACTGCGTGAGACTTCGTCCCACCTATAGCGGGCTTCGATGCGGGCTTGCATGCCGCTCGATTGATCGGCACTGGTGACAGCCCTTCGAAGAACCTGGGCTAGATTACGACGGGTGAATCTAAGACCGAACGGGCCGAGGACCTCCTGACTGAAGTCTATATCTATGGCCGCAATTCGCGGACACACCGACATCGCCTCTAGCAGGGCCGGATTGGTCCCCCCCACCGAGTTGCCGTGGACATAACACAGACAGTGTCGGCGTAGCGTGTACAACACCTCTTGATCATAGCATGCTTCGTGCACGAGGATGCCGTGTCGGCCGTCGAGCTCTTTGAGTTTTCGGGCATATGACGTCGGTTGCTTGTAACCGATGAAGAGACAGCGGTAGCCTTCGTCCTCGAGCTTGCTTTCCACGAAACTATGAGCCACGTCAAGCGGCAGGTTGTCCGGTTCCAGGCGCGTGATTTGAAGGAAGTACATGCCTGACTCCAGTCCGTAACTTCTTAGTACTTCCTTCTGGCGGGCATCCGGCACCCGAAGCTCTTCGGGAGCACCGTAGGGGATGAACTCGCTTCGCGCCGCGAACTCGTTTGCATAGTAATCTCGAATACCGTGGCTGTCGGATACCAGGCGGGCACCGAGGAGGGTAACGATCCAGCTTGAGAGGTAGTAGTACGCCTTGAAAGGCAACGACCATTTTTCTCGCCGCCACTCCAGGCCATCGGTATTGACCACCATGGGAACTCTAGACAGGGCCGTGATCAGGATGCCGGGCAGGTTGGCGTTGTTGAACCACATCACGCACGAGTACTCTTTTCGCCGCCGCCAGATCTGGAGTCCGGTTTGGATTGCCGAAACGAAAGTGTCGAGCTTGCGATACCTGCTGCCGTTGACATAGTGCAAACGGCACCCGTTGTACTCCTCTATCTCGTCTCGGCCGCCCGAGCGACGGCAAAACACATCGCACTCCATTCCCGCTTGGAGCATGTAGCGCGTGATATGGTCTATAGCGGTCTCGAAACCACCGTAGTTTGCAGGTAACCCTCGAGTACCGCAGAAGGCGACAAGTTTTCTGTTTCGACGTCTCTTATTGTCGGACTTCCTGAGCGTGACTCGTTTGGTAGAATGTACTCTGCCCATGCTCGCTCTAGATTAGATGTTGGCCCACTTTACTTCCGTGTTATCGGCATGCCTACCGGATTAGGTTAGAAGAAACAACTATAAACATCACATTGAATGCGAATGGTTTACGGCAGGAAATGGTTTCCCTTCCCAGGGTACCAACTTCCCAATCTGGGAGCCGCGAGCGAATCGCGCCACCATCGCATCGCACGCTTAACTAGCTGCCGTTACGTGACTTACTCCATGCGCGATCAGATTGGCATCCGGTCTGCTTATATGAAGATCAGACAGGAACGCGTTAACAGGTCAAGGGAAATGACTGACAACAGACTCAATCTGGATTCGCACGAATCACCGGCTGCGGAGGCGCTGAGCGCCTTCGATATGCTGGGGCTTCTTTTCAAGCGACGAAAGTTAATCGCAACGATAGTGGCAGTGGTCGCAATACCTGCCCTGGCGCTGCTAATGTTGATGCCCAACCGGTATACCTCTTCGGCAACGGTTCTTCCAACCGTGGCTACTGACAAGTTCGCGGAGCTCAAGAATCTGGCCGGTTTTGGGACTTACTCGGCTAACGCGGAAAACTCTTCGGAGTTGTTCCCCACGATTTTGCGATCTCGGCGTGTAATCGACAGCGTCACCTCCACGTACTACGAAATCGACGGAGAGTCGCAGGCGATTCGCCTTGCAGATTATCTGAGCGAGGACAATCCCGACAAACTTCGCGCTAAGGTCGCGGGGTTGACATCGGTCGCCACCGACAAACGCACGGGAGTGGTCACGGTCGCGGTTGAGACCGAGATTCCCGAACTCTCCAGAAAAATGCTGGAGACCTATCTCGCGGCTCTGGAGCACTACAATCTCCACGATCGCACCTCACGGGCCAAGGGCAACGAAAAGTACCTCGAACGCGAAGTAAAGCTACGCGAGAAGGAAGTGGCGACTGCCGAAGCGGCGCTGCGTGACTATCGCCTGAAGAACCGCAACTGGGCGAATACCAGCAATCCCGAGATCATAACCGAGCACGGGAAACTGGAGCGCGAGGCCGAGATCAAAACCTCCGGCTTTGTCTATCTGAGCCGCGAGTATGAGATCGCTCGTATCGAGACGCAGAAGGACCTGCCAATCGTGAATCTGCTGGACGCACCGTCAACCCCGACCACAAAATCGGGACCGTATCGCTTGTCAATGCTGCTGGCCATCTCTGCAACAGCCTTGCTGCTCGGTATCGTCGTGGCTCTCGTGCTGGAGGGAATCGAACGAAAAGCGCGCAGTCCGGAGAATGAGTCGTTCGACAGGTTGGTGAACAACGTTCGTGAGTCCTTCCCCCGCACCAGTCGGTTAATCTTCTCGCGAAAAGAGGAGTCAACCAGCGTCTAGATCGATTCGTCGAGCAGATAGGCAAGCATCTTTTGCGCTCGCTTTCGCCAGGTGATCTCTTCTGGGAGCGTCCGGGCAATCTTGGTCAGCTTGACCGCCTCCGACACCGCCTGCGAGAAATCGGATCCGTTTTCGACCGCGAACACCCCCTCAATCGAGCCGTCAATCCCCGGTTGCTTTCGAGCGATGATAGGCTTCCCGGCCGCAAGGTACTCATAGAACTTGATGGAGTCTCCCCCGTGCTGCCGAGTCGCCTCGACATAGGGAATCAGGCAGGCATTGAACTGACGCACGTAAGCCGGATAGTCGTCGTAGTGCTTGTCCCCCAGATAATGGAAATTCGGTCGCTTTTCGATTCGGTCCATGATCGCATTGTCCAAGACCTGACCGACCAGAACGAAGCTTACATCGGGGTGCTCTAACGTGATTCGGTTCAGCAACTCGACGTCGAAGATATAAGACACTTTGGCGCCGATCCCCGCGATCGGACGTTTGATGTTAGCCAAATCGTCGGGGCTAGGATACTCTCGACCAAATCGTTCGATATCGACGCCGTTACGCACCACAAGGCAGTTGCGGACTCCAAACTTGGTGGCGTAGAATTCTCGATTAGTTTCGGAGTTTGTGGTCCAACGGTCGACATTGCGAGCGAATTCGCGGTAACTCCTCATCATTTGACCGTTGTCTGCAGAGAACTCGGGAAAGCGAGTGAAATTGTCCCAGGCATCAAAGAGGCTGTAGCGGCAGTCCGTGCCCTCCACCATTCCCTGAGCGAAGACAGTGAGACTAATGCACCTGAGATTTGTCATGCCCAGCTTGTCGATCGCGTCCTTGATGCTTCGTTTGAAGCCAGTCTCGGCAAAGGCCGAGAAGAACCACTGCTTGCCCCTGAACACCGGTCCCAACAGCGCCCGCGACACATAGTCCAGAGAGTAAAGCTTCTCGTCGATCTTAGACAGATGAGACAACGAGCTACCGTCGATCCTTATTCCGCGAGTCTTCCAGCCATGACCACGAGCCAGCATTTCCGCCAGCGAGACTGGCCGATTAACGACCAGCACTCGCCTTACGCGCGGATCCTGGGCAAACTGGCTTATGAGATGGGCATCGCGAGTCCTGGCTCCCTCGCGTTGGACTTTCGGCCAGGAGTGGTAAGGCACTACCAGGAGATCGAACGTTGATTCACCCAATCCGATTCATCTCCTTCCGATATGACAGCCCCACCAGCATTCCGGCCAGTGACCACAGGAGCAGGTTGACGGGATAGGCACCTATCGTTGAACCGGTGAGACCGGCGATCAGGATAAACACGAAGGGGCCTACAAGAAGCAGTGTTGCTGCCTGGTCCCCGGCTCTTCGAAGACGGACGGCCGCGGCTATCAGCATACCCAACATAATCAAGAACAAGATCAGACCCGGCCATCCGGTTTCCAGCCCGACACGCAGGAAGAGATTGTGGGAAGTTATGTGCAGTTTGCCCGCCGGGATGAAGTGATGATCCATAGCATCGGCTGCGGATCCCATTCCCAGGCCGGTCGGATATCGGGCCATCATGTCCAGGCCCTTCTCGTAGCCTTCGAATCGACTGGTGAAACGCGTGCCGTCGGTCATGCTGTCCAGACTCGAGAGACTGTTGACCAAAAGCCCGACCTCGGGCACGGTAGTGATCAGCAATGTCCCGACGCCGACCAGAGCCAAAAGGATCACAAATGTGGTAACCGCGATTCGCATTCGTGACTTGGGAAAGGCAAAAAACAATGCGACCGGGATCGATCCCAGCAGCGCCACCAGACTGGATCGCGTGAGACTGGCCAGGCAGGCTGCCAATGCCAGGGCAGCCAGAGCCAGGAGATACCAGCGTCGGTCCTTCACGTAAAGCGCGACAGCCACCCAGAAAGACAAACCGGCGAACAATCCCAAATGAAAGGGACCGTTAAAGATGGAAAAAGCCCGGGTCTTCCCGAATATCCGCCAGGTGTCGATTGAAGCCGTGTTGGAAGAGATCAGGGCGTAGTCGAAGCTCGAAAGAAAGAAGAACTGCTTAATACCGTAAGCGAGAATCGGGACCGCACAAACGGCGATAATGGCCGCTACCTGAAACACCGACTCGCGATCTCGAACCGCTACAGTCGCTACCAAGAAGGTGAGCATCTGAAATAACAGTCGACGGAAACCTTCAATGCCGGCAACTATTGTGGGAACGTTCGGATTGAACAATTGCAGTGTTCCAAGGGCCAGAAGACCCAGAACCACCCACTCGATTCGCAGCCACGGTTTGTCGTTTACGAGCTTGTGCGAGGCGACCCAAAAAAACAAAACCATCAGCAGAGCGTCGGCAGCCAGAATGAACATCCGTCCACCGAGCAGGATCTTGGCGAGGTTTATGAATAGAGCCAGAACGATCAGGACCTTGAAGGCACGGAACAGTCGGTCTTGAGCTTCCAGTCTGGCTGCAACAGCCGGTTCAGCAGCAACCGCCATAGGTCAACTCCGCGCATCGCCGCCAGCTGAATGTGTCGGCATGTTTCCTGGCCTTCCTGCCCATCTCTGCCCTCTTTTGATCGTCTGTCAGCAACTCAACCATGTGATTAGAAAGCGATTGAACATCGCCGGCATCAACTAAAACACCGGTCTGACCGTCCTTGACAACCTCAGGGACTCCGCCGATGCGACTGGCCAACGAAGGCAACCCCTGGGCCGCCGCCTCGAGATAGACCAGCCCGAACCCTTCAACCTTCTTGGGATCAGCCTCACCAGGCATGCAGAACAAGTCGCAGGAGGCATACAGGTCAAGGAGTGATTGATCCGTCACCCGTCCCGCCATGACGATCTTAACTCCGGCATCCTCCGCCTGTTGGATGAGAAGCGCTTCGTAATCGGGATTGTTGCGCTCGCCGACGACGACGTACGTTACTTCCCTGCGAAGCGACTCAGGAGCCTCGGCCAGAGCCCGGATTACAGACAAATGTCCTTTCCGGCTGTCAAGCCTGGCGACTGTCAGAATCGTTTTCGAGCCGCTGTCGATACCCAGCTGAGGCAGCACCTCGCCCGGTTTCTCGGGCTCCGATTTCCAGAACTCGTCCACACCCAGAGGGGTGACATCTATGGGACGCTCGCGGAGAGTTGGAAAGCGGTCAAGCAGAAGATCTCGGGTAAAAGCGCTGTTGGTGAAGAACCTGTCCGGCTTCAAGAACATGTCGGTTACGCCCAGCCACCTCGCCTGACGAGACTTGGGCATCGATAGAATTTCGGTACCATGAACTGTGGCAACGAAAGGAGCTTTGCGAAAACGGTTGACCACTGCCATACCCATGATGTAGGCGGCATCGACGCAATGGATCCGATCGTACCCCCGAACACGGCTAAACTTTTCGGATCGATATATCAAGCCCGGCAAACGGCGAGCGCTGTATGGCCCTGAACGGTAGCGTTCAACCCGGAAGGCGAATCTCTCTTTATCTCTAACGCTCAAGTCTTCGCCAAAGTCCGGAGCACACAGGACTATCTCGTGCCCCAGTGCAGTCGCCGCTGTCGACAGATTCTCGACATAGGTAGCGATCCCGCCGCGGAAAGGCCAGAACTCGTGGGTGAGGACCAACACCTTCATGCCCGCGCCTCCTGAGCGTTCTCGATGGCAGACCGATAGACATCCCATGTTTTCCGCACTGCATCTCCCCAACGGAACTCCCGCGCCCGCTGTTGGCATTGGAGTGTTAGTTGCTCCCGGTCGTTGGAGTCCATTGAAAGCAGTTGAGAGATCGCCGCAGCGAACGCTTTGGGATCGTTGTCTGCCAGGACACCACAGTCGGCCACGACTTCGGGGATGGTAGATTGATTCAGTCCCACCACAGGCAGCCCGCAGGCCATGGCTTCTATCAGCGGCAATCCGAATCCCTCGTAGAGAGAGGGAAATGCTAGAACCGACGCCGAGCGGTACAGTCGGATCAGTCCCTCGACATCGGTGGCACTCACGAACTTGAGATACCTGGCATCGACCTTCAGTGCCTGGGCTTTGGATTGAATGCGCACCCTGTGGGCCTTGTCGTCAGTAGTCCGCAACACCAGCCGGTTGGTATGTCCACGCGCCTGCACCCTGGCATACGCTTCAAGCAGTAGACTCAAGTTCTTACGCGGCGTGTCATTCCCGACGTAGAGAATATCACCCGCAGGATTAGGAACACATTCGCTGTTGGCCTCCTCTGAAAAGCGACGACTCAATCCCGGGTAGATTACGCTAACGTTTTCCGGATCG
>Ga0180436_10005973_pt1 | contig 10670 bp, 8 predicted proteins | sample SS_ome_2_FD_132434 | JGI IMG/M metagenome (GOLD analysis project Ga0180436, IMG submission 132434) | Hypersaline lake sediment archaeal communities from the Salton Sea, California, USA - SS_3_S_2 metaG | ecosystem: Environmental > Aquatic > Non-marine Saline and Alkaline > Hypersaline > Sediment...
AGTGGTACGTGAGCTGGGTTTAAAACGTCGTGAGACAGTTTGGTCCCTATCTTTCGTGGGCGCAGGATATTTGAGAGGATCTGTTCCTAGTACGAGAGGACCGGAATGGACGAACCAATGGTGATCCAGTTGTCGCGCCAGCGGCATAGCTGGGTAGCTAAGTTCGGCAAGGATAACCGCTGAAAGCATCTAAGCGGGAAGCCCACCTCAAGATTAGATATCCCGCAACTTTAAGTTGCCTGAAGACCCCTTGAAGATGACAAGGTTGATAGGCCGGGTGTGAAAGTACAGTAATGTATTCAGCTAACCGGTACTAATAGGTCGTGAGGCTTAGCCACAAAATTGTGTTGCTATGAAACTCGCTTTAAGGCTTTGAGGTTTAAACATAATATTGTCATTCAATTTTTCGGTGGCAATGGCAAAGAGGAGACACCCGTTCCCATCCCGAACACGGAAGTTAAGCTCTTTAGCGCCGATGGTACTGCACGGGCAGCTGTGTGGGAGAGTAGGACGCCGCCGAAAATCTTTATATAAAGGCCCGGATATCTTAATAGATACCCGGGCCTTTTTTTGTAAAAACGTTTGTATAAAAAGATAAGATCCTGTTTATTTTAATTTTCACCTTGAGTATGCTATATACCTCCCATGACCACCTCGACACCCATAGCCAACCCCGTGCTGCAATTAGCCGCTGATTTCGTGCGGGATACAGGTTGCCACATTTTTCTCACCGGCAAGGCCGGGACGGGAAAAACCACTTTTCTGAAAAATCTCAAAACAACCTGTTCCAAACGCATGGTGGTTACCGCACCCACCGGGGTAGCGGCCGTCAACGCTGGCGGGGTAACGCTGCACTCATTCTTTCAATTGCCTTTTGGGCCTTTTGTACCGGGGGCCGATAATACCCGTTCCCAGTTTCGCTTCAGCAAGGAAAAAAAGAATATCATCAAAAGCCTCGATCTGCTGGTGATCGATGAAATCAGCATGGTACGGGCCGATGTGTTGGACGGCGTGGACAGTGTGCTGAGGCGCCATCGCCGCAGCAACCAACCCTTCGGTGGGGTGCAGCTCTTGATGATCGGTGATCTTTTTCAATTGCCGCCGGTGATCACCGAAAACGAACGCCATTTATTCGAGGCCCGGTATCCTTCCCCCTATTTTTTTAGTTCCAACGCCCTACAGACTACTCGGCTTACGACCATCGAGCTAAAGCGCATTTACCGCCAAACGGACAACCGATTCATTGAATTGCTTAATCGGGTCCGAAACAACCGGTTGGATAACGAATCACTGGCACTGTTTAACCAACGTCATGAACCGGGATTCCTACCCGACGAAAAGGAAGGATATATTACCCTTTGCACCCACAATCGCATGGCCGACAGTATCAACCGCTCGCGCCTTTCACGCCTGTCGCAAACCCAACGCCTGTTTGTGGCCGATATCGAAGGCGAATTTCCAGAGAATATTTACCCCACCGAAGCTGAATTGGAGTTGAAAAAAGGGGCCCAGGTGATGCTCATGCGAAACGATAGTTCACCCGAACGGCGCTATTTCAATGGCAAAATAGGCACCATCACGCGTTTCACCGATGAGGAAGTATTTATCAAGTGTCCTGGTGATAAAAGTGAGATCAAGGTGGAACCGGTTACCTGGGAAAATATTGAATATACCTTGGATAAGGAGACCGGCGAGATCAAGGAAAACCGTATCGGCCTGTTCCGCCAATATCCTTTGAAACTGGCCTGGGCCATCACGATTCATAAAAGCCAGGGGCTCACCTTCGATAAGGCGATCATCGACGCCCAGGCCGCCTTTGCTCACGGCCAGGTTTACGTGGCCTTGAGCCGCTGCCGCTCTTTGGAAGGAATGGTACTCTCCAGTTCGCTACGAGCCAATTCCATCCAGACCGATGCGGCAATAGAGCGGTTCACTTATAGCTATGAAGAAAAACCGACAACGGTTTCCGATCTAGAGAAAGCGAAGATATACTACCAGCAGCAACTGTTGTTGGATTGTTTTGATTTTCAGAAATTCAAAGGTCTTTTGCGTCGGACGGTCTCATTGCTGTTGGGCAATGCCCCGGTAATTGAGGTCTTCGGCGTTAAAGACATTCGAGAAATGCAGCGCTGCACGGAAGTGGAAATATGCACGGTCTGCGAAAAATTCGTTGGGCAGTTGCACGGCCTTTTTTCCGAAACCCAATTACCGGCCGCCGACCCGAGAGTGCTTGAGAGGATCGGCAAGGCGGCCGCCTATTTTGAAGAAAAAATCAATGGCGGCATTGGCAGCCAGTTGACCGCCATCAGGATTGAAACGGACAATAAAAACATACGAAAAGAGATCAACGACGCCCTTAAACGGCTACGGTCGGAAGCCGCCGTTAAACTCGCCGGTATACGATCCTGCGCCGAAGGTTTTTCCCCTTCCGCCTATTTCCGGGCGCTGTCGGCGGCGGAAATCGACGCCATGCCACCTCCAAAGAAAAAAGACATTAAAATCACTTACGACGAGACGGATATCGGCCATCCCGAACTTTTTCAAATCCTTAAAGACTGGCGTAGTCGCAAGGCCGAGGAAGAATCCATCGCTCACTTCCAGGTGTTGCATCAGAAAACCCTTATTCAGATCACCATCCACCTGCCTGATTCCATCAAATCTTTAAAAAAGGTTTGGGGGATAGGTGATCAACTGGCGGCCCGCTACGGCGAAGAACTGGTCGAGATGGTTTGCGCCTATCGCGAAGCCCATGGCATTACCGAAGTCATTCTGCCGGAACCAAAACCCGCCGCGGAAAAACCAAAAAAAAACAAAGCCCCCAAAATCGATACCAAAAAGCTGAGCCTGGAACTGTTTCAGTCCGGCCTGACGATTTCCGAGATCGCCGCAAAACGTGAACTGGTGACGGCTACAATCGAAGGTCACCTGACCCACTGGGTGGAAAAAGGCATCCTCTCCATCGACCATTTCCTGTCGACCGAACAGCGGGAAACCATTGGTCCGCGAGTCGCCCAAATGGAAGGCCAAAAATTGAGTGAAATCAAAGCCAACCTGGGTGATGACGTCTCTTATGGTGAGATTCGATTGATGCAGGCGCACCTCAAATATCTATCATCAACCGACATCAATTAAAGATAATGCCTTACTTTTTTAGCAGTTGAGTATAGGATAGGTAAAGGGTTCTTGTGAGTGAACAATTCTGTGAAGACAATATGCACGGATACAGAACCGGCAGGAATCAAGCCGAGGAGTCATCCGAAATATCTTCCACTGAAGCTTGAGAGATTTATGTATCGTTTCATGTTGGTCAGAGGGATCAGGGGCGAAAAAGGGGGAGTGATATATGATTTAAGATGCCCCGCAGATCAGATAATTTCCCCGTCCCAGAGTTGTGTTAAAAAATAATCCCAAGGAAGGATTTCAATATTGTCATCTGTTGTTCTCGGATTGGGATCAAGCGACACAACAATGGATCGTTTTGTGGTATATTCTTCTTTAAAACGGTGGAGACCTTTTAGGTGTTCATGCTGTACATGTCCGGTTGATTTAACTTCAATAACAACGTCATGATTACCAAGGACAAAATCAACTTCAATTCCTGAAGACGTTCTCCAATAAGAAAGCGGAAAAAATAGTTCCGAATAATTTGAAAACGCTCTAAGTTCCATCCAAATATAATGTTCAAACGCACGTCCAAACAGTTCGGATCCCGCTTCCACCTTACCGCGTTTTGTTAAGTGGATAACAGGAGAAAGATCAAAAAAGTAGAATTTGGGGCTCGTGATCAAGCGTCGTTTCATTTTTTTTCGAAACGCGGGCAGCTTAAAACCAACCAGCGTATCTTCAAGGATTTGAAAATACTCCTGCACCGTGTTAGATGATACGCCGCACTCTCTTGCAATATTACTATAATTCAGAATCTCTCCGTTTGTCAGTGCAGCTGTCTCAAGAAACCTGCTGAAGGCGGCAACATTACGAGTCAAGGCTTCAGCTACAATCTCTTCTTTCAAATAATCACCGATGTAAGCCTGGATTAAACGATGAGCATGCGGACTATCATAGTGACGGGGAATCAGACCCTTGTTAAGAGCCTTGTCCAATGAAAAATTAGGAATTTCAGGATACGCAAGCGGAAACAGCTCATATCGGACGGCACGACCGCCGAGTAAATTGGCATGACCCCGTTTCAATTTTCTTGCACTGGATCCGCATAAAATGAACCGGATTCCCATATTTTCAATCAGCCAGTGAACTTCATCCAGCACGGCTGGAATTTTTTGAATTTCATCAATAACGACAGGCCATTGTTGATTTGTATGATTCAGTCCCTGAGCCCTGCATTCTTCACGGATCACTTGGGGTTGTCTCGCCACACGTTGAAACTGATCTGAAAGCAGGAGATCATAACGTATTGATTGAGGAAAAAGAGATTTTAGAAGCGTACTTTTTCCTGTTTGCCGGGGACCCCATAAAAAGCAGCTTTCCTGAGCGGAAAGGCCAAGTGTTTGCTTGCGAATATACATGTAAATATCAACCTGTGCTTAAAATTTACATGTATATTAGAATATGTTGTTTAAATATGCAAGTGTTTTTATTGCACAAGCAAAAAACGCCACATCGCTTAAAAAGATAAAGATAAGAAAAGGTAAGACCTTGCTTTTTTAGCAGCAGAGTATAGGCAACGGGTTCGTGTGTCAGATGCTTTAATATTTTTTTAATGATATGCGGCTCTTCAATAAAGGCGATGATCTTCATTTCACCTTGGCATTCGGGGCAGGCAAGCGGGTCAACCTCATATGTTTTCTGAATCAGGCGCGCCCGGTTTTTTCGGCATGCCTTGGGCGAATCGTCGGCATAAGCACTGTTGTTTCATCCCAATCAATCTTCATTAAACAGTCATCAAGATAAGTCGTATTCAACCGTCGCATTGGGAAGACGTTTTACCGACGCTGCGCTGAGAGCCTTTTCATGAGGGAAAATCACAAAATGTCGTGAGTCAAAACAAGACCGGACAACGTGATCACGCCAACGATTTCACCCTTATCCTCGACCGGCGCACGGCGAACACCGATGCGCTGCATCAGGCGTATCACGTAGCGGATATCCATCTGCGCCGGGACAGTTATGACCGGTTTGGTCATAATTTCGTAAACAAAAACGTTTTCAGCGTCGCGGCCTGGTACGATCACACTTTTTACCAGGTCCATTATTGTGACGATGCCCCAGGCATCATCATCATTACGTCTGGCCACCAGCAGTTCGGCGGCTTGAGAAGAGCGCATTTTTGCGGCGGCTTCCTTGGCGGATGCCATCCCATCTATACTCGGGACTTCCTTTTGCATAACATCTTTTGCCCGTATGATTGGTCCCGACATAACCCCTCCTTGTTGCCCAACAGTAAAGTTTATATTAAATATACTTATAAATATTTATCCCGAACCTCTTCCTTGAATTTCTCCATCTGGCTTTCGAGGCCGAGTACCTCATCCACAGACAGCACAAACGCGATTCCTGTTCCAGGTTTATCGAATTTACCGGCGGTTTTAATGGCATCCAAAACCGGTTTCACGATATGCTCTTCGAGCAGGAACATCACTATATCCGTTTGGTCTTCGAGCGTCAGACCGAAAAACGTCTTGGCCTCGCGCATGCCGGTGCCGCGCGCCGGTATGATGGTTGCGCCCGTTGCGCCGGCAGCTTTGGCCGCATCCACAATATGATCGGTTTTGTGTGTTTTTACCGGAGCGAAAACAATTTTAAATCTCATCGATTATCTCCTTTTGAACGTTTTTTAAGGCTGAGGCCGACGAACCAATGGGTAACCTGGGCGTATCCCATGACGGTAATGATCGGAAACAAACTTGCAAAAGCAATGAGGCCGAAGCCATCCAGCGCCGGATTTCGCCCGGGAACGGCTTCGGACAACCCCAAGCCCAGAGCGGCCACCAGGGGTACCGTAACCGTCGATGTGGTCACGCCTCCGGAATCATAGGCCAATGCGATCATCTTTTTGGGAGTCGTGAATGTCTGCAAAACAACGACAATGTATCCGGCAAGAATATAGTAATGAAGCGGCGTACCTGTAACGATCCTGAATGCGCCCAACGCAATACCTGCGGCCACGCCGAGCGCTACAGTGATGCGCAATCCCCAGGGGTTGATGACACCGCTGGAGACTTCACCGGCTTTGAGGGCTACGGCCAAAAGGGACGGCTCGGCAATGGTTGTTGAAAACCCGATTAAAGCGGCAAACAGGTATACCCATCCGTAGGCGGTCCAGTCTGTGAGACCGGAACTGTCACCTCCCAGGAAGGTTGGATCGGAAAGCTGAGCGGCCATTACCTTGCCCACCGGAAACAACGCTTTTTCCAAACCGATGAGGAACATGGCCAGCCCGATAACCACGTACACGCCACCGACGATGAGACGACGCAGATGCGGGATGGGCTGGCGAAGAACGAACAATTGGAAGCCGGTTATCAACGCCAGAATCGGAAGGATATCCCTGATCGTTGACAGCAGCACCCTGCCAGAGTCAAATATAAAGTCCATACCCTGTGTTCCTGTTCTTATTTGAAAACAATCACTCCGTAACCCATTACAAAAATCATGGGCAAAAGAGATGCAAACGCGATGAGGCCGAAACCGTCCAGCAACGGGCTGCGTCCCTTAATGATGGATGCCAATCCCACACCCAGGGCGGCCACCAGGGGAACCGTGACTGTTGAGGTCGTTACGCCACCGGCATCATAAGCGATGCCGATAATCTCTTCGGGTGCAATCAGCGTGATCAGCATGACCACAACGTAACCGCCGATGATCAGATAATGGATGGGCCACCCCCGGAGAATGCGCAGGACACCGATTAGAATGGCGGTGCCCACGGAAAAGGCCACCGACAGGCGCAATCCAAGAGCGTAGCGTTTCATGGATTCCTGTGATGGCGAAATCAGGTTGCCCCCCGCAGCTATTTCGGCGGCTTCAGTTGAAACAGCAATTAAGGCCGGCTCCGCAACCGTGGTGGAAAATCCGAGCAAAAAAGCAAAAATCAACAGCCATGACAGGCTGCCTTTGCGCGCCAAAGCCTGAGCCATGGCCTCACCAATGGGAAACAGGCCCATTTCCAGCCCTTGAACAAAAAGCATGAGACCGAAAACGACCAAAACACTCCCGAAAACCACTTGGACAAAGTCGGGTAGAGGCTGCCTCAGCACGATGACCTGAAAGAAAGTGATTACAATAATTATTGGCAGCAGATCTTTGAAGGAAGCCCACAGTTTTTTGGCAACCAACATCAAAAGAGCAGGTATAACAATCTTGTTTTTTTGGTTCGGCATCGTTGCGGATATTTTTCTAATCTGCTGTTGCGTGTGAAATTTTGAGCCTGTCAAACAGGTCGCGAAGCCTTATTATATGTCCTGATATCTGTCCGGTCAATTGTAAATTTGCAAAAACGCCACATCGCTTACCTTGACTTCAGTCATGGAAAGGGCTTTGTTGTCGACAACAGTTAGAAAGTCAACTTCAAGCTTTTCTTTATCTCTAAGGTAGTGCAGTGCCACCCGGCTTACGGTAGTGTCTTCGATAAAGTGAAGCTCCCGTAATAGAGAGCACGCAACCGTATTTTCCAGCTTATGTCTTATCAGCGGGTGGTCTACAGCGGTAACAGACACAATGGCCGCCTTATCTTATTCGGGTGATGGACCCATTCATCATCTGTTGATTGCATTTTAGGTTTCAACAGTATGGAAGCCGTAAGGATAGGTTGAAGATATCCGGTTGCCATACCACACAATTTCTGTTAACACTGAATAAATATAGGGGCTTAATTAACGCTCTTTTTTAGTTAATTGTCTTCTCAGGGAATACGTGTATTTCTTCAACAGCTTAAAAACAAACATAGCCACAAGTCTTGCGATTCTTCTTTTGGTCGCCATGTTATTCATTGACTTCGTTATGGTGGTGACTGCCCAGAAGGGGTTTGTTCGATCTGAGCTTGAAAAAGGCAGACTTTTTTCTTCTTTTGTAAGTATGCATATTCAGGACATGTCGGATCCGGCACCCGCTGAAGTAAAAGAGGCTGCTAAAAAGAAGATGGAGGAATTCTTAGAGAGTGCCAATATTTCAGGTGTTATCATTATAGATACCGACGGTCATCCTCTTTATCAAAAAGATGCCCGCGGCGATGAACTCGCCAAGCTCAGGAAGATGACCCTCTCCTCTTTGCACAAAGAAACTGAAACGGTTCATTTGACCGGAAGCACATGGGGCGTATTTTGGCGTCAGCGCCAGATGCTGTCCATGGCCATCCCCTTGTTCAAGGACGATAAAATAGCTGCCGGGGCAGGGCTTCTCATCAGCCTGGAAAGGTTCTATCAGGAGTTGAGGGAATCCCAACAGCTTGTTATTTTTTATATTATTTTAAACACATTGATCCTTACATGTTTTGGATTCTACCGTATGCACAAACTCTCCATCAAACCTATTCATCGTTTGGTGAAACGGGCATCCGAATACAGCGATAAGGAGCATTTTGTGTTTAAACATGATAAGGAGAAAAGTGAGTTCGGGCATTTGTCCATGGCACTGAACAGGATGCTTGTCAGAATTGCGGATGACAGGGAAGCGCTTCAGACATCTCTGTCGTCCCTTGAAAAAACCAATTTTCAGTTAAAAAAAGCCAGAAACGAAATAATCCGGGCTGAAAAGCTGGCATCCGTCGGCAGATTGTCGGCAGGAATTGCTCATGAAATAGGAAACCCCATTGGTATTGTTCTGGGGTACCTTGAACTGTTGAAAAAGGAAACATTGTCTGAAGAAGATAGGCAAGATTTCATTGACCGGTCCATAAATGAAATTGCAAGGATAAATCTAATCATCAGACAGTTACTAGATTTTTCAAGACCTTCTGTTGAAAAAGTTGGACATGTTTCCGCCCATGAAGTCATTAGTGAAGTGGTGGACATGCTACGGGTCCAACCCATAATGAATACGATACGGGTTGACACCCTGTTTTATGCGGAGAAAGACAAGGTCTATGCCGACCCCAACAGGTTGCGTCAGGTTTTTCTCAACCTAATGATGAATGCATGCGATGCAATTTTATCAGGAGAGAACAAAGAAAACGGCAACCTGGTTATAAAGACCGGTATTGGTGCAACCGACGATCATAACGAACTACTGACCATCGAATTTGTTGACAATGGTCCTGGTATTCTGCCTGATGACATGGTTAGCATTTTTGATCCCTTTTATACCACCAAGGAACCTGGAAAAGGAACGGGCCTGGGGCTATCGGTCAGCTACATGATTGTGGAGCAGATTGGCGGGACAATAAAGGTGGGTGATGCCGGGGGGGCCGGAACAAACATGACGGTGTGCCTTCCGTTTGACAAAAACCATCACGGTAAATGAAATGAAAGAGCATATGGAAACGGCGGTAAAACGTATACTCGTTGTCGATGATGAAGACAATATGAGGCACATGCTGAGGGTATTGCTTGAGGATTCAGGATATATCGTCGATACGGCGGCGGATGGATCGGAAGCCCTGAATATGGTGGATCAGACGTTGTATGATTTTATCCTTTGTGATCTGAAGATGCCGAATGTCGGGGGGGTGGAGTTTTTTAGATCCGCGCGGGATAAGCTCTGGGAAACCACGGTTATCATGATGTCGGCATACGGCACAATAGATACGGCCGTTGAAGCAATGAAGCAGGGTGCATACGACTTTATTTCAAAACCATTCAAACCGGATGAGGTCCTGTTAACCCTTAAAAAGGCAGAGGAAAGGGAAAGTTTAAAAAGGGAAAACAGGTGGCTTAAAGAGCGCATTAAAAAAATTCAGAAAAACTATACATTCGGCAAATTGGTTGCAAAAAGCAAAGCCATGCATGAAGTGTTTAAAGTGGCGGAAAAGGTGGCCCAGTATAATACAACTGTTTTGATAACAGGCGAAAGCGGGACCGGTAAAGAGCTGATTGCAAGGGGGATTCACAGCCGATCCGAACGGTCCGGCCTGCCCCTTGTGCCGGTTAATTGTGGCGGGATACCCGACAACCTTTTGGAAAGTGAGCTTTTCGGTTATAAAAAAGGCGCTTTTACCGGGGCGGATGCCGATAAAAAAGGCATCTTTGAAGAGGCGGATAAAGGAACGATATTTCTGGATGAAATCGGAGAACTGCCCCATGGATTGCAGGTTAAATTGCTGAGGGTGCTTCAGGAAAACGAGATACGACCGGTTGGTGAATCAAAAACAAAAAAAATAGATGTTCGCGTCATGGCAGCGACTGCAAAAAATTTGGAAGACGAGGTCGGCAAGGGCAATTTCCGGGAGGACCTTTACTACAGGTTGAATGTGCTCAATATCCAAATTCCCCCTTTACGGGAGCGGACAGAGGATATTCCGTTGCTGTGTTATCACTTTACCAGTCTTTTTAGCGAAAAGTTTAATAAGGAGATCAGGGAGATATCCCCATCGGCAGTATCAATTCTCCTGAATCGCCGTTGGCCCGGAAATGTTAGAGAGTTGGAAAATGTTATTGAAAGGGCCATTGTTCTTGCGGAAAAGTCGGTTCTCATGCCGGAAAACTTTCCCCCGGAGATGGAAAAAAGAATGGGTACCGATGGGGTTGATGATATATTCAACGGATTTTCAATGAAGATCG
>Ga0180436_10005975_pt1 | contig 10665 bp, 9 predicted proteins | sample SS_ome_2_FD_132434 | JGI IMG/M metagenome (GOLD analysis project Ga0180436, IMG submission 132434) | Hypersaline lake sediment archaeal communities from the Salton Sea, California, USA - SS_3_S_2 metaG | ecosystem: Environmental > Aquatic > Non-marine Saline and Alkaline > Hypersaline > Sediment...
ATCTGAATTTTGAGATCCATTTTTTCAATGGCCGCTTCGATGATAAGATCGCAATCTGCCAGATCATCGTAATTGCTGGTACCGCTGATTTTCGCGGTAATGGCATCCATATCCGCCGGAGACATTTTACCCTTGGCAACTCGTTTTTCAAGAGCCTTGACGACCCATTTGTCATACATGGTCGCAACCAGTTCATCATTAAGTTCTTTGAATTTCACCGTATACCCCGACATGGCTGCGTTCAAACCAATCGCCGCGCCCATGACACCAAATCCAATGATTCCGACAGTATTGATTTCCTTCATGCTCTCTCCTTTACGTTTTAGTTTAAACCTTGTTCAGTACGTTGTGTTTTGTGTTGCGTGTTGCGAGTAGTGAGTCGCGATGGATAAGTCCTGAGTAAAAGCTGTCACATCCTTATAGTTTTTCCCAATTGGAAATACCTTTTTGTCAGCCAAGTGACACAACATCAACCATATATGCCCTCAGTCTTCATCGTCGTTCCCTCGGAAATGGGAACCCAGACAAAGCTATTCGCTCATGGTCTATTCTGGATCCCCTCCCCCTGTTTCCAGGGAAAGATGCCTTCCAGGCGGTTTTTGGTACAAGCCAACCTGTTGAAGACATCACGAAATGGCTGCAGCGATGTCTGCCCCCGTCTTCTGGATAACCGCCATGTCTCCGGGAATCATCTCCCAAGCCGTCAGTTTAAAGGGTTCCTCTGTGTTGGCTCTCGGGATTAAATGTAGATGGTAATGCATGACCACCTGGTTGACCGCCTTGCCATTCAGCTGGACCGCTGCCACGGAAACCGGTCCCAGGGCACGCTGCATGGCCTTTACGATTTTCTGGGAAGCTGCATGTACAGCGCTTAAATCAGACGCTGAAATCTCCCACAGATTATCAGCATGCACCTTGGGGATAATCAGGGTGTGACCATTCTGAACGGGGTTGATGTCCATAAAGGCGAAAACAAGGTCGTCTTCATACACCTTTACACTGGGTATTTCACCGGCAACGATTTTACAAAAAATGCAATCCTGCATATGAGCCCCCCTTCTCTCATTTGACGATATACCTTGGCTCAGAAAGCCCGGTATAAGTTTCTTCCCACCCGGATAAATCTGAAATTACAAATTCCAATTCTCCAAACTGTTGTTCTTAGAACGATTTTCGTAAGTATGTTCCAAAATACATCGGGGTCGCTATCGAAATCGGTATCGATTCAATACCGCATGGTTTAAGTATGCTCCTTTTATATCAAAAGATTTAAATAGTGATCAACCGTATATAGCAACTATGGGCAAATTGCTTACCAGCTCAAATTTCGGCTTTCGAACAGGAGCGACGGCCTTTCGCCCTGCGGGTGAAAGATACGTTTCGCCCTAACCGAAACGTGCGCCTTATCATAAAATCGTGGAACACGATTTTATCGCCTGGGAAGCATCCGGATAAACGGTAGTCCGGCCATACCCAGGGCGGCGCTGATTAGATAGGTAGTTCTCAAGCCGATCATATCACCGGCAAAACCCACAAGCACAACAATCGCAGAACGCGCCAAAAAAGATGACATCATAAAAAAACCATTGGCAGCAGCTGGACTTTTTTTCGCGTTTTCTTGTACCAAGGCCAGCATCACGGGAGTTGTCGATAATAGGGTAAAACCCGTAAAAATCAATGCTATGAATCGATACCACCCCGTTAGCTCGATGAACAAAAACAAGCCCAAGGGTGCCCCCAAAATGGATAATGCCAGCATCTTGCGACGCCCGATAAAGTCGCTCAACGATCCGGTTGTCATCACGCCCACCACCCCGCTGGCCTCAAACAGCGTCAGACAAAAACCCGCCAACCACAGATTGCCGGTTTCAGCCCTGATATAGGTGGGTAGAAAAGTTGCTACGGCGGCATGCATAAATCCACGGGTCACTAAAATGGCGATCAGCGGGATCAAAATATGCCGAATATCCCGCCAGGCTTCGCCCAGAGGCGTTCGTCGCTTTTGAGGATTGCCAACCGGCACTTCCCGGAAGCGCAAATAAAGCCAGAGTGAGGCCAAAACGCCCACAATCATGATGGGATAGGCACCTTCCAGACCAAACAGCGATACTGAACCAATCGCCACAAGCGGCCCGACTGTTCGCGCAAATTCTCCGCCCGTCATATAAAAACTCATGCCCTGCCCCACTCGTGAACCGGACAAGCGCGAGATCATAACCGGAGACGGCACATGAAACATGGCCACACTAACACCGGCACAAAACAAAAGTACCAGTAGAACGCCATAATTGGGTGCCAGCCCCAAGAGGCTCATGGGAATGGCGGTTGTGGCCGGCGCCAGTATGATAAAATAACGCGTGCTGATGCGGTCAGCCAAAGACCCGATCAGGGGATTGAAAATAGCCGGAATCTGCATGACCGTCGATAAAAAACCGGCCTGGGTCAAGGTTATGCCCAGCTTGGCTATGAGAAGCGGCAAAAGGGGGGCCAAAAAACTGGAATAGGCATCGTGGATAAAATGGCACACGGACAGGACGAGGACCGGGCCGGTTTGGAAACGCTCTGCTGAAGATTTGTCGCTGCGGGCTAAATTCGGCACGATCTTAATTCACAAACGCCTATATGTTCCCAGAATTGCAGCATCGCGTTTTTAATATTTACCATGCTGCTTACGCAATCTTGGAATAATGTAATCAACCACATCGTCCGGGTGAACAAACTCCTCGGAAATTGCCCGTTCCCTGGCTGAAATGCCTGCCTGATGAACGGACTCGGGGTCTTTAGACATCAATGGGTGCCACCTCTTGAGTTCCTTTCCCTGAGACAAAAGCCGGTACGCGCATGTCTCAGGAAGCCAACGAAATTCAATCACTTTAGCTGGGGTCAATTGCAAACACCCTTTGACGAGGTAGGCCCGATCTGCGTAAGAGCGGCAACGGCAGCGCTCAATATCCAGCAGATAACAGGCGATGTTGGTGTAATCGATACGACCCGTTTTTTTGTCCTCAAATTTTTGCAGGCAACACAGCCCGCAGCCGTCGCACAAGGATTCCCACTCTCGATGGGATAGTTCCGATAGGGCTTTGGTTTTCCAAAAAGGCGTTTGATGATGGTTCAATTTATACCGGTTTGAAATCTTAAATCCGAATATCGAAATTCGAAACAAAATTTAAATTCCAATTCCCCAATGCTTTAAACATGCTTGTCTTGACGTCAAATCAAATTGGCTGTTTAACTCATTTGGATTTTAGTCTTTAGATATTGTTTGTGATTTCGGCATTCGTGCTTCGAATTTGAATTGTTAATCTCGCAAATTTTATGATCCTGTTAATTACAACAATCTGTCCAAATATCATGCAGAGTACAGCTCAAAAGGGGTGTCTGATGACGCCTTCAACATAAACCGGCTTTGGTATTTGCTTCTGCGCCAACATGATTTCCTCAGTTTGCCGCCAGGCTTCGATATCGATGCTGCCGATGCGTGTGTCCTTAAAGGGCTTGATCAGGCTGCGTGTCAGGGTCAGCTGTTTTTGCATGATATCGGGGGCCGTGTCCTGGTCAAATTTACTGAGGGTTTTGAGGGCCATGGTCTCGTTTGCCGGTTCTAAAGCCTCCTCCCAACCTTTCAGCAGCGCCAGGGTAAACTTTTCGACAATTTCCGGCTTCGAATCCAATATGCGCTTGGAGGTTACAACGGAATTGGCTACGAATTTGACCCCATGAGCGGCTGGGTTGAAATAATCTACGGATTCGCCACTCTCAGCCAGTTTTTGCTCCAGCATCGGTGCCTGAGAGTTTCGATAGACCGGCCAGATATCGACTTTTTTCTGATAGAAAGGAGTATAGTCATAACGAACACTGAATATCGTTATATCTCGTTCGCTAATGTTGTTCATGGCCATGAGTGTCCGCATAATGGTTTCATCGTTGCCGCCGAAGGTAATGCCCACAACTTTGCCCTTTATATCCTGGACCTGCTTAATTGACAGCTTATCGCTGCGGTAGATCCATTGGAGTGGATTGATCTGAAAAAGCTGGGCAATGACCACCACCGGCGAGCCCTTGGACAAGGCCCGGATCACCTGGTCGGCCGAGGCTACGCCGAAATCGGCGTAGCCCAATTCCAGTTCGCGAATGGCATCCCGTTCGGGCCCGCCTTCCTTGACATCGACATCCAAACCCGCAGTTGTAAAAGCGCCATGTTCGGCGGCAATAATATCGCCAATTACGCTGGCATTAAAAAGCCATTTCAGCCGGTAAGTCACCGGCTGTAGTGTTTCCGCCAGGGATGTGCATGGCAGGGACACAATCAGTGGCAAGCAGATAAAAGCGACTGACAGCATGATGGGTATTTTTTTTATCTGTTTTTTCATCCTAGTCCTCCCATATAGAAGGTTAAATAAATTTTCAATTTGACCTTGGTCAAAAGAAAAACACGATTAAAATTTGAAACGCCCTACTTTTGGTTAGGCGCGTGCCCAGGTCCGCTTGACCAATCTTCCGATTTCTTCCAACAGGCCTTGATAAACAGACAACGTCATACCGATCAAAAAAAGCGCCGTGAGAATCTTGGCCAAATCACTTTGATAAAGGGCAATGCGAATACTATATCCTATTCCCGCATTGGCCGCAATGAATTCAGCCACAATCGTACCGGCCATTGCCAGGGTAGCGCTGCCGCTGATGACGGTAGTTAACTTATTCAGGTTTTCAAATGCCCGTATCTTAACTTCCAACTGCCATCGCATCCTTCCAGTGACGCGATAGAAATGTTCAATATCGTCTATGGGTTCAGACATAATCCCCAGCACTGACAGTAAAATCGGAAAGTAGCATATCATTGCAGCGATCAACAAACGCGATATAAATCCATCGCCGAAAAGTATAAATATGATTGGTGCAATGGCCACAATGGGATAAGCCTGGACATTGTAGGCGGCCACCTTGATAAAGGACCCGAACCAGGTTGTTTGACGCCCTAAAATACCCACCAGCATAGCCAGAATAATTGAAATGATTTGTCCAATAACGGCAATGGAAATGGTATCGGCCGCATCTGCAAGGTACCGGAAAAAAACGCTAAGAAAGGTGCTGCCTAAATCCTCAATACCGGGGATCACGTAATCAGACAAACCCAGGATGTATTTCACAGCAAACAGGAATGCCAAGCCCAGGATGTAAATAATAAAAAATTGATATATGCGTCTATGAAGCATGCATAATCTCCAGCATGGTCTGCTCCAGTTGGTCCTCGTCTATGGTTTGACCCAGTTTGCGATCACACCCGTTAACGGTCACAAGCTGGGGTTTCTTGCGTGGATTTCGAAAAACCAGGATCTCCTTGCAAAAGGTCGATACCTCCACGACATTGTGGGAGATATACAAAAAATATGTTTGCGGAAACATATCCTTAATCTTAAGGATAATTTTTTCGCGTGTACGCTCATCCACATTGGCCAAACTTTCATCCATGATGAGCAAATCAAAATCCTGCAGTAAATACCGGATCAAATTCACCCGGTTTTGCTGACCCAGGGATAGCTGCGAAAATCGGTTGCCCATGTTAGATGCCATGTCAAACGATTCTATGAGCTCATCGCGCCGATCCCGAAGCTGCGGTGGCGTTATTTTTTCCAGATGTTTACCGACGCTCGACCAATCCGGAAGTCTTTCCAGGTTGTAGGAGTAAAGCAAGGTATTCATGCCGTTGGTCCGGACGCTGCCAGCATAATCCGCAATTTTACCCACAAGAATATAGGCCAAGGAAGTTTTACCCACCCCGGAAGGTCCAAAAAGCGCATGGAATCCGGGTGTAAGCATTTCAAACGACAATTCGTCAAACACTGCCATATTGGAATTGGGATAACGAAAGGTAATATTGCGGCATTCAAGAAGCATGATAATATGGTTTTAAGTGTTAAGTTTTAGGTTTTAGGACCAACTTGATAGACTGTTGGACTATTAGCTGCTAACAGTCTAATTGTCTAATAGCCTAAAGGCCTAAATGGCTATTGTGTTCCGATACTCGGCCAGTAATTTTCACTACCAGTCAACCCACCCCTGCACTGACTGAGTATATTGGCATCGGCGTCACGCACCCGAATCAGCAGGTCGGTCTGTGCCGCTAATTCGGCACCGAGATTCCGCGGACTGTCCTGGTTTCTAAATCCCCGATGACGAAAAAACGCATCGTAAGGTTTCATAGTCAGGGTGCCGCGCAGATATTTTATTAGCCATTCCAAATGCAAGCGGATATCAGCTAAATCTCGCGATGTTAGCTGCACCTGTGTGGACGCCCTCAGGGTAATGGCGACCTGGATCTTGTTTTGCTCCCAGTCATACGTGACTGCCAGATTCGGCTCCGATTCGAACAACCGCTTGTCGGTCTTTATCAATAGATGGCGTTGCCGGTAGAGGTAATCTTCAACGTTTCGGAGACCCCAGTCCATCATGGTCACCGGTTCACGCATTAGAAACTGGACCGAAGCAGATGGCTCTGCTGCTGCCGGCAGTACTGCATAGCCGACACACACAAGCAGCCACAGCCAAATCAGCAGCCACCTACAGAGGGTGAAGTATGAGCATCGCCCCTGGAAGTAGCTAAAAAAACCTGATAGTTGCCGGTTTAGATCCATCATTTTGTTTGATATGATTATCAACCGTCACCGTTGAAGCCGTGGCTTACAAAGCAAGTCATGTCTTTCATGAAGCTTGCATAAAATTCTCATCAGATTTCATGCAAGGTTCAGGAATTTATTTTATCCATTAAATGGAGCCAGTCTTCGTCTACCAGTTTCTGAATTTGGTTGACCTCTTCAGCCTGCAGATGATTAAAGCGGCCCTGCGCTTTCAGATAGTTCTCCACCGGCTCACTGCCCTGAAAATTCAACCGGTAATGCAAACCATTTTCCACCTCGTATAATGGAAATGTATTCGACTGAACCGCTAACCTGGCAATGGCAACCGACTTTTCCGAGGCGACTCCCCATCCAGTCGGGCAGGTCGCCAAGATATGGATAAATCTTGAGCCGCCCCGTAAATCACGTGCCTTTTCGAACTTGCGCTGCATATCTTCCGGAAAGGCAATGCATGCTGTGGCTGCGTACGGAATTCGGTGTGCCGCCAAAATTTCCACGATATTTTTTTTCCGGGACCGCTTCCATTCCCGGCCGGGCGTGGTTGTGGTTTGGGTTCCGTATGGCGTCGAAGAGCTTCGTTGTACGCCGGTATTCATATAGGCTTCATTATCATAGCAGACATAAAGGATATCATCGTTGCGCTCCACCGCCCCGCTCAAGGATTGCAGCCCGATATCAAAAGTCCCACCATCTCCGGCCCAGGTCATGACAACCGTATCCTGATCGCCATTCACATCCAGCGCCGCCCGCAAACCACTGGCAGCCGCCCCCCCCGTCGCAAAGGCTGTCTGCAAAACTGGTACGTGTAATGAAGACTGCGGATAGGGTCCGGCGATAATGCCCCAGCAGCAAGCTGGAATAACCACCATAGTCTTGGGACCCATGGCACGCAGCGCTAGCTTCATGGCAATTGCCGCACCACATCCGGGACAGGCCACATGCCCGGGATGAATAAGATCAGTTTGATTAGATTGTTTCATAGTAACTGAATTGCAATTTAATTGGTTTTTTCCATATACTTGCTAGGTTTGTTGAGTTTATTTGGTTCGTTGGGTTACCTCTTTTGCTCGGAGGCTGGGGTGCTTAGACGCTGCATACAGCTAAACGCTAATTGCTGACCCGCCACCCCTTCAAACCTTCACCCCTACGCCCTGTTTTTTTTCTTCGACGTTGGATGTTGAATGTTCAATGTTGATAGACTCGTAAAAAGTCCGAAAATTGGCAAAATTCAAATTTAACTCCTAACAAATTCAACAGGTTAGAGAGGATAAAAGTGAAAATTTTGACTTTTTACGAGTACATCAATGTTGGATGTTCATATGATTATTCTTGTGGATTCAAACCCACCCATATACTTTCTAACTCTGGATGCTCTGAATCTCTCGTCTTGTGATAAATATCCTTCACACTATCTGGGGTGATATCCCGACCGCCTAACCCGGCGATGTAGCTAAAAACCTGGGGACCCGGGCTCAAATTGCAGAGTGCCGACCGGATTTCCTGGGCAAAAATGCCACCGGCACCAAAAGAGCAGTTCCGATCAATGACGGCAACTTTTGGAATTTTATCCAGAATTGTTGAAATCCGTTCCATCGGAAACGGCCGCAACATCTTGATCTTGAGCATGCCCACCTTTTCACCCTGACGGCGTAGATCATCTAAGGCTTGTCTGCAGGTACTGCAAGCCGTACCACTCACAACCAAGACCACGTCAGCGTCATCGCATTGAACGTCTTCGATATCACCATATTGTCGCCCAAACACTCCAAAAAACGCTGATTCGACTTCTTCCCATTGCAACCGCACCTGCTGCATAGCCGCTTGAATTTCATGGCGCATCTCCATATATGCGCTGGGAGCCACCATCTGGCCCAGGGCATAGGGATTGGCGGGATCAAGTTTGATTTTGGGGTTGAATGTCGGTAGAAACGAATCCACCTGCTCTGGGTCTGGAATATCCACGGGTTCGTAGGTGTGGGAAAGCAGGAAGGCATCCAGGATAACCATGACCGGCAGGTTGATCAGTTCCGCCAGGCGGTAGGCCATCAAGGTTGTATCGAAAACCTCTTGGCCGTCTTCACAATAGAGTTGAATCCAGCCCGTATCTCGTTGGGACAGACTATCTGTCTGATCCACCCAGATATTCCATCCCGGCGCTAAAGCCCGGTTGACTTCGGCCATAACAATCGGCAAACGGGCGCCGGATGCCCAATGCAGCAGCTCGTGCATATAGGCCAGCCCCTGGCCGGACGTGGCCGTAAAGGTTCTGGCACCGCCACTGGCGGCGCCGATAACAGAGGCCATGGCCGAATGTTCACTTTCCACACACATGAAACGCGCCGAGAGTTTACCGCTGGCACAATAGTCTGCTATGGCTTCAACAATATGGGTCTGCGGTGTGATGGGATAGGCCGATACCACCTGGACCCGGGCCAGGCGCACCGCTTCAGAAACCGCCTGGCTGCCCTCAAGAACCTGTTTCATATCCCGTCTCCTGCAAGGTCATGGCGCTGCGGGGACACTCTTCCACACAGACACCGCAGCCCTTGCAATAATCCAAATCGATTCGGCGCTCATGGTCGCTGAGCAGTGCTGTCTCCGGACAAAATAGGCCGCAGTTGTCGCAGTCTGTACACGCCCCGCAGTTAAAGCAGCGCTCTGCCTCTTCAGCCGCGGTTTGGGGCGTGTAGTTTGGTTGGGCGGCTGCAAAGGATAATCCAACAGTATCATAGGGTTCTGCTTCCGGATCCAACCGCATCGCGGGTGAAAAGTAAGCCGGGTTGATATCGTCGTAGCTGACAATCCGAGACGCTGTTGGCCGGGAATCCCCCTCGGAAATATAATCGGCAAAACTGACAGCGGGACCCGGTCCCAGGCGGCAGCGCCTGATATCACTTTCGACGTCTGGCGACTTCTTCTGCAAAACCAGATCGATGGCCATGGCCGCCTGCTTGCCGGACGCAATTGCATCGCTGACCCGCAGCTTACGGTTGACGATATCCCCCCCGTATATGATCGGAAAATCATCGCCCGTGAGAGCACAATGACTTAAAGCCAAGCGGATGGATTTCCGCTTTTCGACCGGCTGCCAGACCATATCTGCTTCTGCGCCGATTGCCCTTACAATGCGGGCAACCGGCAAGGTTTGGGTTTCACCCGGCACGGGTTGCACAGCAGGCCTGCCATCGTCTGAGTTACGGCCTGTTGCAGCCATACGCTGAAGCCGAATCATAAAGAGGTTATCCTGCGGTTCTATTGAAATAGGAATGGTCAGTTCCCTGATCTGCACACCCTCTTTGCGAGCCGCTGTAACCTCATTTTTAATGGCGGGCATATCGGCAATCCGCCGGCGATAAAGAACCATGGCCTGCGTTCCCAAACGCATGAGCGTGCGGGCCACATCTATGGCGGTATTGCCACCACCCACCACGGCCGAAACACCATCCATAGGGGTTTGATGACCCTGGCGAACCGTTTTCAGAAAAGCGAGACCGTCCAGGGCATGCCTTTCTCCCGGTATCTGCATTGGAACCGACTGCTCCAAGCCGCATCCCACAAATAGGGCCTGATAACGCTTTCTGGCGGTTTGTAAAAATTCAGATTTAGCAGCCTGATTGCAATGGATGTTTACCCCCAGATTCTGAATGCGCGCAATCTCCCGCCGCAAAATATCTCTGGGTAAACGGTAGGTGGGAATGCCCCAACGTAGCAGGCCGCCCGGTTCAGCCTCGGATTCAAAGATATCACAACTGTAACCCAGTCGACTCAAAAAATAGGCGGCACTTAGCCCGGACGGGCCCGAGCCGATAACGGCAACGCGTCGCCCGTTGGTGGATCGTTTGAACAAACCGGAGTTGCTCGGTGCCGGATCACCCAGAAGCCCGACGAACCGCTCGATTGCATTAACAGCCAGGGGAGCATCCAGTTGGGAGCGGTTGCAGGATACTTCACAAGGGTGATCGCATACGTAGCCGCAAACAGCCGGCAGTGGATTTTCATTCAATATACACGTGAGGGCTTCCTGATA
>Ga0180436_10005976_pt1 | contig 10665 bp, 8 predicted proteins | sample SS_ome_2_FD_132434 | JGI IMG/M metagenome (GOLD analysis project Ga0180436, IMG submission 132434) | Hypersaline lake sediment archaeal communities from the Salton Sea, California, USA - SS_3_S_2 metaG | ecosystem: Environmental > Aquatic > Non-marine Saline and Alkaline > Hypersaline > Sediment...
CGCAGCCAAGCGGCGGTCACGCCATCCCCAACGACTCGTTCTCCGTGACGGTAGATGCAGCCCAGGCCGCACGAGGGGCTGCGCGCCTTGAGCAACATCTCCCGGATCCCCAGCGCCCGACAGACCCGGTACGTCTCACGCGCCCCGCGTTGATAGGCAGCGGTCACGTCGCACCCCTTGCTGTTCACGACGCGCGCCCGGCCGTTCCAGACGTCGCTGCCGTCGCCGCCGACGATCTCGCAGGGGGCGCGCGGCGTCGACAAACCGCCGAGCTGCTCGGGGCAAAGAGGCACGAGCGCTTCTCCATCGGCGGCGCGATACCGCGCCGGGGGGGCAAGACGCTCGCCGTCGTAGCGACAGGCGAGGCCCAGTAGGCAGGCGCTAATGGCACGCAAGACGACGCGCTCCCGGATCAGTCCAGAAAGTTGTCGTGCTCGATGATGAACGTGCGGGGATTGACCGGCCGGCCGTCCTGGCGGACTTCGTAGTGCAGGTGGTCGCCCGTCGAACGCCCCGTGTTGCCGATCTCGCCAATCACGTCGCCGCGACGCACGGCTTGCCCGCGTTCGACGAGCAGGCGATCGGCATGGGCGTAGACGGTCACGAATCCGTTGCCGTGGTCGATCTTGATCGACTTGCCGAAATCCCCGTTGCGCCCCACGAAGACCACCTGGCCATCCGCCGTGCAGCGGAACGGAGTTCCGCGCGGCGCGCTCAAGTCGATGCCGTTATGCCGCGCCGGACGCCCGGTGAAGGGATCGCGACGCGCACCGAAGCCACTGCTGAAGTAGTGCGGCGCGGCCACCGGATTGATCGTCGGCACATGGTCGAGGCGCTCGCGGCTGGCGGCGATGACTTCGCGCACTTCGACGAAGCTCTCCTCCTGAAAGGCGAGCTGGCGCCCCAGTTGATCGAGCCGATCGTGGTAGCGGCGCACCGTGCGCTGGAGCGGCGGAGTCATACGACCCGCAGCCTGTTCCTCGGGCACCGGGGTGCCGCCAACGCCGAGCAGGGCCGCCTCTTCACCGTAGGGCGGCAGACCCGCCAGGAGACGCGCCTCGTTCGCCAATTGGATGTGGGCACGCACGGTGCAGTCGAGCCGATCGGTCTCGGCGCCGAGTGCCACCAGCTCGCCGCGCAATGCCTCGTTCTCGGCGAAGAGCAGGCGGTTCTCGCGCTGCGCGTCACGTGCATGGAAGAAGGCTACCGCCGCACCGGTCAGTGCGGTCAGGACGAGGAGTGCGACGACGACAGCGAGGTAGAAGGGCCAGAGCGGGATGCGGAACTGGCGGACGCAGCCGCCCTCTTCGGGCATCCAGATGATGTTGACGCGCCGCGTCGGCATCCTTCGTCCTCATCGGATCAGCAGCGGGGAGGCTCAGGCATGGCGGTGGGCAGCGTTTGCCCGGCACCGATCGCGCGCACGGTACCAGAGGCCCGCGAACCTGTCAACGAAACCACAGCCGCCGACGGCCGCGGTCCGCTCATGCGGGCGGGGTCCGATCGCCCCGCTCCTCGTCGTCGCGCTCCTCAGCGGCCTCCTCAGCACCCGCGGCGGTCCCGACGCGCCAGGGGTCACTCCCCAGCGTCTCGCCGCCCGCGGGGTCCGTTGGCTCGCTGGTCGCCGGCTCCGGCGCCTCGTCAGAAGCCGACCCCGGCCGTGGCGCGTAGGCGTCAGTCGCCTCACTGGACGGCGCGGCTGCTCCGGCCGCCTCCTCGGGCGGTTGGTAGCGCCGGCGCACATCGCGGCTGCGCGCCTGGGCCGCCTCGCGGATCTCTGCGATCTCGGCCTCGCAGGCGACAAGATCACCATTGAGCTTGCGAATGCGCTCCAGAATCGCCTTGACGTTGACGTCTTCGAGCGGCTCGACCTCCCCCCGCTCGACGAGATCGAAGATGCGCGCACCGAGCGTCGTCTTCTCCTTGGCGACTTCGCGGTCGAGACTCAGAACGTCGAGCCGCTTCTTGCTGATCTTGGCGTATTCCTCGGTCTTGATCCCAGCCAGCTCGCCGATCTCCTTGATCTGGCGCAGCAGGCGTGTGCCGAGACTCTCCTCCATGCGTTCATCCTCCCCGATCCAGCCGTTGGGCACCTCGATTGCGTCTGCTACAATCCGCCACGTGCAAGCGGAACGCAAGTCCGTCTATTTCGTGAGCGACGCCCATCTCGGCAGCGGCCCGGAACCGGAGCGGCGCGAGCGGGCACTCGCCACATGGCTCACCCAGCTGCGGGCGCGCGCGTCGCACCTCTACATCCTGGGCGACCTGTTTGACTTCTGGTTTGAATACCGGCACGCGATCCCGCGCGGGCACTTCCGCGTCCTGCGCGCCCTCGCCGATCTGGCGGACGCCGGGATCGCGATCGCCTACCTCGGCGGCAACCACGACTTCTGGTGCGGCAGCTACCTCGAACAGGAAATCGGCGTGCGCGTCCACTACGAAGCGATCCGCGTCGAGCACGAGGGACGTCGCATCTTCCTCGCCCATGGCGACGGCCTCGGGCCGGGCGACCGCGGCTACCGCTTGCTCAAGGCGATCCTGCGCCATCCGCTGGCGATCGGCCTCTACCGCAGCCTTCACCCCGACCTCGGCATCCCGCTGGCGCACCGCGTGTCGGGTGCCAGCCGCGACCATAGCCGCGATCGCCGCCACTACCTGCAACGACTCGCGCGCCACGTCGCCACGCCAGAGTACGGGCGCGGGAGCGACGCGATCGTGATCGGCCACATTCACGATCCGCTGCACCTCCAGGACAGCGCGGGGCGCGACTTCCTGATCGCCGGGGACTGGATCGAAGCCTTCACCTACGTCGAGCTGCGCGCGGGCACATTCCGCTTGCAGCGGTGGCAGGAGAGAGAGAGAGCCGCCGAGGCGCTCGCGGCGCGCCCCTGGCCGGCCGGCCTGGAACCGCTGCACGGGGGCGGCTAAAGGTCGACGGCGAGTGAGAAACGGTGCTCGTCGCCCAGGTCTTCGGAAATCGGCACGTAGGCCCAGTGGATCGCGAAGCGGCCGCGCTGCGCTCCCAGCCCAAGGCTCAGGTCGCGCGTATCCTCGCCCCCCTGATAGCCGACGCCGAAGCTGAGCAGCTCGCGGTAGCCGTACTCGACGCCCGCCAAGAGCCCGGTGCCCTGGTCGCGCACGTGGCGCACATCGGCAGCCAGGGTGAGCTCGCCCTGCAGTCCGGCGAGCGGCCGTTGCCAGGCGACGCCCCCCTGGACGGTCAGTGGCAGGTCGAACTCCTCTTCGATGAAACTCATCGCGGGCCCGAGATTGCGCACGCTGAGCCCCAGGCGCAGCGGTGTCGCGACCGCCGGTGCCCACTGCACACCGAGATCAGCGGCATAGCCGGTCGCCTCGTAGGAGCCGATGCTCTCGGAGATGTACTTCGCGCCGACGCCGAGGCGCGTACCGAACGGTCCGGTCGTTCCCAGGCTGAGGAGCGCTTCGTAGGCGGAGTACCCGAACTCCCCGGTCGGCTCGCCAATCTCGTTGTAGCCCTCCAGGTTGTCGCTCCAACTGCCGTTGAAGGCAAAGCCGGCCGTCATGCCGCCGAGCGGCTGAGTCACCGCGGCATACTCATGGCGCAGATCGGCGAAGCTCTCGATGTGCGAGACGAGCAGCTGCGGGCGCTGCGTCTCGGCGAGGCCGGCCGGGTTCCAGTGACAGGCCGAGGGACCGGCCACGTGCGCGCTCATCGCCTGGCCGAGGATCGCCGCGCGGGCATCGACACCGGTCTTGAGAAAGGCGAGTCCCGTGGCGGCGCGGGCCGGGAAAACACTCCCCAGCAATCCGCCGGTCAGGAGCACCGACAGCAACAGCACCGTCAGCCGTAGCATCGATCGCGTCGCACGCAGCATCCCAGCGCGACTCCTTCTGCTCACTCCCCCACCCGCCTGCCGTCGCTGCTCACGGTGCGACGGGATAGGCGAGCTGGCGATTGAATGGTTCGGCATCTTGGTATGCCCAGCGGAAAGAGAGCGCCTCGCCCTCTTCCCAGTCCTCGTCGATGCGGATCTTGGCATAGTAGTCCTCGGAGGTCAAAAGCACATACGTGTGCCCCGCAATCGGCTCGGCGGTCCCCGACGGCGACCAACCCCGGTTGTCGGGCGCGAAGTCGATCTCGTCGAAATCGGCCGTATAGCCCATGTCCTGGATCTCATTCAGTCCCTGCCCGCCGGGCACGTCGGAGCCGGCCCACAGGAACCCGCCGGCCGACGCTTCGAACGTGTAGAAGAAGTGCGCGCGGCCGTCGTCGGCGGCCACGGGGGCATGCGCATCGAGATCGAACCCGGCCCAGGCATATTCGCTCGGTACGAGGGCATTGCCGATCGTCGCCCGCCCATCCTCGCGCGGCGTGTCCCAGACGAACTCCCCGCTGAGCGCGCTCTCGTTGCCGGCGTGGTCAACGGCCGAGACGGCATAGAAGTATGTCTCACCGTTGACCGCGTCGTTGTCGTGGAAGTCCATCCAGTAGCAATCACCACAAGCGGGAACGGAGCGGATCAGCTCGTAGGTGCCTTCGTACGCGGTGCTCCACCACACCTCGTAGCGCGCCACGTCCGGCTCGGGGTTGGCGAGCCAGACGAGGGTCACGCGATCGTCCCCGGTAATCGAGTAGAGCCCACGCGGCGCGCTCGGGGCGTCGCGATCCGAACCGCAGCAGATGCAGTCGTCTTCGTCGTTGCAGCCGCTCAGTCCAAGCCCGCCGCAGAGCAGCGCGACACCGAGGATGGCAAGCGCCCGTCGATGCCCGCCTGGCAACCGCCGTCTCGAGCGCGTCGCCCGTCGCGGGAGCCGGCCTCCCACACGGCCGCTACAAGCCCTTTGCATCACGCCTCGCATCGTAGTCCCTCCCCAGGCTGGGCCGGCCGACCCGAGCGGCCCGCTGCGCCGCTCACGATCCTACTACACGAGTGCCCGGCGGTGGGTTCTACACGAACCGGCCGGAGGGGCGGCGCCCTTCCGGCCGGTGGCGGCGGGTTCTGCGTCCCGATTCCAGGACTCACCAAGGAGGAATCAAGAAACCGTGGCCAAACAGGCGGGCCGCCCGAGGCGGCCCGCTCTAGGATCTGGGGTGGGTGCACCCGAAGTCCGTGACAGCCTGGACATCCCCCATGCTCTGGCCTGACACCCTCTGGACACCCACCCCGTTGCATGCCCGGAGCCGGCGGACCCTGCCGTTGCCTCCCCAACCCGACAAACCGTTAAGGTCTTAGGTCCCACCGACCCCCGAGGTCGATTTGGAGGTCCCCCCCTCCGCTCAGGAGGTTATGCAGAAGCCGTGCCAGGTGGACGATATCAGCCGCGGCAATCCTCTTCTCGCATGATTCGAACTCGCAACCACCACGAGAACAATGAATTACAGATCCAACGCGAGCCAGGCCGCACGAGCGAGCGTCGGGCGGGGATTCGCTGTGAGATGCAGACCTAGCAAGTCGTTTTACAGGAGCGGCCGGCGATCGAGGAAATCGCAGTGGAGAGAACCAGTTAGGATTGTAAAGGAAGTTTATAAAGCAGTTTGACAGTCGGCGCCGCGAGGTCGGCCCGCCCGCGGGAGCCGCCTGGATCCGCACGCCGGCCTGCCAGAAGGGCGGGAGCGCGCCTTGGGACCGGAGGCTCAACGACCGTTCGGGCGCAAGTGGTAGCGCTTGATCTTGGCGAGCAAGCTCGGATAGCTGATCTGCAGCCGCCGGGCGACCGCGGAACGATTCCAGCCATTCGCGTCCAGCGCCCCACGAATGGCCCGCGCCTCGAGGCGTGCGATGCGCTCGCGCAGCGGCGCCGCCTCGGCCGCCGCCGGCTCTTCCGGTGTGGCTTCGGCAGCGAACCCGCTCGGCAGCAGGTCGGGCGTGATCCGCTCGCCATCCTCGCTCAGGGCGACGAGCCGGCGCACGACCTGAATCAACTCGCGGATGTTGCCCCGCCAGGGATGATCGAGCAGGCGCGCCCTCACCTCCCGCGTCAGACCGCGGGGATGGCGCTCCATCTCCCGGCAGGCGATGCGGTAGAAGTGCTCGATCAGCAGTGGGATATCCTCGCGCCGTTCGCGCAGCGGTGGCAGGTCGACGCTGAAGTCATTGAGGCGGTAGAAGAGGTCTTCCAGGAACGTCCCCCGCCGGATCGCCTGGCGCAGATCGACATTGCTGGCGCAGATCAGACGGACGTCGACCGGCTTGCCGCGGGTCGCGCCGACCGGGCGGACCTCGTGAGAATCGACCACGTGCAGCAGTTTTGCCTGCACCGCCAGGCTCGTACGACTGATCTCGTCCAGGAAGAGCGTTCCGCCGCTGGCCTCTTCGAAGAGCCCGCGCTTGCGTTTGTGGGCGCCCGTAAAGGAACCCTGCTCATGGCCGAAGAGCTCGCTCTCGAGCAGCGATTCCGGCAGCGCAGCGCAGTTGACCGTCACGAAGGGGCGCTCGCCACGAATGCTCGCGCGATGGATGCACTGCGCCAGGAGTCCCTTGCCGGTGCCGGTCTCTCCCTGAATCAGAATGCTCGCCGTCGAGTCACCGACGCGTTCGAGATGCTCGAAGACCTGCCGGATCGGCTGATGAGACGTGATATAGGCCGAGAAGGGGCCGTCGCCCCCTCCGGCCCGACGCGCCGTCTTGCCCCGCGCGATCTCCTGCTCGCGGCGAACCTGCATCAGCCCGAGCGTCAGCAGGCCGCCGAGCAGGCTCAGCAGGCGCAGGTCGGCCCCGCCGAACGGCAGCGCGCTCGGGCGTCGCCGGTCCAGGTAGAGCACGCCGTTGCCCGCCGGCAGATCGAGCGGCAGGGCAGCCAGGGCGCGCACGCCGTGAAGCGCGCCGGACGCGTGGGCCGCGAAGGCGGGGTCCTCTTCCAGTTCGGCGGCCAGACAGATGCCCTTTGTTTCGACATCCGGTGCGATCAGTTCCAGGATCCGACGCGCCTCCAACGGATCACAGCGCACCGACGCCACGAGCCGATAGTCGCGTTCCGCCCCTTCGGCCGGGACGGCGACGAACGCGCTCGCGCTGTCGAGTCGCAGCGCCACGAAACGCAACATGTTCTCAAGGCACGCTTCGCCCGGGGCGTCGCCGCTGAAGATCTTGGCCCATTCTCCGATGATGCTCGCCTCGGGCGAGGTCAAGCGCGCCGCCTCGGCGCTGCGCGCCTCGAGCTGCTCGCGCAGCGCATCGATGCGCGCCCGCAAGCTGCGATCGTCAAGCTCCACTGCCGCCTGGTGGGCGCGATTCAGATCGCGCAACCCTTCATCGAGGCGCCCGTGGGCGATCCGCAGCTGCGCCAACACGACGAGCGCCTCCACCATCTCCACTCTCAAGTCGGCCGCCGCGAAGAAGGTCCACGCCTTGTGCGCGAGATCGATCGCCTGCGCCACCTGTGTCGTCGCCGCGATCCCTGCGCCCTCTTCTTCCGGATGCACCTCGAGGGCCCGGGCCAGCGCGAGTTGCGAAAGGGCATGCTCGTAGCGCTCCGGCGTGCGGGCCAGGATCTCGACCGAGCACTGCAGCAACCGCCCCGCAGAGGCCGCCGAGCGCGTCTGGCCGAGGGCCTCGCCGAGCACGCGCAGCGCTGCTCCGGCCTCCGTCGTCGCCGCCAGGCGATCCGCCTCGCGATACGCCTGCACCGCCAGGCGGCGCGCGGTCGCCCCGTCCCCGCCACGCAAGGCGAGCCCTGCCAGGCGCCGCTTCAGCTCGGGGACCAGGTCACCTTCAGGAGCGACTTCGAGCGCCCGGCGCAGGCCGCGCGAGTATCTGGCACGCGCCTGCTCGGTCGCGCCGCGATCCGCGTGCAGGTCCCCGGCGATTTCATCGCACAAGACCCCTTCGCGGCCAAACCCCTGTTCGTCGCAGATCTCGCGCGCCTCTGCGACGAGTTCGGACCCCGCGGTCAGCTGCCCGCGGCGGCGGCGCAGGAGCGCCATGGCGAGCAGCGACTTGACCAGCGAGAAGCTGTTGGCAATCTCGCGGTTGATCCCGATCGCGCGCGCGAGATGGGCTTCCGCCAGCTCCCAGTCGCAGAGCTTCGTGCAGAGGATGCCGAGGTTAACACAGTGCATCGCGACCCGGCCGTAATTGCCCGCCTCTTCGCTCACCGCCAGGGCCCGGGTCAGGAACTCGCGTGCATCAGCCCATTGGGGGCCGTTCTTGAGCAACACGCCCAGGTTGTTGAGCGCGAGCGCGATCCCTTCGCGATGGTCGATGCGCCGGAAGGAGAAAAGCGCGCTTTCGTAGCACTCGCGGCTGCGTGTCATGTCACCGCGACGCAAGTGGATCGAACCGCGGGCGATCTCGAGAAAACCGATCTCGAGATGCTCATTGGACGGCTTGAGCAACTCGAACGCCTGCTCGCTGGAGGCGAGAGCGGCATCGTAGCGGCCGAGCGCGGTGTAGACGTAGGCCTCGCGCGAAAGCGCCCGGCCGGTCAGAATCGGTTCGCGCTCCTGATCCAGGAACCCGAGCGCCCGCTGGATCTGCGCCAGCGCCGAATCAAGCTCACCCCGCCGATAGTGACAGTCGGTCGCTCGCACCAGGAGCTCGGCGCGCAGGCGTGGATCTCCACTGCGTGCCGACACGCGCGCGAGCGCCTCGCGCAGGGCGTGGAGGGCCGCAGCGGTGTTGTCGGCCGCCAGGTGCACCTCGGCCACACGCCAGAGGCGTTCCACGTCGGGCGGCGCCTCGAGCGGGGCGCCCGTCTGGGGGAGGGGCGTCAGCGGAGAACGGGGACCTCGGGGACTACCTCCTCCACCATGGTTGCGTTCGCGACCTCGCATGGCGGACTCTCAACTGCCGGCGCTCCGGCGACCCGCGACTACCGCAGGATCAACAGAGCCCCGATGAGCGTGATACGAATCAAGACCTCCTCGGGCACCGGTCGACCGACGTCATCCGGGTCGCCTTCGTTGTCGACCGGATCGCCGCCGGAACCATCCCCGCCCGCGCGCCCCAACGGCTCGGTCGCAGCGGCGTCCCAGCTCAGGTCGACCGGGTCGGCACGGCGCTCTGCCGCTTGGCTGAACGGCACGGCCAGAGGCACGACTAGCAACACGAGGAAGATCACGCATGCGAGTCGCCGCTGGTGTGAAGACGTGCGTGGTACCATGGCAACTCCTCCTCCAAGGACTCGTCGGGCAGGGAGGCGATCGGGCGTCGCTTCGGCTCGGCAGCCGGGAGCCCGGCCGCGACCCGCCCGCAGACGGCCATCCGTCTGTCTATACGTATTTTCGGAGGATTCGGGCGAGTTGTCAAGCGGGGGCGGTGTTGCCCGCCCGCGCTGCCACCCTGCCGCTCGGATCGACGAGCGTTGCGAAACGGGGACTGCTCTGGCATCCTCTTTTCGCTAAGACGCTTAGACGATCGGGCGCAACCCGTCCCGCGCGGGGTGCGAGGGAGTCAGGCATGAGCGCGAAGAGCCATTCCCCTTCAGCTCACCAGGGGGCGCCGCCTCAGGTGTCGCCCGGTGAGCTCCTGGGCCGCTCCGTCGCCGAGCTCGCCGCCCTGCCGGAACTGCGCGGCGAACCGGCCTTCCGCGCGCGCCAGCTCGCCATCTGGCTCTACCGGCGCGGCGCGAGCGAAGCGGCGGCGATGACGGACCTGCCGGGACGGCTGCGCGAACGACTGGCAGCCCGCTACACGATCGGTCGCCTCGCGCCGGTCGCCGAGGCGCGGGCGCGCGACGCTAGCGCGGTCAAGCTCCTGTTGGCGACGCGCGACGGGTTGCGGGTCGAGGCGGTGCTGCTGCGCACGGCACGGCGCGACACGCTGTGCATCTCCTCGCAGATCGGTTGTGCCTATGGCTGCCGCTTCTGCGCCACGGCAGCCATGGGCCTTGCGCGCAACCTGGGACGCGGCGAGATCCTCGCCCAGGTGCTCGCGCTGCAGGCGGAGCGCGCCCGCCTCGGCGGCGAAGGGCTGTTCAACCTCGTCTTCATGGGGATGGGCGAGCCGCTGGCCAACTACGAGGAGCTTGTCGGCGCGATCCGAATCCTGACGGACGACCATGGCGTCGGCATCGGCCGCCGCCGGATCACCGTCAGCACCGTCGGCCTCCCGCACGCCGTGCGCCGCCTGGGGCGCGAAGACCCGGCCGTGCGCTTGGCCCTCTCGCTGAATGCGACCGAAAACGCGACGCGCTCACAACTGATGCCCATCAACCGGCGCTTCCCGATCGAGGCCCTGCTGCCGGCGGTAGCCGATTACCGCGCGCGTACCGGCCAGCGCGTCACGTTCGAGTACGTCCTGCTCGCCGGGGTCAACGATCGCCGCGCCGACGCCGAACGCCTGGCCGCCTGGGCCCGGCGCTACGACTGCAAGGTCAACTTGATCCGCTTCAACCCACACCCGCTCAGCCGACTGCGACCGACGCCACCCGAACGCGTGGAGGCGTTTCGCGAGACGATGCTGCCGATCTCCCCCACGGTTACACTGCGCGAGAGTTTGGGCGAAGAGATCCTGGCAGCCTGCGGGCAGCTCTCGACCGCCTATCCGCCGGAGTGCGGAGGAGGAGGAGGAGGAGGAGCTGGAGGCGCCGCAGGCGCCCCGCCAGCGGCGCCTCCAGCTTCGTAGCCGCCCTGGCCGGCCGCAGCGCCACCACCGCCCATGCCCGGCGAGCCGGCCGCGATCTGCGCCTGGAGCGCCGGGGGCAAGCGCTTCCCGAAGCGCGAGAGCAGGAACGCCCCCCAAC
>Ga0180436_10005977_pt1 | contig 10664 bp, 11 predicted proteins | sample SS_ome_2_FD_132434 | JGI IMG/M metagenome (GOLD analysis project Ga0180436, IMG submission 132434) | Hypersaline lake sediment archaeal communities from the Salton Sea, California, USA - SS_3_S_2 metaG | ecosystem: Environmental > Aquatic > Non-marine Saline and Alkaline > Hypersaline >...
AACATGATGTGCGACCGTGTCGTGCAGTTCTCGGGCAAGCTGCTCGCGTTCGAACATCTTCGCCTCTGCTATCGCCGTTGCCCGGGCACGGTCGCGGAAGCGCTCGGTGGCGCCGAGGGCAGACGGGAAGAGCAAGAAGGCGAAACCGGCAGCGTCGGCGCGCGACGGGTAGAAGATCATGTTCGTCACATGAGGGACGCTCATGATGACTAGACCGATGATGGCGTCGCGTCCCGACCCCCAACGGAAGAGGGCGTAGGGGAACACGATGAGCCCCACCATGGTGTACAGACCGGGTGAGTCCCGCCCAACGGCGATGGCAGCAAAATCAAGCCCGGCAATGACACTCCAGGCCACAGCGACCGACAGCAGCGGGTAGGTGCGTCTCCACAGCAGCGCAACGATCGGCACGAGGTGGATCGCCACCGCGAATGGTCGCCACACCAGCTCCTCACGGGTAAGGCCCTCGAGCAGAGCGAGCGCGAGCAGTGCGGCCACGAGCAGCCAATCCCTCCACACACGGCGGGGGGGATTGGGCTCCCGTGGCTCGGCCCAGAACGATCGCAACGCGTTAGCCAGCACGAGCGACAGCGTAATGCAGCGTCGGCTCCGCTGGCATCAGCAGAAAGTACGAGTAGTGAATCAACCGGGGGCCGACTCAATCACGTCCTTTTGTCCGATGTGGCGAACCGGCATCTGCTGCATGGTGATAGCAGCCCTCAACGAAGGGACCGCAGACGAAAGGCAATGTCATGCAATCAATCCAGAAGATGGGCGGAATCGGCGCCCTCATCGCCGCCGGCACGTTTGTCGTCGGCCTGGCCATGTTCGCCACGATGTTCGGTGACTTCGTGTCGGCTTCAGGTGCCGCAGTGGCGGTCGAGTTCATCGCCGACAACCAGGTGCCCCTACTCCTGTGGAACATCACGATAAACATTGTGTTCGGGATCGTTCTCGTTCCCCTGGTACTCGCAATCCGGGATCGCCTCCACGATGCCCACTCCCCTCTAGCCAGGGTGGCCGCGGTATTCGGGCTCATCTGGTCGGGAGTGATCATCGCCACGGGCATGATCACCAACATCGCCTATGTCGCGGTCACCGACCTCCATGGCACCGACCCCGACACAGCTGCAACAGTCTGGGCCGGCCTCGATGCCGTCACCAACGGACTCGGCGGCGGCAACGAGGTTCTCGGCGGCGTTTGGGTCCTAGGCCTCAGCATCGTCGCTCTCCGGGAGCGTCTCTTCGCCCGCTGGATCAACTACCTCGGCGTGGTCATGGGCATTGCCGGGCTGGCCACCATCGTGCCTGCTCTCGAAGACGTAGGCGCCATCTTCGGCCTCGGCCTGATCGTCTGGTTCATCGCCGTCGGAAGGACGCTGATCGCCGACGCCTCAGCAACCCACCGTGCCGAGGCATCACTCCCGGCATAGACCCGGCTATCCACGAGATCCAAGGAGAACACCATGATCACGCTCCATACCCAGCTCCAACACCTTATGGACTCGGAGAGAACCCGAAACAGCGCCGAGAGGTCCGATCTGGGACAGGTCCGGCTTCGGCCGCTGTCTCAGCAGAAACCGATCGGGCTCGACTGTGTAGTTGCGATCTGGCACACCAATAGAACCAGAAGGATCAAGTGATGTCGGTTATTGAGGTGAGTGGGCTTTCTAAGAGCTATGACGGCAGGGTTGTGGTTGATGGGGTTTCGTTTTCGGTTGAGGAGGGGGAGGTTTTTGCGATCTTGGGGCCGAATGGTGCGGGCAAGACAACAACGGTCGAGTCGATTGCGGGTTTGCGAACCCCGGACTCGGGCCATATCGAGGTGTTCGGGTATGACTCGCAGCGGGACAGGGCTCAGGTGCAGAGCCGTCTTGGGGTCCAGTTGCAGGAGTCCAGCTTCCACGACCGGTTGCAGGTGCGGGAGTTGGTGGAGACGTTTGCGGCGTTCTACCCGGATCCGCTCAACGTCGCGGCGCTGCTGGAGCGTCTCGGTCTCGCCGATAAGGCCGACACAAGATACTCCGACCTGTCGGGTGGTCAGCAGCAGCGCCTGTCGATTGCTGTTGCCCTGGTGGGACGGCCGCAGGCGGTCATACTCGATGAGCTCACCACGGGCCTCGACCCGCAGGCTCGCCGGGAGACGTGGGGTTTCGTGGAGGAACTGCGGGATAGTGGAGTCACCATCGTGTTGGTGACTCATTTCATGGAGGAAGCCGAAAGGCTGGCCGACCGCTTGGCCTTGATCGACGCCGGGCGGCTCGTCGCCCTCGACACCCCGCAGGGACTCATCGACAGCGTCGGTCTGGAGCAACACATCCGCTTCACCACCACCGAGACCGTCGAAGACGACTGGCTCATGAGCCTGCCCGAGGCAACCGGGGTTTCTCGCACCGCCGGCGAAATCATTGTCACCGGCAACGACAGGCTGTTGTTCTCTCTGGTCTCGCTGCTCGCCAGCCACCAGATCGTGCCCACTCGGTTCCAGGTCGATCAGACCACTCTCGACGACGCCTTTGTTGCCATCACCGGAAGACGACTAGCCACCGCAGATGAGGAGGCAGCCTGATGTCTGCAACCACCGCACTCACCAAAACCCAATCGAAAGCCTTTCTCCGCGAACCGTTGGCAGTCTTCTTCGGACTGGTGTTCCCGTCGGTGCTGCTCATGGTGATCGGGTTGGTCTATCCCGGCGCTACCAACCCCGAACCCGCCTTCGACGGGAGGACACTCGTCGAGGTCTATGCAGTCACCAGCATCGTGCTCGGGCTCATCACCGTGGCCATCTTCCTACTCCCCGTCGCCCTCGGCGGGGACCGGGAACGCGGAATCCTCCGCCGGCTGTCAACAACACCGGCTCACCCACGAGCGCTGGTCACGGCACATCTCGTCGTGCAGTTGGCGGTGGTGACGGTGGCGACCATCGCCGCAATCACCGTCGGGATGCTGCTGTTCAGCATCGCCTTCCCTGCCAGCATCAGCTGGTTCATCATCTCTTTCGCCCTCGCAGCGATCTCCCTACTCGCCATCGGACTACTCATCGGAGCCCTAGTCCCCACCGCAAACTCCGGACAAGGACTCGGAATGATGCTCTACTTCCCACTCCTGTTCTTCGCCGGGGTATACATCCCCCTCGAAGTAATGCCCAACAGCATCCAAACAATCAGCAACTGGACACCCGCCGGCGCCGCCGTCCAAGCCCTCACCCAAAGCTGGACAGGCAACACACCCGCCCTCTCCAGCCTCCTCACCATGACCGCATACGCCCTCATCGCCGCAGCACTGGCCGTCCGATTCTTCCAATGGGAATGACAATGTGTCGATTCATTGAAAACCGCACCAAATGCCAGGACCTTCAGCCCCAGTTGTCGTTTTAAGTACGACACCGTCAACAAAGGAGTCACCACATGAACGTCAGTAATTCCACCAGCCACTTGCGAAGGGCCGTCCCGTGGCTGTGGTTGGTACTTTCGGCTCTCTGGGCCGTCGTGATCATCGTCACCGATACGGTCTCCTGGCCGCTGGCTCTATGGATCGCGACGACCGTCGGGCCCCTCACCTATCTGCACCAATCCGGGCCACGATGCTCGAACGCAGAAGGAACCCAACAATGACCACACATGCAATAGGCCCTGAGGAATCGACCGGATCCGCCGAGACCAGATCTCTCCGGTGGTACGCCATTGTTGGGAGATCGGAACGATGCTGCCTTCGTCGTTCATGACTGAGGAGCGAATGTCGTCTGGAGCCTGGCCCTAAGAATTCAAGGGCTTCCTCCGGCTGTTTTTCAAGCAGCCGGCACCCGGGGCAATCGAGATCTGGCAGCTCCGAGCGGCCGGGGTCTTGACCTCTCACCGGCAAGCAGGCAGCGAGCGCCCGAGACTCGATTTGATATCTGCCGGCATCGGTACCGCAACGCTCCTCTTGCTCTCTCGAGAATCGGAGCTGTGACATTGAGGCAATAAGCTGGGGCGGTTGCTCGATCCAGGAGTGTCCGATGAATGCCGATCTGCAAGCCCTCAGTGAGTCGTACTGGAAAGACGAACTCGCAGCCAACCCGCTCGACGCTCTGCTGCTCGGCATCCACGACTACGACACCGAGATGGACGATCTCTCCCGTGAGGCAGAGGATGCCCGCATCGCTGAGTTCCGTAGCTACGTAGCAAAGGCGGCGGCTTATGACCCCGACACACTGACGCCCGACGAGCGCATAACCCGCGACGTGATGATCTTCGAAGCAGGCACCGCCGCTGACCTGCTCGAAATGCGCAGCTCCGAGCTGGGGGTGAATCACACAATCGGCATCCAGGCCATGCTGCCTGTGCTCTTCCCCCAGTTCCCCGTTGACGAGCCCGAGCACGCTGAGGCGATGCTGGTCAAGTATCCGAAGTTCGCCAAAATGTTCGATCAGATGACCGACCGGCTCCGGTCCGGCGTAGCCAACGAGCGGGCGCCGATGGCCAGCACCGCGGAGAAGGTTGTCGCCCAGCTCGACACCATCCTGGCCACACCCGCCGAGCAGAGCGCCTTCCTCACGACTCGTCACCCACAGACGTTCAGCGATGAGCAGGCCGCAGCGTGGCGGTCCGAACTGGCCGGCATCGTTGCCAAGGACGTCTATCCCGCCATGCAGCGCCACCGGGACTACATCGCCGAGCATGTTGTTCCCGCCGGCCGCAGCGACGACCAGCCGGGTATCTGCCATCTCGAAGGCGGCGACGAGTGGTATCGCCGCGCCATCAAACGACACACCTCAGTCGATATGGACGCCGACGAGATCCACGAGATCGGGCTCGAGCAGATCCGCAAGCTCGATGAGGAATATCGAACCTTGGGCGCCGAGGTACTCGGCACATCCGACCTCGAGAAGATCTACGCCCGCCTGCGTGACGACCCCGAGCTGCGCTTCAACTCGGGCGAGGAGATCCGGGCTACGGCCGAGGCAGCATTGGCCAAGGCCAAGGCGACGATGGCCGGATGGTTCGGACGTCTGCCCCAAGCCGACTGCTTTGTGCAGGAGACGCCATCGGGTCCACAAGCCTTCTACTTCCCTCCGGCGACCGACGGCTCCCGCCCGGGAGCGTTCTATGTCAATACCTCCGACCCCTCCGCATGGAAGCGTTACGAAATGGAAGCACTCGCCTATCACGAAGGCATCCCGGGCCACCACCTCCAGCTTGCCATCTCCGGTGAACTCGAGGACGTACCCGAGTTCCGCAAGCACGCAACAGTGACCGCCTATGCCGAAGGATGGGGCCTCTACACCGAGCGCCTTGCCGACGAGATGGGCATGTACAGCGGCCCGCTGGAGCGCATCGGAATGCTGTCCGCCGACTCGCTGCGGGCCGGCCGGCTCGTCGTCGACACCGGAATCCACGCCAAGGGCTGGAGCCGTCAACAGGCGATCGACTTCTTCGCAGAGAACTCACCGCAGAACCTCAACGGCATCGCCGAAGAAGTTGACCGGTACATCGGCATGCCCGGGCAGGCACTTGCCTACATGATTGGGCGGCTCGAAATCATGCGGATGCGACGGGAGGCCGAGGAGACGATGGGTGGCCAGTTCGACATCAAGGGCTTCCACGACACGGTGCTCTGCTCTGGACTCGTCCCGCTGCCGACACTGGACCGTATGGTCAGAGAGTGGGCCGCGGCGTAGCCGCATCGGCAACCCGTAGACTCGCCGGGATGACCTCGCTGCGCATTTACATTCGAGGGTTCCGGGGGAGCCTGCTGGTCACACCGCTCGTAATCGTCGTCGCCGCCATCGTTGCGGCCAGACTTGTGATTGTGCTCGACGACGACCAGGTGGCCGGCGACATCCCGGGATTGCTCTCGATATCGCTGGCCGGGGGCCGCGCCATCGCAGGATCGGTTGCCGGGGCCACTATCACCGTTGCCGCCATCGTCTTTTCGATCACCTCATTATCGAGCCAGATAGCCGCCACCCAATACTCACCGCGGGCGGTTGCCGGATTTCTCGAGGATCGGATACAGAAGATCGTGATCGGCCTCATCGTCGGTACGTTTGTGTTCTCGCTCGTGATCCTCGCCGACCTAACCGGAGTAGCGTTCCCGGATGAGTCGGCGCGCCCGAGCCTGTCGGTGACGCTGGTCCTGCTGCTGGGAATCGCCTCGGCAGTTGCCATCATCATCTACCTCGATCACTCGCTACGCCGCATGCGCATCGACGCCGTGGTGCGGCGCATCGCCGAAGGAACTGCGGCCGGCGTGCGGAGCTTGGACCGCGCCAAGAGCTCTGATGCCACCACCGAAGAGCGAGAGCGGCCGGAGATCAGCCCGTTTCGGGTGAGTTCCACCAAGAACGGCTGGGTGCTCGACATCGACGCAAATCGCCTGGCGACACGGATGCCGCCGGATTCCGTGGCTCGAGTTGCGGTGCGGGTTGGCGAGGCGGTGTTCGCCGGAGATCAACTCGCCAAAGTCTGGGTTCCGGGCGACGATGGGCCGGTACCCGGGCTCGTCCAGGACTCGATACAGCTTGGCCGGGATCGAACTGCGAGCGCCCATCCCAATTACGGTCTACGGCAACTGGTCGACATCGGTCTGCGGGCGCTTTCTCCCGGCGTCAATGATCCCACCACGGCGACTGACGTAATCCAACACCTCAAGCTGCCGATGCGAGAGATCCTCACCCTTGATTCGCCACAGCGGATCTACGACGGGCCCGAGGGCCAACGTGTCTTTCTGCCCGAAGCTCAGTCTCGCTCCGATCAGGTACGCGCCGCTTTCTCCGAGCTCCGGTTGGCTGCCGACGGCCAGCCTATTGTGTTGCGAACGATGGTGGAGGTGTTGGCCGACCTTGTCGACAATCTTACGGACGCCGACCTAGAAGGCCGCACCGGCGAGCTGCGGAATCAGGCTCGGTTGGCTGTCGAACTCGCCTGCGCTGCCGGTCTCCCGGAGAGCGACCTGGAGCAGGTCCTCGTCGCCGCAGATCGTCTCGATCTCAGGCCCAATGTCGCCGAGGAAGACCCTACGTAGTGCCCGGTCCTCAGCCGCCGGGTCCGGGGTCACCGTAGCCGCCACGGGTCCATAGATCCTCGAGCGTCGGCTTGCCTTCATTCTCAGATTCCTCCAAGTCATACTCGTTGAACTTGGTGAGGAGGCGCCGCACTAGAAGGGCAATACCGAAGAATGCGGCCAGTGCCAACAATAGAGAGATTGTCTGCCAAAGCATTTCGGCGCAGATGCTACCCGGCAACGTAACCGCAGCAGAATGAACCCTGCCAAACTGGTCGGGTGATTTCCAGGGAACTCGCCCGACAACTACGTGAAGCCGGCCTTGAATGGATCCCGGCCGAGGGCGATCGATTCTGGATTCCCGACCGCGACCTCGAGGAGTTCACCTTCCTCGTCAGCGAGATGGTCATCGAAGTGCGTCGCATCGCCCAGAAGCGCCGGATCATGTTCAACGGCGCCGTCGAATGGGCACTCGATTCGATAGTCCAGAGTGAGGCGATCTGGTTGCCGTCAGAGGCTCAGCTACGAGATCGGCTGGGAAAATCGTTCCGCTCTTTCCATCGCCACGGGACTGGCTTCCGTTGCGAGATCGATCTCGACGGCGAGGCGATGCAATTCACTTCCGAGAATCCCGCCGACGCCTACGCAATGGCCCTGCTACGAGTACTCAGCGATCCGGATTCGATGCTCCGACGCATGCTCGACCCCGACTGAGTCTGGTTGTCACAGCTACCGTTGCCGGGGAGGAAAGGACGGGCATGAACGAGGCACTCAACAGACTCGCCGCCGACTACTGGAACTATGTGCTCGGCACTGCACCGACCGAAGCACTGCTTCTCGGCGACCACCGCTTCGACGCCGAGATGGAGCAAGCCAGCCGCCAGGCCGAGGACGAGCAGATAGAGCGCCTCAGTGGTTTCACAGCTGCAGCTCGAGCCATCGACGACTCCCAACTAACTGCCGACGAGCAGATCACGAAGGCAGTGCTCATCGAAGAGGCCGGCGGTCGGGCCGATGAGTTGCGCTCCCGCACCGCTGAGTTCGATGTCAGCCCGAGCTGGGGTCTTCACGTCGTCCTCCCCCAGGTCACCGAACAGCTACCTCTCCTCGAAGCCGAGCACGCCGACGCCGTGGTAGCCAAGTGGTCCAAGGTCGGCGACACGTTCGACCAGCTCATCCATCGCCTCCGCCAGGGTCTGGCCAAAGACCGCACCCCGCCCCGCACCTCCGTAGAGAAAAGCATCGTTCAGATCGATCAGTACCTGGCCACCCCGATTGCCGACGACCCGTTTGTCAGAGTTCCGCCACCGCCCGGCTTTGCCCCCGAGGAGATCGTTGCCTGGCAAGCGCGGCTCGCCCAGCAGGTCACGTCCGTGATTCGTCCCGCCTATCAGCGCTACCGGGCAGAACTCGTCGATGCGGTACTGCCCAAAGCTCGGCCCGAGGAGAAGACCGGGGTGCGGTGGCTGCCCGACGGTGAGGAGGTCTACGCCCGCGCCATCAAGCGGCACACGTCGCTGGAGATGGCTCCGCTCGAGATCCACAACATCGGTCGCGATGAGATTGCCCGGCTCGAGGATGAGTACCGGAAGATGGGATCCGCGGTGCTCGGTACCACCGACCTCGCTGAGATCTACGACCGGCTCCGCAATGACCCCGAGCTCAGGTTCCGCGATGGTGCGGAGGTGGTAGCCGCAGCCCAGGATGCAATGGACCGGGCCCGGGCCGCCATCCCCGACTGGTTCGGGCGGCTGCCGCAGGCCGACTGCATCATGGCCGAGGTCCCCGAAGCGGGGGCGCAGGATGCGCCGATCGCCTTCTACCTGCCGCCGGCCACCGACGGTTCCCGCCCCGGCACGTACTTCATCAACGCCAGCGAGCCCACCACGCGCACAAGGTTCGAATCCGAAGCCCTCGCATTCCACGAGTCGATCCCGGGACACCATCTCCAGCTCGCCATAGCTCAGGAACTCGAAGGCATCCCCGAGTTCCGCAAACATGCCCTGGTTACGGTCTACGTTGAAGGGTGGGGCCTCTACACCGAGCGACTGGCCGACGAGATGGGCCTGTACGGCGGTCCGCTGCAGCGGATGGGCATGCTGTCGTTCGACTCCTGGCGGGCCGGGCGGCTGGTGGTCGACACCGGCATGCACGCCCTCGGTTGGTCCAGGCGGGAAGCCGTTGACTACCTCGTCACGAACTCGCCGCTTGCGCTCAACAACATCGAAAGCGAGGTCGAGCGCTACATCGGGATGCCCGGCCAGGCTCTCGCCTACATGATCGGTCGCCGCGAGATAATGAGGCTCCGCGCCGAAGCCGAGACCACGATGGGCCCCGGCTTCGACATCAAGGGCTTCCACGACACGGTGCTCGGCTCCGGGCCCGTCCCCCTGCGGGTGCTCCGCAGCCTCGTGAGGGACTGGACTAAGGCCTAGCTACCAATGGTGAGCTACGTACTCGACCGCTTCGTCGGTCAGCAGCTTCCGCGTTGAGTTGCCCATCCGAACGTACATGTCGGCCTCGCGGTTGCCGCCCGGTTCGTCGAGAAAGACCGGACCCGGGGCGGGGTCAACATCTACGCGACAAACATCGACAGCCTCCACCTGTTCAAAGCTCACCGAAACGTTCGCTATCGCCGGCTTGCCGAGGCACCGTTCGAGGAGGTCGGTAAGCCAGAGCTGATAGCGATCGAGATCGGGCTCCTTCATCAGTGAGAGATCCTCGTCCAGTCCGATCGGGCGAGCATCATCATCAACACCGATGAGCAGACTGCCACCATCGGCATTGAGGAACCCGGCCACCGTCTTGGCGATGACCAACTCGATCTTGGGATCGCGCTTTTTGGTGTGCACGTTCCACCGTGCCGTCTGCTTGAACTCCACTGCGCTGCTCTCCCCCGCTGCCATCAGCTCCGCCGCGGTCATCGGTGGCGGTTCCTGCCGGATCCCGAGACGGTTCATGACGATGCTGACGACGACCAGAACCAGCACCGAACCGGCCAGCGAACCGACAATCGTTCCCCAGCGAAAAGCTGTCGCCGCGGTGTCGGCTGCGGTGAAGTTGGCGACCAGAGCACCGACGCCGGCGCCGGCGATGCCCACCAGGGTGGTCTCCGACCAGGTGAGCCGCTGGCTTCCGGGGACGATCAGCCGGGCCAGGTTCCCAAAGACGAAACCCCCGGCCAGTATCCCGATGATGAACAGGCTCGGCTCCATGCCGGCGATTGTACGGGTGGGCGGCGAGTGATGGTCTCCTAGCGCTCGTCGTACCGGACTACGAGCCGGGCTGAGCGATTGCGGGTGAAGTAATTCCACGCCCACTGGATCATCACCAGTATGCGGTTCTGGAACTCGACGAGGAAGAAGATGTGGATCCCCAGCCAGGCGGCCCACGCCGGGAATCCGGAGAACCTGATCTTCCCGAAATCGGCCACCCCGGCGCTGCGACCGATAGTGGCCAGGCTCCCTTTGTCCCGGTACCGGAAGGGGCCTGTGGCCTTCCCCTCAATGACCTCAGCCACATAGCGGCCCATCTGCATCGCAGCCGGCGCTACCCCCGGCACCGATTGGCCGTCCTGCTCCACCGCAGCCAGGTCGCCGATCACGAAGATGTTGTCGTGACCGGGGATGGTGAGGTCGGGTCGCACGATCACCCGGCCGACTCGATCGAGCTCTACACCC
>Ga0180436_10005978_pt1 | contig 10662 bp, 6 predicted proteins | sample SS_ome_2_FD_132434 | JGI IMG/M metagenome (GOLD analysis project Ga0180436, IMG submission 132434) | Hypersaline lake sediment archaeal communities from the Salton Sea, California, USA - SS_3_S_2 metaG | ecosystem: Environmental > Aquatic > Non-marine Saline and Alkaline > Hypersaline > Sediment...
CATGGCTATGCTCCTCTTTTAGTTTCAGACTATCAACCAACTTATCTATAGCTGAAATTATTATGAGTATAGCCTTTTTTGTTTAACGCTCAAGGCTTACTGCAATATAGCAAGCTTGAATCCCTGAATCCTTTTTATTTGAAATGATGCTGTGGAATTAAAAACACTGTCATTTTAGGAGATAAGTAAATGCAATCTATAAATTTCGTTCTCAGCGGCCTGGGAGGCCAGGGTATCCTATTTATGACCAAGATTATCGCCAAAACCGCTCTGCGAAAGGGGTTTGATATTATGGGGGCGGAAACGCACGGTATGGCCCAACGCGGTGGCTCAGTCATATCACATTTAAGACTTGGCAATATCCGCAGCAGTTTGGTCAAACCTGGATCTGCCCAGTATCTATTGTCCTTGGACGAAAATGAGGCTTACCGCAACCTTTCTTTTTTAGCGCCAAAAGGTAAACTCTTTAGTGATGCGCAGACCCAAGACTTTCCTTTGCCGACGGTAAAATCCTATTTGGAACAGCAAGCTATTAGCTACCATTCATTGCCCGCCCGAAAGCTGGCACTGGATATAGGCGCACCGGTATCCTCGAACCTGGCCCTGATCGGTTTTTTTGCTTCTTATGATCCGGAACCATTTTCATCTGATGATTTTCGGGAAACCATCGAAACGGTGAGTCCGGATAAGTTCCGGGATATTAATTTGAAGGTGTTTGAAGAAGGACTGGCAGCAGCACTCAGCAATAAGCAGTAAGGATTTAGCTATAAGCGGCTGAAAGCAGACTACTTTTACTGGATCCCCCTTCGACTTCGTTCAGGGTGGTGAGCCTGTCGAACCACGGGTCAAGCCCGGGATGACGGAAAGGGTAAAAGGAGGTTGCTGCCGTCGTAGAACTCTTTAAAGGTGACAACTTTTGATCAGGACTTGACCAATGCTTCCATTTATCGATGTAAGCGTTCACGAAGTTCAGCTTTACGCACCTTGCCTAATGCCGTTCGAGGCAGTTCACGAACCAGCGACAACCGTTTGGGTATTTTGAAGCGGGCCAGTCTGTTTCGGCAATATGATTGGACACGATCCAAATCAAAGCTAAAACGTTCATCTTGGGGCAATATAAAGACATGTCCGATCATGCCCCAGGTATCATCCGACATACCCACCACAGCCACATCCTCGACACCCGGCATCGTGCGTAGCACGGCCTCGACTTCAGATGGGTAAACATTCTCACCCCCTGAAATGTACATGTCGTCGACGCGGTCCACCAGGTAATAATAGCCCGCTTGATCGACGTAGGCCAGGTCGCCGGTATGCAAATAGCCATTTTTAATGGTCGCATCGGTTTGGACCGGATCTTGCCAATACTCTTTCATCATGATGGAACCGCGAACCACAATTTCACCCACCTCTCCGGGTTGAACACGACGGCCCAGACGGTCCAGAATACTGACTTCGGCGTGAAACACCGGTCTACCGACCGTGCCGGGATACTTGAAAGAATCCTCCTCCGAGGCCCACAGCAAAATGGATGTTTCCGTCTGTCCCATAATTTGACGAAAAGCAAATCCTGCTTCCTTGCAAGACTGAAACAACTCCTTGGTCGTTTTTTCACCGCCGCCGGCACAGGTTTTGAGCGATGAGACATCGCCGCGTTGTTCAGGCGGCACTTGCAGCAAAGATCGAAATACCGTGGGAACGCCCAGGAATTTGGTCACCCGATAGGCTTCAATGTCACGATATATGGCGATGGGATCGAATTTTGGGTGCAGCAATAAAGTGGCGCCTTTGTATAGGGTGGGAGCGGCCTGAATAAATAATCCACCGGAGTGAAAGAGCGGCAACGCCACCAACATGACATCATCGAAATGTAGTTTGAAAAAAATTTCTGCATTCAAGCAATTAAAAAAGGTTTTACGATGCGATAAAACGGCGCCTTTGGGTGCGCCGGTCGTTCCGGAGGTGTACATGATAACATGCGGTTCCTCAGGGTCCGAAGGGCCTAAAGATCTGGATACAAATGGCTGCTGGCCTTCAAAAGCAGGAATCTCGGCATGGTAATGCCGAATATTTACGGATATGGGATTGCCCCCCACGATGCACATCAGCATGGGGGCCGGCTGTTTATCAAAATTATTCGACAAAACCATCTTCTGAAAAGATGGATCGAAAATAAATAGTCTGGGGCGGGCATTGGTGATGGGATGTTTGAGCTCTGCTGCGGTGATACGATAATTAATCGGAACAAAAATCGCCCCCAACCTTGAGCACGCCAGAAACACATCGATAAATTCTAATGAATTGGTCAACATCACCGCAACCCGATCCCCTTTTTCGATCCCCAGGGATTGCATCCAGGCTGCGGTTCGGTTCGATCGCGCATGCAGTTGTCGATATGAAATGGTTTGGTCATTAAAAATAATGGCCGGTTTGTCCGGGTGCAACTCCCGCCAGCGTTGCACCCAGAAGGCGATGTTCATGGATTTAATCATGGGTCGGTTTTAGGTTTTAAGTTTTAGGTTTTAAGTCAGGCTGTAGGCTATAGGCTGTAGACTTTTAGGCGCCTGCAGCCTAAACTCCTAATAGCCTATTCCTTTGGTCCTGACGTTTTATCATCGATGAGCTCCAGCAGCACACCATTAATTTTTTGGGGATGAATAAAGGCAAATTCGCAACCCCGAAACTTGCGGATACCGCCGATGATCGGATAATCATCGGAATCAAGCTCCGCCATGGCTTCGCGTGTTTTATCGACATTCAGGCTTATGAGCATAACGCCCTCGCCTCTATTTTTGATGAACTTGGCCACTTCACCATCGGGGCTGGTAGATTCCATCAGCTCAAATCCGACTTCACCCAAATAGTAGCGGGCCACATGTATTTTCTCGGGCTCATCTATATATTCATCGTCAGGTTTTTCCTTGCCCAGCAACGGTTCCCAAATTTTGCGGGCGGCATCAAGATTTTTTACGGCGATGCAAATATGGTCTATTTTGTTTATTTTCATTTATGCTCCAATAGGTTTAAAGCGTTTGTGGTTCATCACCAGTGGGTGCGCGTCGTGTGCTGCTATACACGGTGACTGCAAGTGGTGACTAAAATCAGCCAATATAGTGATGGGCATGTCATCCGCCACTTTATATAAACACTATATGCTAAACAATTTTATGCGTTAAAGCAACAATCTTGACACCCTGTTTGATATCTGCAATACATTTTCATGCCCAAACTTACTAATCCAAACTGAAACAGCACTTGCCTCCAAATGTCTCCATTGATTATTTTTTTCATGAAAATTTATAAAAAGACCAATCGTTTCTAATGATAGGGAGGGAGATGAACATGTACGCAGACAGATTCTGGAAAAAGAATTGGGACCCGGGCGTGGAAGACCTCAAAACAGAAGAATATGAAACCACGTATGTCAAAATTATTGAACAGGCCTTTCAGGACGTTCCGGATAAAACCGCCATGGGATTTCTGGGTGTGGATATTACCTTTGGAGAATTGGATATCTACGCCAACCAGTTTGCCAACATGTTGGTGGAGAATGGTTTTGAAAAAGGTGATGTGGTGGGCATCAACCTCCCCAACATCCCGCAATATGTAATAACCGTCATCGGTACTTTGCGGGCCGGCTGTATCGTTTCCGGCATTTCACCCCTTATGTCTGCCGAACAAATTAAATACCAGCTCAATGATTTGGGCGGTACCGGGAAAAAAGTCGCCTTTGTCACCTTGGACGCAATATTTGCCGGGCATCTGGTCAAAATAGCGGCCGACATACCGCAGCTCAAGCTTGTTGTTACGACCAGCGTGGGAACCTTTTTGCCCAAAATCAAACAAATTTTAGGCAAATTACTCAAAAAAATCCCAAGCGGCAAGGTAACGCCCCTGCCGGGGATAACCGTACTGGATATTAAAACGGATGTTCTGGGCAGATATGGTCAAAATGCTGTGGATGTAAAGATAACGCCGGACGATTTGGGATGGATACAGTACACCGGCGGTACCACCGGCGATCCCAAAGGTGCCATGCTGACACATCGAAACGGGTGTCACAACATTTTAAGCATTGCTACCTGGCTGGGCTGGGCGCGCAATGAAGGCGTATTGCTATCCGGATTTCCTTTTTTTCACACCGCCGGGCTGACGGTTTGCCAAAGCGCAATCAATATGGGCTGGACCCAGGTACTGATACCGAATCCGCGGGACACGGACCACATCTGCGCAGAGATGCTTAAATACAAACCCACAAATTTGGCCAATGTACCTTCTCTGTACCAAATGCTGATAGAAAATCCGAAGTTTAAGGAAATGGATCACTCCGAACTGGGCACCTGCATTTCGGCAGCATCCCCCTTCCCCAAGGAATCCCAGATGCTTTTAGAAAGTATCATCGGTGAAGGTAAATTATTGGAACTTTACGGCATGACCGAAACGTCACCCGTTTCGACGATGAATCCTTCCAAGGGAGAGAAAAAATTAGGCACGGTGGGTATGCCTTTCTTAAACACAGAAGTTAAAATCGTAGATCCGACCAGTAATGAAGAAGTGCCCGTGGGTGAACCGGGAGAAGTTTGCGTCAAAGGGCCCCTGGTCATGAAAGGGTACTTCAACAAACCTGAAGCGACGGCCAGCGCCATCGACACGGACGGTTATATGCACACCGGCGATGTGGGCATCATGGACCAAGACGGATATATCAAAATCGTTGACAGAACCAAGGATATGATTATTGTAGGGGGCTTTAAAGTCTTTTCCAGCAAGGTGGAAGACATATTGGCCCAGCACCCTGCCGTTGCGCTGCTTGCATTAATCGGTGAGAAAAATCCTGATCGTCCCGGCTCAGAACTGGTAAAGGCTTATATTCAACTGACACCTGAGGCAATGGCCGAAGCTGACAAGGATAGGCTGAAGACAGAAATTATCGCTTTTGCCAAGGAGAATTGCTCCCCCTACGAGGTCCCGAAATCGATCGAATTCATGGATGAAATTCCGTTGACGGCCGTGGGGAAAATCGACAAGAAGGTGTTACGACAAAAATAAATTTTATAATCATGTAACAGTTATCATCAAAAAAGATGAATGTTGGAGTTTGTAGAATTTATTTTCGTGAAACAAATTAGAAAATTTATTTTTATGAGACACAAAACCAAAATTGTTGCCACACTGGGGCCGGCATCGAATACGCGCGAGATCATTGAGAGGATGATCCGTGCCGGTATGAACGTGGTTCGCCTGAACTTTTCCCACGGTGGATATGAAAGTCATGCCAAAGTGATCCAGACGGTACGGTCTTTGTCACGAACCATGAACCGGCATATTGGAATAATGCTTGATCTGCAGGGTCCCAAAATAAGAACCGGCAAGCTTAAAAACGGTGGGCCGGTGTATCTCGAAACGGGATCGCAAATTAAGCTAACCACCCAAAAAATCGAAGGTGATGAAAAAATTGTGTCGGCAACGTACGAATATTTGCCGCACGATGTAAAAAAGGGCGACAGTATACTTCTGGACGATGGATTGCTGGAACTCTCTGTTCGCTACAAAAGAAAAGGTACGGTCACGTGTGATATTGTTAACGGCGGCTGGCTTAAAGAAAATAAAGGTATCAATCTGCCGGGTGTTGCTGTTTCGGCGCCATCACTAACTGCGAAGGACATTCGGGATATGAATTTCGGTATCAAGATGGGCGTGGAATTTTTCGCGCTATCTTTTGTCAGAAGTGCCGCTGATGTCAAGGAAATCAAAGACCGCATTCGCAAACAGGGAGCCGACACACCCGTAATCGCCAAGATTGAAAAACCCGAAGCCGTCGACAATCTTAAAGAGATATTGGCAACAGCAGACGGTATAATGGTAGCAAGAGGCGATTTGGGTGTCGAATTGAAACCCGAACAGGTCCCGACCATTCAGAAAACCATCATTCGCGCTGCCGTTAAGGCCTGCAAACCGGTCATAACAGCAACGCAAATGCTGGAGACCATGTCATCCAACCCCATCCCTACCCGGGCTGAGGCCTCTGATGTCGCCAATGCCATCTATGATGGCACCGATGCCGTAATGCTGTCTGGCGAAACCGCTTCGGGTAAATACCCGGTTGAAGCAGTCAGCATGATGTCCAGGATTGCGGCCAACACAGAGCGTTCGCCCTTTATGGTCTATCACCTCAATCATCCGAAAAGATCCGTCGATCCCATAACCCGTGCTGTCACCCAATCTGCTGTTCAAATTGTCCACGAGTTGGATGCGACCGGGATCCTGGCGTTTTCGGTTTCAGGCAGCACAGCCAGGCATATCTCCAATAATCGTCCCTGCAAACCCGTATTCGCGTTTACCCCGGATTTGAAAACCTGCAACCGCCTAACGCTTGTGTGGGGAATCACGCCGCTGTATCTACCCAACATTACCAACGTTAAACGCCTGATCGAAGCCAGCGAACGCACGTTGGCCAACAAGAAACTGGTTCAAACCGACGATTTGATCGTCATGGTGATCGGACTGGGATTCAAGACCGGGTCGACGAACATCATCAAGATACATAGAATCGGCCAAGACGATTAGTCTGAAAATTCCAATAAAATCGTGTTCCACGACCCTATTGGAATTTTCAAACATGCAGCTATACCCAAAATCACATTTTTCCATGTATCGCAGATTATCACATATAGCGTTCTCTAGTTTATTGCTACTTTTCTGCATTGCCGGTATTGGAAAATCCGCAAGTTTGACTCAATTGGAGGGAAACTGGCGGAATATACGCCAGGACGGCGTCGATGCGGTTTTTATCAGTTTCGGCGCGGACGGTAGCTTTTACATTGACAGTAAGACTTATTGGTTTCTGGGAAGTTATAAGCTTGAGGCAATGGGCGACACCCGGCGATTGATTCTGGATGTGGAAGATGGCTCAGATAGCGAACGGATTGGTGAACGCTTCGCCTATTCTTTCGAATTTAATGAAGAAACACTCATTTTAGAAACCTCCCCAACCCCAGGAATATTAGGAGGTCAAAGCGCCAACGGGCGTGCCGTCTATATCGTTATCAGCAATGATTCAGATGAGGAAGATGAAGATGACGATGACGAATTCACGATTTATGCGAGCTGCCTTGTAAATACGGCATTCTATTCTGATGTGTCCATTTTAGCATCAGATCAAAAATGAACCAGTAAATTTCGAAATGAGGGTAGCGGGTTTGGAGAGATGTAGGTGTATCATTTAGCTTCGGTTTTCATCCCCATAATAACTTGTCATCTGGAAGGAGGGGATCGGAGATCCAGATCATACCGAAACCTTAAAACGGTTTGTCATCCTCGAGAAATCGGGGATCCAGGAAGAGCCTTTGGCTGATAGCCGATTGCCTTTACTGGATTTCCATTTCCATGGGAATGACAGGAAGGGTTGACCGCTTCGTCTGGATAGCGCTAAAGCTTCACTGCGTGGCTCTCTTCTGAGGAAAAGACGGTGCCGCAGCAGGCAGAATAGTGCTATAATAGATGGTAGCTAAGAAGGGCGGTAAAACTCTTGAAATTTGACAATATAATTCAGGACTCGAACTCGATATCTAGAATTATGCAATCAATGTTGAATTAATTATCCACCTGCAGACAATCCTCACGCAGTATCTTGTCGAGCGCCGCAATAATTTCTGCTGCATTCTCTTTCGTAATCACCATGGGCGGTTTGAATTTGAGCACATTGTGTAAAGGACCATCTGTACTGATCAGTATACCATGCTCGCGCATGCGGTTGATAACGTAATCCGCTTCTTGAGCTGCAGGCTCCAAGGTTTGGTGGTTTTTTACCAATTCGATACCAAGATATAGTCCTTGGCCGCGGACATCCCCGATTAAGGCATACTTCTGCTTGAGTTGATTGAATCCCTGCAGCAGTTGTTTTCCCACCTTATCTGCATTTTCTTGCAGTTGTTCCTTTTCAATTACATCCAGGACAGCTTTGCCGATGGCACATGAAACCGGATTGCCGCCAAAGGTATTAAAATATTCCATACCATTGTGGAAGGCATCGGCAATTTGGGGCGTGGTCACCACCAGGGCCATAGGGTGACCGTTTCCCATTGGTTTCCCCAGCGTGACGATATCCGGCACCACGTCCTGTAATTCAAAAGCCCAAAAATGGCTTCCAGCCCTTCCAAATCCCACCTGAACTTCGTCGGCGACACAAACACCGCCGGCAGCACGGACATAGTGAAAGGCATGTTTCAAATAATCATCCGGCAGCACAATCTGGCCACCGCAACCCAACATGCTTTCACAAATAAAAGCGGCCACGCCCCGATTCTGCGCCTGAATGCGAGCAATGGCTGTGGTTACATCGGCGGCATAGGCCGCACCGGTATCCGGCCCCTGCCCTTTAAACTGCCCCCGATACCCATCCGGCATGAGGACGGTTTGCACTTCTGGCGGCGACCCTTTACCGCCGGGGCCGTCATGCTTGTATGGACTGATGTCAATCAATAAATTGGTATTGCCATGATAGGCGCCATCGACAGAAATAAGATCACGCTGCCCCGTATAGTTGCGTGCCAATCGCAGTGCCAGCTCATTGGCTTCGCTGCCGGTGCAAACGAAGAAACACACACTCAACGGTTCGGGAAACGACGCCAGCAATTGTTGGGTGTAGGTAATAATTTGATCGTGCAGATAGCGTGTATTGGTATTGAGAATGGTCATTTGGCGCTGACCGGCGGCGACTACCTCCGGATGACAGTGGCCCACGTGGGTTACATTGTTGACACCGTCCAGAAATGCCTGCCCATCCTGATCAATAAGATATTGCCCCCGGCCCCTGACAATCTTCAGGGGTTGCTGGTAAGCCACACTAAAATTGCGGCCGATATGACGGTTGCGGAATTCCAGTATTTCGCGACAACTTCTATTGTTCTCAGATAATTCCGGCAGTGATAAGCCCAGAACAACATTCGGATCAGGGGATATGGCTTTCCATACATTGCGTTGGCTCGGAGGGGCCACCCCGTTAAAATTGCCCTTATGGCCCAACATATCCATGATGATCTGGAAATGAAGATGCGGCGGCCAGCCACCGTTGACGCCGCTGTCACCGATTTCAGCGATTTTCTTTCCGGCATGCACAGGCATGCCGACTTCGAGATTATGGAGAGATTCACGGCTTAAATGGCCGTACAGCGTATAGAAGGTTAAATTGTCATGAATTGTATGTTCGATTATGATGGTGGGGCCGTAATCATACGGCTCGGCATTGTCTTGAAAACTGTGAATATCGCCATCAAAAAATGCGTAAACAGCCGAACCGGCGTCCATGTTCAAGTCCATGCCCATATGAATGGTTCGCATTTCCGGCATTTGATCACGCGTCTGGCGATATGCATCCGACACATAAATCGATCGTGCCTCATCATAGCGCCCGATGCCGATTTGGGCGTCGTGTTTGCGCATAAACCCGAAGATTAAATCTGTTAGATCCCGTGAGTGGGGCCCCATATCGGCTGCATTGACCAATTCGCTTTCAACGCCCAGATCGAAGACGACGGTTTTTCCCGTCGCCGGGTCCGGCGAGGTGATCGGATCGAATTGCTTGTTATTTTGAATCAACCAGGAGGTGATTTCGGCTGCATGCGGTACGGGTGGCATAGCGCAGGCCTCCCGAAAACAATAATGTGCAAATCGGGGATGGATGTTGTCCAGTTGCTTTAATAATTCCCAGGCCGGTTGTTGCGAGATATTTAGATATTCATTATCGGGCGCTGAAGAACATTGGTGCGCAGCATGACATAGACTCATGCACAAACGCATGCATATCAGATCAAACAAGATGGAAACTTCGATTTCTTCCAACGGGTAAACCCGATGATATCCGGCCACAATATACCCTGCAGCCGCTAAAGGGTCTTGTTTGCCCATCATGGCATAAGCGCAGGCAATCGCCAACTCGTTAACCGTATGGCTATAAACCATATCACCGTAGTCGATGACGCCATTGACCTGGTTCTGCCACTGATCGTGCCGAGCAACTAATACATTATAATCATTACCGTCATTATGGATCACGGTCTTTCGAATTTGCGTCAGTTTGGGGAAAGATTCTTTCACGTATCGATCCAAATGCGATTGGATGGTTTCTCGTTTGTCTCTTTCCGATACCATATGAATCAAGTCGCTGATCACTTCAGATGCCAGGCCGAGGTCCCAATGAAACCTGCGATGCACCGCCGGGTGATCGAAACGCTCAAGGGTCTGATCCAAATTGGCATAAAAACGTCCCAAACTTGTTAATAGTCCAGCGTCGTGTGGGCTTACCTGGGCCAAGGGTTTACCGGGTAGATATGTCAGCATGCGGACATAGTGGCGCACGCCCTTCGCGTTCTTGACAATTTCTATTTTGTTGCCGGAAATGCTTGGAATAATATCAGGGCATACCCCAACTTCTTTGCCGAATAGATTTCGATGTCTCTGGACATGCTGAATGGCTTGATTCTGAAAATCAAGTGTGTCGCTTTCATCGGTTGCATTGGCTATTTTGAGAACATATTCTTTCTGATTTGAAGCGCATATGTAGAAATTTTGATCGCGCTCGCTCGGAAGTGGTATAAATGATCCGGAGATATTGAAATGTTCTTTTGCAATCGCGGCGGCTTGGGCTTCTGAAAAGTTTGGCGC
>Ga0180436_10005981_pt1 | contig 10657 bp, 8 predicted proteins | sample SS_ome_2_FD_132434 | JGI IMG/M metagenome (GOLD analysis project Ga0180436, IMG submission 132434) | Hypersaline lake sediment archaeal communities from the Salton Sea, California, USA - SS_3_S_2 metaG | ecosystem: Environmental > Aquatic > Non-marine Saline and Alkaline > Hypersaline > Sediment...
ATCACGTCTGCGGTCACGTGTGCCGTAGCCAGCCTCCCGTCGTCGGACAGCTCAAGGGTCTCGAACATGGCCTGGTGCAGGTTGATCTCGTTCAAGGTGCGGTGCTCCAGCACCGCCTCCGCAATGCGGCCGATGTTGGCTCCGCCTCGCACGAGCGTTGCGGCGCGATCGAACACGCGCTCATCCACACTGGTGTAGCGGAAGAACCCGGTGTCTGTGGCAATTCCCAACAGGAGCATCTCAGCCAACGGGGGATCCAGCTCAACCATCCGCTCACCGATCTCCTGGACGATCATCGCCGCCGCCGCGTAGGAGGGATCGCAGAAGTTGATTCCGCCAAAGCCCGCATTCGTCTTGTGATGGTCGATCGTGATGTCCGGGACTCCCTCTTCGAGAAGCTCCACAGCATCTCCGATCCGCGCGAGGTCTGACGAGTCTACGGTGATCGATGTATCGAAGCGGTAGGAGCGCAACGCGTCGACACGCTTGATCAGGCTGTCGTTCGTGAGGCGGTGCAGGAAGTCGGGCACCCGATCGGCGATGCAGCCCTCGGCCGTCTTGCCAGCCTTGCGAAGGATCATGACGAGTGAGGCGACACAGCTGACATCATCCCCGTCGGGACCAATGTGTCCGATCACTAGGAATCTCCGCCCCCGCCTGATCCTATCGGTCACTCGATCTAGCGTATCGAACATTCTCTCTCCTCCGGAATCCCCGGGACCTGGCCCACGGTGCGGTCACGGAACAAAGGGTGCGATGGATCGGTGGACCTGCCCAGACAATCATCCTCCAAGCTCATCGGATCTCAAGGCCGGAGAGGGCAGAGCGCGATGGAGCGCGCCACACCCTTGCACGCTTGACAGGAGCTGGGGAGGAAGCCTAGAATCCGCTTGTCTATTGCTGTTCCAATGGGTTCATGCACAAGGAGGCTCGAATGGGAGTCCGCCGTGTACGAGGCCACCGGTCGGCGCGGGTCCTCGGCCTGCTCCTTCTGGGCGTAGCAGTCCTCCTACTGGCAACGCCGCTTCTGGCGTTTTCGGACGATGAGGAAACCGAGCTTTTCCCGGAGATCGAGGAGGTCCCCGGAAGCGAAACGGACAATGGAGTCAGCTTCGACACGCCGTTCTTCGGCGAAATCTCATCCTTCCTTCTCGATTCGGTTTTGGACTGCCTCACGGGGCAGGAGATCCCGGCCTCCGAGCTGTCGACCGATTTCACCTTTGCCGCGGGAGCGAGCATGCCCTACGGCCTCGGCGACCTTGTGGCGGTCACGATCTCGGTGGACGGATACCAATCAGCCGTCGTCACTGAATTCCGAGTGGTCACGATCCCTCTCTTCTTGATCAACCTCAATTTGCTCGTCCCGTCCGAGCCGGACCTCTGCCTCTACCCGGCGTCTTCGGTCGCAGACACAGCGATCGAACTCCTCTCGCCTCAGCACGAGGAACCTGTCAACGGAGCCACGGCCTGGCTGTCGTGGCGTCCCGTGGATGTCCCCGGCGTCACCTACAACGTCGTGATCTGGCCACTTTTCGCCTTCGTCGGCGAGCAGTTCGTCGACATGCTCGAAGGTCTTGATCCCGCGAGCGGCCCCATACGTGCCGTGGCACCAGACTACGCCTACGTGCACATTGCAGCCGGACTCGACAGTACGTCGGTTTGGTTGGAGGACTTCGACACTCCAGTGCTCCCCGGCATGGAGTACGTCTGGCAGGTCGAGGCCTTCGACGCAAGCGGTATGTCTCTGGGGACAAGCGAGGTTCGCTCGTTCGAGGTACTCGAAGAATCGCCTGCGGTGGAGACCAACGAAGACGCCTCGATCTGTGCCGAGGAGACGGCCTGTGACTCGCCGGTCGAGATCGCGACGACGCTGGAGTGGCGGGACACCATCCTCGACGATGACTTCCCGGCGGATGAGGTTCTCGCAGACTACGTGCACCGCTTGGCAGTCAAGCTGAGTCCGCCCTGCTGCATTCCGAGCGTCTGCAAGAAGCCGAACAAGAGCAGCGACAAGTGCTCCGGATGGTCGAAGAAGCGAAGCGAAGGCCACATCGTTCCCAAGGTCAGGCCGGAGACGGAAGACAAGAACCCGCAGCCGGATGATGCCTACGCATCGAAGACAATCGCGGTCTACGCCGGGAACTGCGTCTGCATCCGCAGCTACTCCTTCTACTTCGACAGCCCGAGGCCTGAAGATGATGAGATCTGGGAGGCGTTGACGGGTGCCGTCGAGGCGATGCTCGAGACGTACTTGGCGAACTCCGTCAGTCCCTGGTTCACGCCTGAGGTATCTCAGAAGCTCGGGCTGCCCAAGGCCGAGGCGTCAGAGAAGATCCTGGAGAAGGCGATGGAGGGAATCTCGAAGCTCCTCGACATCGATGATGCAACGCTCGATCGTGCCGCTGCGGACCTGAAGGCGAAGTATCCTGCGTACTCCAAATGGTACGACGCCTACATCGGGGTCCTTCGGGTCCTACGCACGGGAGACTGCGGAGTCGTCGCCAGCATTTGGGAGATCTGCGGATCCTACGTCCCCTGCGCCACTTGCCAGATGACGGTGAAGGCGAAGAACGCGAGTGTCCTCGGCGATACGGATCACGCGCTGACTCGCACCTGGTCTGTTGGAAGCGAGTCCGGGAAGCACCGGAAGACGGGGGAGGATCACTGACCTCGATCCGGCCTGCCCTCTGTGAACTCCGGGAGCGCTCTCGTCCGCGAGATTCGTGGCACTGGGTGCTTAGACGACCTTCTTCCAAGCTCTTCCGATCTCGAAGTCGGTGAAGCCACACGACCGGTAGAGCGCGCCGGGAACCGGCTCGTACCAGGAGACGTACACGCCGACACCACCGAGCCGATGAAGCCGCCGGAGCGTCTCCGTCACGACGGCCTTTCCCAGGCCTTTGCGCTGATGGGCCGGTGCTGTGCCGACCAGGACGATTGCGCCCGTTCTCGAGACGTCGTCGAAGTAGCAGGTCGAGAAGGCGACGATGGCTCCGCTTGCCTGGTCGACGGCAACCAGGTCGAGGTCCCGTCGGTAGGTAGGCGAACGCTTGACGTTGGCGTACCACGAACCCTCCGGATCGGCCCCCTCGTCCGGCTCGCCGGGATGGAACGCTCGCCAGGAGGCGAAGCTCCGCGAGGGATGCTCGTCTGCATCGCCCATCGATCGGATCGCGTAGCCATCGGGTAGGGGTGCGGAAGCAGGCGCCTCCAGCAGCGCCTGCCATGCGTTGTGTTCCATAGCGTGGACACCCTGGCCATGTGCGTAGCCTCGCGACCGAAGCACAGAGCTCAGAAGATCGTTCCTCTCGTCCGCCCAGGCGAAGAGGACTCGCTGCCCACTTCTAACGGTCGTGAGTTCAGCTTCGGCGACTTCCAGCATCTCGTTGAGCAGATCTTCGGTGGCGATGCTGGAGTCCGCCATCGGATGGCAGACGCCCGGATCGCCCTGAGTGAGTACGGCAGCGATTCGGCCGTCGGAGGTTTCCCAGAATCGAAGCTCGTTCGGCGGCCGCTCGACCACGTTCTCAAGCGTGTGCCACCGCCAGTAGTCGAAGTCGCCGACGTGCCAGTTCTCGCCGGGACGGGGATCCGCAATGCGAAGCGCGCGGAAGAACTCCCGCGCTCGCCAGTAATCGGCTGAGGTCTCGTACCGCCTGCGAATGAGATCCATGAATGCTCCGTCAGAGAGGAGGATTCGCCGATCGTATCGCGCAGCCTTCGAACGCTCCAGCGTCGGTATGGCCGACTGCCGACGTTTGTGACGAGACGGTGGCCGGGTCTACACCCGACCACCGCACTGATCTCTCTGTCGACAGAACCGAGCTAGAAGCGGTAGTCTGACGCCTTCACGTAGTAGACGGTGACCGACCAGTTGAACCCTTTGTCGTAGTACGAGCGGACGAAGACGCGGAACCGGCCTTCCGTTAGGATCCTGCCGAGCTTCTTCATCCAGCGGCCATCCGAGCCGTCATCCCAGACCGCGCGAACACACCACCCCACGATGACGTACTCCTCGGGGTGCTCCCACTTGAACGTGTACTCGCGATGCCCGACATGGCCACCCTCTTTGTGGTTCTCATGCCACTTGGAGATGCTGACGCCATCGAGGCTGCTGCGATCGTAGCCGTACAGCCAGAAGTACGTGTCGCTGGCCTCGATCTCCTTGTCCTTCTCAGGCTCGCTGGCGATCTTCGTCTTGACGTTGCCGAAGAACTCCTCCCGGTTGCCGATGATCCGCAGGTCGTGCAGCACCGAGTCTGCTTCGGAGAGAAGCTCCTCCCTTAGGTCGGCATCCCGGACGAGGACGTTTCTCTGCGCTTCGATGCGGTCGCGAACCTGGTGGACCCTCTCGGCAACATCGTCCTTGTAGTTGCGATGGCATCCGTTGAACGCGACGAGAACGGTCGCTTCCTTCCGGTACAAGGATCGCGTCTCGACGAAGTCATTCGCGCTCACGTCCACGTGAGGCGTCAGACGATCGTCCAACCCGCAGAAGTGCATAAACATGACTCGATCCGGCTCGGGCTTCTGATGCGCCTTGAACCACTGCAGATCGTCGAGGATCTCCTTCGGATTCGTCGGTTCTCTCGGCGGCGTCACATCAGGATCAACCCCACGTCGCAGGACGGCAACCTCGACGACCATCTCGTTGTCGCTAACCGCCTTCTCGAAGGCTGCCGTTCCCTCGGCGGTGAAGATCTTCGTCACGCACGCTTTGACGGAGGTAGAGAACTTCAGCAGGCTGCTCGTCGAGGACGCCCGGCAGTTGTAGATCGCGAGGTATTCGCTGCCGTGCCGGGTCTTGGCCACGAAGTAGTCTCCGTACCGCTCGCGAAACTTCGCGGGGTCCGACGCAGCCTTCTTCGCCTCGTCCGTAAGTTCGTACGCATCAGCCTTCCGGTACTTGGGCTCCGTCCGGGAGTAGCGGGCCACAAGCGTGATGGACATGGTGGAGACGGAGACCTTGCTCGTGAGCGACTCCGAGCCGCTGACTTCGCCACTGCCGAAGTTGTACTTCGCGCTCACGGACTCCTCGAACTCCTGCTGCCAAGAAGCTTCGCTGTCTACCAAGCGGTAGTTGAAGCTCTCGTCGACGGAGCCGCCGCCCTTGACCTCGAAGGGCCTAAGTGCCGTGCTTGCCTTGATCTCGCCCGAGATGGCGTCGATCCCCTGACCGTACTCGTACTCATCAAGCCACGGAGCCGTGGTGGTCTCGTCGAGATCCGTGCCAGTTCCTCCAGCCAGTACGCGTGTTCGTAACTGATCCATTCCTGCCTCCTTGAGATGCCAGTGCTTCAGTATCTAGAAGAAACAGGATAGTGTCAACAGATCCAAGCACTGCAACGCTAGTCTCGGAACCACCCTTGACACGGGAATCACGAGGGGGGCTCGGGCGCGCACGAAGCCACGACCCGACGCGAGGGATTCGCAGAGGGGGAACCAAACGGCGTGCTGCCTAGGGGACTTGGGTCAACAGATCAGACAGACTGACCTCCGGAGGAGGCGACTCACAGATGCGCTCTCGGAACGTGTTGTTGCACGAGCCGATGTGCCCAAGCGCGATCTCCGTCTGTCGATCGGGATTCACGTTGGCGAGTCCGATGTCGATGTGGCCGGCAAGCCAGGCCCAGTTGAGCCACCACTGGATGGCGTACGAGGCGAGGTTCTCCTCGTCGTACACCTGATCGCATCCGCTCGTGATTCCGCAACAGGAGACGTGCCCCGGACCGGTCAGGTGCCGCGCCTCGTGCACGTAGAAGCCGATGTTGCCGGAGATCCCTTCCCAGGTGCGATCCCAGTCCCTGTTGAACGCATCCGCGGTTCCCATCCTGAAGTAGTTCACGCCTCGAACCTCGGAGCAGCAAGAGCCGCCGGCCACGCCGGTATCGATGTTGATCCCGCCGACTTGCGACTTCAGCCAGTCGTAGAGTGACAGCTCCGTCCACGGCAAGCGACCTTCCGTGCCCCGGCTCATGTGGAAGATCGCACGGAGGGTTTGTACTGCAATCAGCTCGTCCGTCCAGCCCTGAATCGGGATGCTCGATACGGACCCTTGGCATCCGAGAACCCCGACGAGCACCCCGTCTCTCAGAAGGCGGAAGTCCGCACGGATCTTGTTGTAGGCGGGATCCTCGGTCGGGCACGTCTCAAGGAACGCATCGATGTCTGGAATCCCCATCGGCTCCACCAAAGCTGTATCCCGGGACATCGCACTGCCTGAAGCGGCGCAAAGAAGCAACCCCGCAGCGACAAGAACGCAAACTCTCACCATTGCTCTCCTCCAATGCCCTCAGGATCCTCTTGGTGGATCGCTTCGCTGTCAAGCGGAACTCTGGGAACACAGCCCACTTCCTGAGATTCGAGACACGGTACTGCTTCCCGGAACACGTTCCCGTCCAGACCTTCCGCCAGCCCAAAGCTGGGCAGATCGCGTCGGCTGCACGGGTTCTCTGGGGTACAATCCCCGCCTGCCCGTTGCCCGCGATCTGATCGGCTGCGGGCTCGACGGAACCGGGCAAGCAATGGACAGGAGCGAGGTCCGACATGAAACCAATCACGGATGATCATGGGCGTAGCGCCGTCGCCAAGCTTCTCGGCGATTTCACCTTCGGGTACATCACGGCTGCCATCCTGGAGGGCCACATGGGAGCGGTCCTCGCCGACGATCCTCATACGCCTCGGTTGGCTGCTCTGGAGCTGCGAAACGAGCTGTTCGGCATCCTGATCCTCGCCGGAGACAAAGCCCTCCCCGACGCGGCGGAGTTGATCCGAACCATCTCAGCGGAGACGGAGGTGCTCTTCGCGTCGCCAGACTGGTTCGAGATGGCGAAGCGCGAACTCGGAGATCGTGCGATCGAGCGCATCCGATACATGCTTTCGGGCGCCTCGCTCGAAGTCGACGACGTGCAGCGCCGGGCCCAGGACGTTCCGGAGGGCTACCGCCTTGCACCGCTCGATGTCGATCTCGCACGCACGCTGAAGACGCATTGCGAGTGGTTCGACACAGGACACGGGATCAACTTCGATTCGCCCGAGGACTTCGCGGAGCGCGGCTTCGGCTTCTGTCTTCTCGAAGACGACACGATCATCTCCGCCGCTTCCACGTTCGCGATCGCAGATCGCGGAATCGAGATCCAGATCAACACGATCGAGTCGCATCGCCGCCAAGGACTCGCCACAATCGTCGCCGCTGCGCTGATTGCCGAAGCCCTCGCACGAGGTCTTGACCCGATCTGGGACGCCTCGAGTCAGGGTTCGGCAGACCTGGCCACAAGACTCGGCTACCTTCCCGATCGCGAGGAGAAGACGCTCGTCGTCATCGAGTAGGCCGAGGCCGCCCGCGCGACGATCGGACGCCACCCTATACCCAGAAGAGGGCGGCGAGGCCTGGCGACAAGCGAGATGCCCGAGCAGGTCTCGACTCGGACATCTCGCACTACTCCTAGGGGTCTACAGCCACTCCATCGCCCAAATCAGCCAAAGCCATCCAAACATGCGCGCACCTCCCTCATCTTGGTTGCGTTCAGTCTATGGATGCTGAGGGATTTGCACAACCCGGGAACACCGTCTCTTCCTGAATCCCGGCAAAGGCACGACGCTAGGGCCTCCGCTCTACGTTGTCCCAGGAGCCACGGTGTCCATCGTGAAGGTCGGACCGTGAGCCGGATAGATCGTTCTCGCTCCGTGATCTCGCAGTCGGTCCCAGCTCTCGGTGACACAAGCCATCTCGCCTTCCGAGGCCCGCGAAGGGGTGGGCAGGTCACCGATGAACGCGGACCCGTCATCGAGCAGGAGGGAGACGCTGTCCTCGGAGTGCCCCGGCGTGTGAAGGACCTGGCCGGGCACACCAGCTTCTTCGAGCAGTGCTCGACTCTCGGAGGCCGGAATCGTGACGTTGTCGTGAAGGGTGATCTCGACGTATCGATCCTCGGGCTTGGTCCACCGCTTCATCTCGGGAATCGCGTGGACCTGCACATCGAACACGAGAAGCGAAACTCCAGCCGCCTTCAGCTCTTGCGCGAGGCCGGCGTGGTCGATGTGGTAGTGGGTCGCCATGCCGAAGGCGATCTCCTCGATGGGGATTCCCATCCGACGCAGGTTGGCGCGCAAGGTCCCCATCGTGCCGGGCCATCCAAGGTCGACGAGCACGCGAGAGGTCCCGCTGCTGACAACCCAGTAGTGGGTCGAGCGGTATCCCACATTGACGATGTCGTAGCGCGCCACACCCGCCTCCACCACACGACGAGGACTACGGCCTCTTCGCGTCTAGGGTGTCCCGTCGAGGACGAGCCAGATCTCCGTGTTGCCGCTCCCGCCGCCACAGAGGTCCCGGAACGTGAACGTGATGGTGTTCTCTCCGATGCCCAGCCAGTGTCCGATCTCGATGGGAGCCAACGGATCGATCGGGTGAGAGCAGTTGTCCGAGAAGTCGATGCTCTCGTTCGCGACGCTCCCGTTGGGAAGAACGATCTCGAGATCGATCACATCATCGACCATGATGTCTCCGTCCCCAGTTCCACTGAGGCTGAGTCTTGCGGATCCTCCGCGGTACATCACGGTGACCGTTTCGATGAAGAACACCTCTCCTTGGATCTGCACGGGTCCGAAGGCAATCTCCGGAGTGATACGGAACCCCACGCTGACCCCTGGTGCCGCGAACCACGTACACCCTTGAGAAACCGCCACCAGAAGCGCCAACACAGCAATGCTCACCCACGCTCTGCTTCGCACTCGAACCCTCCTGTCTCCCAGCCCTGCCGCTCGCCTTCCCCGCGCCTCGGCTCCTGCTCGAGCCAAGTCGGAGGACCTCACTTCGTAGCCACAGCCCAGCATACGTCAACGCCGGGGCTCCAGGGAATGAACCATCGACTCAGGCGATCGCACCGCGCCCGGGGATCCTGCTACACTCGATCCGTGAATCGACCCCGTATCACGCTCCGAGATGCCAGGCCGCTGCGCGAAGAGGGCCAACGCTTCGCCAGCTACCTCGACACCATCGCTCCCTTCTACCGCGTGATGCTCGGACGCCAGGTCGTGGACACGCTCTCCACCGCGTTCACCTGGCCGGACCACGAGCTCTCCTTCCAGAACACGATCTTCGCCGAGTGGGATGGCGACATCGTGGGGATGATCTCGGGCTACGCGACCGGCCGGATCCCTCGCTCCGTCGGATCTCCCTTGAGGAAGGCCCTAGGAGGCCGCGCCGTGAGAATGCGGATCATGGCAACGCTGATGGCTCGGCAGCAGTGGTTCCTCGGAGCCTACGTCGAGGGAGACTTCTACGTCCAGGGGTTCGCCGTCGACGAGGCTTTCCGACGTCGGGGGATCGGCACCCTCCTGATGGATGCGATGGAGGGGCGCGCCGCGTCGAGCGGCTCTCGGCGACTGATCCTCAACGTCGATGCCAAGAACGAGGGCGCCCGACGGTTCTACGACCGTCGGGGCATGACCGTCGAGGCCGGCTGGCCGAAGCTGCCGTGTGTCCCCTCGTTCGTCCTGCGGTTGATCAAGCCGTTGACCGCAGCCACCCCCGTCGAACGTCCCCAGTGAACGCGTTGCGTTCGCAAGGTCCACTCAGAGAGTCAACCTCGAAACGGAAGGAGCGTGACGAGACGGCATCATCTCGTCGAACACCATGAAGGAGCGAACCCCGAGATTCACGATCACAACCGTTGCAGGGACAGGAACCCCCGGATTCGAGGGGGACGGCGGCCCGGCTTCTGAGGCGCTGTTGCGAGACCCGACGGCCGTCGCCGTCGACAGCCGCGGGAACCTCTACATCGCCGACGTCTACAACCATCGCATCCGACGGGTAGCCTCCGACGGGATCATCTCGACCGTCATGGGCACGGGATCCTCCGACCCCCAAGTCGGTGATCTGCCGGCGATCGAGACGAACCTGGAGTCAGCCTACGGGATCGCGACGGACCGGTGGGACCGCCTCTACGTCCTCGATCGAATTCGCAGCCGGATCTTCCGGATCGAGTCCGACGGGATCGCGCGACGCATCGTCGGCACCGGCGAGAACGGGTTCGACGGGGACGGAGGACCGGCAATCGACGCCTGGATTCAGCACGCGAACCATCTGGTCGTCGACGAGGAGGGGACCCTCTTCATCGCCGACACCGGGAACCACCGCATCCGAAGCCTCACGCCGGACGGGATCATCCGAACCGTCGCCGGCACGGGCGAAGAGGGCTTCTCCGGAGACGGGGGAACGGGGCTGGAGGCCGCGATGGCGTTCCCCTCGGCGATCGCGATCGACAACGAGGGGAGCCTCCTCATCGCCGACTTCGGCAACCATCGGATCCGCCGACTGGCGCCGGACGGAACGATCGTATCGATCGCGGGGACGGGAGAACCGGACTACAACGGCGACGGGGCGGCAGCGATCGAGTGCTCGATCGGAGAACCGTGCGGTGTCGTCGCCGATCGGGGCGGAAACGTCTACATCGGCGATCAAGGCAACTTCCGCGTCCGCGTCGTCACGCCCTCGGGCCGGATGCACACGGTCGCCGGGACAGGAGTGGAAGGCTACTCCGGCGACGGAGGCCCCGCGGAGCTCGCCGAGATCTCCAACCCCGACATCCTCGCTTGTGACCACGAAGGGAACGTGTACGTGCCCGACTACTCCAACGCCGCCGTCCGGAAGCTC
>Ga0180436_10005982_pt1 | contig 10656 bp, 7 predicted proteins | sample SS_ome_2_FD_132434 | JGI IMG/M metagenome (GOLD analysis project Ga0180436, IMG submission 132434) | Hypersaline lake sediment archaeal communities from the Salton Sea, California, USA - SS_3_S_2 metaG | ecosystem: Environmental > Aquatic > Non-marine Saline and Alkaline > Hypersaline > Sediment...
AAGCCAGCTATCCGGGGATGCGCGTGAACAAGTACAACAACATGCGCGACGCCGACCTGATCGAGGCGATGGGCGCACATCTCGACCTCCCCGAGGAGCGCCGCCTCATCGCGCCGTCGGTCTATGTCGGAAGCAATGCCTTGGTCGACACAGAGATCACCAGCACGGCGCTGCGCGCTGTACTCGACCAGTATGTCGACGAGGGCGCTCCGGCCTTTTGGGAGTCGCTCGACACCGAGTCCGGCGAGCAGAGCATCATCGAGCGCTTCCACTCGATGGGACCGCTGGCGGTCGTGCTGGCAGCGCTGATCGACGGCATCAACCCCTGCGCCTTTGCCACCATCCTGTTCTTTGTCTCGTACCTGGCCATCAGCAGACGGGAAAAGGGCGCCCTGCTGGCCGTGGGACTTTGCTTTACAGCAGGCGTGTTTGTGGCCTATCTGGCGGTGGGGCTGGGAGCCATGCAACTGCTCAAGTGGGCGCAGGCCATTCAGGTCGTGGGGAACGTGCTGTACGGCCTGATGGGCCTCGGTTGCCTGGTGCTGGCCGGTATCAGCATCCATGACTATTGGCAAGCGCGGCAGGGCCGGCTACACGACATGAAGCTCAACCTACCCGAGCCGCTGCGCGACCGAATCAAGGGGCGCATCCGCGCCAATCGCAACGCCTTTGTCGGAGCAGCCTTTGTCTCGGGACTGGCCGTCTCGCTGCTCGAGTTGGCCTGCACCGGGCAAGTCTATCTACCGACCATTTCCTTCGTGGTCGGCATCCCCTCGATGCGCACAGCGGGTATCGCCTATTTGGTTCTCTACAACCTGGTCTTTGTGCTGCCTCTGGTGGTGGTGCTGCTGCTGGCAGTCTATGGCGTCAGCGCCATCCGCTTCCAAAAGTGGTTCCAGCGCCACGCGGCCACCACCAAGCTGATCATGGCCGTGCTGTTCGTTCTGTTGGGGCTGCTGCTGATCTCGCAGGTGCTGCCGCTGTAGCCGACCAGTCACATTTAAAAGCACGAGGCCAGAGCGGTTCGCTCTGGCCTCGTGTGTTGCATCAACCCCCTCACCCCACGCCAAAGAACGCCTCGCCGTTGCCGAGCAGAATCGCGTCGGCGATCTCTTTGGCCAGCCCGAGGTCGATGTCTCCGCGGGCGATCTTTAGCTCCAGTACGGTCGCCACGCCCATCTTGGCCTGCAGCGAATAGCCCAGGTTGCACCAAGGCAGCATGGTGTCGGCGCCATAGGCGAATATCTTGGTAAAGGGCACCGCATCCAGCCACTCATCGAGCGCCCGCAGGCACTGGGTGGGGTTCATGGTCCAGGCCCAGCACATGTCGAGCCAAACGTTGGGGTACGCTTTACCGATGGCGGCCAGCTCGGACGTCCAGGGCCACGAGGCGTGGAACAGGTCGAACCGCACGCGGCGGTAGGTCTCGATCAGCGGCAGCAAGTGGATCGCCTTGGTGCCCTCCAGCGCCCCCCAGTTGCCCGCCAGATAGCCGGTGTGAATCTGCACCGGCAGATCGTCGGCCTCGGCGCGTTGCAGGTACTGGTGCAGCATATAGTCGGCCAGCTTGCGCCCCTCTGCAGCCCCCACCACGCCGCTATACTGCTGCAGGCCACCGTAGCGCTCGCCTCGACTCAGGATGCGGTTGAGGGCCGTCTCGGCCTCGTGGCGCGTGGGATGCCCCACGTGCAGATCGCGGCGATAGGCCATACCGATCTTGAGCCCAACCACCGGCACCCGCTCCTGGTAGTAGCTGATGCCTGCGTTCATGGCCTCGACCAGATCGTCCAGCGAATGGACGCAAACCCCGGTGAGCTGACTGAGCGCCTCAATGGGCGTCGGATCGACGATCTCCCACATGGGGTCCATTCGCACCACAAACCGATAAGAGTCGAGATAGCCATCGCCGTCCCAGGTGGTGCCAAACCCGGGCTCGCGCACCGCCCAGCAGCGCCCATCCTGAATGGTCCACTTGTTGGCCGCCTTTTCGTGGACCAGATCCTGGAACAGCGCCTCCGCCGGACGATCACCCATATAGCTCTGCAAAGCTTCGGTCACGGCATCGAACGTTTCGGGGCCATACTCGAGTCCGAATAGCTCTCGACAGCCGAGGCTGACCGCCCGGCCGTACCCCGTGGCGCGGATGCTCGGCCAGAGTCGCTCGATGGCCTCTCGATCGATCTCCCCTGCCGGTCGCGTGCCCGCCGCCGTGACCAAATCGGCCTCGGCATAGCCCAGCAGCGAGCGAAAGCTCAAGCTAGCGCGATTGGCCTCGAAATGCTCAAACGAGCAGTGATGGTCGTGGTGACAGAACAGCGCGTGTTCCATCACATAGTCGCGGATGGCTGACATCATGGCCTCCCTTTGGTTGTGCATCCCTCAGAAGTTGGCCAGGAGAGCATACGTCTCGAACGATCTCGGCGTCAAGAGCAAAAAGCCGCCGACCCGTGGGTCGGCGGCTGGGGAACACGTCGCTGGCGTCGAATCAGCGATAGGCCTGCGGCACATAGCGCGGCAAAAGCTGGTCAGCAAAGCGCTGCTCGAGCCTCGCGAATCGCGGCAGGCCATCGACTAACGGTACGCTGGGCCAGTCGTCGCCGATCAACGGTCGCGCATAGCGCACGAACGCGTCACTGACATCGGTGCCCTCGGCGGTGATCCACTCGGCGGGGAACACCCGCTCCGAGTTGGCCACCTGCTCCAGCGGCACCTGGCCATAGTGCACACCATAAATCGCGCCCTCGTCCCGCAGGATCGTCGCCATATAGCCCGACTGGCCCTCGGCGGCCAAGAGCGCTGCTTTGGCGCCCACCGCATAGGCCTCGGCCTGATCGACCGTGGAGGCGGTGATCATGTCGTGGCGTTGGTGGGTACCCGATAGGTTGTAGCGCGCCGCGCCGCGGGCCTGCAGTCCAACCTCGTTGAGATAGTTGACCACCGTCTGGGCCACAGTCGTCTTGCTGGACGAGAACTGGGTATGGCCGAACGAATCGGCTAGCTCGCCCAGATCGCCCAGCTTGAGCCCTTCGCTGACCACCACCACCGCCCGACCACGCTCGCGCAGCAGGTCGTTGATGCGGTCGGCCAGCTCGGCCAGGCCCATCCCCGACTCGGCCAGCACGATCATCAGCGGCATCTCACGGTTGGGATCGGCCAAGCGCGCCGCGGCCGGGATAAACCCGATACGCCGCCCCATAGCCTGCATCACCAACACCGGATCGGAGGGGCTGGCGCCGCGGTTCTCCTGGTTGGCACCCGCCACCATATAGGCCCAGTAGCGCGCCACGCTGCCATACCCCGGCGTGTGATCGATCAGCTCGAACGCCGAGTCGCCCACGTCATTGTCGATCGTCTTGGGGATGCCGACGGCCACCAGGTCCAGACCCCGCGCCTGCGCGAGCTGGGCCACCTTGTTGGCGGTGTCCATCGAGTCGTTTCCGCCGTTGTAGAGGAAATAGCCGACGTCGTGCGCTTTGAGCACGTCAATGACCCGCTCGAAATCCTCGGTGTTGGCCTCGCGCAGCTTGTAGCGGCACGAGCCAATCGCCCCGGCCGAGGGCGTCACGCTCAAGAGCGCGATCTCGTCCGCGGGCTGCGCCGAGAGATCGAGCAGCTCCTCCTGCAGCACACCCTCGATGCCGTGATAGCCGGCATAGACCGTGCCAAAGACGTCCGGCATCTGCCGACACGTCTCGACCACCCCCCGCAGAGAGCAGTTGATCACCGGCGTGGGGCCGCCTGACTGGGCGACCACCAGGTTTCTCTTCTTGGCAGCCATGGCCTACTCCTGATCGAGCCACTCGGTGTGGAACGAGCCTTCCTTGTCGAGACGGCGATAGGTATGGGCCCCGAAATAGTCGCGTTGCGCCTGCGTCAGGTTGGCTGGCAACCGCGCCGTGCGATAGGCGTCGAAATAGGCCAGCGCCGAGGAGAACGCCAGGCAGGGGATGCCCAGGCCGACCGCCGTCGTGATCACGCGCCGCAAGGCTCCCTGGCGACTGAGAACGGCCTCTTTGAAATAGGGGTCGAGCAGCAGGTTGGTCAGGTCCGGGTCGGTCTGGTAGGCCTTGGTGATGTCGTTCAGGAACTGGGCCCGGATGATACAGCCGCCGCGCCACAGCTTGGCGATCTCGCCATAGTTTAGATCATATTCGTACTCTTCCGAGGCGGCCTTGAGCAGGCCCATCCCCTGAGCGTACGAACAGATCTTGGCGGCGAACAGCGCATCGCGAACATCCTGCACCAGGCTGTCGCGATCGCCGGCATAGTCCAGAGCCGGACCGCTCAGCTCTTTGCTGGCCGCCACGCGCTCGGTCTTGTATCCCGAGATGATGCGCGACTCGACCGCCGCATTGATCGTCGGCGTCGGGGCGCCCAGGTCGAGCGCGTCCTGCGAGGTCCACTTGCCGGTGCCCTTTTGCTTGGCCTCGTCCAGAATGACATCGACCATCGGCTTGCCGGTCTCGGGGTCGTAGGTAGCGAAAATGTCGCGCGTGATCTCGATCAGGTAGGACTGGAGTTCACCCTCGTACCATTCGGCAAAGATGGCATGTAGTTCCTCGGCCGAGAGCCCGAGGGCGCGGTGCATGATGTCATAGGCCTCGGCGATGAGCTGCATGTCGCCATACTCGATGCCGTTGTGCACCATTTTCACATAGTGGCCGGCCCCACGCGGGCCGAGATAGCTGACGCAAGGATCGCCATCGACCTTGGCCGAGATCGCCTTGAGCATATCCTCGATCATGGCATAGGCCGCGGGCTGGCCGCCCGGCATGATCGACGGACCCCACAGCGCGCCCGACTCGCCACCCGAGACCCCGGTGCCGATATAGTTGATCCCTTTTTCGGCCAGCGCCAGAGCGCGCCGCTCGGTGTCTTTAAAGAACGAGTTGCCCCCGTCGATGATCAGGTCGCCCTTGTCCAGCAGCGGCGCCAACGCCTCGATGGTCGCGTCGACCGGCGCGCCGGCCTTGACCATCAGCATGACCTTGCGCGGCTTGGCCAGGGAATCGACCAGTTCCTGCAGGCTGTGGTATCCCGCGATCCGCTTGCCCTTGGCGCCGGTCGCTAGAAACTCGTCGGTTCGCGCCCCGGTGCGGTTATAGACCGCCACCGAATAGCCGTTCCGCTCAATGTTCAGCACCAGGTTCTCGCCCATCACGGCCAGGCCGATCAGCCCCATGTCCATCTTGTTCATCCTAGCTCTCCCTCTCTGATTCCAATCGATGCAGCATCTCGCCGGCGCGCGGCACCACCAAGATGCCCTCGTCCTCGCGTCCGACGTATTCCTCAATATCCAGGCTGGCGGGGTCCATGTACCCCAGGTTGATCTGCTGGCAGCGCTCCTTGGGCACGCCGGTCGCAAGGATCACATTGACCCGCGGCGACTCGACGCCGTCCACATAGGTTCCGGTGCCCTTGACGTGGCTGGAATGGGCCATCACACCGCGCGGCTCGCCGTCAAAGCGCGACATGTCGGCCAGGAAATAGTCGCGCACGTGATAACCGATGCGGTCCAGCACCTCACCGTGCGTGTAAGAGACCTCGTCGATGTGCGGCGCATAGATGATCAACGTGCCACCGTCCGCGACGACCGGCTCGAGCTTGTACATGCCCTTGCCCGCCGTCCAAATGTCGTCGTACAGCTCGGGCATCACCGAGATGACCAGGTCATAGGCCCGCGGCTTGTAGACCACATTGACCTGCGCCGAGAGCGCAGCCGCCTGGGCCTGCGCCTCTTCGGGCGTGCCAAAGAAGAGCCCCGCCAGATCGTGATGGCCCTTGACGACCATCGAAAAGCAGGACTTTTTCAGGTCGATCATGCTGCCGGCGCGATCGATGACCGCTCGCACGGGGGTGCGCAGCCGCCCAATGGTGGCCACATTGGTGATCACCGCCCCCAGCCAGTGGGTGAAATCGATCACCTCTGGCCCGGCCACACCCGGGAAGAAATACTTGTTGCCGCCCGAATAGCCCACCACCTCGTGGGGGAAAACCGGCCCCACGATGATCACATGGTCATAGTCGAACAGCTTGGCGTTGATCTCCACGCGCACATCCTCGGCCATCAGACCGTCGCACAGCGCACTGATCTCTTGCGCCGGGATGGTGCCAAGCGTCTTGAGCCCCTCGCGCCAGTTGTGGTTGATCAGGCCAACGTCCGCATAGCGGGTCCGTCGCTCTTCGACCGTGATCCCCAGATGCTCGCAGATCTGCGCCTCGCTCATCTCGCGATGCGTTCCCAAGGCGATCATGAAATCGAGCTGAGCCGCCTTGCCCATCAACAGGTCAGTCAGAATGTCGAAACACTCGGGAATCGGGCCGCTGCGGGTGCTGTCGGGCACGATGAACAAAAGCCTCTGCCCCACCGTCTCGATCTGCGCCAAACCCTCGGCGAACACGGCGTGCATCTCGTCGACGCTTAGAAAGCGATCCACATACCCCTTGCCAGTCACCATTGGATTCACCTCTTCCAGGGCGGCACGTCGGGCAAATAGGTCTCAAACTCGGCGATCAGCGCCTCCTCATAGGCCCCGCCATAGGTCCCGGCGATAAAGCGATCATAGGCCTCGCCATGGAATCGCTCCCAACTGGCCTCCTCGGCGCCGGGGTTGATCGGGTAAAAGAGCGCCCCGTTGGCCTTGGCCGCCCGCATATCGCCGGGGGCGTCGCCGATCATCAGCATCTTTTCCTGTTCGTACTTGCCGGCAGCGGCATAGCGCAGGTGCTCGGTCTTGGTGCCGAGTTCCTGGCCGGCGATAACCTTGACATAGCCGTCGATGCTGTGCTCTTGCCACTCGCGCACCAACGCCTCGACCGGCGTCTGCGACACGACGATGGCATCGGCCGAATCGGTCATCCGCTCCAGGATCTCGCGCACATAGGGGAACGGCGCGACGCCATGCACCATATCGGCGATGGTGGCGTTGACCGCCAGGCTCCAGGCCAGCGCCTTGGTCAGTTCGGGATCGCCCGTCTCGTCGACCAGGGCCGAAAGCGAGTCGTTGCTCTTGGGCAGGTCCGAGGCGATAAACTCGCGTATCTTGGGCACGGCGGGGATGGCCGCGCCGCGCCGCTGTACCTCGGCACGCTCGCTGAGCAGGTCAAACACCTTGATCAGCGCCGGCCAGCGGTTAACGCCGCGCCACTTGCTGTAGAGATTGACAAACTCGCCTGCCTCACGGGCATACTTGCTGATCGACTGCAGCCCCCAGTGATTGATCACATTGGGGATGAAACACTCTTTGTGCTTGATCTCCATGGTGTCAAAGACGCAGCCGTCCGAGTCAATGCCCACGAAAAAGGCATGTTCCGGCTGCAGCTCGACCAACGGTCTGGCGATCTCGGGAAACTCGGCCATGGTATCACTCCTTTGGTTTGCTTGTGGGCGCTAGACGCCGCTATAGGCCTGAAAACCACCGTCGACGATCGCCAAAATGCCGTGCACGAACGAGGCCCCCGGCGAGAGCAGCCAGACGACGGTCGACATCAGCTCTTCCGGGTCGCCAAAGCGCGCCATCGGCGTATGAGACATGATCTGTTGCCCACGGGCCGTCGCCTTGTCCTCGGCGTCGTCCCAGAGCAGGAACCGGTTCTGGGTGGTCAGATAGAACCCCGGTGCCAGGGCGTTGACGCGGATGCGCGGCGAATAGTTCTGCGAGATGTGCACCGCCAGCCACTCGGTAAAGTTCTTGACCGCCGCCTTGGCCGCCGAGTAGGCCGGAATCTTGGTGAGGGGTCGCACCGAGTTGATCGAGGCGATGTTCAGGATGTTCCCCTCGCCCTTTTCGGCCATGTGCTTGCCATAGACCTGGCAGGGCAGGAGCGTCCCAATAAAGTTCAGGTTGAACACCCATTGAAAGGCGTCCTCGGGCAGGTCGAAAAAGGCCAGATCGGGAGCCGTGGTGGCCGCCTTGGCGTTGCCGCCCGCACCGTTGATCAACACGTCGACCGCGCCAAAGCGATCCATAACCGCCTGCAGGCTGGCTTCTAGACTCTCGCGACTGAGCACGTCGGCCTTGACCGCCAGGGCCTCTCCGCCATCTGCCTTGATCTCGTCGGCTACTTTGCTGGCCGCCTCCAAGGAGATGTCGAGGATCGCCGTCTTGGCGCCCAGCTTGGCCAGTCCGCGCGCCATGGTGCCGCAGAGCACGCCCCCACCGCCAGTTAGCACGATCACCTTGTCCTCGAGCCCAAACAGACCATGCAGTTATGTCTCGTCCACTGTCATTCTCCTCTTACTTGAATGGGACCATGTGTCGCGCAATGTGGCGCTCGAGAGCCGCATAGTGCGCCCCCTCGTCGCCATTCAGCACCTGATACAACCTCTCGCGAAACAGCGATGCGCCCTCTGCGTTCGTCGCCGTCAGCACACTGCCAAAGGTCACGTGGAACACCTGCCGCGTGTCGAACTGGTCGATCGCGTCGGCCAGATCGTCATCTGGCAGCGACGACGGCTCCGGCACCTTGGCCAGATCGGCCGAAACATGATAGCTGGCCTTGTCCCCGGGATAGCGGGCGATCGCAAAGGTCATGATCTCGCGATAAAACCCCGGATCGACGCGCGCCACGGCCCTCAAGGCCTCCAGATAGGAGGTGCCCGCCGTCTTTAGATGGACCAGCCCTTCGGCCAGCTCGGCCGCGATGGGATAGATCGAGAACTTGTCCGATCCCGAGTGCAGGCTGAGCTTGTAGGGCCCCAAGGTGCGAGCGATAGCGACGTGCCGCGCGAATGACGCCCGGAATACGTCTAGATCGCCGATATAGTCGACGCCTTTCTCAAAGCGCCCCACATAGCGCGGCGCCATACTCACCCACTCCGCTCCCAGGCGTTTGAGTTCGGAGGCAATGTAGAAATGCTCCTCAGCGCGGGTCGGCGTCTCGGTCTCGTCGACCGACACCTCCACCTCATAGGGCCTGTCACCCATCGTCTCGCGCAGATAGCGGCAGAGCGACACCAGATGCGCCACGGCTGCGCCATACTTGCAGGCCGCTCGCAGCAGCTGCTCCTCGTTCAGCGCCAGCCGCGAGCCGTCGGCCAGCGTCCAGCTCGAGCCGGCAAAGCGCGCCATACAGGCGTCGGCGCTCGTTTTCAGAGACGACCAGGGCAATGCCGCGTACTTTTTTTTCAATGCCGCGACGTCGTCCGTCTCGGCATCGTTGTCGACGTGCTCCCGGGGATCGAGGGTGTACAGCTTGAATCCCACCGCCGCGCAGACGTCGATATCCTCGCGGGTCTTGAGGTGGTCGGCATCCGAGCCATATCCCTCGCGCCAACCCTCTTGAAAGACACCCCAGGTGGCCGAATCGATGACCTGCTGTGGGGTGCGCATCGTGCGCTCCATCTCGCGGATCGACTGCTGCGCCAGAATGGGTCGCATCGCCGGCGCTGTCCGTAGCGCCCGGATGTGCCCCGGCGTGGCGATCCGCAAGCGATCTCCCAACCCGACCGACATGTCAAGGCCCAAGCACTGTGACGCCGTCCAGGGCAGCCGCTCACGCAACGCGGCGGCGTTTTTGGGCGACAACTCGCCGACGCCCAACCGCAACGGGCCATGCCAGGTCACCCCGCGCGTATCGAGATCGAAACCTGACGGCATCTCGCCTTGGCTCAGCAGGCCCAGTCGCTTGCCCTCGCAACCTTTGGCCATAAAGGCCAACACGCCATCGTCCAGAACGGGCGATTGGGGATAGACATCCATGCCCGACAGGGCTCCAAGGATGTCGACCAGGTCATCGTGTGCATAGAGCTGCGTGAGGATCATGCGCCTCTCCTACTGTGATTATGTCGACTGTCGAATGACCAGGCCGGCCTGCAGGCAGATGGCCTCAGGAACCAGCGCGTCGTCTGCGATCATGCGCGTCAGCAGCGCCACGGCCTCCGCCCCGCTCTGGGCCTTGGGCATGTCGAGTGTGGTGAGCGGTGGCGAAAGATAGCGCGCCAGAGCAATGTCGTCCCAGCCGACGATGGCGCAATCGTCCGGTACCGCCAGACCCAACCGTCGACAGGCCTGTACCGCGCCCACGGCCACCAGATCGTTGTAGCACAGCAACGCGCTCAACTCGGGGCGCCCCGAAAGCAGCCCCAACGCCGCCTCTCGGCCCGCGTCGACATACGGAGCGCACTCACAGCACCAGGCGTCGTCGACCTCGATATCCCAGCGCCGGCAGGCATCCAAAAAGCCGCGCTGACGCTCGCGACCGCTACGCGACCGCGCTGTACAGCCCACAAACCCGATCCGGCGGTGGCCGCGCTCCACCAAGTGGTCGACGGCCGCCCCCATCGCCCGACGCTCATCGGTGACCACCGAGCCACGGCCCGGGGCCGTCTGCCACTCGCGGTTGACCAACACCGTGGGCACCCAGCCGCTGAGCACCTGGTCCAATTGCCCGTCGCTCAGCCGCGAGCTAATCAGCACGATCCCCTCGACCCGCTGCCCCTCGAGCTGCCGTAGAATGGCGCCCTCGCGCTCGGGATGCTCGTCCGTGTTGCAGAGCAGCACGGTATAGCCGTCGTCCGAGGCGGCCTCGGTCGCGCCGCGCGCCGTTTCCGCGAAAAAGGGGTTGGCGATATCGGGCACCACCAGTCCGAGCAGGCCGCTACGGCTGGTTTTCAGTCCTCGCGCCAGACTGCTGGGACGGTACCCCATCTCGCGG
>Ga0180436_10005984_pt1 | contig 10655 bp, 7 predicted proteins | sample SS_ome_2_FD_132434 | JGI IMG/M metagenome (GOLD analysis project Ga0180436, IMG submission 132434) | Hypersaline lake sediment archaeal communities from the Salton Sea, California, USA - SS_3_S_2 metaG | ecosystem: Environmental > Aquatic > Non-marine Saline and Alkaline > Hypersaline > Sediment...
ACTACGACGGCTGGATCGCGATCGAGCCCCACCTCGCCACCATCTTCCACGCCGCCGACGAGAAGGACGTCGAGCCCGAGCAGTGCTACCGCAGCTATGTCGACTACGGCCGCCGCCTCCAGACGATCGTGGCGGATCTGTGAAGTCCCGGGAATACACTAGCCCCGTTCCGCTACCACGTTGCATTCTGGCGCGAGCATGCCGCACCCGCACGAAGCCCCCGATGACGACGTCTCCCTCCGCCGGCAGGTGTTCGAGGTCTTGTCGCCCGCGGTGCGCGACGCCCTGCGCCGGCACTTGACCGCCGTCGCGGCCGCCCGGCTCGAGTTCGACCCACGGTTTCCGGAGACCGCCGCTCGCTGGGAGGCGTGGTGGGAGGGGCGGGCCGACCGGCCGCTGCTGGTCGCGCACTGCCGCCGCAATCCCGGGCGGGATCCCGGCAAGGCGTTCGCCTTGTTGGATGACCCCGAAGCTTACCTCGCATACCGGCGGCGCCAGGTGCTCGATACCCGGTACGTCGCCGACGGCGTCCCGTTCCTGCGGGTCGACATGGGACCGAACGCGCTCGCGACCTTTCTCGGGGTTCCGTGGAGGATCGACGATGCCACCGTCACCACCTGGCACCAGCATTCCCTCGAAGCGGAAGATCGGTGCTGGGACGACGACGGCCCCGTCATGCTCGACCCGGGGAACCCGTGGCTGCGGCAGTTCCTCGAAACCACCCGGCGCGTGGCGCGCGATGCCGCCGGACGATACCTCGTGGTCCTGCCCGACCTCTCCTGCGGAGCGGACCTCCTGGTGGCCATGCGCAGTCCCGCCATGCTTTGCCTCGACCTGCATGAACACCGCGCCGCCGTGCGCCGCGCCGCCCTGCGCACCGTGGCCGCCTGGGCCGAGGTCTACCGCATGACCGCCGAAACCATCGTCTCCGAGGGCGCCGGCTACATGCTCTGGCACAATATCTGGTCCGCGCAGCCCTACGACATCCCGGCCTGCGACTTCAGCAACCTCATCGGCCCGGACGATTTCGAGGAGGTCTGCCTCCCCGCCATTGAACTCCAGGCGGCCGCCATGCCCCGAACCTGCTACCATCTCGACGGACCGGAGTGTGCCCGCCACCTCGACGCGCTGCTCGCCGTCGATGCCATCGAAGCCGTTCAATACACCCCCGGCGCCGGCACCCCCTCCGCCCTCTCCGCCATCGACATCCTGCACCGCATCCAGGAGGCCGGGAAATCCCTCCTCGTCTTCCCACCGCCCGACGAAGTCGTCGAACTCGCCCGCATGCTCGACCCCCGGCGCCTCGCCATGTGGGTCCAGTCGCCCGGCGCCCCGCAGACCGCCGCCCGTCTCGCCCGCCACATCGCGGGCTGACGACCGAGAAGCAGGGCAGGGGTCAGCCCCCGGATTCAGGGCGTGCCGTACTCAACCTCGGTAGCGAAGAAGGTGATCTCCTTCGCGGTTTCACCGTTCTTCTGCTTCTTCGCGGTTTCGCCGTCCTGGCGCTCCTCCACGGGAGTGGCGCACTCGTCGTTTCCATGCTCTTTGCCGCTGTTGGCGCAGAAATCGAGCAGCTTTGCGACCGCGAAACCCTTGAGCTGGACCGGCTTGCCCGCGGCATTGGTGTCGAACTTGAAGGCATTGTCCTTCGCCCTGACGAGCGCGAAGAGGTCGCCCTTCTCGTATTTGCCGTCGGCGATCCACATCTTGCAGCCGCTCTTGCAGGCGCCGATGACGGTGCCCTTGAGCAGGACCTGCTTCTTCTGCAGCATATCGATTTCCTTGGCCAGTTCGGCAAGGGTGTAAGTGCGCGCGGCCTTTTCTTCCTTCGGTGCGGCGTGGGCCGCGACGGTCAGGGGAAGGACGAACGCAAGGGAAAGCACCAGATGTCTACAACTCGTTTTCATCGCAATGGTCATGGTCCAAATTGGATGGCGCACTCTTCACCCGTCTCTTCGCGAGTTCAACACCAAATCGCGCCGCCCGGCGAAAAGGTCGCTCCGCCGGGTGTTCGAGGCCCGCGGCAACGGCCTCTGACGGCGGCCGTCACAGCAGCTTCCGCTTCCTGATGCGGAAGTACATGACAATGCCCGTGATGGAGAGGACCACCAGGACCCCTCCAAGGATGTCGTAGAGGATCCGCCCCCACAGGCTCCCGAAGAACTCCCCGTTATGCAGGTCGATCACGACCCACATTACCGGCACGCTGTGCGCCTCTTCGGGGAAGAGATCGCCGAGGCCCTGGGATTCACGGGTGCGGTCAAGCCGCTCCTGGTATTTGCCGGGAAGGATGCTGGTGGGAATCCGGCCCTCGCGAAGAAATCGGAAGTCATGGTGATGGTTGTAAAGGATGCCCGTCACGCCGATGATCAGGAGAAGCGTGCTGGAAATGAGGCTTACGACCTTGAAGTAGCCGAGCGAAAACATGTGGACCTTGCGCCAGTTCCTCACAACGGCCGCAACGTAAGCGCTCCGCCCTGCTTGTCCAGACCAGCAACGGAGGGAAGGGAAGGGGACGAGGGCCCGAGTCGAAGCGCGTCAGGGGCCGCTTTCCGTCGCTTCATACCGGAGCCGGAAGAACTCGATCTGCTGCTCGACGATGGGCGTTTTCGATCGCTCCACAACCTTGAACATCTCCGGACGGATCGGAGAATTCTCCCAGCTCACCAGCGTCGTGCCGCCCGTCCGCCAGCCGGCGGGATCTTCAAGGGGCCTCATGTGCTCGACCGTCACCACGACAAACGGCATGGCCATGGGATCAAGCTCGTATGTGATCGAAAAATAGCCGGCCATGTCGATGGTCGTCTTCCCGAAGACGGGCTGGGCTTCCGACGGCGCGTTGGGATCGAGGCCGTGCACGAATTCCTCGAGGGCGGTCAGGTTGTCGTGGTCGAGGTCCGACATCGGATCGAGTTCGCCGCCTTCCCCGTGGGCGGACTCGAAGGCGTCCGAAAGACCGTCGCCGTCCGAATCCACGGCTGGCGACGTCCCGGTGGGAACCTCGTGGGCGCCCGCGTCGGGCGCACTGCCGCTGTAGGGCAAGCTGACCCCCTGGCCGCTCGTCCATGTCAACTCCCGGTCGACCGTGATTTGGTGTCCGGCGTAGTCGACCTCGACGACGAGGGCGGTCTGGCCGGTTTCGAACAACCGGATGGTGTCACCCTCGATGATGCCCCAACCGTCCATGAAATATCCGGCATCAGCGACGGCGAACGTTGTCCCCGACCCGCCCGCGGAGGTGATGGTGGTCAGGTAGGATCCGGCGTCGATCGCGGGACTTCCCCCCCGGAGCCGAAGGTCTGGCAAAGAAGCGTCCATCTTGTCCTCCGGAGGCGCGGGACTCGCGTTCACAAAGAGGGGATCCCCCTCGGTGTCGCCGTCGAAGTTGTTGGCGAAGGTCTGATCGGACAGGTCCACTCCGTTCTGACCGTAGACCACCCCTTCGCTGTTCACATGGGCATAATAGAGGTTGTTCTTGAAGGCGTTGTATTTCGTCTCGGATGCGGTCCAGTCCGACAACAGGATCGGCCCACGGTAGCGGGAGTCGAAACTGGGGTGTGGGTCGTGGGCATTGTTAAAGAAGGTGTTGTTGTAGACCCGGTTGTGGTTGCAGTCGGACACCGAGTAGCACGCAAGACCGAGCCCCTGGAGGTTGTTGTGGTAAAATGCGTTGAAGCGGAAAATGTTCCCGCTCGACGCAAGGGCGACGCCCCCCACTCCCTCGGCGTCGCAGGGGGGAGCCGCGTATCCGAAGCGATTGTGCTCAACCAGATTCCGCCCCCCCACGTCTTCGCGACCGCACACCCAGAGAGTGCGGTTGCCGCGCCCTCGCGACCACGCCTCGTTGTGAAGGTAATTGTGCCGCAGCACATTGCGGGTGCCGTGAAGACCCAGCACGTGGTGACCGCCGTGAAAGAGCGTATTGTGCTCGAGCAGGTTGTAGTGCGCCCCGTACGACGAATCGCCGACATCATACCCGACCTCGAGGACCGACCCGTTGTCAGACCCGGAGGCCGAACACTCCCCATACCTCGAAAAACGGCAGTGGTGGACCCAGTTGTAGTTCGCGTGTTTCCAGATCCGCGAACCAGCCCATGAATCGCGGTTGCGCACCTGGTCGAAGTTGCAGTATTCGATGACGTTGTGCTCCGCTCCGTTCTCGAGGAACATGAAACGGTCAAGGTTCGTGAAGTTGATTCCCGAGACCATGATGTGATCATCGCCGTCGAGGCGGATTCCGTACTCGGCATCCTGAATCGTCACCACCTCCGATTCGTGGTTCCGGTACACGATGCGGTTGCCCTCGCTTCCCGAGTTCGCGGGCGCGATGTAGTCCGGGTAGGTTCCCGCCCGGATGTGGACCACATCGCCCGCGACGAGCGTGTGGTTCGCCTTGTCAATCGATTCCCATGGTTGGTCGAGGGTCCCCGGATTCGAGTCGCTCGCAACCGGATGGTTGCGGTCCACGAAATAGTCCGCCGCGCCGAGCAGCGTTGCCATTGCCAGATAGGCGAAGGAAGAAAGACAGAGGCGGAGGGATTTCATGAGAATCTCGGACGATGCGGGAGGCGCCGAGGGCTTCGCATGGCGCACCACCGCGCCGCTCTCCCGACTCCCATGGACGTCGTCCGTCGTCGGTGAACAGAGACCGATCGCCCCGGGAGAGCAAGGATTTTTTTTCAGGAAACTAACCTGTCTGGCAAACCAAAGCGTTTATGCTATGCACATGAACAAGACATTCGGGAAAAGACGGCGCAAGACCGGCTCGTCTTGAATCGTTCAGTGCCTCGAGCGTCCGTGGCGCCTTTGGGTGGATGCCGCCGTCCCGGGGGCGTCGTCCATACCATGGGCGCCGTCCCGCGGAACACGCGGCGACGTCCGAACACGGCGCGTCGGCCCGCCCCGGCAGGGATGGAGGCGCCCACCCGGGGTACTCCCCGCCGCTCCCGCTGCTCCTCCCGCGAATCAACCACGCAGAAGAATGAACAAGAGACATTGTGCCCCCCAACTGACCGCTGGCGTCATGCTCGCGGCGCTGGCAGCCGCGTTCAGCCCGCTCGCGGCCGATGTTGCTCCGGCTTCGCGTCCCAACATCATCATCATGATGTCGGACGACATGGGGTTCTCGGACCTCGGTTGCTACGGCGGCGAGGTTCAGACGCCGACCCTCGATGCGCTGGCGGCGAACGGCCTCCGGTTCAGCCAGTTCTACAACACCGGCCGCTGCTGCCCGACCCGCGCCAGCCTGCTGACCGGGCTGCACCCCCACCAGGCCGGGATCGGCCACATGACCATGGAACGGACCACCCGCGACAGCCCGCAAGGGAAGAAGCGGAAGAGGGGCCCCTACCAAGGGTGGCTCAACCGGAACTGCGTGACCATCGCCGAGGTGCTCAAGCCCGCCGGTTACCGGACCTACATGGCGGGCAAATGGCACGTCGGCACGCTCGACAAGGACACCTGGCCGGTCGCGCGCGGGTTCGACCGCTACTACGGATTGATCAATGGCGCCTCGAACTTCTTCAAGCCCGCCCCCGACAAGCACCTCACCCTTGATGAGACCCTCGTCGAGCCGGAAGGCGACGACTACTATACGACCGACTATTTCACCAAGCATGCCATCGAGTTCCTCGATCAGCACGCGGGGAAGCACCGCGGGAAGCCGTTCTTTCTCTATCTTGCCTACACGTGCCCGCACTGGCCGCTTCAGGCATGGCCCGGGGACATTGCCAAGTACCGCGACCGCTACAAGAACGGTTGGGACCAGCTCCGCAAGGAGCGCTACCGGCGCCAGGTTGAAATGGGATTGATCGACGGGAAGTGGAGGCTTTCTCCGCGCGACGCCAGGGTTCCGGCATGGGAGGATGTCGACGCCACGAAGCGGGAGGAACTCGCCCTCCTGATGGCGATCTACGCCGCCATGATCGACCGCATGGACCAGAACATCGGGAAGCTGGTCGAGACGCTGAAGGCTCACGACTGTTTCAAGAACACCCTGATCCTCTTTCTCGACGACAACGGTGGGTGCGCCGAGGGCGGCCACCTTGGCAATTACAAGCCGGAACAGCTTGGCACGAGGAAGGGATACGGCCCGCCGATGTACGGCGCATGCTGGGCCAACGCCTCGAACACCCCGTTCCGGCGCTACAAGCACTGGGTGCACGAAGGAGGCATGAGTTCCCCGCTCATCGCGCATTGGCCGGCCGGGATCCCCGGGAAGATCCGCGGAACGATCACTCACGACTACGGCTTCCTGCCCGACCTCATGGCAACCTGCGTCGAACTTGCCGGAGCGACCTATCCCAACGAGTTCAACGGAGAGCGCATTCTGCCCATGGAGGGAAAGAGCCTCCTTCCGCTGCTGCAGGGCGAGAACCGGCGCATTCACCCGGAGCCGATCTGCTGGGAACACGAGCGCAACCGCGCCGTGCGCGACGGCAAGTGGAAACTCGTTTGCGCGGGCGGCCGCCCGTGGGAACTTTACGACATGGAACGCGACCGCACCGAACTCAACAATCTCGCAAGGGAGAAGCCGAAGAAAGTGAAGGAACTGTCCGCGGCCTGGCAGGCATGGGCCGAACGCTGCGGCGTGCGTGTCCGGTAGGGGCCCATGAAAACCAGAAGTTGCTGCAAATGAGTCAAGTTTTGCGAGTTGCCGTTTCGGCAAACGATGACCGGCGACGATTACGGATTACGAGGGGTGCGCTTCACGCAATCGTCGCCGAAATCGTCAACCGGTCCGAGGCTTGCCTCGCCAGAGTAATTGACGAATGATGAAGAACAGACTTGAGCCGGTCCTCACCGGAATCCTGACCGGATGTCTGCTGACATCCGCTCCCGCCGGGACGGCCGGCGCAGCATCCGCCGGGAACATTCTCAAGACGAGCGGCGTCAAGGGCGGCCTTGTCGTCGTCATCGGCGCCGGCGAGCCGGGCCTCATCGCCGGCCTCAAGGTCAACAACAGCTACATCGTCCATGCGCTGGATACGGACGGGGCGAAGGTCGAACAGGCGAGAAGGACGATCCGCTCGAAAGGCGTCTACGGCGAAGTGTCCGTGGCGCGTTTCGACGGCAAGCGCCTTCCCTACGCCGGCAACCTCGTCAACCTTCTCGTATTGCCGGGCGACGATGTCAGATTGCCGATGGAGGAGATAGAGAGAGTCCTGGTCCCACGAGGCGTGGCTCTCATGGATCGGGGTTCGGAAACCGGGAGCCGGGAACTGCGCGCTTCCGGGGACTGGCTGGTGTTCCGCAAGGCGGTTCCGAAGGAGATCGATGACTGGCCCCAATACCTGAACAAGGCGGACAACAACGCCGTTGCCATGGATTCGCTTGTGGGCCCGCCCCGACGCATTCAATGGCAGGACAAGCCGGCCTGGAGCCGGTCGCACATGGGGATCTCGACCATCGCAAGTGTCGTGACCGCCAACGGGCGCATGTTCTCCATTGAAGACCGGGCCCTGCCGGACAATCCCTTCCTGCCGGGATCGTGGATGTACGTGGCGCGGGACGCCTGCAACGGCCGCACGCTCTGGACCCGCGAGATCAAGCGCTGGGAGTCCATCACCGTCTACATCAAGAGCCTGCCCGTCCAGCAGCAGCGGCGCATGGTGGCCACCGGGGACGTCCTGTACTGCACCCCGGTCCTCGAGGGGCCGCTGGCGGCGCTCGATGCCGCGACCGGGGAGACCCTCAAGACCTACGACGTCTCGCCGGTGCAGGAGGTCGCCCATGACGACGGGATCCTGTTCGTGAACGCCGGGGAGCGCTTCAACTCCGCGGCCTATCACCAGACCGCCAAGAAATCCTCCGGCCCGAAGGGCACGCCCGGCGAACCGTTCTTCGGAGGCGGGTTCCGGAGGGGCTACGCGCCCGAGATCAAGGACAAGCCCGTCTCGTCGAGCGTCATCATCGCGCTTGATCCCCGGTCCGGGAAGGAGCTTTGGAAGACGGACAACCTTGTGCAGTACACCGCCGGATCCTTTGCGGTGAAGGGAGAAAACGCGGTCTACCAGACGAAGGAGGGGCTGTTTTGCATCGACCCGAAGACCGGGAAATCCCGCTGGACGGTGAAGAAGCCGATCCGCAATCCGGTCGGAAGTGATTCCCGCACTCCGGGCAGCACGCCGAATACGGTGGTTGTCACCGGCGACAAGGTCTTTGCCACGGAGGGAAAGGAGTTGACCGCCTACTCGCTCAAGGACGGCACGGAGCTGTGGACCGCAGCCGCCCCGACGAACTACCAGGCCTCGCCGGACGTGTATTGCATCGACGGCAAGGTGTGGGTCGGGGGCGCGGCACAGCCGAGGGCATACGACGCGGAAACCGGCAAGGTCGTCAAGAACCTCGAACAGGTCGTGCTCACCCCCATGAGTCATGACCGCTGTTACCGCAACTTCATCACGAAGAAATACTACATCAACAGCAAGACCGGCGGCGCGGACTTCTTGAACCTGGAAACCGGCGCCGAGCATCCGAACCACTGGACTCGCGGGACCTGCGGGATGGGCGTGCTGCCCGCAAACGGCCTCCTCTACTCGACCCCCTACTCCTGCGCCTGCAACGTGGGCGACATGATGCCGGGCGTGAATGCATACAGCGCCGACGCCGAGCTGCTGGCAACCCGTGACGCCGGAACCATCAGGCGCGAAGCGCGCCTCGAGAAGGGAAGCGCCTACGGGAAGATCGATGCCGGGAAGACTGCCGCCGGCAGTGACTGGACGACTTACCGCGGCAACGCCTTCCGCGGCGGCGCCACGAAGGAAGCGATCCCGGCCAAGCTCGCAGTCAAGTGGCAGGCCAGGCTGCCGGCGCTGCCAACCGCTTCCATCATCGCCGCCGGCATGGTCTTCGTCTGTGCTCCCGACACTCACACCCTCTACGCCCTCGACAACAGCACTGGCAAGACCCTCTGGACGTTCACGGCGGGCGGCAGGATCGACTCGCCGCCCACCTACCACAAGGGAATGCTCCTGTTCGGATCCCGCGACGGCTGGCTCTACTGCGTGCGTGCGGAAGACGGCGCCTTGTCATGGCGCTTCAAGGACCTGCCGGACCGGCTCGTCGGCGCCTTCGGGCAGCTCGAGTCGGCATGGCCGGTGTCGGGATCGGTGCTGGTGCAGAACGACAAGGTGTATGCGGCCGCGGGCCGGTCCTCCTTCCTTGACGGCGGCATCTTCCTCTACTGCATGGATCCTGTCACCGGCGAACTGCTGAAGAGCCGCTCGGTGTATGGTCCCTTCATGGATGAGACCGGGTTCCCGTTTGCGGTCGGCTCCACCGGCGCCATGGGCGGAGGAACCCGGATCGCCAAGGCGAGCAGCAAAGGCAAACGCCGGGGGAAGGGCGGGACGGAAGGAAAAGCGGAAGCGAAGAAGGCCCGCGGTCCCAATCCCACCACGCCCGGTTTCAGGAACGGCGTTCTGCTCTCGGATGGGAAGCATGTCTTCATCCGGCACAAGACCTTTGACATGGACCTTGCGGACGTCGATGCCGGGGGCGCCGCTCACCTGATGCCTTTGGGCGGATTCCTCGACGCGAGGACCCAGCACCGGACCGGTTTCATCATGGCCAGCCAGTTCAACTGGTGGCAGAAAGGCGCCCGGGACATCATGATCAGTGATGGAACGGATGCGTACGGGGTTCTTGGGTTCCCGTCCGTCCACAACCACTCCTATTTCGATCCCAGAACGAATTCCTACACGCTGACGGGCGGCAATCTGGAGGTCGCCCTGCCGATCAACGGCCGGGCCATGGCCATGGCCGGCGATGTCATTTTCGTGGCCGGCGAGCCGATGAAGTTCGAGGATCCGACGTGGCAAAACTACGTTGCCGCCTACACCGGCAAGCTGGGCGGGCGGCTCCTTGCGTTGTCCGCCGGGGACGGGAGGAAGCTTGCGGAATACGAACTCAAGGCCGCGCCGGTCTGGGACAGCATCGCCATCGGCGGCAATCAGCTCATCATCGCGCTCGCCGACGGCACGGTTCAGTGCTACGAGTGATCATGCTGCGCACACGCACGGGCCTGTCGGCCGTCATCCTCCTGCAGGCCGCGGTTGCGGCGCTCGCCGCCGACTGGCCGCAGTGGAAACAGAATGCGGGACACCTGCCGGGAACCCCGGAGGAGCTGCCTGCGAGACTGCACCTGCAATGGGTCCGGCAACTCCCGGCGCCCGGGAGCGCGTGGCCGTGGACGCAGTATTTCCTTCAGTTCGACGCCTCCTACGAACCGGTCGTCATGGGCAAGTCCATCTTCGTCGGTTCCATGGTGCGCGACAGCGTCACGGCGTACGACACCGGTAGCGGCGAGGAGAAGTGGCGCTTCTACGCGAACGCTCCGGTCAGGTTCGCGCCCGTTGCCAACGACGGCAAGCTCTACGTCGGCAGCGACGACGGCTGCCTGTCCTGTCTTGACGCGGCATCCGGGGAGGAGCTGTGGAAGCTCAACGCGGGCCCGCCGAAGCGCAAATGGATCCTCGGCAACGGGCGTCTGATCTCGACTCATCCGGTCCGCGGCGCCCCCTGTCTGGCGGGCGACAGGCTTTACTTCGCCGCCGGTGTCTATCCCTTCATGGGGACCTTCATCCACGCCTACGACACCGTGAAGGAGCGCCTCGAGTGGACCAACAGCGGCAGCGGGTCGGTTTACATCCTCC